>ERZ1673695.155-NODE-155-length-120605-cov-30.555288_pt1 | contig 120605 bp, 115 predicted proteins | sample MGYA00580225_ERZ1673695 | MGnify/ENA primary metagenome ERZ1673695 (study PRJEB41218, sample SAMN15661739) | gut metagenome | host: Homo sapiens | place: Canada: London | collected 2015-08-20/2019-03-30 | study: EMG produced TPA metagenomics assembly of... | reverse complement strand
TGGATGGAGCTCTTTTCAATTAGAATACAGCGCACTTTTCAATTAGTATCTACAGTTCACATAGTCCGTTATGGTAAAATATGCAGTATTCGTCACCCGCAACAGCTTGAATCATGGGGATGGGAATATCAATCACGCCCATGATTATCCCGGCTCCCCACAAAGTGGGAGCCAGCCTGTCGGCATATCCGGCATCTATGAGCCTCTCTATATCCTGAGGAGTACCCAGACATGGTGTGTGACATTGCATCCTGCATAACGAGCATTTGCATTCGCATGGTTTTCTTCCAGTTTTACGTATGATACGTTGCAACTGGGTTTCTTTTATCAATAGTTGTCCCGTCATTCCGCTTCAATCAGTTCTTTGACAATATCATCAGCCACACGAATGCGCTTCTCCATTTCGGCAAACACCGCTTCATCCGGCAATATCCTTACTATATGAATAGGATTGCTCTGGAAAGGGTTGTAAATAACAAAATCAGTCCATTGCGCACCTGTGCACATCATATGGGCCATGCACTGGTAGAAATACTCGAACTTGACATCAAGCAGCGACGCATTGTTGTGTATTTCACTTTTATACTTCATGAAAGTGCTTTGAATAGGGCATTTGATTTCCAGACAGCCTTTTTCACCGGTTTCTTCATCGTAATAATAACCGTCAGGACTGCTTGCGAAATGTTCTATGGCAGGGTGTTTGCATGATCCTGTCTCAACTATATGTCTTCCTGTCAGACGTTCATACAGCTCTCTGGCATTTTCTTCCTGATCAGTACCCCATTGCATCGCCTTGGTGTTGACACAGACCTGATGCAGATATTTCTCAAACTCGACATCATCATTGATAATTTCAGGATTCATATCCCTCTCTGATGCAACTTGATAAATATAAGTTTTGGCAGTATCGGAAAAATAATCACTTCTCCCTTTCTTCATTAGGAGTCCGATTTGCGACCCGGTGAAGTTACCGAGCCGCTTACGGAACCATTCTATAGAATGTTGTATTTCCATTATAACAATGATTTTCGAGTAGGTTTATTATTCGCGTAGTCTTGAGTTTGATCTGTCGGTTGTTCCGGGCGGGGGTGATCCTTGACTCCTGCGGCTTTTGCAGCGATTTCGGCAAGTTTGTTGCTTTTTGCTGATTTATCAATAATTTCCTCATATTCGGCATCCTGAATGTCATCTGCCTCCTCTTTGGTGATAAGCCCCATTGAGATTTCCGGGCAATAAACACGCTGCCAGAAAGCGGCTGCACGATAACGGAGCATCTGGCTTGGCATTGATTGCCATTTGGAACCGTTCTTCTTGGTCCAGCCTTCCTTTTCAGCCATTCCCATGGTGATCCAGTCACCATGAAGCGGTTCCTTGTGGTCTTTGTCGGACGATTCATAAGCAATGCAGCGGCATCCGTACTCCGGCGTACCTTCTTCTCCCTTAAACTCATAACGGAGTGGGGAGAAACGGCCACTTGCGTTAATAGTGGCAATCAGGAACTTGCTGCTGAAAGCAGGGTTGCCATGCACGATATAAAGATTCTGCATACACATAAGCGGATTACACCCCATACGCATGGCCATATCCAGCGCAATCACGCAGTTTCCCACATTTCCCTTGTACGTATCCGGAACGATTGTGCTTGTTGTGTACATGTTGGCCATGCGCTGCATGACCTCAAACTGTTTCACGGTTTGCCCTACCGGTGTCATTGCAAACTCGGCCGCTTGTTTGGCCTGAATAATCTGTAATTCTGTAACTTGATTGTTTTCTTCCATCACTCTTGAATATTTTAAAGTTCAACAATATCTTGGTATTCCCTGAAGGATGCACAACCTCGTGCGCTCTTCTTCAAGTTCGTCAGTAGCATAATCCTTTTGAATGCATTCCATCTCCGAGCGTAATTCGTTTATATCCTCCTGTATAAGCTGCATGATTTCCTTTTTGGAAGAGAAACCGTATTCAGGCAGATATTCCAACCCGCACCCTTTCACTTTCTCAAGTTCGGCTTCCAGCCGTGCAAGTTCCTCATTCATGACAGTCCATCGTATAGGATTCATAAATAATGCCGATAGCGGAGAGAATCTCCCTCATCCTTGCGTTCTCTTTCTCAGCCAGCTCCATACCGGCAAGCTGGAACTGCAATCCTTTCACCTGTTCAATAAGCTCATCATGGCTCATCTGCTGCAACTCATTGTCTGTTCTCATCATTATATATGTTTTTAAGATTATTTTTTCTGTCAATTCTCACGGCAAGTATGAGAGATAATACCACGAATGCGGATATTGATACCCAGAATGCGGTGTCAAGATTGTCTATTGTACCATGTACGATAGCTGCCAGAGCAAACCAAATGAGATATAATACTTTCATAACTTATTGTTTATTAGTTCCTTATAGTGATATAAAGTTAACTATTTTTACTTTGGGTGCAAAATTGTAAAACTTTAAAAATCAGTGGCTTAACTTTATATAACTATTTGAAATTCAAATAATCTATTTGAGCGCGGCGTGTTTCAGTACATCAAAGGCGTTGCAGTACCATCTTCCGTTCTGCCTGTCGGCAGGTTTCTTTTCGGCACGTATGGCACCAGAACCTACCAGTCTGAACAACCTTCCTCGTCCGCCCACGATAGTGGCGGCTTCTCTCTGTCCGAATGTCTTGTCATTCAGGACGATTTTCAATACTTCCTCGTTTAACATGATATTCAGGATTTATAGTTGGTACATTGCGGTAAAATCTCACGGCAGTTCGATATAACTGAGGTTGACACTGATACAGTTGTGAACAGAACGTATCTTACGTCTGTATCCCTCTATGTCGCTTATAATGACAGGGGTCTGCAATTTTACTGTATCCCTTCCTCCATTGGCATAAACAAGCTGGTAGCCTGTTATCTGATATTTATTTTCCATAATGAATTAAGATTTGATATTTGGTCACTCTGTGAGGTATCGAACCTCCATACCTGGCAAATGAATATAGAGATAATGATTCATGCCCATTGTACGCACCTGTGACAGAGTGGAGTGGTGTTCCTATCCTCACGGACCGGAACATCTGGAACTTTTCAGAATTAGATACATAAAGAATTGTGACTAACACACAAACAAAATAAGACTAGCATACTGATGATCCCCTCAATGGCTTAAACCGGTTGTTATCCCGAATCTTACGGGAGGGGATGGGATTATATAGAGTCTGGCAAATGAATCTGTCATATACAACCATCATCTTGCATTGAACGAGCGGATGACTGTTGCTTTGGCATCATTGCGGTAGTCGCATCTCCAGTCATTGCGTCCCATGCGTGAACTGTAATAGGATCGGTAGTTCCTGTAATCGCGGTTTCCGTACTTTGCCTTATATTCAGCGGCACGCCTTGCATTCTCCTCGCTTATTCTTGCTTCCTCTTTGGCTTCCGTCCATGCTTTTGTCAGGCAGTAGCTGAATGTGGTATTGAACGTGTGGTCGAAAATGTAATGCGCTCTTGTCATTATTCTGCTTAAATCGTATCTTTTCATATCCTTGCTGTTTATGGGTTTATTTTGATATTGTAAAGATACTTTATTAAAGTGGATTATACAAATATAAACGACTGATTATCAATTAGTTAAACTTTGTTTAACGTGATGTGCTATTGATATTGAATGCTGTTACTAATTGTGTTGTACCAGTGAGTGAACTATTCAATATGAATCTTATAATCTGATATTTTTAAAACTCGTGCCTGTACGGAATATTCACTACGTCCGCACAGGCTGTATCTGAAGGTCATACTTTCAGCGATACTTGTGCCTCACACCAAGCATACTCATCACGTTAAAGACAAATTGACGTGCTGAAAGTTTTCTTTATTGTGTTTTCCAAAATGTCAAAGAACTCTTTAAAATCGCGCCTCTGAGCCAATTCGATTCGGCAACTCACGTCTTTTTCAGAGGCTTTTCTTAACTTTGCAATGTCAACTTAAAAAATTAAGAAATATGAAACTAAAAGCCAAAATCAATTACTTTATTGAAGTAGATGTTGCCATCCCGAATGACTTTAAAACCGTATGTGTCAATGTTCTTAATATTGCAGCGATTGAACGTGCGGGTAAAAATACACTGCTGCATTTGACGATTCCCAACGGTAATGACGGGCACATCATCTATGAAGTTTCAGAAAGTTATGACATGGTTATTTCTCAAATTGAAGATGCTCTTATGCTTACAAAGATGTAAGATCGCCAGTAAGAACCCAGTCTTTGATTCTTTCTGAAATCCGAAGCATCTCTGTGAAAAAATCATCAAGGGGTGCTTCTTCTCTCATATTCATCATAATGGCATTACGTTCCGTAAGGACACGATCAAAACACCACTTTCTAAGTTCTATCATATCCTTATCGGATATTGAATCAATCGGTCTGTTTTCAGTTTTCATATCCAGTGTATTATCATTTACCTTGGGTTACTAAAATTCCTTGTACTCTACTTCACTCTAGTTACTGTAATTGTTTTAGCCTCTCTGTCTATACGGGTTTTGAATGTCTTTCCCCATTGCAGTCCGTATGTGGTACATACAGTTCTGACGGAAGTCATCATCTGAATAGGATAAGTAAATTCTTCACCTATCTTCATCACTCTCAGCGTTGGTGTAATCGGGCTTTTCTCTTCTTTTTCTGCCATATTATTTTGATTTATTTATTGTTTTACTAATTTTGTAATGCAAAGATAAATATATTATCTAAGAAACAAGAAAACTCAGTGATTAATCAGTGGATTTTAATATTAATTAAACTTGTTGTTTATGAATGTACAGAGTAGGCTTTTTGATTTCATCTCATCGAAGAAGATTTCAATATCAGATTTCGAAAGGGCTTGTGGGCTATCCAATGGTTATGTGCACAAGATTAAAAATTCTGTAGGCAAACGTGGCTTGCTGGATATTCAGAGAAAATTCCCTGAACTTAATACTGACTGGCTTCTTACGGGAGAAGGGGAGATGCTTAACGATACATCTTCATATATTGCCAATAGCGACCATCATGGAACTTCTGTAGCAGGAAACGGCAATAACGTGAATACCACCAGCGCTTTGGAAAAGGCATTGGAAAGTCTGATGGAACAGCAAAGACTTACAGCGAAAGCGCAAGAGCAGGTGGACAGGTTGCTGTCTTTAATGGAAAGGATGACTAAATGAAATTTAATTAATAATACACTATGGAAACATTTACATTAATTCTAGCAATCGTTTGCTTGGTTTTCGGAATCTTGCAGATAATCTTGTTCTTCAAGGTGTGGAATATGACCAATAATGTAGCAGGCATCAAGGCGCTGTACGAAAAGCAAAACAGTGAAATGTTGGCACTGCTGAAAACAATAGCGTCGGAAATGAAGGAACCCAAGCAGCACAACAACAAAGAGAGCAAAGATGATATAAAGGTGGTAGCAGCAACCGAAATCAAAAAGGAGAGCACTTCAGCACAACAGCCAAAGAAAGAACGTCCTACTATAGACCGAAGCAGTGAAGAATACCAGCGGAAAATAAAGAAGTGGAACGTCTTAAAATCTCGTGGGTACATCGAGCAGGCTGTAAGGGAGTATATGGAATACACCGGATCTGAACAGAATGAAGCGACCGAATTTATAAATAACTTATAAGATAGGTATGGATTTCAAAGACAATGTACTTCAGCTTGCGGAAAGGATAAAGAAGCAGAAAGATGCCATCCAGACAGAGGAAGCCACCAAGAACGCCTTCATCATGCCCATAATAACGGCGTTGGGATATGATGTATTCAATCCTTTCGAGGTAGTGCCTGAAATGGACTGCGATCTAACAAGGAAAGGTGATAAGATAGATTACGCCATCAAAAAGGATGGCAGGACGATTCTTCTGATAGAATGCAAGCACTGTAAGCAGAACCTTGACTTGCACAACACCCAGCTTTCAAAATACTATGCTGCGTCCAACGCACGCTTTGGGGTGCTTACAAACGGTATCGAGTATCGGTTTTATGCGGATCTTGACAAGACGAACATCATGGACGAGAAACCTTTCTTGGTGGTGAATATGCTGGACTTGTCGGATGCAGATATAGAGGAAATGAAGAAGTTCCACAAGTCATGCTACAATGAGTCGGAAATACTCAGCACGGCAAAGGAACTGCAAATGATGATACAGATAAAGGAGATTCTTGCAAAGAATTTCCAGTCTCCGGGCGATGAGTTTACGAGGTATTTTGTCAGAAGTCTTAATAACGGGAAATCCACACCGAAGCTGATCGAAGAATACAGACCGATTGTGAGGAAATCTATCTTGTCCGTGATAGAAGGGATGATTTCAGGCAGACCGGCTACCGCCATACAGGTGAAAGAAGAGAAACCACGACAAGCACCGAACGATGGAATGGCTGCTATAAGCGACAAACAAGATGCAGTGATTACATGTAAGGAAACAGATGCATACAATATAATCAGAGCTGTTCTTGGGGAACAAAGTGAAATATCATATACCAGTTTCAAAGGCTATCTTCTGATTTGGACTGGACATGAATATTGGTGGGTATGCCGTGTATCATTAAGGCCGTACAGCAAGCGGATATGTTTTGTTACAGAGAACAGAACCGGATATAAATGGATTCAGTTACAATCAGTAGAAGATATCCGAAATTATTCAAACGAGATAAGAACGGCTTTTGAAATAGCCTGCAAGCAACGGAAACAATATCAATTAAAACATAAGAAATCATGATTAACATTGGTATTTGGTATCCTGCAAATTATCCTGCTCCTTAAAATATAGAAAATGACCAATAACGTGACAGAACTAAGGAGTACATATTCTGAAAATAGGAGAAATATGCTAGCATGTGTCAACCAATTGGCTGCAATTGTAAAAGAAAACTCCAAAGAACTTCAGTTGACTAATCAGATAAAGAATTACCAGCTGTGGACAAAGATTGTGCTGAATACAAAAGACTGCTCTGCAAATTGAACGTTTTGAAAGAAAGAGGATTTATAGGAATTATATTTGAAAGCCTCTAAATCTTCACTTTAAGGGCAAAATCGGAGCTTTGACATATAAATCAAGAAACAACAAGGAAGGACACATTTAGTACAAATGACAGAACTCTTAATTTGCAATGGCGGAAAATAACCGTAAACAGAATAAGAAATAACCAAATATACAGGAACGTCCGTTGGCACAAAAATAAAATTGCTTGTTTGGAAATAAAAGCCTATCTTTGGTCCGCTTTAAACCAAATTTTTATAAAAACTAATACTATGTATAAAATTTTTCGCGGTTTCCATTTGGTGGAAACTTATCAAGAATTGAAAAAAGCTAAAAGACTAGCGGAAAAAAGAATTGTCTCTAGAGGAATAAAACTGGCTGTCGCCATCATGGTATCCCTTGTATTATGGTTTCTCCCTGTCGAAACATTCGGAGTCGCGGGGCTGACAATTATAGAACAAAGACTTATCTCTATCTTTGCTTTCGCCACACTCATGTGGATATTTGAAGCCATACCGGCATGGACAACTTCCGTATTGATTGTTGTTTTATTATTGCTTACCGTCTCGGACAGCAGCCTATGGATCTTCACACACAACATTCCTGTTGAGGAACTGGGCCAGACTGTAAAGTACAAATCCATCATGCACTGTTTTGCTGATCCAATCATCATGCTTTTTATTGGAGGGTTTATTTTGGCTATTGCCGCAACCAAAAGCGGATTGGATATATTGCTGGCACGTAGTATGTTGAAACCTTTCGGCACACAGTCACGTTATGTTCTTCTGGGATTCATTTTGGTAACAGCGGTTTTCTCCATGTTTCTCAGCAATACAGCCACAGCAGCCATGATGCTCACATTTCTGACACCTGTATTGAAGGCACTGCCAGCTGATGGGAAGGGCAAAATAGGTCTGGCCATGGCAATTCCAGTAGCAGCCAACGTAGGAGGGATGGGAACCCCAATCGGTACACCGCCCAACGCTATTGCGTTGAAATATCTGAATGATCCTGAAGGCTTGAATCTGAATATAGGTTTTGGAGAGTGGATGGCGTTTATGTTGCCCTATACCGTTGTCATATTATTCATAGCATGGTTCGTATTGCTGCGTCTGTTCCCTTTCAAGCAGAAAAAAATCGAGTTGCAAATAGAAGGCGAGGCGAAAAAAGACTGGCGTTCCATCGTTGTATATGTAACTTTCGCCATTACGGTATTGTTGTGGATGTCCGATAAGTTCACTGGGGTAAACTCCAATGTCGTGGCCATGATTCCTGTTGCCGTGTTTTGTGTGACTGGAGTAATCACTAAACGCGACTTGGAAGAAATCAGCTGGAGTGTGCTCTGGATGGTGGCAGGAGGTTTTGCACTGGGGGTGGCTTTACAAGAGACTGGACTTGCCAAACATATGATTGAAGCAATACCATTCAATACATGGCCTCCAATACTGATGGTGGTTGGTTCAGGACTTATCTGCTATACAATGGCCAACTTCATCTCACATACAGCCACAGCAGCCTTACTGGTTCCGATACTGGCTATTGCAGGAATAAGTATGAGGGATAATCTGTTACCGCTTGGGGGAGTGGCAACACTGCTTATCGGTGTGGCTTTGGGCTCATCCCTGGCTATGGTCCTTCCAATCTCTACTCCACCAAATGCCTTGGCACATGCCACTGGCATGATCCAGCAGAAAGATATGGAAAAAGTCGGACTCATTATAGGAGGTGTTGGTCTTGTTTTAGGATATTTCATGCTGGTCATGCTCGGTTCTAACGGACTTTTATAAATGTATTTCGTAAATATGTGAACTACCTCTAAATCTTCAGTTTAGAGGTAGTTTACCATTCTTGTTTGTCTGTCGTATGACAAACTCCTCGTATGTGCGTTTCCATCTGTTGTGTGTCCATAACCAAAACAAAGGACTTCTTTGTATGGCTGCACTAATGATCTTATATGAACTACCTTGCTAGATCTTTTGATTAACGGCCCCAGTAGCACATATATCTTTTTCTGCTCTTTAACTGTTCCCAGATAAAATAGGCATTCTCTCATCAACAAATTCATCTATCGTTTTTTTCTCTTGATTTCACATTGTTACCCAAATTGCAGTTTTTGTTTTTATTTGAATAAATTTTGGTTACAACAAATAGCATTTATTAAAGAAAAATGCAAAAACATGTCGGAAAACATATTACGTTATTGAAATTTCTTAATTAAAATTTGTTTCTTTGTGGCAAAATTTATATAAAATATAAAAAAGAGGCTTATGATTAAAAAAGTGTTGATGCTATTGATCTGTTTCATACGAGTATGGGAATTGACAATGGCACAAACTTCTGTTGTGATGGGAATCGTCACGTCTGCGGAAGAAGGAAGACTGGCGATCGGAGTTCCAGTATTGATTAAAGGTATATAATGGGAGTATTACAGGAATAAACGGTGATTTCACAATTTCTAGAGTGTTTTACTTGTATATTCGATATTACTTGAAAATTTTAATATAATTATTTATTCTATAAATGAGTTAATGGTATGAAAAGAAAGTTGGTTTTATTGGGATTATTAGTGCTGACTTCGGGAAGCCTATTTGCACAAAACACGGTGAAGATCAGTGGTAAAGTTCAATTTGTAGGTGCCGACAAAAAGGTAAGTGTGATTCAGAACAATGGTTTCGAGCGTATTACGCTAGGCGAAACGGAGATAGGTCCAGACCATACCTATTCGCTGACGGTGCAGAAAGAGAAACCGAATGCGGTGACAATCACTTGCTGCCAGTCACAGTCGGTACGTGCATGGCTAGAAGACGAAGATATGGTGATCAATTTCCGTGGCATTGATACGGCAAAGATCCGTATTAAGAACCCTCCTTATGTATATATTCAGGCTGGACCCAAGAACGAACTGTTGAATTTGGCTAACTATGCCAACTATCGCAATTATCAGAACATGATTGCCATCTCTCAAGCGGTCTATCGGTCACAGTCGCTTGACGACAAGCAAAAAGCAGATATCTCCAAGGATTTGTATAATATGAACAACGAAGACGCACGTAGCTATATACGCTATTTGGTGGAGCATTATGGTCATCTGACCAGTTGTGTGGCTCTGTTGTCGGCATTGGATTATGCCAAAGATTCTTTGCTCATAGAAACGACGCTTACCAGCATGCAGGCCAAGAATCCGGGCTCTACGGTGGCTCAGGACTATCGCAAAGGATTGATGGAAAAATTGGAGAAGCAGCGCCGGATGCGGGAAGGTCAGACGGCACCCACCTTTACTTTCAACAATGACAAAGGCGAGCCGGTAAGTTTGGATTCCTTCAAAGGGAAGGTCGTGATCATCGACTTTTGGGCCAGTTGGTGTGGTCCCTGTCGTAAGGAGATTCCCAATCTGAAGAAGTATTATGAAGAGTTTAAGAACAATCCAGATGTTGCTTTCCTCAGTGTTTCCATTGATGCCAAGGAAGATGACTGGCGCAAGGCGATGGCTGAAGAGCAGATGGAGTGGATACAATTGCTGGCTCCCAATTCGGGACGGGAAGCGATGGACAAATATCAGTTCCGTGGTATTCCGTTCATCGTAGCCATCGACAAGGAGGGGCGTATCTTCCGCAAGCATTTGCGCGGAGAAGCTGTGCGTGCTGCCATTGTCGATGCATTGCAACAGTCTGAGAAGAAATAACATTCCTAATTATATATATTATTGTTTATGACCAAGAAGTATTTTATTATGCTTTTTGTACTTCTGATTTGTGCCTGCACAGGGTTGTGGGCACAGACGGAGCGTACAATTCGTGGTACTGTGACCGATGAGCAGAATGAGCCACTAGTAGGCGTTGCAATTTCGGTGCCGGGTGCTCAAACTGGAACGGTAACCGATGTAAATGGTAAATTCGTCTTGACCTTGAAGAGCGGGATGAAGGCAAGTGTTGTCAAGGTTTCGTTTGTAGGCATGAAGACACAAACGATTCCGATGTCTAAGCTAATTAAGGCTACTACCATCGTGATGGAAGAAGATGCTAACGTACTGGGTGATGTCATTGTGACAGGGTATCAGACGGTTTCTAAGGAACGGGCAACGGGTGCCTTCGGTACGGTGCGTAGCGAGCAGTTGCAAGCCAAGCTGAATTCCGATTTGAAGAATGTGATGGAAGGTCAAATCGCTGGTGTAGTGCTGGACAAAAAGGGAAATATCTCCATTCGCGGTATCTCTACGCTGAGTGCCGAAACCGATCCGCTGATTGTGGTGGACGGCTATCCTACGGAATGTTCGCTGAGTGATCTGAATCCGGATAACATCGAAAATATCACCGTGTTGAAGGACGGTGTAGCAGCCTCTATCTATGGTTCCCGTTCGGCTAACGGTGTGATTGTCGTCACAACAAAGAGTGGACAGAAAGGCAAAGCCAAGATTAGCTATCGTGGAACTTTCAAATTTACGCCTAAGCCCAGTCTGGACTATCTACACATGGCTTCTACTTCCGACTACATTGATGCGGAGTTGAATCTGTATGACCAGAACCCATCATCAAGTTCCTACGCCTTATCTACCAAGTCCACTAATCAGAGCGAGGTGGCTTACCTACTGACACAGCACAGGGCGGGTCTGATCAGCGAAGAGCAGTTCAACAGCTCGATAAACAAGCTGCGTGGCAACAACTTTCTAGATGATATGGAGAAATACATGTTTCGCACGGCCTTCACTCAGACTCACAATGTTGGCATCAACGGAGGTACTGATACCAACCGCTACAACTTGGCGGTCAATTATACCAACAACCGCTCTTCGTATATCAATACGGACGATAACCGTCTATTGATCGACCTGAAGAATGAGTGGACTCCCTACAAATTCGTGACGATAGGCGTGGCAGCCAACATCAATTACTCGCGCTCCAATACTCCGCGTGTGGGTTGGCAGACATTGACTGACTTCACCTCTTACGTGAAGCCTTATACCCGGTTGAAAGACGATAGTGGCAACCTGACCGATATTCGTACCGTTAGTTACGCCAATCAACAGATCTATAATTCGGTGAGCGGCATGAAGGATATCTCCTACAACCCTATTACGGATGCTTATGAAGACTATACTACTGACCAAAGCTTCACGGCACGCTTCAACGGCTTTCTGCGCTTTACTATTCTGGAAGGTCTGACAGCTGAAGTGGGTGGTAATTGGGCACGTGGCAATCGTACATATAAATCTTTCAGTGAAGTTGACAGTTACCGTATACGTCTGGCTTACAATAACAGTACCTCTATCGAGACACCTTCTAACCGTTACATTCCAGATGGAGATATGATCGATGAAACCCGCTATGTCAACGAGAGTTGGACAGTGCGTACACAGGTGAATTTCAACCGTGAGTTTGGCAAGCATCGTGTCAGTGCATTAGCCGGTAACGAAGTGCGCCGTCTTACTTACGACAACAATCAATATGCAAGCCGTTTGGGCTACAACTCCACGGCCGGTTCGTTTACTCCGGTGAACATCAAAGACTTGAAGACGGGTATTTATAATTCGGACATGATGATTGGTAATGATTTGAGTGGTTCTTTGAATTATGGATCATACTCATTGAGAGACAACAGATTCGTTTCCTGGTATTTCAACGGATCATACGAGTATGACAATCGCTACCTGATCAGTGGTAGTGTTCGTGAGGACCTTACTAACTTCTTCGGTACTGATCCCAAGTATCGTCACAAACCAATGTGGTCGGTCGGTGGAACTTGGAAACTGAGTAACGAGAGTTTTTTTAATGTAGACTGGATTGACCGCTTGAATGTACGTGCTTCTTATGGTATTAACGGTAATATTTCGCTGAATCAGGGTCCGTATCTGATTCTCTCCGCCGGCTCTTATAACAGTACTACGGGAGGTATCTCCTATGGTATCTCTTCATATCCCAACAACACTCTTCGCTGGGAGAAGACCAAAACCACCAACATTGGTTTGGACGTAGATGTGTTGAAGAATCGTTTGGGTTTCAGCTTCGACTACTATTACAAGAAGAGTACAGACTTGCTGGCTAACGACTCCATGGATCCTACTACGGGAGCATCATCAATGACAAAAAATGTAGGTGCAATTGAAAACCGTGGATATGAATTGTCACTGCACGGTACGCCGGTAAAGACAAAAGATTTCAACTGGGACATTGTCTATAATTTCTCTTATAATAAGAGCGAAGTGTTGGAGTACAATGTAAATCGTTTGTATCCTACTTCTTGGGCATGGGTACAGACCATTAACGCTGCCGGTTATCCGATGAATTCCTTGTTCGGTTATCGTTTTGCTGGTTTGGATGACAAGGGACAAACACAGATTTATGGTGCTGATGGTTCTGTGAAACTGGCTTCTGCTGCCAAAGTAGATGATGTCTATTTTCAGGGAACAGCGACACCGAAGTTCGATATGTCACTGACCAACAACTTTACCTATAAGAACTGGAATCTCTCGTTCATGTTCATTGCCAAATTAGGACATAAATACCGCAAAGATGTGTTCCAAGGTTCTAATATAAACAACCGGCATGTTGGTGAGCGTTGGCAGAAACCAGGTGATGAAGCCAATACCATTTATCCGGTATACAAGAGTTGGAATATGGATATGTTCTACTTCCCCTTCTGCGATGTGAATATGGGCAATGCCAGCTATCTCAAATTGCGCGACGTGACGCTGGCTTATAAATTCAACGAACCGTTGATCAGCAAGATCGGAATGAGCGATGCACGTATCTATTTGCAAGCCCGTAACCTTTTCCGTATCACGGCCAAGGATTGCGATATTGACCCCGAGGCGATGGAGATGAATACCAGTAACGGTATGGCTGCATCAACCAATAGCGGATATTCCATCCTGCCTTTGAATCCGGAGTTTTATATTGGTGTTTCATTCAGCTTTTAAATAATAGAAGAATTATGAGAAAATTAGGATATATATTGCTTGTGATGTGTGCATTGGAATGCTCATCCTGCGATGATTTCTTGGATGTCAAGCCTGTGGGACAGATGATTCCGACGGAAGTGACACAGTTCGAGAACCTTTTGAATAATACAACTACGCTCGATTATTTCATGTTTGATAATAACAGAAGTTGTTTCTATGCTTACATGGGCGATAACATACAGATTAGTGAAAATCATGCAAAATATCAGTTTACGGCTACTTATCCCAACTTGGATCTATTAGCAGGCTATACCTTCTACACACCGGTAATGGATCCCCAGAATACTCCTTTTGCATGGTCATCTGGTATTTACAAGGCTGCTGGTTATTTTAATAACGTGGTGGACGGTGTGAGCGGCATTGATACCAATTCTGAATATGCCAAGGGCGTCATAGCACAGGCCAAGGCCGGACGTGCTTGGATTTATCTGAATGCGGCGTTGATATACGGTCCGATGTATGTGCCGGGAACGACCAACGATACAAAGGTGATCCCTTGCCGTACAAGCGGTGATCCCATTGCTGCTAATGGACCGTTGTGTACTACGGATGAACTTCTTGCTCAAGTGAAGGAAGATCTAGACTATGCATGTGAAAACTGTCCTGCTTCAACAGTCAATCCCTGTCGAGCGGATCGTGCTTGCGCCTATGCTTTGCGAGCCGAGTATCACATGTTTACGCGTAATTGGGAGAATATGCTGAGCGACTGCCAAAAGGCATGGGAGCTGGCTTTGGCTAATAGAAAGAACGTGGATGAAATGATCTATAACTTTGCCGATTTCTATTTTGAAGCTACTACAGAAATAAATCCAGACCCCGGTGTTTCTCCCGAAGTCTATATGACACTGAAAGGGCCTGACTTGCTTTTCGATCAGACCAGCAACCGGGAAAACTTGTTGTATCGGAATGCTCCTTATCAGTCTTCATCCACTCGCTACTATCCATCGGATGACTGGGCTTCTATCTTCGATAAAGAGAAAGACTTGCGCTGGACGAAGTTTGTCTTAAAAGACCATGGTTATAATACAACGGTGGGTGACGTGGTGTATGATGACGGCATTCAACTAGTGTATTATCGTGATGAACTTTCTATTACGGAAGGTGTAACCTATCCCTTACTGCTCTTAATGAAGGCTGAAGCCGCAGCTCGCATCAACAACCTCTCTGCTGCCTTGGCAGACCTGAATCTGCTGCGCAAGTATCGTTATAAAGGTCCCGATAGCGACCTGGCAGGTGGTACTTCCTTGTCACAAGACCAGTTGCTGAACGAAATTTTGACAGAACGCCGTCGCGAACAGCCGCTCGTTTCTTTTCAGCGTACGCTGGACTTGAAGCGCTATGCGCAGGATGCCGGAAAACCCTGGAGCAAGGACATCATTGTGCATAAGATCGGCGAGAAGACTTACAGCAAATCCATTAATGACGCTTATTACCAGTCGTTGCCTATTGACAATGCGATATTGCAATATAACCCACAATGGGGTATCGCAGAGAATAATTCTCTCTTTGAGCCCTATAATGCATGGTGATAAAAGATAGTTAGCTTTCTGTTCTCTCTTTTTCTGATCTGTGAAGATCATTCAACTTTACTATTGTGACAGTGAGACTGAATGTATCGAAATTAATATGAAGTGCATCCCCAAAGTTTATACCTTACTTTTGGGGTACACTTCAATTTTGATACATTCTCGTTTTCTTGATGATATGGTAGCATGAAAGAGACAAGCATTGTTGATTATTACATCTCTTGTCAGAAGCGATGAAAACAAAATGTTATTTGGTATAATATGCTTGCTCGCAGCCTGCTCTGATGTGAGAACTCCGAAACATACACATGCGGAAGATTATTGTGCTGACAGTGAAACAGCTAGATTGTTTCGGAGAAGCAAATGGACGGGGTTGGACAACGACTTGAAAATTATACTGATGCTTGACGGACAGGATTTTGAAATATACGGAGCATTCGATGAGGATAAAGATGGCATTCATGAATATGCGGAGTATTATATCGGTACATTGCGGATATACAATGACATAATATTTACGATTACCACAGTGTATACAATGATTTTGATGAATGTATTTTTAACTAAAATGTGTAAATAAATTATAAAAATATTTTAAAAAAGGAAATGAAAATTATTCAGGTTTCTGTTGATTTTTTTAATGCATTGCAAAACTACAATAAATCTTCACGTAGCCAGAACAAAGTTTATTTTCTTATTCCAGTTTTCATATTATTATTGTGTTATACTGCAAAATAAAAGAACGCTTTACGATAGACGTAAACTAAATGTTCATTCTTCTTTAGGATCAATACAGGTAAACTACCGCTAAATGCAATATATAGGGATTTTCAAATGTGCCCCCTTATAAAAAATAGAAATATTTTTTCTTATTCTTACCGAGAATATTATTTGTAATTCAAATAATTATTTTTATCCATTGTTTTATTTATTATTTTATCTATCTTTGTATATTGTCAAAATAATCAGTTATGAATATATCAAAAGAAGGAATAGCGATAACAAAACGTTTCTTTGAAGCGATAGATATGCTGAAAGCACAGAAACGTATGCGTGGGCTTCTTACATACACTAAAGCCCATGATATAAATTATTGGAACATAAATACAGTCAGAAACCAGCCGGAAGTAAGTGTCCTAAAACCTGAATGGATAGCGTACTTGGTCCTTGACTATGGGATTTCGGCTGATTGGATTTTGACGGGTAGGGGAGGGATGTTTAAACAATAAATGTTCAAAAACTTATCCTTATAATCAAATCTGTTGTTTGTAACTTATTTATTTTCAGATTATTGATTAATAAAATGGAGTCTGCTTTGGGAGCAGGGGGTCGTGGGTTCGAATCCCGCTACCCCGACGGATGAGAATCAAGGAGTTACGGTAAAATGTAGCTCCTTTTTTTTATTCTCCGAATGGGGCGGTTTACCTTTGGTTTAACCAAGTGAGTTAGGGTCAGCGGATTTTCCCGGTTGGCAAGCTTTCTTTTAAGCGTATAGCCTAGCCAGTCTGAACATGAAGAATTTCAGATCAGCCACCCCTCTTAACTGGCTTCGAAAAGCTTTGATTTTAGCATTGAACGACTCTGCTGAAGCATTTGTCAATCGTTCTTCAAAATAATTTATGATGGTCGTACTATGGTTTGAAAAGGTGTGTTAAACCAAAAATGAACATGGATGCTACAATTTCCGCTGAGCCGAAATTTCGGCTCAGCGGTTTCCGAAATGCCAATTATTTTTTAGCTTTCCAGACGTGCGTATTCATGTGTATTATGGATTAACTCACTGGTACTTTTATCCACCCCGTAGGATAGATATCCGGAGCTTCGGAATGCTGGAACCAACGACTAGGCACAATTACCGTTTTGTCCATATTGGGATTTAACCATGCTCCCCACCAGCTGAATGTACTGTTGCAGATGATGTGATGTTTGCAATGACTCATAAGCATCATATCTTGCCAACTGTCTTCATCCGTATTCCAATCAATATATACTGCATTCTGCAATGGAAGATTTTCCTTTACCCAAGCAATGTCATCTGAAAAAATATAGTAAGATGGAGAGGCAACTCTTCTGCTCATTTCCGCTATTGCGTTTTGATAGTAAGGTAACTGGCATACACTTCCGGTAGTAGCCCAATGCTTGGGTTGCAAATAATCTCCACGACGAATATGTAGAGATACTGCGTTTTCATCCTTGTCCAAAATTTCAAGCATATTAAGACTTCTACTGTTGGCTTTATTCTTGTCAAAAGTGAAAGACTCCCTAACTTCATCCTTAATATCTGCAAAGAAACGTTCCGACTGATAAAATCCTTTAAAATAAAGTAAAGGCCAAAAGTATTTCTTTTCAAAAGCTCGTAAACTATTGGGAGCTTGTTTCCGTTCATATATTTTTTTGAAGAAAAGGAATTCGATAACTTTTTTCAGAGGTTGGTTTATACAAAATTCTGTATGGGGCAGATTAAACACACGATGCATTTCATATCCGTAGTGCACTTTATAATGCATCATGTCCGAAAGGTCTATACGCACTTTGGGATAGTACTTTTTCATTCGCAAATAAAAAGCGTAAATAAACATTTGATTTCCCAAACCACCTGTTACTTTTATAAGTCTCATATTTCTTTGTCCTTTTTTTGTTATCTGCAATATTTCAATTTACATTTCGACATTGTTTATATATAAATTGACTTCGCAAAGGTATTAATTTTATCAGAGTCTACAAACATCTTAAAAAAATATTGTTTTCTCTAATAGCAGCTTATTATCTTGTTATTATATAGTGAACTAACCGTATGAAAGAGTACAGGGTAAAGTTTAGAAGAAAGATCAGAAGATAGTATGATCCTTTCTGTGGTACAGCATGTAAGTAATGGTTCTTTTGATGGAAGTGGGTTGCTTTGTCAACGGAATGAATTTCCGAGTTTACTCTCATTAAAACTCTTACGATATTTTTTCTAAATGTCGAATGCTGTAAAGTTTAAGGTAGAGTGAATCTCTGAAATATTTTGTATTTTAGTTATGTTTTGTTAGAATGTTTTTCTTGTTTTCATTATTGAGTATTATTTACAGAGAAGTACCTAAAAATACAGAAAATGATTGGTTTGATACTCTTTAAGTATGAATTAACTAGTTGGTTTTATGTTTTTTACTGGATCTTTTTGATTAGTTATGCAGCATGGAGTGCTAGATTGTTCTTGTGCCGTGCATTTTTCACCTAGTATAATAGTGCTTCACCGATGTTTCGGCAAATATTACCGAAAAAAATTAAATATATTATCTTAGAGTTGTATGCTTGATACAGAATACGGTGCTTAGGTTCTCTCTTTTAAGTGATAAGTTTGGTTTTTATCAATTATATATGATATCTTTGCGGCTTTAAATATCCGACTATTTAGGAATGTAAAAATATATTGGATGATTTATTGGAACATTGCGAAACTATACTGTCAGGATGTGCTGGCATATTTGCAATATGATCGTGACAAGCTGATTAATTTTTATTTGTTAAACGAAAAAAATGAATTTATTATTATTGAATGCAGCCTCAGGCAGTAAACTTGAGCAAGCACTGGAGAAACTGGTAGATTTTGGAATGGACGCTGGTAAGGATATATTTGTCGCCATTCTGATATATTCAGTCGGTCGTTTTATCATTAAGCAGATTAGTGTATTAATAGCCAAAGTTCTTGAAAAACGGAAGATAGAAACCAGTGTACAGACTTTCTTGAAAAGTTTAGTGAAAATTTTATTGAACATGGTACTTGCTTTTGCCATAATCAGCAAGTTGGGAGTGGAAACGACCAGTTTTGCTGCACTTTTGGCGTCAGCCGGTGTGGCTGTAGGTATGGCACTTTCCGGCAATCTTTCCAATTTTGCAGGTGGTTTGATTATACTTGTTTTTAAACCGTTTAAAGTAGGCGATTATATAGATGGACCTGGAGTAAGTGGTACAATAAAAGAGATACAGATTTTCCATACCATACTTTCCACTCTTGATAATCGGATGATATACGTTCCCAACGGGATGCTCAGTGGAAATGCTGTGATTAATTACAGCAAACAGGAAATGCGCCGTGTTGAATGGGTATTCGGAGTAGAATATGGAGAGGATGTACAAAGGGTCAGAACCGTATTGCAACGTATTATTTATGCGGACAAACGTATTTTGGATACTCCTGCTCCTATCATTGTTTTAGGCTCATTAAGTGCGAGTAGCGTTGACATTACTGTCCGTGTTTGGGTTAAAACAGCTGATTACTGGAATGTTTTATATGATATTAATGAGATTGTTTATACGACATTTAATAAAGAAGGAATCGGATTCCCTTTCCCACAACTTACTGTGCATCAATCTTCAAAATAATAGAAACATATTCAACTTCTTAAATAAATGATCATGAAAAAAATAATTTGTTTTTTTACGATTTTCGTATTTTGGGGAATCACTGATAGTATGGCTCAGGGATTACATTTTGGGGTAAAAGCCGGTGTGCTTGGCAACAAAGCAAATATTAGTGGCATGCGTGACCAGTTTAAGGAAGAGAGTTTGACAGGATTTCAAGTAGGGCCTATGTTGCAATATCAAACAGGATTTCATGGTATCGCTTTGGACTTTTCTCTGCTGTATGTAGAGCGTGGAATCAAACTGACAAATACCTCTAACAGACGCAGCGCTGACATTAAAACACAAAGTATTGATATTCCTATAGAACTGAAATGGGAAATGGGAATATCAGATAATTTTGATTTGTTTTTGGGAGTCGGTCCTTCCTTTTCTTTTTTGGTAGACAAGGACAACTGGGGACGCAAACTTGCTCATATAGCTGTGGATGTTATAGATAAGGATCTTCCATCTATGGGATGGCGTTCGACTGAAGTCGGATTGAACTTGGGAGGTGGAGTGAAAATTGTAAATCATTTAATGGTAAGTTGCTATTATAATATAGGATTAACCCAGTCTGCCAAGCATAATATAGGAGGCAATAAGCATGATGCCATAGATCAAATTTTTGATGGTGATGTATTCGAAAGCAAAAATAGATATTGGCAGTTATCACTTGCTTATGTGTTTTAGTCAGATAATTGCGGATCGTTTTTAGCAATACAAAACTAAAAAGCGACTTTTATTATTGAGAAGGTTTGTAGTAAAACATCCAATAAAAGAGTCTGAATAACAAAGTGATTGCATCCGTGTGTGGAAAACACACGGATAGCATGAATAAATAATTTTTTTTGCAAAATGAAATTATATATTTTGATTCAACAGTTATTGAGAAGAAAATTTGTTCAATATTTTGTTCTTTTCTTCATTCTGATTTCAATTATAGCCGTCATTGCAAGTTCATTTGAAGAAATGGCCACATACAAAGTACTGTTATTCGGCATTACTTATGTATCTTCTTTTATTTTTCTTATTGAATACACAGCCCGTATCGTATCTGCACCGGCACTCTATCCCGGTATGAAAACAGCAAAGGCACGTCTGAAATATACATTCTCTTTTTATGGTTTTGTTGACTTCGTGGCAGTACTGCCTTGTGTTCTTACCTATGCATACTGGGATACGGAAGTCGTTCATGTCATTATTTTACCCTATATCTTCATTATTTTTAAGTTAATACGGCACTCGCGATCTTTCCGAATTATCGGTATGGCTCTTGCTTCTGTCAGAGAAGAACTTGAAACAGCCTACACAGCTAGTTTCATTACAATTTGCTTTTCCGCCATTTTGATGTATTATATTGAAAGGAATGCACAACCTGAAGTCTTTAAAAATATCGGTGACGGAATCTGGTGGGCCATTATTACATTTGCTACAGTCGGATATGGTGACATTTATCCCATTACCTTTTTGGGGAAATTATTGGGTTGTATTATTTGTCTGGTAGGTGTGGCAATGGTAGCCATTCCGACCGGTATCATTAGTTCTTCTTTTATCAATATCGTACAAAAGAAGGAACAAAGAGAGAAATTCAATAAGGAAGAGGAGAATAGACGATAATAAAGTTCCCCAAAAACAACTGTTGGGGAGTATATTCTTTTCTTATAGATAATTTCTATAGTTATATGAAAAACTTTGGATTCTTAAAAATAAACCATATAATCTTTAGAATGTGCATAACAAAAGTCTGCTTGAGGTGACAACGAACTTATAATTGTTATATCTTTGCATTGTCATTGTTGAAGCAATGATAAAATAAATAATCTTTAATCAAAACTTATGATTATGAAAAAAAGTATTTTAACCGTATTGTTTGCGTTAATCTGTACTATGGGATTTTCGCAGGTGTCTTTTAATGTAAAGGCTGGTCTTAACCTTAGTAGTTATATTGGTGAGAATTCAGATCACTCCGAATTTAAACCCGGAGCACGTATCGGAGTGGGGATGGAGTATCAGTTTAATGATATGATATCTTTACAGCCTTCATTGTTCTTTTCGCAAAAGGGGGCAAAATATTCAAGTGGATTTGACGGAAATATAATAGATGCTGATGCTGATGTGAAAATTAACCAGCTCTATCTTGAATTGCCTGTTAACGTACAGTTTCGTTTTAATATTGCAGATAACACCAACCTTGTCATCGCGACAGGCCCTTATTTGGCTTGCGGAGTAGGTGGTAAGGCTAAATTCGATGGTGACGCATCCGTTGGAGGCATCCATATTAATGGTGATGACAAAATAGACACATTCGGTGATGACGGACTGGATTACAACAGATTTGATGCAGGATGGAACATTGGTCTGGGTGTGGAGTTCGGAAAGATTCTCGTAGGTCTTGATACCCAACTTGGTTTTTGCAAGGTAATGGATGGCGATGCCCCCCATAATGCAAATATAGGCATTACTTTAGGATATAAATTCTAAGCAAACTCTTTCATACCCCCTCTCCAGTCTGTGCTGGTTTGCACGGTTTTGAGAGGGGTTTTATTATAATTTTCACAACCGATGTCAGTTCTTGGCGAAAGTAAGAAAATAGCAGTAAGGTAGTTGAAAAAGTTAGAGACATTCAGAAAATAGTATAAAGGCTGCTTTACCATCATGTATGCAGGTTATTTTATCATTATTGCCAGCAAGAAACCATTTAAAACAATCATTGGGAAGGAAAAAAGAAGTAGTTTTTTTATCAAAATGTAAAATTAGACAGTATCTAAATTCTCCATAAAAAATTGTGTATTGCTTTTTTATATCTATATTTGCAATTTCAATAGTTTTATTGCCAAATGGTTTTAATATGAAACGAATTCAAGTACTGTTATTATTTATAGTCATTTCTTGTTCCATGTTTGCACAAGACAGGCTTTCTCTGTTCATAGGCAGGGCGAACAAGTATGCAGCTGTGGAGTTATCCGACTATCGGAAACGTTTATGCGTAGAATATAATATATCTAATCAATTATTGGATGATTATTACAGAAGATGTGGTAGTAATTGGGGGAATGTCGGTTTGGCTCTTGAAATAGCAAAGACTTCCGGCAGGCATATGCGGGAGGTGTGTGACTATTACAAGCGTTACCACCGGAATGGCTGGAATCGTATATTGGTAGAGATAGGCATAAAACCAGGGTCGATGTACTATGATCCATTTTATGACAGGATTCGTTATCATAGCGAATGCTGGCGTGAACATTATTGCTCTTATTGTGACCATCATGATAAGCATCATCGCAAGCATTATAAAAAACACAAGCGTCATAAACATCATAAATGGCACGATGATGACGATGATTGGGATGATGACGATGAAGACGATTAACACACTTATATATTTTTTAAAATGAAAAAGATCTTTATTTTTTTAGGACTGATGTTTGTCATGTTGAGCAGTACCTACGCTCAAAAAGGCAGACAGGCAATTGGATTTGGATTAAGTTACGGAACAGAAATTGAAAGTGCTGGATTGGGAATTAAATACCAGTACAATATCACTAATCCTCTCCGTATTGAACCTTCATTCAATTATTTTTTTGAGAATGACAATGTAAGTATGTTGGATTTAAATGTGAACTTCCACTATCTTTGTCCGGTAGCTCAAAGTGTCAAACTTTATCCGCTGTTTGGTCTGACCATGTCCAACTGGATGTTTGACATGCATGATTTGGATGTTGACTGGGATGGAGACCACGTCCATGTTGATGATGGGGGTAACCATAATGAATTCCGTATCGGGGTTAATCTCGGAGCCGGGGCGGAATTCGCTTTGGGACGTAACTGGGCTATGAATGTTGAATTCAGATACCAATTGGTTGATGATTTTGACCAAGGGGTTATTAATTTCGGAGCTGCTTATCGGTTCTAAAAACATATTAATGTGTCAAAACGAAAATGACTGCTCCTAAAAGTTACAGATAGTAATTATAACACTTAAAAGGGTCGTATCAAACTCTATCTTGAGTAATGATACGACCCTTTCTTTAGTCTTTTAGGATGCTTAAATTTCAGATTATAAGTTTATGTTTTCAAAAACTGAGTTTTGTCTCTTGAACTTTATTAAAATCACTATTTCTAGGTATTTCAGAATCTCTTTCAAACCTTTTACTTTGCAGCAAACAAATTAAATGATTTGCTGTATGAAAAAAATGGGTATAATTTATGGTTCCTCTACTGGAACTTGTGAAAGCATCGCACAGACAATAGCTGAAAAATTAGGTGTGGCATCAGTTGATGTAATTGATGCAAGCAAAATTACCACAGAAAAAGTGGGAGGTTATGATATCTTATTATTAGGGACTTCTACTTGGGGGGACGGTGAATTGCAAGACGATTGGTATGATGCTATTAAAACGGTGAAGACTGCAGATCTGAATGGTAAAATCGTTGCTCTCTTTGGTTGTGGAGATTCAGAGTCCTATTGTGATACATTTTGTGACGGTATGGGAGTTATATATGACCAGTTAAAGAATTCCGGTTGCACTTTTGTAGGAGCAGTTCCTGCCGATGAGTATTCATATTCATCTTCGATAGCGGTAATCGATGGAAAATTTGTAGGTTTGGCTCTTGATGACGTGAACGAAAGTGGCAAGACCGAAGAACGTATAAACAATTGGATTGAAGAAATAAAGAAGAACTTGTAATTTTGACAATTGCCTTATGATAGCTTCAGACATTAACCCGGTAGAATTGAAAGTATTTCTGAATCATATTTATGAATTTAAAAAAGGAGTACGTCAGATGGTACTCTATACTACCAATAGGAAGTATGAAGATTTTGCTGTAAAACGGCTGACCAATCAAAAGATTAATTACATAATCCAGCCTGTGGGGAATGATAAGATAAACCTGTTTTTCGGTAGAAAAGAATGCATTAATGCCATTCGTTTCCTAGTGACTCAGCCACTGAACAAACTGTCACCCGAGCAGGATTTTATTCTTGGAGCTATGCTGGGGTATGATATTTGTGCACAATGCAAACGTTATTGCGAACGTAAAGTACAATAATCTCAATTTCACGTAGTTTTAAATGTAGTAGTAAAGGGGTGTCTGAATAATTTTCAGGCATCCTTTTTCACTTTTTATGTGAACCATCTTTTTATCTATTTTGTTGCATTATTAGCATAAACCTTAAAAATGAGAAGATATGGGTAAAGAAGAAAAGAAAAAGATGGAACAAAAGGATGAGCTGACGAATAGTGATCAGCGGTTTCCTGTTGAACAAGTGTCCAATACTGGTAAGCCTACCAAGAAGCAGGTGAAAGCAGCGGTAAAAGAGTTGAATCCTGACGTGAACAGTTTAGGAAGTAGAGGATAATTTAAAATTGAAAACAGTAATGGATATAACTGGAAAAATAGAAGAGGTAAACCAGTCGGACTCATTATTGCTGGTTGTGTTTTATGCGGATTGGTCTCCCCATTGTGAATGGATTGAACCGCTGTTACATGAATTTGAAAAACCGGTCAATATTGTAAGAGTCAATATAGAAAGTAATCGGAAAGTAGCCGATGCCTATGAAATAGAAATAGCTCCCAGCTTTGTCCTCCAACGTAAAGGCAAGATGTTGTGGGAGAAAACTGGTGAAGTATTTCCAGGAGAATTAAGGGATGTCATTGAAATGTTCAAGAATTGAGATCTGTACATCCAGATTAAAAAAGTTCCGTTGGTATACAGCTACGGGACTTTTTTTCTTGTAGGCGGTTTTGTACAATGGAAAACATATCGTACCTTTGCCAAACAATTGATTAAATTTAAGAATATATGTTCAGAAGTCATACTTGCGGAGAGCTCAGACTTTCCGATGCAGGCAAAAGTGTAACGTTGGCAGGTTGGGTACAGCGTGCACGTAAAATGGGAGGGATGACGTTTGTCGATCTTCGTGACCGTTACGGTATTACCCAATTGGTATTCAACGAAGCGGTGAATGCCGAACTTTGTGAACGTGCCAATCACTTGGGGCGTGAATTTGTTATTCAAATAACCGGTGAAGTGAACGAACGTTCAAATAAGAATATGAATATTCCCACCGGTGAAATTGAAATTATCGTATCGGTATTGAATGTACTTAATTCAGCGGTAACTCCTCCTTTTACGATAGAAGATAATAGTGACGGAGGTGATGATATCCGTATGAAATTCCGCTATTTGGATTTACGCCGTAATTGTGTGCGTAAAAATTTGGAACTTCGTCATAAAATGACAATGGAAGTGCGCCGATATTTGGACAGCAAAGGGTTTCTGGAAGTGGAAACTCCTATGTTGGTAGGTTCTACTCCTGAAGGAGCCCGTGATTTTGTTGTTCCTTCACGTATGAACCCGGGACAGTTTTATGCACTGCCACAGTCTCCGCAAACACTGAAGCAATTGCTGATGGTTTCCGGCTTTGATCGTTACTTCCAGATTGTAAAGTGTTTCCGTGATGAAGATCTTCGTGCAGACCGTCAGCCTGAGTTTACTCAGATAGACTGTGAGATGAGTTTTGTTGAACAAGAAGATATCATTTCCACTTTCGAAGGAATGGCAAAACATTTGTTCAAGGAGTTACGTGGAGTCGAGTTGAGCGAACCGTTTCTGCGTATGACATGGGCCGATGCCATGAAATATTACGGTAGTGACAAACCGGATTTGCGTTTCGGCATGAAGTTTGTGGAATTGATGGATATCATGAAAGGTCATGGCTTCTCTGTTTTTGATGATGCGGCATATATTGGTGGTATCTGTGCGGAAGGCGCTGCAAGTTATACCCGTAAACAGTTAGACCAATTAACAGAATTTGTCAAGAAACCTCAGATCGGTGCGAAAGGTATGGTTTACGCCCGTGTGGAAGCTGATGGCAATGTAAAATCCAGTGTAGACAAATTCTATTCACAGGAAGTACTTCAGCAGATGAAGGAAGCTTTCAGTGCCAAGCCGGGTGACTTGATCCTGATTCTGAGTGGTCCTGATGCTATGAAGACCCGCAAGCAGTTATGCGAACTTCGTCTGGAAGTGGGACGTCAGCTGGGACTGCGTGATAAGAATAAATTTGCTTGTCTGTGGGTTGTTGATTTTCCGATGTTTGAGTGGAGTGAAGAAGAAGGCCGTCTGATGGCCATGCACCATCCGTTCACTCATCCGAAAGAAGAAGATATTCCTTTGTTGGATACAGATCCGGCTGCTGTTCGTGCCGATGCTTACGATATGGTAGTAAACGGTGTAGAAGTAGGAGGTGGTTCAATTCGTATCCATGATTCACAATTACAAGCCAAGATGTTTGAAATTTTGGGCTTTACTCCGGAAAGAGCACAAGAACAATTCGGCTTCCTGATGAATGCATTCAAATACGGAGCACCTCCTCATGGTGGTTTGGCATACGGTCTTGATCGCTGGGTTTCTTTGTTTGCAGGACTTGATAGTATCCGTGACTGTATAGCATTCCCTAAAAATAATAGTGGACGTGATGTGATGTTGGATGCTCCCGCTGCTTTGGATCAATCACAATTGGATGAGTTGAATCTGGTCGTTGATATAAAAGAGGATAAGTAAGTTTTTTCCGCTTTTTATATAGGATATTGTATAAAAGGCCGATAACGGGACGATCCGAACAAAGCGTAGTGAATGCTGTTTCAGCTAATTCGCTACGCTTTGTCTTTTTGGTTTAAAGTAGTCCGATAAGCTGAAACAGCTTATAAACATATGAAGGAAGCATATAAAAAGTGTATGAAAGAGAAAAATACGATCAAGATAAAGAGTTATGAATCACCCTGCGGAGTGTTGCTGCTCGGTTCATTTGGCGGAAAACTCTGCCTGTGTGACTGGCAGGTGGAAAAACACTGCGATCGTGTGAATCAACGGTTGAAGCGGGTATTGTGTGCCGAATTTGAAATAAGTACGTCAGAAATAATCGAAGAATCAATAGAGCAACTCAACGAGTATTTTGCAGGACAACGCAAAGAATTTAGTGTGCCGCTTCTTTTTGTGGGCACGGATTTTCAGAAAACAGTATGGAATGAACTGTTAAAGATACCGTTTGGCAGGACAATATCTTATGGTGAAATGGCCAGGCATATCGGGATGCCCCAAGCAGTTCGTGCGGTAGCCAATGCTAATGGTGCAAATTCCATATCAATTTTTGCACCTTGCCATCGTGTGATCGGTAGTGACCACTCGCTGACAGGATATGGAGGCGGACTGTCCGCTAAAAGGTTTTTATTGGAATTGGAATCACAACCTCGGTTAATGTTATGAGCAGACAAGAAACATTTCCAATGCTATAATAATAAATAAAAAGGAATGGGTAGTGAAAATGCCCATTCCTTTTTCTCATATCTTCTTAATGAATTACCATGTTGTTCCTTGGAATACACTACTTTCGTTATAGGGAACCAGATATCCGTTCATTGTCAGCGTATTGCCTGAGAAATTTGGATTTATAGTAACACTGGCCTGATTGGTTCCGCCAGTCAGTACAATGGAAACGGTGGCCGAAACGGCAATCCCATTAATTCCATAATTATAGTACACATTACCGTCTTTATCCTGGCGCATACTTATTCCGTTCACATTTCCTTGAACCGTGACACCTCCCAAGCCGTTCGGGCTCCAGTTATACACAAAATTAGTAAAGGCGGTCTGAATAATACCTTGCCCATCGTTTACTTCCACATAATTCGTGTTAGAGGAAACAAAACGCATTATTCCATTACGGAATACAACGTTATCAGCTTCTAATACAAAAGAACCGTTTTTTAAAGCATTAATTGCTTGGACGTAGGATACAGAGTCCTGCTGAGCTTCCAAGGCTTTCTTTTCCTGACGTTCTTTCTTCCATGCTTCGCGTTTAGCGTCTTCTCTTTGTTTTCTGGTTTGTGCATTTGTCACTCCGCTGAAGCAAACAAGTAACAATGCGGCTAAAAATAATACTTTTTTCATAATTAAGCTGTTTAGTAAATCAATAATATCTTTTGAATATTCTGATAACTAAAACAGCCTTAACCATGAATTGTTTAACGAATATGTGAATTTATATAACGATAACGTTTGTATTTAATCTATAAAGCGTCGGGTTAGATTTTCAAACTCATCAATACGCCGGTCACGGAGGAAAGGCCACCAGCGACGAACATTCTCACTACGGGTCATATCCAGTTCCACTACCATATTTTCTTCATCCATATTGCTGGCTTGTGCCAGTATTTCTCCTTGAGGACCTGCCACGAAGCTATTACCCCAAAATTGGATACCATTAGTCTGACCGGAAGGATCGGGCTCATGTCCTACACGGTTCACGGCGATAACCGGCAGACCGTTTGCCACGGCATGTCCACGCTGCACGGTTACCCATGCACCTAGTTGACGGATTTTCTCTTCTTGAGTGTCTGTGCTTTCCCAACCTATAGCTGTAGGGTATATAAGAATTTCAGCACCTTTCAGTGCCATCAGCCGTGCACCTTCGGGATACCATTGGTCCCAGCAGACTTGTACACCTAGTTTTCCCAGTGATGTCTGAATAGGTTCAAATCCCAGGTCACCGGGAGTAAAATAGAATTTCTCATAATAGGCGGGATCATCGGGAATATGCATTTTGCGGTATTTCCCTGCTATACTGCCATCTTTGTCAAAAACGACGGCTGTATTGTGATATAGCCCCGGAGCACGCTTCTCGAATAACGAAGTAACCAGTACAATACCGTATCCGGCAGCCAACTCACTGTAGAAGCCGGTAGAAGGACCGGGAACCGGTTCCGCCAAATCAAACATATCCGTATCTTCTGTCTGACAGAAGTAAGGGGTGTTGTGCAACTCCTGCAATACAACCAGCTGTGCACCTGCTGCCGCCACCTGTTCTATATTGTGGTGCAGTTTGCTCAAATTGTGACGGATATCATTAGTGCATGTCTGTTGGATAATTCCTACTTTAATCGTTCTTTTCATACATATATTTATTAATATACACCTTCGGGATATTGCATGGTGACGCAATGCAGCGAGCCATGTTGCTTTATTAAAGCAGTGCAGTCAATACCTACTATCTCTCTTCCGGGAAATGCTTCAGCCAATACTTCTTTGGCGCGCATATCATTCACAGAATCAGCATAAGTAGGATAAAGCACAGCTTCATTCATTATCAGAAAATTGGCATAAGTTGCCGGCAAGCGATGATGTTCCTCATCATAAACAGCACTTGCCATAGGTAGCGGAAGCAGACGGTATGGCCTGCCGTCCAAAGTACGGAACGCTTTTAGTTCTTCTTCCATCATTGCCAGTTCCTTATAGTGTTCATCTTTTTCATTGGTGCACTTTACATACACAATGGTATCATCCGGACAGAAACGTGCCAATGTGTCCACATGGCTGTCTGTATCATCACCTGCCAGATAACCGTGTTTCAACCATAGAACCTGTTTTAAGTTAAATGTTTCTTTTAGAAAATCCTCCACTTCCTGTCGGTTCATTTCATTTCTGTTTTTAGCCAGCAAACATTGCTCTGTAGTCAGCAGGCTTCCTTTCCCATCACTTTCTATGGAACCTCCTTCTAAAATAAAATTCCGGCAGAAAACATATTCACCTTTCAGAACAGGATGGTGAAAATACAGTTCGTTATTAATCTGGTTATCATAATTTGCGGCAAACTTCATTCCCCAGCCATTAAAACAGAAATCCAGCAGCAGGGGAGTAGCGTCTTCTTTCAACAGGGTGATAAAAGCATGATCGCGTGCCCAAGTATCATTTGTGTTGATTTTTGATGTGACTAGTTTTTGGATATCAGCTCCATAATTATCTATACTATCTCTTATGGAATCGGGGTCTGGAGCCACAATCAACAAACTCTGACGTTTCAAAACCTCATAAGCTATCTTAAGAAAACAGTCATTCACTTCGTCCAACATGTATGCCCAGTCTGTGTCTTTATGGGGCCACGTTAGTTGAATCAAACTTTGTTTATGCCATTCGGCGGGTAAATAGGACATATTCATATTTTTAAATTTGTCTTGCAAAGATATGAAATAAACTTTATAGGTTAATTAGTCATCGCTTCGTTTTTGTAACGAGCTTTTCCGTCTTTTCCATAAGAACCAGCGGAACAGTTCATCCCAAGTATTGAAATCTTTTTTATACATGAGACCTACTCCTTGAGTGGTCAGGGTAGATTTAGTAAAATAGCGGTCATTGGTCTGATTATACCCTCTCAAACGGAAATCTCCGTTTTTTGTCAATAACCATATCGCTTCAAAGTCTCCTACGAAGTTGCTATTTGCCATCACATTCTCCTTATAGCCGAAGTTTCCATTTATCATCAGCCTGTTATTCAATAACCTGCCGGACAACATAGCTTCTGCTTCCACATCTGTCCAACCTTTTTCACCGGTACTCAGGTTGGCGCCTATGTTCCAGTTTTTATTGCCCATCCATTGGGACAACATATTGTTCAGCTGACCGGAAAGTGTACTGAAGGCTAAAGAACTGGTCGCATTAGAGGATTGGTCATTATTGGCATAATCATAGGTGTAGAACTTACCAATTCCCAGCAAATAAATAATCTGTGTATTCATTTGTTCTTCCGTACTGGTAGCACTACGTACCAATTCCCGGTCTTCCTCGCTTACAGTGGGCAGTTCCAAATCGAATTTAATATCCGGATTGGATAAATTTCCAGTCAGATTCATCAGACAGTTTACCTTCACCGTACCTTGGTTGCGCGAGGGATCTACTACCAAATCACTTAAAGAAGCAGAATTAACCGTGTATACCGCCTGTAAATCAAGATTCGCCTGATAAGGGTCACCTGAGAAAGTCACCGTGCCACCTGATTTCAAGGTAAAGTCCTTGCGTATTACTTCCTGCATGCTTAGTTTATACATACCTTGATCTATGACATAGCTACCGAACATACGGAAATCACCTTTATTGAAAAAATTCACTTGCAGGTTTCCATTTCCGGTTGCTGTAATATTATCTCCCGCTACAGGATCCATGATAATTTTCATGGTAGCGCTGGGAGTTGCTTCTATCAACATGTTGATGCGGAGATCCATAGGAGGTCCGTCGTCCTCTTTAGTCTTACGCACATTAGAGTGGTGGTAAAGATTGGTTTCCACATTATCGTGAATGCGCTTGGGGGTTTTGTCTACAAAAGTGATAAACTGATTGCTCGCTGCTTCCGTGGTTACTCCGGTTATATAAGTGAAGCTGGTATTGTTGCCTGTGGTCAGTGAAGCGTCCACTGTCATCGCATTATTTCCACCATCCAGTACCACATTTCCTGTACCATATACTTTTCCGTAAAAAGGCATATTCCCGGCTTCGTAGGTATTGTACATCAATAGGTTGTTGCCTCGTATATTGAAATGGTACATCAGATTTTTCAGCTTTGTGTGATGCAGATAACCATTTACCAGTCCGTCATGTCCCTCACGGTCATAGACTTTTACATTCCTGAAATCCAGACTGCCCGAAGATATATGTATGGAGTCATCCCGGATTTGGAAATAGGTGTTCAACACATCAATTTTAGCATCCATTTTGGCCCTCACTTCACCTTCCAGATCCAAATGCTTGAAATCGCCATATAAACGGACATTTCCGTTGACACGGCCATTTATTTCACTGAAAATTCCTTCTATAAAAGGTTGTAAGAATCCCAGATTGGTACTATCTGCCCGAATCGACAGATCAAGACCTTTTAACTTGGGAGAGACATACCCTGTCACATGAGTGGAGGAAATTCCTTTTTCCGCTATTTGGGCATCCAGTCGTACTCCGCCCAATTCCTTATCCCATACACCTGCAATGTCGGCTTCTCCTAATAAAGAACGGTTCAGACAGAATTTGTGCACATTCAGACGGGTCCGCATCACCGGGTTCTTCATGACACTTTTCAGATGAACCTTTCCGGTTACAAGTCCGCCGAACTCTACATCGTCAAACTGCACAATATCCAGTACATAGTCCAGCTTGATATTTCTCAAATCCACCCGGCAGGAATCACTTTCCTTCTTGGTCAGTTTACCATCTATCCTTAAATACTGGTCCTCATGTTCAAACAGGAAATTGTCAATGAATACGCGTCCCGAATCTATGGCGATATGCGAGGGATGAATGTTCCATACCGTATCATTCAGCACTACTTTTGTGGGCTGTATGTTTATATCTGCCTGAAGAATAGGGTGGGGACCTTCCGTTTTGAAGAAACGGGTATCGGCGGCAAATTTACCACCGTAAGTCACATCAGTATTGTTCCCCCAGTTAATTGTTGTTTCCAAATGATCGTTTTTGGCATTGGCTTCCACCGAGAAGTTAAGCATTGCACCACTTTTCATCAGCATACCGCCTCGCAGTGAACATTTGAACCGGTCAGAAGGATTCTCACAAAATAAAACGCCCGAATCATAACGTGTTCCATTGTATCTGAATTCCGGAAAATGTCCTTCTACGTGCAACTTTTCCTCGCCGTCGTTAAAATATCCTTTTAAAGATGCCGGCAGGTATAATTCCAATGGAATCTGAAATAATTTGGATAGCACTTCGGCATTTTCCAGGCAGATATCAAACTGGAAGTTATTGTGAGGCTCAGGCATATTATCCTTTATAGTCAGTAAGGACGGAATATAGCGTTGTACCGTCTTTACCACGCTGGCCGGAATGGTGTGGTAGGAATAGTCACCTCGTATCACCGCTGTCATGAAGGATGAATTTATGCGCAACTCTTTTTCACCGCTTACCTGTCCGGCTGTAATAGTCAGATTGTCAAGGAAACACCCTCCTTCATCGGGAGCGTTTAATTGCAGGCTGTCCAATGAAATGCGCCCGTTCATGTCGTCAATGGATTTGCCGGTGAAATCAGCAGTGAGGCCCAGTGAAATACTGGCATTCTCATATTTGTCCGACAGATGGAGGTCGTGAGGGCGCAGGTTCTTTACGGATGCCTTCAGGTTAAAGTCAGGGATTGTTTTGGCAACATTGAAATTACCGTCTATCTGGACAGAACCGTTTGCGTCGTCCATGGATAAGCGCCCGTTAAAGCCTCCGTCCTTATATACGCCATCCAACATGATATTTTCATATTGATATTGACTATATTCAAAGGAAGATATGATTCCTTTGATGTATGATTCCGGATATCGGTTCTTATAGTTGAAACCTTTCAGTTCCACATTGAAATCCACCTTGCCGAATTTCTTTTCCTGATTAAGTAATTTTCCCAAATCCAGGTCTGCACTCGCCACACTACCCGAATAGGTTCTGCTCATACTTTGTTCATCAATGCTCATCATCACGTCCGTTTTCACCATGCCTGCCCCTGTATGGAACAAGCCTGTCAGTGTGAGATCATGCAGATAGCCCGCCGCTTCCCCGTTAAAACGAATATAGTCCAAACGTTGCAAAATGGGAGGAACCTTTCCCGTCAGGTTCGTCATCAGAACGTTTATGCCCTCTTTTGTCATGGTCAAGTTACCCAGTTTGCCGTAAATGTACATATCCATGCCTGCATCCCAGTTACTTAAGGCAGCTTCCCCTGCAATCATCAATCCGTGGTGGTTAGTCAGCCGCAGGGTGGGGCAGTCCAAATGTTTGCCGTGACCGGAGAAAACCAGATTTAGATCCAACGGTTCTTCAAAGCGTGACAAGGCAGGCACAAAAGGAGCCAAATCTTTCAGTATAACGGAAGCCTTCAAAGAGCCGTCATATCTTATATTTTCTGTCATTTGGGGCAATTCGGGCAGGCTGTCATACTTCAAGGTCAGACTGTCTATCTTTAAAGCAGTATTTGAAAGCTCCACTCCAAAATCCTTAATATCCAAACGTTTATTGTTGGCTGTAACTTTCATGGCGAACTTCTGCAATGAAAAACCACATTGTTCGTCAAAGCTGACCCGCCGGATGGCGGCATTCAACGAGTCGCTGCGCAATGCCTTCAGTGAAAGCGTTGCAGCGAGATTCTTCACCGATAGATGATGGGCATTGAACTTACCGGGAGTTTCCGGTTCCGATAATATATCGTATGTCACTCTGCCACGCCTTATCAGCACGGAATTAATTCGTAAATCCAAATTAGATTTTGTTTTAACCGTATCTTTGGACGCGAAAGCGTCTAACACAAACTGGAAATTAGGGGCAGATTCCGGAGTTTCCCGGTTCAAATTGACCGTAAATCCAAAAAGCTGGACACTGCTGATGGTGACTTTACCGTTCAATAAAGGCAGAAGGTCGAATTTTGCCGATAAGCGGGCTACTTTCAGCATCTCCTGGTTCTTCCGGTCATGCAAAAGGACATCTTCCACAATGATACGGTTCAGCAAACCCATATCAATCCGTCCTACAGAAACCTCCGTATTCAGTATGTTTTTTAATTCCTTAGTTACAAAAACAGATAATTTGCCCTGAACATACGGTATGTTCAGCAGCACAATTATTCCCAGGTAGACACCAATCAGTGTACCTAGCAGAATACGCACAGTGTATTTAAGACTCTTACTAGAAATCATTGTTTATTTTGGGCTAACAAAAATACGAATAACGTATGACGTAGCCCAAAATAAACGATTTTTTTTACTTGTTTTTATGCAATCTTTTCAACTCGAAGGAGAAAATGACACGGAAACATCCGATAATAAGGAAAGTGATGGACAGCATATAGAGCACGGTAACAGCACCAAGTCCAGGTTGCCAGATGATAGCCATAGAGCAAAGAATAGCCAGAATGCCAAACACCAGATACCACCCCCAGTCCTTTGTGCCATAGCGTTTCAAATCTGTGGAATAGCCACACAATGTAAACCCTCTGAACATCAGCCAGAGAGCAACAATAAACGGAATCAGTTCCATGCTGACCAACGGATAGAATACCAGATAAATACCTATCAGCAAATCAATAATACCTCCGGCAAGATACCATCCCCAACTACTGATTGTTTTTTTGTTTCCGGCAGCAAAAAAAACTTCCAGAACGCCACTGACCAGAATCGAGATACTGAAGATGACACTCAGTGCCACATAACTGCTCACAGGAGCGAACAATAAGCATAGTGCTACCGCAATGTAGAGCAAGCCCAGCAACAGGGACATCCACCAATTTTTTACAGCGTAGCCTAAGCCACCAACTAATTCATTCATATTTGTTAAGTTTTAGGTTATAATTTGAACTAATAACGCCCCCCTTGCAAAAAGGTTTACCTGCAAATACAAAAAAAGTCTTTAAATACCGCCGATTGACTTTTAGAACTCAAAAAATATTCCGAACTTTGCACGCTGAAAACCAAATTGATAGTTCTATTTACATTTTGAATAAAAATTGAATAAAAAAAGAATGAAAGATAACAAAATCCCTTCACCGTTAGTATCCCTTTTACCCGTATTCGTACTTATTTTATTATTGTTTGTCACTATCCGTACATTTGGAAGTGATGCCTTGTCCGGTGGCAGCCAAGTCTGTCTGCTAGTGGCTACAGCTGTTTGTGTGCTGATAGGTATGGCGGGATTCCGTCGTCCGTGGAAGGACTTCGAACTGGCTGTCACCAATAATATAGCCGGGGTAAGTACCGCACTTATTATCTTGCTGATCATCGGAGCTTTGTCCGGAGCATGGATGGTCAGCGGTGTAGTCCCTACATTAATATATTATGGCATACAGGTTATTCATCCTCATTTTTTCCTGGTATCCACTTGCATTATTTGTGCGGTAGTATCTGTCATGACAGGCAGCTCATGGACTACCATCGCCACTATCGGCATCGCACTGATGGGAATAGGGAAGGCGCAAGGTTTCAGTGAAGGTTGGATTGCAGGTGCGATTATCTCCGGAGCCTATTTCGGTGATAAAGTTTCTCCGCTTTCGGATACCACCATTCTGGCATCGTCCGTAACGGATACACCGCTGTTCACTCACATCCGTTACTTGATGATTACCACCGTTCCATCACTTGTCATCACTTTGATAATCTTTACCATAGCCGGATTGTCACATGAAGCCACTGATACCGGTCATATCGCCGAATACACCCGTATATTGAGTGATAAGTTCCATATTTCATGGTGGTTGATGATTGTCCCCGTTGTCACAGCGATACTGATTGCACGTAAAGTGCCTTCCATCATCACTCTATTTGTTTCTACGGCTCTGGCTACCGTCTTTGCCTTGATTTTCCAGCCCGGACTATTATGCGAAATCGCCGGACAAGGAGTCGAAGGGATTGCCGCCTTGTTCAAAGGAGGAATGGGAATGCTTTATGGTGGAACCCAATTGGAAACCGGTAATGCGGAAATAAACGAACTGATATCCACTCGCGGAATGGCGGGTATGATGAATACCATCTGGCTGATTATCTGCGCCATGTGTTTCGGAGGGGCGATGACAGCCGGAGGAATGCTCGGCAGTATCACTTCTGTCTTTGTACGTTTTACGAAAAAGCGGGTAGGAATGGTGTCATCCACAGTTGCATCGGGCTTGTTCCTGAATCTTGCTACAGCAGATCAATATATATCCATTATCCTGACGGGTAATATGTTTAAAGACATCTATAGTGCAAACGGTTATGAAAGCAAACTGCTGAGCCGCACGACGGAAGATTCTGTTACAGTCACTTCGCCATTGATACCCTGGAATACATGCGGTATGACACAGGCTACTATCCTTAGTGTTCCCACCATTGTGTATCTGCCTTACGCATTCTTTAACATTATCAGTCCCTTGATGAGTATCACAATTGCTATACTGGGATATAAGATAAAGAAAAAAGCAGAACAGCCGGGCCTGTCATAATAATGATAGGATCTGATGATTATATATCTTTCACGTGAAAGATTAGCAGGGTTCAAAAATAACTTGTACATTTACCCACCCTAATAAATCATTTTATATTTTTACAATAATATGAAGAAACACATCACATTCGCCCTTCTGTTTGCGGCTGCATTGACAGCCCAGGCACAACAGGGAGGCATTTCAGGTGAAATGCTGAATCAAATCAAACAAAGTTATAAGGCAACCCCTGCCGACAAAGCCATCCGTAACGCCTTAGGCGGAACAAGTATCAACACGTTGGCATTGAACCAGGAGAACCGTGCCGATTTTGATACGGAGTTTTCACACAAGGTGCTATCCAAGGGAATAACCGACCAACAATCTTCCGGTCGTTGCTGGCTTTTTACCGGACTGAACGTGCTCCGCAGCCAGATGATTGCCAAATACGGACTGGATGAGATGGAGTTCTCACAGAACTACTGCTTTTTCTACGACCAATTAGAAAAAGCAAACTTATTCTTACAGGGAATCATTGATACCAGTGGAAAGCCCATGGACGATAAAATGGTGGAATGGCTGTTCAAGCATCCCTTAAGCGATGGGGGACAATTCACAGGAGTATCGGATATTATAGAGAAATACGGACTGGTCCCCAAGAGTGCAATGGTGGAAACTTTCAGCAGTGAGAATACCGGAAAGATGAGTAGTCTGATAGGACTGAAACTGAAGGAATTTGGTTTACAACTACGCGAAGCCGCCGCTACCGGAGCGAAGCCGGCCGAACTGGAAAAGAAAAAGACAAAAATGCTGGGAACGGTTTATCGTATGCTGGTGCTGACCCTTGGCGAACCTGTTTCCACCTTTACATGGAGTCTGAAGGGTGGGGAAGCGAAAGAATATACTCCGGTGTCTTTCTATAAAGAGTTTTTGGGAAATGATTTGACCAATAACTATGTAATGCTGATGAATGATCCCAGCCGCGAGTTTTATAAATGTTATGAAATAGATTTTGACCGTCACCGTTATGATGGCAAGAATTGGACTTATGTAAACTTGCCGATAGAGGATATTAAAGAAATAGCCATAGCTTCCATCAAGGACAGTACCATGATGTATTTTTCTTGTGATGTAGGCAAGTTCCTTGATAGTAAACGTGGCTTGCTGGACCCTGATAATTATGATTACGAATCATTGATGGGAACTACTTTCGGTATGGACAAGAAACAACGTATCCAAACTTTCTCCAGTGGCAGCAGTCATGCCATGACCTTGATGGCGGTGGACTTGGATAAAGCGGGAAAGCCGAAAAAATGGATGGTGGAAAACAGTTGGGGCAGTGCCAGTGGATACAGAGGACACCTTATCATGACAGATAAATGGTTTGATGAATATATGTTCCGTGTGGTGGCAGAAAAGAAATATGTTCCTGCCAAGGTGCTGGATATTTTAAAACAGAAACCAATCCGTCTTCCGGCATGGGACCCGATGTTTGCTGACGAAGAATAAGCGTTATCTCTCTACATTGTATATAATTTAAGCGGACTGTACAGAAAAGAAAGACTGTACAGTCCGTTTTTTTATTCTAAGGCATTGTGTATGTCTGTCATTTTTACTTCTCTCTTGCAAAAAGAAACATAATAGGGAAAATAGGTTTGTTGCAGTGATGAGTTATTGTATAATAGGCTTGCAGAAAGGTGTTTCTTGCATATTTAGGTATAATAAAAAATGGGAATCTCTTCGTAAGAGAACCCCAAAGTCAAGTTAGATCTCTGATATAATAAAAAGCGCTCATTCATAGGAATTTCCAGATAGAATTCGTTTCTTTGCGGTCAGAAACCATAAAATCATCTTTATTATGTCATCCCGCTTTGTAAACCCTTTCACGGATCTCGGCTTCAAGATAATCTTCGGACAGCCTGCCAGCAAGGATCTGCTGATAATCCTGCTTAACGAACTGCTGTCAGGTGAGCATCACATTGAAGACCTGACGTTTCTGGACAAGGAGGACCGTTCGGAGAATATTCACGACAAGGGCATCATCTATGACCTTTACTGCCGTACCTCTACGGGCGAGTACATCATAGTGGAGATGCAGAATCGTTGGCATAGCCATTTCCTGGACCGTACGCTTTATTATGTGTGCCGTGCGGTGAGCCGCCAGATGGAGAATCCGTCCTCTAAAGAGGTATGTGTTCCCGACACTCCGTTGGAGGGGGATTGCGGTCTGCTCAGGGAAGAAGAGGCTTCTTACGGTCTCCGTTACAGGCTTCCTGCCGTGTACGGCGTTTTCCTGATGAATTTCAAGGAGGACGGTCTGGAAAGGAAGTTCCGTACCGACACGGTGGTTTCCGACCGGGACAGCGGTCGTGTGGTGAACCGGAATTTCCGTCAGATTTATCTCCAGTTTCCTTATTTTACGAAGGAACTGGACGAATGTTCTACTTTATCCGATAAACTAATGTATGCACTGAAGAATATGAACAACTGGAACAGAATGCCCGATGCGCTGAAAGAACAGGTTTTCAGCCATCTTGACCGCCTTGCCGCCAAGGCTCACCTGTCTGAGGGTGACCGTATCGCTTATGATAAGGCGGTGGACCGTTATAACGGCCGTATTGTGGAAAATGATATCCGTGAACAGGCTGTCGCGGAAGGACGTTTGGAGGGACGTTTGGAGATCGCCCGTAAACTGAAAGAGAACGGTTTTTCCATTGCGGATATTGTCCGGATTGCCGGACTTTCGCCAGAAGAAATTGATAAGCTGTAACGGCGTGTACGAATTTCTTTATAAAGCAGTGCTCATTCGGGAAAAAGACTTTTTTCAGAATGCTACAGCAAAAAATGATAATGAATGGTGAAGTGATATAAGTATCATGATAAAGCATTGAAAAATGTATGAGCAATAAAATATATCCCATCGGAATCTAGAATTTCGAGAAAATCCGTCAGGACGGTTATTTCTATATTGATAAAACGGCCTGGGTGTACCAGATGGTAAAGACCGGAAGTTACTACTTCCTGAGCCGTCCGCGACGTTTCGGAAAGAGCCTGCTCATCTCTACCTTGGAAGCTTACTTTCAAGGTAAGAAGGAGTTGTTTGAAGGTCTGGCGATGGAGAAGCTGGAAAAGGACTGGATCAGATATCCTGTTCTGCATCTGGATCTGAACATCGAGAAGTATGATACTCCGGAGAGTCTGGATAAGATTTTGCATGATAATCTGGATGCCGAACTGCATGAGTTTGCTGAAGCGAGAGGAGTGTCATACGACAAGCTTTGTGACTATTTGAAAGCATATTATGACGGCTATCACTTTACACATCATTCTATCGGCATGTACAATCCGTTTAGTTTGCTCAATACGTTCAAATATAAGGAATTCGGCAGTTATTGGTTCGAGACGGGTACTCCTACCTATCTGGTGAAACTGCTGAAGAAGCATCATTACGACTTGGAACGGATGGCCCACGAGGAAACGGACTCCCAGGTGCTGAACAGTATAGATTCGGAATCCACCAATCCCATTCCGGTGCTCTATCAGAGCGGCACCTCACTATAAAGGGATATGATGAAGAATTTGGAATGTACCGTTTAGGTTTTCCGAACCGGGAAGTGGAAGAGGGGTTTGTACGTTTCCTGCTCCCTTTTTACGCGAACGTAAATAAGGTGGAATCTCCCTTTGAGATTCAGAAATTTGTCCGTGAGGTGCGTTTCGGTGATTATGACTCCTTCTTCCGCCGTCTGCAAAGTTTCTTTGCGGATACTACCTACGAAGTGATCCGCGAACAGGAACTGCATTATGAGAATGTGCTTTTCATCGTATTCAAGCTTGTCGGCTTCTATACCCAAGTGGAATATCATACGAGCAAAGGGCGCATTGACCTTGTCCTGCAGACTGACAAGTTTATCTATGTGATGGAATTCAAGCTGGACGGCACGGCCGAGGAGGCTTTGCAACAGATTCATGACAAGCATTACGCGCTTCCCTTTGCTTCGGACGGACGGAAGCTCTTTAAAATAGGGGTGAACTTCAGTGCTGAAACCCACAATATTGAAAAGTGGATAATAGAAGAATGAAAATGTAGAAAGGAAACAGAGTCCGAAGAAAAGAGGTGCACACTGCTGCAATATCCGGTGAAACTTGGTACAAGATCCGCGGAATCTTGTACCAAAGTTTTTGTAATCTTGTGGCGGGTGACGGCTAGTTCCTTTGAACATTGCAAAGATAACTTCACGTCCGTGCGGTGTGATCTCTTCTGACCCCTTGGCGGATTGCAGGGAGTTTACGGGGACACGGGGACAGTGGGGACACCCCCTTTTTTCCTCACACACGCATGCGTGTACCTATAAAGGGAGGATAAGTTGGGTGATATATTCCCTTGCCGTCCACACTTACCGGTACCTCTTATTTGGTGAAACGTTTGAGTCTGATGAGGACGGTGCTTTCGGTTATCCTCCCTGTCGTGCGTTTTTTTTCAGAAGTTCCGGCCGGACATAATCCTGTGGAAAGGCAGGGGAAAGATGATTTTCCCACCTAATTATATCGCGCGTGCGTGTGTGAGAAATTGGGGTCTGTCCCTGCTGTCCCCACTGTCCCTGCTTGGGAGAGCCGGTATGAACTGCCATCTTTAAATTCTCAATTTTTAATCTCCCTCCGTATCAACGTTTCCTCGTTCTACGAGAGGAAACAAGCTCGTACCGGCTCCTTGCCGGAACGTTTCACGCCTTTGCCGGGATGATTTTTCTTATTATCCGCACTGTTGCTGTGGAAATCATAGACCGCTTGTACGTAGTTCATCGCCCCATGGGGATTTTATTGCCGGTGGTGTTTTCCTATGGCGGTGTGGAATTGCTGAGGGTAGGGGAGACTTTCCATAGCCGTACAAAAAAAGCATACGCTTCCATGAACGGGCTGCATAAAGACAGCATCTGCTTTTATGAATATTACTTGAAGATACCGGATTATCGCGTACCGAAGTCCTGCAAGCTGGTGGATTCCGTATGGTCCACGGTGTTTGATGTGTTCGCCTGCTTGTTGGCAGGGGATGACGAGGAAGTTTATTGGTGCTGCGGTCGTCTGGCCGACCGGAGCATCGTGGTGATGGACGGGGCCGGAAGGTATTACCATGTGGAAAAAGGAAAGAGGAAGCGGTACATTGCCGCTAACCTTCCCGAACCCGGTGAGCAGGACTTCGACACGGCTGTAAAGAAGCTGAAAGAGGAAGCCGGACAGCGGGCGGAGGAAACGGACCGGCAGAAGAGAAGGAACGAGGAAGCGAAAAGGCGGAAGAGGCTGGAGGAGATAAGAGATGCCCTTCCGTACCGTATGGGCATGAAATGGGGCTTGAAACTGGGGGAACGTATCATCGTTCCTCCCAAATACAGAAAGATTCTTCCTCCTGTGGGCGTTTATTGTGCTTTTGAAGAGAGCGCCTGCCGGTGGGGGGTGATGGCACTGGACGGGAAAGTGATGGTGGAAGCCCGCTACCAGGAGGTGGATATAGAAAACAACGGCACGGTACACCTGACCGTCATTCCCGGCAAAGTGAAGACCGTCAAACTGTAAGTGTTTCCGGAATGAAACACAAATGACGCGAATGACATAAATTAAAAATCAAGATAAATTTATGCCATTCGCGTCATTTGTGTTCTAAAAAAAAAGTGAGCATCTGCCTGAGTTTGCACATACATTCAGAAAGGTTTCTATTATTACAGAATTTTTTCCATAATAAGCACCATTTCTTTCTTTTTTCACATTTTTTTTCTGTACTTTTGCGCTCAAATTTAAAAACCATTTTTTATAACCCAATATGGCAAATGTGATTAAATTACACAAAGGCTTGAACATCAACCTGAAAGGGAAACCTGCTCAGGAGTTCTTTGACGTGAAGCAGCCGGACATCTATGCGATAGTGCCCGATGATTTTCATGGCGTGACTCCTAAAGTCGTGGTCAAGGAACAGGAATATGTGACGGCCGGGGGAACATTGTTTGTTGACAAGAACCACCCCGAAGTGAAGTTCGTATCTCCGGTAAGCGGTGTCGTTACCAGCGTGGAGAGAGGCGAACGTCGTAAAGTCTTAAGCATCTCCATTGCAGCTGCAAAGGAGCAAGACTACGAAGAGTTTGGAAAGAAGGATGTTTCGACTCTGACAGGCGAGCAGGTAAAAGCCGCCCTGCTGGAAGCCGGACTTTTTTCATTCATTATCCAGCGCCCCTACATCGTGGTGGCTGATCCGAATGCCAAGCCGAAAGGCATCTTTGTTTCTGCATTTGACACTAACCCATTGGCTGCTGATTTCGAATTTGTTCTGAAAGGCCAGGAAAAAGATTTCCAGACTGGTCTGGACGCACTGGCAAAGATGGCAAAGACGTATCTGAATATCAGCGTAGAGCAGAAGAGCCCTGCACTGACCAACGCCAAAAATGTAACTGTAACTGCCTTCGACGGTCCTAACCCCGCCGGAAACGTAGGCGTTCAGATTAACCACATCAGTCCTATCAACAAAGGCGAAACTGTTTGGACGCTCCGTGCGGAAGAAGTGATCTTCATCGGACGCCTGTTCAACACAGGTCGCGTAGACCTTACCCGTACTATCGCCCTGACCGGTTCGGAAGTGAAGAAACCGGCTTATTGCAAGCTGAAAGTAGGAGCCTTGCTGACAGATATTTTTGCAGGACGTGTGAACGGAGGTAAAAACTTACGCTACATTAACGGTAACGTGCTGACCGGAACTTTGGTGAAGCCAAACGGATTCCTGGGTGCGCACGCTACAAGTCTTACTGTGATTCCCGAAGGGGATGACCGGCACGAATTCCTGGGCTTTATCATGCCGCGTACCGATCAGTACAGTGCCAACCGCAGTTATTTCAGCTGGTTGTGCGGTAACAAGGAATACACACTGGATGCCCGTATCAAAGGTGGCGAACGCCACATGATCATGTCCGGCGAGTATGACAAAGTATTCCCGATGAGCATTTTCCCCGAATATTTAATTAAAGCTATCATTGCCGGCGATATTGACCGCATGGAAGCACTTGGTATTTACGAAGTGGCTCCCGAAGACTTCGCTGTATGTGAATTCGTTGACTCTTCCAAATTGGAATTGCAACGCATCGTGCGTCAGGGCTTGGACATGCTTCGCAAGGAAATGTGCTAAATAATTAAAAACTAAGAATTAAAAGTTAATGAAAGCGTTAAGAAATTATCTCGACAAGATAAAGCCAAACTTTGAAGAGGGCGGCAAACTCCACGCGTTTCGTTCGGTGTTCGACGGTTTCGAAACATTCTTGTTCGTACCCAACAGCACTTCGAAAACAGGAGTTCACATTCATGATGCGATTGACAGCAAGCGTATCATGTCAATGGTGGTTATTGCGTTGATACCGGCCCTGTTGTTCGGTATGTACAACGTAGGTTACCAGCACTTCTTGGCTGTAGGTCAGGAGGCAGGTTTCTTTGAAAAGTTCATTTATGGTTTCCTGGCTGTTCTGCCTAAGATTATCGTATCATACGTAGTCGGTCTGGGAATCGAATTTGTGGTGGCACAATGGAAGAACGAAGAAATTCAGGAAGGTTTCCTGGTATCCGGTCTGTTGATCCCGATGATCGTTCCTGTGGAATGTCCGTTGTGGATTCTAGCTGTCGCTACAGCATTCTCTGTTATCTTCGCTAAGGAAGTATTCGGCGGTACAGGTATGAATATCTTCAACCCTGCATTGATTACCCGTGCTTTCTTGTTCTTCGCTTATCCTACCAAAATGTCCGGTGATGCCGTTTGGGTAAGCACTGACAGCATTTTCGGTATCGGTGGCGGACAGGTAGTGGACGGTTTTACCGGCGCTACGATGTTGGGACAGGCTGCTACAGCCGCTCCGGGTGCAAGCGAACTGATTAATGTGAACGGTACTCCCGCTACCATGTGGGATATGGTTGTAGGTTTGATTCCGGGTTCTATCGGTGAAACCAGCGTTATCGCTATCGCACTGGGTGCCATCATCCTGTTGTGGACAGGCGTGGCAAGTTGGAAGACCATGTTCTCTGTCTTTGCCGGTGGTATCGTGATGGGATTGATCTTCAATGTATTCGGCTCTACAGATAACATGATGGCTCAGTTGCCTTGGTACGAACACATCGTATTGGGCGGTTTCTGCTTCGGCGCCGTGTTCATGGCTACCGACCCTGTGACTTCCGCACGTACGGAAAAGGGTAAGTTCATCTACGGCTTCCTGATCGGTGTGATGGCTATCGTTATCCGTGTGTTGAATCCGGGTTATCCCGAAGGTATGATGCTTGCCATCCTGCTGATGAACATCTTCGCTCCGCTGATTGACTACTGTATCGTACAGAAGAACATCACAGCCCGCGAAAACAGATTAAAATCAACTAACAACTAAAATATCGGACATTATGAATACTAATAGTAATAGTTATACTATCATCTATGCTTCGATAATGGTTGTTATCGTAGCATTCCTGTTGGCATTCGTGTCTTCTTCTCTGAAAGAAAAACAGTACCAGAATGTAGAACAGGACACAAAGAAACAAATTCTGGCAGCTTTGAACGTTTATGACGTAAAAGATGTGAATGCAGAATATGATAAATATGTGAAAGAAGACGATTTGATGCAGGCAGACGGTTCTTTGGTAAAGAACGATGCTGCTTTCCAGACTTCTTATAAAGGTGAAATCGCTAACGGACGTCTTCATGTATTCGTTTGCGACGTGGATGGTCAGACCAAATATGTGCTGCCTATTTATGGTGCCGGTCTTTGGGGACCTATCTGGGGATACATCGCATTGAATGATGACAAAGACACTGTATATGGCGTTTACTTCTCTCATCAAGGAGAAACTCCGGGTCTGGGTGCAGAAATCACCACTACTAAGTTCCAGGATCAGTTCTTGGGCAAACATGTAATGGAAAACGGTACTGTAGCTTTGGGTGTTGAAAAACACGGCAAGGTGGCAAAACCTGATTATCAGGTAGACGGTATCTCAGGTGGTACTATCACTTCTAAGGGTGTAGATGCGATGATTAAGGATTGCCTGAGCATGTACAATTCATTTTTAACTAATAAATAAGAGGAGGGTAAATAGAATATGAGCGCATTATTTTCTAAAAAGAATAGAGAAGTTCTTTTAACTCCGCTGGGTTTGAATAACCCTGTCACCGTACAGGTGCTCGGTATCTGTTCTGCACTGGCTGTAACGGCTCAGCTGGAACCGGCTATCGTGATGGGTCTTTCCGTAACCATTATTACAGCCTTCTCGAACTTCGTTATCTCCTTGTTGCGTAACACCATTCCCAACCGTATCCGTATCATCGTCCAGTTGGTGGTTGTTGCCGCATTGGTAACTATCGTTAGTGAAATTTTGAAAGCGTTCGCATACGATGTAAGTGTGCAGCTTTCTGTATATGTAGGTTTGATTATTACAAACTGTATCCTGATGGGACGTCTGGAAGCGTTTGCTATGATGAACGGTCCTTGGGAATCATTCCTGGATGGTATCGGTAACGGATTGGGTTATGCCAAAATCCTGATTATCGTGGCATTCTTCCGTGAACTGCTGGGTGCCGGTACATTGTTTGGCTTCCAGGTTATTCCGCAGGCTGTTTATGACTTGGGCTACCTGAACAACGGCTTGATGCTGATGCCTCCTATGGCGTTGATTATCTGTGCTTGTATCATTTGGTACCAACGTGCAAAACACAAAGAATTGCAGGAAAGTAATAATTAATCCCCGTTATAAAACGAAAAGAATATGGAATATTTAAGTTTGTTTGTAAAGTCCATCTTTGTGGACAATATGATTTTCGCATACTTCCTGGGGATGTGTTCTTACCTGGCAGTATCGAAGAACGTAAAGACAGCCGTAGGTCTGGGTGCAGCCGTTACTTTCGTGTTGATTGTAACTCTGCCGGTGAACTATTTGCTGGAAAATTACGTACTGGCACCTAATGCGCTGATTGATGGAGTAGACCTCAGCTTCTTGAGCTTTATCCTGTTTATTGCCGTTATTGCCGGTATCGTTCAGTTGGTGGAAATGGCGGTTGAACGTTTCAGCCCGTCGCTCTATGCTTCATTGGGTATCTTCCTTCCGCTGATTGCTGTAAACTGTGCCATCATGGGTGCTTCATTGTTTATGCAGCAACGTCATTTCATCAACATTGGCGAGGCAACCACTTACGCTTTGGGCTCAGGTATCGGTTGGGCACTGGCTATTATCGGCCTGGCTGCCATCCGTGAAAAAATGGCTTACTCTGATGTTCCCGCTCCTTTGAAAGGTCTGGGTATCACTTTCATCACTGTAGGTTTGATGGCAATGGCATTTATGTGTTTCTCTGGTTTGAAAATCTAAAAGGAAAGGAATAAGACAATGGATATGAATTTAATATTAGCTAGTATTGGAGTATTCCTTGGAATTATCCTTCTGCTCGTTGTTATTTTGCTGGTAGCTAAGCAGTATCTTACTCCGAGCGGCAAAGTAAAGATAACTATCAATGGAGAGAAAGAACTGGAAGTAGAACAAGGTTCAACTTTGCTGAACACCCTGTCTGTCAATGGCATCTACCTGTCATCGGCTTGTGGTGGTAAAGGTTCTTGCGGTCAATGTAAATGCCAGGTTGTAGAAGGCGGTGGTGAGATTCTTCCTTCTGAAAAGGGACATTTCAGCCGTAAACAACAACAGGATCATTGGCGTCTGGGTTGCCAGGTGAAAGTAAAAGGTGACCTGGGCATCAAGATTGATGAATCTGTACTGGGTGTTAAGGAATGGGAATGCGAAGTAATCAGCAACAAGAACGTTGCCACTTTCATCAAAGAGTTTATTGTGGCTTTGCCGAAAGGTGAACACATGGACTTCGTTCCGGGTTCATACGCTCAGATTAAGATTCCTAAATTTGAAATGGACTACAACAAGGATATCGATAAAGACCTTATCGGTCCGGAGTATCTGCCCGCATGGGAAAAATTCGGTCTGTTCGGCTTGAAATGTAAGAATACGGAAGAAACCATCCGTGCTTACTCTATGGCCAACTATCCTGCCGAGGGTGACCGTATCATGCTGACAGTGCGTATCGCTACTCCTCCGTTCAAACCGAAAGATCAGGGTCCCGGCTTTATGGATGTGAATCCGGGTATCGCTTCATCTTACATTTTCACGCTGAAACCGGGTGACAAGGTAACGATGAGTGGTCCTTACGGAGACTTCCACCCGATCTTCGATTCTAAGAAGGAAATGATTTGGGTAGGTGGTGGTGCCGGTATGGCTCCGTTGCGTGCACAGATTATGCACATGACCAAGACACTGCACACTACCGACCGTGAACTTCACTATTTCTATGGTGCGCGTGCATTGAACGAAGTATTCTATCTGCAAGATTTCCAACAATTGGAAAAAGACTTCCCGAACTTCCACTTCCATCTGGCTTTGGACCGTCCGGATCCCGCAGCCGATGCAGCAGGCGTGAAGTATACCGCAGGTTTCGTTCACAATGTGATGTATGAAACTTATCTGAAGGATCATGAAGCTCCCGAAGATATTGAATACTACATGTGTGGCCCCGGCCCGATGTCTAATGCAGTTGTTAAGATGCTGGATAGTCTGGGTGTTGAGCCTTCTTCTATCATGTACGACAACTTCGGAGGATAATATCAGGATCTCCTTTTATTAATAATGAAAATAAGCCCGGTAAAAGTGAACTTTTATCGGGCTTTTTCTTTACTTTTGTATAAAACGAAAATGAATATGATAGAGAACATACTAGCCAATTTGAAAATTGAGCGGCTGAACCCGATGCAAGAGGCGTCCATCAATGCTTGGAAAGAGGGAAAAGACCTAATATTATTGTCTCCTACGGGATCCGGCAAGACGTTAGCTTATCTGTTGCCTTTGGTGCAGAGTTTGAAGCCTGGTATAACAGGCGTACAGGCTATAGTGCTGGTTCCTTCCCGGGAACTGGCTTTACAAATAGACCAGGTATTTAAATCCATGAACACACCCTTCAAGGCTGTAAGTTGTTATGGAGGACGACCGGCCATGGAAGAGCACCGTACCATCAAAGGGGTGCAGCCATCAGTTATCATCGGTACTCCGGGCCGTATGAATGATCATCTTTCCAAACAGAATTTTGATGCAGATACGGTCACAACTCTGGTAATCGATGAATTTGACAAATGCCTGGAGTTTGGCTTCCAGGAAGAGATGGCGACTGTCATAGGACAGTTGCCCAACTTGCAACGCCGTTTTCTGTTGTCGGCTACCGATGCGGAAGAGATTCCGCAGTTTACGGGGCTGGACAAGACCATTAAATTGAATTTTTTAAATCCGGAAGAGCAGCTTACCCACCGTCTGTATTTATATAAGGTACTGTCTCCGGAAAAAGACAAACTTGAAACCTTATATAAATTGCTTTGTACCTTGGGAAGCCAATCGACATTGGTTTTCTGTAATCACCGTGAAAGTGTGGAACGGGTAGGGAAGTATCTTCAATCCCAGAAGTTTCAATGTGGCATTTTTCATGGCGGCATGGAACAGGATGACCGCGAACGCTCCCTATATAAATTCCGCAACGGAAGTTGCCATGTGCTTATTTCTACCGATCTGGCCGCTCGCGGACTGGATATCCCCGAAATAGAGAATGTAGTACATTATCATCTGCCTGCCAATGAAGACGGATACATTCACCGCAACGGACGTACCGCCCGCTGGGAAGCCGAAGGTAATTCTTATGTTATCCTTCATGCCGAAGAAACAGTGCCCGCATATATAACCGATGAGCCGGAGGAGTTCATTTTACCCGAAGTCACCCCCAAACCTTCTTTACCCGAATATGTGACATTATATATAGGAAAAGGCAAGAAAGATAAAATCAATAAGATAGATATTGTGGGATTTCTCTTTAAAAAAGGAAACCTTAATAAAGACGAAATAGGACGGATTGATGTAAAAGACCACTATTCTTTTGCAGCCGTATCTCGCAAAAAGATAAAACAAACTTTGAATTTAATACGAAATGAGAAGATAAAGGGCATAAAAACACTTATTGAAGAAGCTAAATAATGACAATTTGTCAATTCTCGAAATAAAATGATTAAAGAATAATTCAAAAAGATATTTTTTTTATGCTTTAGATCATTGTTTACTAGGGATGTAGTTACAAAATGAAAGCATAAAAAATCAGATTTAACTAATTTGAAAGAAAATTATGCGGAAATTCGTAAATTTATTAGCGATTTTTTTGGAAAACTGAAAATAATGTGTAATTTCGCCCAATGTAAGATATAAACAAATTGTATAACCAAAACAAACGTCAAATGAAAAAGCATAATTTCAATGCGGGACCATCTATCTTGCCTCGCGAGGTAATTGAGAAGACAGCACAAGCCGTTCTTGATTTTAATGGGTCAGGCCTTTCCATCATGGAAATCAGTCACCGTGCTAAAGATTTTCAGCCTGTAGTAGACGAAGCTGTTGCTTTGTTTAAGGAACTGTTGAACATCCCGGAAGGGTACTCGGTACTATTCTTGGGGGGTGGAGCCAGCTTGGAATTCTGTATGATACCTTTCAACTTCCTCGAAAAAAAAGCTGCTTACCTGAACACAGGCGTATGGGCCAAAAAAGCGATGAAAGAAGCCAAGGCTTTCGGCGAGGTAGTAGAAGTGGCATCTTCCGCTGAAGCGACCTATACCTATATTCCCAAAAATTATACGGTTCCCGCCGATGCAGATTATTTCCACGTCACAACGAATAACACAATCTATGGAACAGAACTTCATGAAGATCTGGATTCTCCGGTTCCTATGATTGCTGATATGTCATCTGATATTTTCTCTCGTCCTATCGACGTTTCTAAATATATTTGTATCTATGGCGGTGCGCAGAAGAATTTGGCTCCGGCCGGTGTCACTTTCGTTATTGTAAAGAACGATGCTGTGGGCAAGGTATCACGCTATATTCCTACTATGCTGAATTATCAGACTCACATTGACGGCGGCTCTATGTTCAACACACCTCCTGTACTTCCTATTTATGCCGCTTTGCAGACTTTACGCTGGATAAAAGCCAACGGTGGTGTAGCAGAAATGCAGAAACGTGCTAAAGAGAAGGCAGACATGCTGTATGCTGAAATAGACCGTAACAAAATGTTCCGTGGCACAGTAACGGATAAAGCCGACCGCTCTTATATGAACATTTGCTTTGTAATGAATGACGAATACAAAGACCTGGAAGCCGATTTCTTGAAATTTGCCACAGAAAAAGGTATGGTGGGTATTAAGGGACACCGTTCTGTAGGCGGTTTCCGTGCATCTTGCTACAACGCTATGCCGAAGGAAAGCGTTCAGGCTTTGATTGACTGCATGCAGGAATTTGAGAAACTTCATTAATAATTATGTTCACCACAGATTATACGAATTGCACAGATAGGAACAATAAATGGAATCTGTGATAATCCGTGATAATCTGTGGTGAACCTTTTTAATACAATAAGACCATGAAAGTATTAGTAGCAACAGACAAGCCGTTTGCAAAAGTTGCAGTAGACGGTATCCGTAAAGAAATAGAAGCAGCAGGTTATGAACTGGTATTGCTGGAAAAATATGGTGAAAAAGCTAAACTACTGGAAGCTGTAAAGGACGTTAACGCAATCATTATCCGCAGTGATATTATTGATGCCGAAGTATTGGATGCGGCAAAAGAACTGAAAATCGTAGTACGTGCAGGAGCAGGTTATGATAACGTGGATTTGGCGGCTGCTACGGCACACAATGTGTGTGTTATGAATACTCCGGGACAGAACTCCAATGCAGTAGCCGAACTGGCTTTTGGCATGATGGTGATGGCTGTCCGCAATTTCTATAACGGGACTTCGGGTACTGAACTGATGGGCAAGAAGTTAGGTATCCATGCATACGGCAATGTAGGTCGCAATGTGGCTCGTATCGCTAAAGGTTTTGGCATGGATATTTATGCTTTTGACGCTTTCTGCCCGAAAGAAGTTATCGAAAAAGACGGTGTGAAAGCTGTTTCTTCTGCTGAGGAACTGTATGCTGCTTGTAATATAGTGTCCCTGCATATTCCTGCTACGGCTGAAACTAAAAATTCCATCAACTATGAATTGGTCAACAAGATGCCTAAAGGAGGAGTATTGGTAAATACTGCCCGTAAGGAAGTGATCAATGAAGCGGAATTAATCAAACTGATGGAAGAACGCACCGACTTAAAGTATGTTACTGATATCATGCCGGTTGCCCATGCAGAGTTCTCGGAAAAATTTGCCGGCCGTTATTTCGCTACACCGAAAAAGATGGGGGCCCAGACGGCTGAAGCAAATATCAACGCAGGTATCGCTGCTGCCAGACAAATAGTAGGCTTCCTGAAAGATGGTTGTGAAAAATTCAGAGTAAATAAATAAGTAATCCAATAACCGCAGGGGCGGATTGAATCCGACCGGATGCATATAGCTTATGTTTTCGGTCGAATGCAATTCGCCCCTGCAAGTAAAATCTAATACCTTTATTTTATGGCAATAATAAAACCCTTCAAAGGCATCCGCCCTCCGAAAGAATTGGTAGAACAAGTAGCTTCACGTCCATACGACGTACTGAATTCTGAAGAAGCACGCGAGGAAGCGAAAGGTAATGAAAAGTCACTTTATCATATTATAAAACCGGAAATTGATTTCCCTGCCGGAACAGACGAACATGATCCTAAAGTATATGAGAAGGCTGCCGAAAATTTCCAGATGTTTCAGGACAAGGGCTGGTTGGTGCAAGATGAAAAAGAAAATTATTATGTATATGCACAAACCATGAATGGCAAGACCCAATATGGACTGGTGGTAGGAGCGTATGTTCCCGATTATATGAACGGGGTCATCAAAAAACATGAACTGACCCGTCGTGACAAGGAGGAAGACCGCATGAAACATGTCCGCGTAAATAATGCCAATATAGAACCGGTATTCTTTGCTTACCCGGATAATGCGGAATTGGATGCTATCGTTAAGAAATATACTTCACAACGGCCGGAATATGATTTTATCGCTCCGGGTGACGGCTTCGGACATTCATTCTGGGTGATCGACAAAGAAGAAGATATAAAAGCTATCACAAAAGCTTTCGAAGCCATGCCGGCTCTTTATATTGCCGATGGTCATCATCGCTCGGCTGCCGCAGCCCTGGTAGGCGCCGAAAAAGCGCAGCAAAATGCAAACCATCAGGGAAATGAGGAGTACAATTACTTTATGGCTGTATGTTTCCCGGCCAACCAGCTGACTATTATTGATTACAACCGTGTTGTAAAAGACTTGAACGGGCTGTCTCCGGAACAATTCCTGACCGCTGTCAGCAAGAATTTTGTGGTAGAAGAGAAAGGAACTGAGGTCTATAGACCACAGGCTCTTCACAATTTCTCTCTCTATCTGGACGGTAAATGGTACAGCTTGACAGCAAAACCGGGCACATACGATGACAATGATCCTATCGGAGTATTGGACGTGACTATTTCTTCCAACTTGATATTGGATGAAATATTGGGAATCAAGGATCTTCGTTCCGACAAACGGATTGACTTTGTAGGTGGTATCCGTGGCCTGGAGGAATTAAAGAAGCGTGTGGACAGCGGTGAAATGAAAGTGGCTTTGGCCCTTTACCCTGTTTCTATGAAACAATTAATGGATATTGCCGATACCGGCAATATCATGCCGCCCAAAACAACTTGGTTTGAACCGAAACTTCGTTCGGGATTGGTTATTCATAAACTGAGCTGATCCATAGTGGAACACGGACAGAAAGAACAAACCTGCATTTCCCTTTCTGTCCGTGTCCGTTCAATCATTTCATATAATTTTTCAGCTGCTACAGGTGATATAAATTCTTTTATATTTGTTGATTAGGTATAATTAAAATAAATAGATGTCAGAGTGAAAGAATAAAGCATTTTTCCTTTGTTTATTGCTGACAAATATCTAATTTCGCGCCGATTTTAAAGCGTGTAATAAAAACGATGACTAACAACAAGACTAAAGGATTTCTCCTTGGGGCAATCGCAGCAGCCAGCTACGGCATGAACCCACTGTTCACCCTTCCTCTTTATAGTGCAGGAATGAGCGTAGACTCGGTATTATTTTATCGCTATGCACTGGCTATAGTTGTACTAGGTATCATGATGAAGATGCAGAAGCAATCTTTTGCCATTAAGAAAGCGGATGTGCTGCCACTTTGCATCATGGGACTGCTGTTCTCATTCTCTTCCCTGTTTCTCTTTATGAGTTATAACTACATGGATGCCGGTATCGCATCCACCATACTGTTTGTCTACCCGGTACTGGTAGCTATTATTATGGCTGTAGTATTTAAGGAAAAAGTATCGCCGGTCACTATGTTTTCCATAGCGCTGGCCTTTGTGGGAATTTCCTTGCTCTGTAAAAGTCCGGGAGGACAGACACTCAGCCTGGTCGGGATTACTTTTGTCTTTTTATCATCCTTGTCTTATGCTATCTATATAGTTGGCGTAAACCGTTCTTCCCTGAAGGATATGCCTATAGCCAAGCTTACTTTCTATGTCCTGCTTTTCGGCCTGTCTGTTTATGTGGTGCGATTGAAGTTCTGTACAGGATTGCAGCCTATCCCTACACCCTTGTTATGGGTGAACGCAGTTTCACTGGCTGTTTTTCCTACTGTTATTTCGTTGGTGACCATGACAAAGGCCATACACTACATTGGTTCCACCCCCACTGCTATTCTGGGTGCTTTGGAGCCTGTTACAGCTTTATTCTTCGGAGTACTGATTTTTGGAGAGCAGCTGACACCGCGCATTATTCTGGGCATTTTGATGGTGATTACTGCCGTAACTCTGATTATAGGAGGAAAAACATTGCTGAAAAAAAGCAAGATTCGGTTAAGGCATACTGGCAGATAAAGTCGGATTTTGTATCTTTGCCCTTGCAATTATAAATTTTCCACTATGAAAAAACAACTGATGCAATGGGCAGGAGTGGGAATGTGGATGGTATTGGGGCTGTCCGCATGTTCCCCTACAAAAACAGAAATTGGAAATCTGAATGTCATTCCGCAGCCCCAAGAAGTAAGTCAAGACATTCAAGCCCACCCTTTTGTTATTAATCCGCAAACCGGTATTGTTTATCCGGAAGGCAATGAAAAGTTGCAACGGACGGCAGAATTTTTAGCTTCCTATATTAAAGAGGCAACGGGAATTACTGTCCGGACAACAACTGAAGCCGCAAGGAAGAACTCCATCATTTTGGCGGTTGACGGTTCCATTACCAACAAAGAGGGGTATCAACTGGAGGTAACTTCTGAAAACATCCATTTGAATGGAGGAAGTGAGTCGGGAGTATTTTATGGAATACAAACGCTCTACAAGGCTTTGCCGTTGACCAAAAACAAACAGGTATCCGCTGCCATCCCGGTGGGAACTGTTAATGACTATCCTCGTTTCGGTTATCGTGGTTTCATGGTAGACGTGGGCCGCCATTATTTTCCGGTTTCTTATCTGAAACAAATCATTGATATGCTGGCACTGCACAATATCAATTATTTTCATTGGCATCTGACCGAAGACCAAGGCTGGAGAATTGAAATCAAGAAATATCCCAAACTTACGGAAATAGGTTCGATGCGTCCGCGTACATTGATTGACCGTGAAACCCAGACCTACGATGAAACTCCTCATAGCGGTTTTTATACACAGGAAGAAGCAAAAGAAATTGTCAAGTATGCCGCTGACCGTTTTATTACTGTAATCCCCGAAGTTGACCTTCCGGGACATATGATGGGAGCTTTGGTTTCCTATCCGGAATTAGGTTGTACGGGAGGTCCATACGAGATTCCTTGTAAATGGGGGGTATTCCCTGATGTGCTGTGTGGAGGAAACGACCGGACTTTACAGTTCGCCAAAGATGTATTGAATGAAATAATGGATATCTTTCCATCTCCTTATATCCATATTGGTGGGGATGAATGTCCGAAAGTACGTTGGGAAAAATGCCCTGTATGTCAAGCTAAAATTCGGGAACTGGGTTTGAAAGATACACCAAAACATAGCAAGGAGAACCAATTACAGACCTATTTCATGTCCGAGGTAGGCAAAGTTATCAATGACAGAGGGCGTAAAATGCTGGGCTGGGATGAGATGTTGGAGGGAGGATTGGCTCCAGGTGCCACAGTGATGTCATGGACCGGTGTCAAAGGTGGTATCGAAGCCGCCCGTCTGCACCATGATGCGATTATGACTCCTATTCAGTATCTTTATTTCAGCAATCCTACTTACAACCGGATAAAAGGGACTAAAAGCCTTGGACGTGTCTATACATTTGAACCTGTTTCTAATGAATTGGCAGAGGATGAACGAAAATATATCATCGGTACCCAAGGATGCATATGGACAGAATGGACGCGTGACAGTTTGAAGATGGAATGGCAAATTCTTCCCCGTATGGCTGCCTTGTCCGAGATTCAATGGACGGAACCGTCACATAAAAATTTCGACAGTTTCTTGAAACGTTTACCGGCTCTGCTGGCTATCTACCGGGATAGAGGTTATGATTTTCGCCAGGACATTTATGATGTGAACATTGATATTGTTCCGGCTCCCGATGAAGGAAAAGCCCGGATTGCTTTTCAGACGTTTGATGACGCGGAAATACATTATACATTGGACGGCAGCGTTCCCGATGTGCAATCCCCATTGTATACCGACACTATACAAGTGGATAAAGATGTTATCATACAAGCCATTGCAGTTCGTCCGCAGGGTGCCAGTCAGATAAGTAAGGAGGAAATACATTTTAATGCAGCCACAATGAGACCGGTTACCTTGAATACCATTCCTCATAAATCATATACTTTTAAAGGAGGAAGTACCTTGATAGACGGATTATATGGGGATATGAATTATCGCTCAGGACGTTGGATTGGTTTCTACGGGACAGATATGAATGTGACCCTTGATTTACTTGAGCCTAAGGAGGTGTCTTCAGTTTTCGTAAACACAATGTTGAACACAGGCGATGCTATCTTTGGTACAACAGGTCTGAAGGTGGAAGTTTCTGAGGACGGGAAAAATTTCCGCAGGGTAGCCTCCGAAGATTTTCCCGTTGTGGAAAAAGGAACTAAAATGCAGAGCCGCAAAGACTCTGTCTCTTTTGACAAAGTAAAAGCCCGCTATATTAAAATCATAGCAGAAGTTACTCCGAAACTTCCCGCATGGCATTCCATGCCTGGCGAAAAAGCGTTTTTGTTTGTTGACGAAATAGGAGTGGAGTAAATCCGCCTTCGGAGCAATGGCTTTCTAAAGAACAAATACCAAACAAGAAACGGACATTCTGACAAAAACAGATGTCCGTTTCCTTATTCATAAGCCTTTCATGTATTTTCAAAAGCTGTTCAAGAAAAAATGGCGATAGAGATTCACTCTGTCGCCATTATGTGATGTGGAATGTCTAATTCCTTATGCTTTAGGAAGTGCTTCTTTTACAACCATAGTACGGTTTACATATTCTGCACCGTTCAATTGCTTGATAGCTTCTTTGGCTTCGTCATCATTAGGCATTTCTACAAAAGCAAAGCCTTTAGAACGACGTGTTTCACGGTCAGTAATAAGTTTTACTGAAGCTACTGTTCCATACTCTTCCATTACACCTCTCAAATCACCTTCCCTAACATTATAGTTAAGGTTTCCAATATACAAATTCATAAAATAAAAATTGATAAATAAATAATTAAGTAAACTTTGAATTTAAAAATTTAGTTAGAAGAATAGAAACGGTTCAAGTGTGAGATGAATTGAGTCAATCGAAAAAACTATCTTTTTATATTCCGTTGTCAAAGGAACGATAAATAATTGGATTATCCACTATATTTCTCTTTTTATTTTGATATTTTTTTAGCCGGTGACTCTTTTTATACTTTTTAGGCTTAAAGCAGGAGCCTTATATCATTCATATTCACTAATTTTGTATCAACAGCTAACTTATAACTAAGATTTATATGATATTGAATGAAAGAGAAAGCCGCCATGAGCATGTGTTGCATGTGGCCCGACAAATGATGACGGCAGCGCGCACTGCTCCCAAAGGAAAAGGTGTTGACATTATTGAAATAGCCATGGTGACGGATGGTGATATCAATATTTTATCGGAAATGATGGTGAAAATGGTTGCGGAGCATGGAATGAAATTCTTTCTGCGCGATGCGGAAAATATTCTGAATGCGGAATGTGTCCTGTTAATAGGTACCCACGAACAGGCGCAAGGATTGAATTGTGGTCATTGTGGATATGCCACCTGCGTGTCTCGCAAAGAAGGAGTGCCGTGTGCTCTCAATAGTGTCGATGTGGGCATTGCCATCGGATCAGCTTGTGCCACGGCAGCAGACAACAGGGTGGACACACGGGTCATGTTCTCGGCCGGACTAGCAGCGCAGCGTCTGAACTGGCTGGAAGGATGCACCCAGGTTTATGCCATCCCTGTCAGTGCATCCTCTAAAAATCCTTTCTTTGACCGGAAACCTAAAGAATAAATTTCTCTACTACCGCGGCTACACCATCTTCTTCGTTAGAAAGGGTGATGTAGTCGGCGTTTTGACGGACTATTTCTTGAGCATTGGCCATTGCTACCCCCAATCCGGCATATTGTATCATAGAAAGATCGTTAAAACCATCACCAACGGCAATCATTTCTTCTTTTGTCATACCGATTTCTTTTAGCAATACGGCCAGTGATTGTGCTTTATCAATACCTTTAGGAACCAATTCCAAAAAATAAGGTTCGGAACGGAATACGCCCATACGGTCTTTCAAGTGTTCGTACATTTCTTTTTCAAGCACTGCAAGCCGCGTAGGTTCACCTACAATCAGACATTTGGCAATAGGAAATTTTATTGCCTCCAGAAAATGATCCACTTTCTTGGGAGTCATCACATTCAGAATAGCTTCTTTCAATACATATTCATCTTCCGGATATTCAGTCAATACATATTTTCCATCGTAAGTGACGATAGCAAAATGATTGTCGGTGGCACATTTATACAGGTAAGGCAATATATCCGGATCGAGCACATTCTCGTACATCATCTCACCGGTTTTCCAGTCTATGATCTCACCTCCGTTATACGAAAGTATATAACCTTCGTATTTCTGCAACTCTAAGATCTCGGCCAGTGGAGCCACACCGTATGTGGGACGCCCCGATGCCAAAACAATTTTTACTCCGCGCTCTTGCGCTTCGATAAGTGTACGACGTGTGTGTTCCGTTACCTCTTTCTTTTGATTGGTCAACGTTCCGTCTAGGTCTAAAACTAATAATTTATACTTCATATACTATTTAATGGAGTGCTTTTGCCAAATTCGCTGCAAATATAACGATTAAATTCATGGCTTTTTGCTACATTTGCTCAAAATAAACAAGAATCATGACAGAAATTTTATTAACCGTAATTATTATCCTGCTGATAATTAATATTGTAATCGCACTTACTAAAAACAATCGTCTGCAAACCGAACGTCTGGAAGGATTGCTACGCGAAGAAATGAAAGAAAACCGGGACGAGCTGGGAAGAAATATCCGCGAACTGCGTAATGAACTGAATCAAACCTTGAACTATTCTATCCGCAATATGCAGGATACTTTGCATAAAAACCTGCTGACCGGTAATGAAATGCAACGGGAAAAATTTGAAGCAATGGGCAAGCAACAGGAAGCCTTGGTGAAAAGTACGGAAAAACGATTGGATGACATGCGGCAAATGGTAGAAGAAAAATTACAGAAAACATTGAATGAACGTATAGGACAATCCTTTGAAATAGTACGTTCGCAGCTGGAGAATGTACAGAAAGGATTGGGAGAGATGAAGAGTCTGGCACAGGATGTAGGAGGATTGAAAAAAGTTTTAAGCAATGTGAAGACACGGGGTACATTCGGAGAAGTACAATTAGGGGCTTTATTGGACCAGATGCTGAGTCCGGAACAATATGCGGCGAATGTCAAAACCAAGAAGAATGCAACGGAATTTGTGGAATTCGCCATTAAACTTCCGGGAAAGGAAAATAGTAATGATACTGTATATTTACCTGTGGATGCCAAATTTCCCAAAGATGTATATGAGCAATATCAGGATGCATACGAAGCCGGAGATGCCGCATTGATTGAAACTTCATCCCGCCAACTGGAAATCACAATCAAAAAAATGGCAAAGGACATTCACGATAAATATGTAGACCCACCTTTTACAACAGATTTTGCCATTATGTTTCTGCCATTCGAAAATATCTATGCAGAAGTGATCCGCCGGACCGCATTGGTGGAAATGTTGCAAAAAGACTGGAAGATAGTGGTTACAGGTCCTACCACCCTGGGAGCTATCCTGAATAGTTTGCAAATGGGATTCCGTACACTGGCCATTCAAAAACGAACAAGCGAAGTATGGAATGTGTTAGGGGCAGTAAAGACCGAATTCGGAAAGTTTGGAGGATTGCTGGAAAAGGTACAGAAAAATCTACAGAATGCAGGAGACCAGTTAGAGGAAGTTATGGGAAAACGTACTCGTGCCATAGAGCGTAAACTACGCCAGGTAGAAGCCCTTCCGGCAGAAGACAGCCAACGAATGTTGAGTTTGCCCGAACTGACAGATGATGAGGACGATGAATAAACAAGGAGGACTTAAAGATGAGCATGACGTGGGATTTTATTTTAAGATTGTTTGTGGCAGGCGCTTTGGGTACTGTTATTGGTCTGGATAGGGAATATCGTGCCAAAGAAGCCGGTTACCGTACCCATTTTCTAGTATCACTGGGAAGTGCTCTCATTATGATTGTGTCACAATATGGTTTTATGGAAGTAGTGAAGATGGAGGGAATAGACCTGGACCCGAGTCGTGTGGCCGCACAGGTTGTCAGCGGTATCGGTTTTATTGGAGCGGGTACTATTATTTTTCAGAAACAAATCGTGCGCGGGCTTACTACCGCTGCCGGAATTTGGGCTACTTCGGGCATCGGTCTGGCTATTGGAGCCGGTATGTACTGGCTGGGAATCTCAGCAACAATCCTTACGCTGATTGGTCTTGAGGCACTTAGCTATCTTTTTAAAAGTATAGGTATGAAAAGTTCCATGGTGGAGTTCTCTACAGACAATAAAGAAACACTGAACCGTATGGCCAAGAAATTCAATTCCAAGGAGTACAATATTGTTTCCTATCAATTGGACGAAAAGAGGTTGGGAGAAGTAACGACCTATTATGTTACAATGGTTATAAAATCCAAGAAATACAATGATGAAGGTATGTTACTGACATTATTACAGGATTTTAGCGATATTACCGTTCATAGGCTGGAGTAAGCTTTTCCGGCTTGGTTCAAAAGCAGCAGGGGAGAGCGCTTATTGAAAGATTCTCTCCCCTGTGCTGTGATCATGCTTTTAACCGCATAACAAACGTACTTCCTTCTCCCAGCTTACTGTCTACTGTAAGCGTACCATTATGGGCCTCGACAAAATCCCGGGAAATGGACAGACCTAAGCCGCTTCCTTGTACTTTAGTTCCGGGAACCCGGAAATAATGGTCAAAGATGCTTTTATGATAACGTGGATCAATCCCTTTCCCGAAATCCCGTACAAACATCTCAATGAATCCATCATCTGTCTGACGTGCCCCTATTACTACACGACCGTTTTCCGGTGAATACCGGATGGCGTTGGAAAGAAGGTTGGTCAGCACCCAAGCTATCTTCTCACTGTCGACAAACAGTTTACCTATTTTGTCTTCAGGGTACTCCACTTCTATTTGAATGTTGAACTTCTCGGCTTGCACACGGTTTGCCTTTATTGCATATTCTATCAACTCTATAGGTTTGGTTATCTTAGGCTTCAACTGTAGTTTTCCTGATTCTACCTGCGTCATATTCAGCAATTCGCCGGTGATATTAAGCAGCCGTTCGCTATTTTCCTTGATACTGTTTGCCAAATCTTCCTGTTCTTCATTTAAAGCTCCGATACGCTGGTCTTCTAATAATTGCAGACTCATCATAATAGCCGAGATAGGAGTCTTCAATTCATGTGAGATTGTAGAGATAAATGTGGTCTTGGCCGAATCCAGTTCCTTAAATTCGGTTATATTCTTCAACATAATGACATATCCTTTTTTTTCCATAGTAACCCCATCTTTCCCCGGTTGGGAAATACTCATGTATTTTACTTGGAAAAAACTCTCTTTATTGTCCGCATAAATCTTCAGAGGTTCTTTCTTTTCTTTTTCCTTGTCTTTGACTGGTTCCCCAGGAATTTCCACCAATTCACGAATCAGGCGGCGCAACAAATCATTGCGCAGGGAAATATCCTGTGCAGAATGTTTAATAACTTCTTCACGCTTCAGGTTGATCACATTCAATGCTTCATCATTGATGAACAGGATTTCCATATCATTATTTAAACCGATAATAGGCTCGTTGATACTGTTGATGATAGTCTCCATATATTTTTTAGATGCCATCATATCGGATAAAGTACTTGCATGATAATCTTCCAGACGTTTGGCCATGCGGTTGAAATTTTTAGATACTTCTGAAAATTCTTCACTGCTGTTCAATTCCAAACGTTTCTCATAATTATGGTTTGCAATTTCCTGTATAGCGTTGGTCAGCTCTTTAATAGGATTATCAATTGATGCGGGAAGACGCAACCACATACCAATACCAATACATATACATGCGGCACCAACAACATATATCCACAATAAAGCCCGCTGTAATCCGGGACCTGCTGCCGGACTGTCAGGTTCCGTGGCAGTCAGTATTTGCAAATTCACAACAGAAAGTACAACCAACAGTACAATCATTGCCACCAATATCCCTATGGCGAGGGTTAGTTTCGACTTTATATTCATAACTTTTATTTTTTATGCAAGTATAATCAAATCTATGTCCATTTCTGCTAAAGAGTGTAGAAATTTTCGATATTTGGAAAGACTGAATAATGCACCGGGCATTTTGAAAGCAGGATGCCCCATACAGACAGTTGTAATTCCACGTTGACGACAAGTCTTAATTATTTCTCCCATAATATCGGAAGATGAAACTTGGATAACTTCACCGCCCAACTCGGTAACCAGTTTAAAATGATTAAGTAAATGCCGCTGTGTTGCCAATGGAATACGTTCCGTACTTTCGGCAGGCGTTTGTACATAAAGGGCAAAAAAGACCGTATTGTACCGGGAAGCAAGCCGTGCCGCTTTACGGATGATATGTCGAGGAGTCCGTTCATTACTGCTGATACATGCCAAAAACTTCTCGTGCCGGATGCCCTTTTCGCCTGTAACAATTTCATTTTCAACTTTTTTCTCGACTCGAAAGGCCACTTCTTTTAGTGCCAGTTCACGTAACTGAAGAATATTCTCTGTCTTAAAAAAGTTATTCAGTGCCAACTGAATCTTTTCAGGGCGATAGATTTTCCCGGCTTTCAACCGGTTTATCAGTTCTTCGGCAGTAAGGTCTATATTTACCACTTCATCCGCATCCTGCAACACCTTGTCCGGAATCCGTTCCTTAACCTCTATACCTGCTATGCCTTTTACGTCTTCATTCAAACTTTCTATATGCTGGATATTAACTGCAGAAATTACGTTTATACCGGCATCCAACAATTCCATTACATCTTGCCAACGTTTCTCATTCCGGCTGCCCTCGATGTTGGTATGTGCCAATTCATCTACTATAACCAGTTCGGGATGTAACTGAAGAATGGCATCAAGATCCATTTCTTCCACTTCCTTACCTTTGTAAAATATCTTTTTCCGAGAGATAACAGGCAATCCTTCCAACATAGCAACGGTTCCTGCACGTCCGTGCGTTTCAATATAACCTATCTGTACATCTACACCGTTCTCCAACATTTCGTGAGCTTCTTGCAGCATACGATAACTTTTCCCTACACCGGCTATCATTCCGATATAGATTTTAAACTTCCCACGCCGTGAACGTTTAATCAAATCTAAAAAATGCTGTACACTTTCTTCTCTGTCTTCCATTTGTTACTTTATCATATTGGCAATATAACAATTTTCCGCATATTTAATATCAGTCCTTTTATAACAGGCAAAGAATATACCAATAAAACAAACGGCTTAGCTACAATGCCATAAGCGTGTCATCAAAGACTAAAGCTTACCAAAATGAAAAGGGGGCTCTTTCAAAATGAAACACTTTCTTAATCACTATAATTATTGCCGTTAGATCTCCCAGAATAGTTTATTCCTGCTTTTCTAGCTTGTGTATGTTGAAATTGACGGGCTATTTTATATTCACGTTCTCCTTTTAGTAATCTGTATCCGGTTTGTTTAAACCAAAAGCTTATATTATTTTCTATACATTGCCGACGAATGTCCAATACCCAGTCATAATTACATATACGCGCTTCTTTGCCCGATTCTCCACCTACCACAATCTGTTCTACCCATGTACCGAGTTCTCCCTTGAAGTTTATAGCGGACAACAACGGTTCACAGATAATGATTTTATGCTTTACAGGAGCTGCTTTATAAAGAGGAAGACGGTAATCCACTCTGTCTTGATTTTCCATGGTGCAACAAATGGTAACATTATCATACCCGTCCCCCCAATCCGGAGGCAGACATTGGCCGAGCCGGTCTATGCGTTTAGTTATAAACAAGAAATGAAGATCGTATCGTTCCCGCATCATTTTCCATGCTTCTATACGCCATTCATCGGCTTCTTCTATCAGAAAATCGGAGGTAAAACAAGTATAGACGAGATTGCCGGAAGGGATCTTGTAAGTCTTATCCTTTTTCCGTCGCACGGGCAGATTGAATTGTCCGGTTTTGGTTATTATGGAACTGTCTTTCCCATGTTTACTATCTCCGCGATATACATAACAATGCCGGCAACCTGTACTTAGCTTATGGCAGCCATGCCAAGGATTCCATAGAGAAGACTCCGGACTTATTCTATTTTCCATTCTGTCTGAATAAAATTTATCATTGTCTGCAAAGTTAGCTAAAGTCTTTTCATCATTTACATAATTCATTCCTGAATTTCTTCAAAAAGAATGGGAGTGTTATAGTTAATGCAAATGGATTAATGTACCTTTGCCGGTATAATCAATTAAGCCACTGGCAAGAATAAATTTTATAATGTAGAATATAAAACAAAAAACTTATTATATGAGCACAGACGATAGAAAATGGGAGATTATTGAAAGTGAATATCTTATCCGCCGCCCTTGGCTGACCGCACGCCGTGACCGGGTTAAACTACCTACAGGAGTTGAAATTCCTGAATATTATATTTTGGAATATCCTGATTGGGTAAATGTAATTGCTATCACCAAAGAAGGTAAATTCGTATTAGTACGCCAATACCGTCACGGAATAAAAGAAACACGTTATGAAATTTGCGCCGGAGTTTGTGAAACCGGAGAAGAACCTTTGCTTTCTGCCCAACGCGAATTGTACGAAGAAACAGGGTATGGCAATGGAAATTGGACAAAACTTATGACCATTTCAGCAAATGCCAGCACCATGACAAATATCACTCATTGTTATCTGGCTACGGAGGTAGAACGAATCTCTACCCAGCATTTGGAAGAAACTGAAGATCTGACAGTGCATTTGCTGGATGAAGAAGAAGTAAAAGCGTTGTTATTGAATGATGAGGTGAAACAATCATTGATGGCTGCACCGTTTTGGAAGTATTTTGCTTTATATTCTCGTTTATAATAAAGACTTTTAGGGAGACTGAAAAAGCTCCCTAAAAGTAAGTTGAATCATTTATTCTATTAAACCGAGTTAATCACTTTTTATACTTCTTTGTATCGTCATTCGCTCACCTTCTCAGTGAGAATCCTTTTTTGCAGATAAAGAATGCATAGCCATAATATGCTTTATACTTACTATATAGCTCAGCCTCATGATGATTGGATATTATCAATTCTTCTACGATTCTGCTTCCTGCATGTTTTCTTCTGAATATTTCCTCGGCTTTAGCTTGAGGAGCAAAATAATGTTCTATCCAGCAATTCTCCGGAAGAATGAATGTCGCAACCGGAATATATCCTGCTTTTTGTATCTGGGCTACTTTGTTGGGAACCGTATCTATTTCCGTATAAGCACTCATCCAGAAATCATGAATTTCTGCCGGGCGTTGATCGGTAAACCAGACACTTTCAGAAACGGCAAGGTATCCTCCCGGTTTCAAATAGTTGCGCCACTCTTTCAAGCCTCGTTCAAAACCAATATTATAAATGGCTCCTTCCGACCAGATCAAGTCCAAAGAGTCCTTTTCAAAAGAAAGGTCATCCATCGAACCGACTATGCCTTTCACCCTATTCTGGAGATTCAGTTTCTCGGCATTCTTGTTGAAACGTTCAATGAATCCCGGGAAAAAGTCGATGCCTGTAATCTTCCCCGGCGCATGTTGTGCCAAGATCATTGTCTGCCCCCCTGTTCCACAGCCGAGATCGGCAATAAGGGATTTGTCGGTAAGATTATCTATAAAGCTTAATGCTTTAAGAGTTACTTCGGGACTTCCGGGTCCTTGTCGCTCCGTATTTAAGAAAAAATCACAAATCAAATTTACATCGAATCCTAGAATTGTATTGTTGTCATTATTCATTATCGTAATATATTAAACATACACTGAAAGCATAGCCATACTCCCTGTGTAATTAAAAAATAAAATTATAGTAATATGAAATTGCTCTCGAAAAAATATCCCGAGAATACACGAATAAACAATCTATTTATGAGAACAGATTGTTTACGATACCAAATCCGATATACGAGTTTTTAACATAGTGCAAAGATACACCTATTTCATTGAAAAACGATAGAAAACAATGTTTAAATTTAGGAGATATTTCAGTATTTGATCTTTTTCCACTCTTTTAAAAACCTATTTTGCGTTTCAAATAAATCATATCTTTTAGTAAAATCCCATTGTCAATAATGGGGTGATCGTAGTTCTCCGTGAAAAAACCTTTTATACAATGAGAATATTCAAAGCCGCAACTTTTATAAAATGCAAGAACACCGGGAACGTCTCCTGTTCCCACTATCATCTGAGTATATTCTTTTGAATAATGGTTTATCAGGTAGTTTATTAGTTTTCTACCATATCCTTGTCGCTGGGCAATAGGGGTAACCGCTATATTCTTCAATTCACAAATTTCCGGACCTTCTTTTGTTACAACGCCCACGGCTTTTATCCCATTATCTTCCAATACAAACAAGTCACCACGCTCCAGATACCGGTCTATCATTGTTTCCTGTTCATCCCCAAGCAATAATAAGTCCAGATATTGCTTTTTATTTCTAGATATTTTAATGATGTGATAATCCATAATATTATATTTATAACATTCTTGTCTCTATAGATAGTGCAAAACAGCACTATTTTAACGATTCCCGGCATATCGGTAAACAGCAGCCGAAATATCAGAGATTATTTTAGCATTCGTTTCCATATTTTCTTTTGAGTCTTTGACAAATACAGCTACTACGTATCGGCTTCCATCAGGTAGAATTACAAAGCCAATGTCATTGATGCCAATGTATTCTCCCCGGTCATTCTTATCGGAAGTTCCTGTCTTATGTCCTATCTTGACTTCACTTTCGGGAAGGGGAGCAGGCAGTCTGTCTTTGCCTGTCCCACACTCTATCATAATATGCTTTAGAAAATCTGTATATTCATTTCTCATGAAATCTTGAGTCATAAAAAGTTCCAATAGATTGGCTGCTTCCATTGGTGTTGTCCAGTTTTTGTAACAATCATCCATGTCTTGATGCATCTCATCTTCGGTAGCAGTTATGGAAACATCGTTTATTCCCAATGAATGAATGTATTCATCCACCACGTTTACACCACCTATATAATCGAATAAGATATCACAGGCTACATTGTCACTTGACTGCATTGTATAAACTAAAAGTTCACTAATCGGAAGTTCTAAATTGCCTTGGGGATATTTATCACGCAAAGGGCTGTATGTATCCGGTTTGAAATATTTTTTATCAAGATATAGGGAAGTGGAAAGTGGAATATGCCGTTTTTGCAGGTAATCACATACAGCCAATGCCTGATGAAACTTATAAACGCTCATCATGGGATATTTTTCGGCATTATTTATGGCCAGCGTATCTTCTCCATCCAATATCAAAGCCACTCCTATAGTTGCTTTCTTATCTTTAATAATATGTCGAATTTCTGTTTTTAATGTTTTCAATGAATCTTGGGATTTATTCTGAACACATCCGCCAGACAACACACACCATATACATATAATAATATATGGACATCCGTTTTTTACTAAAGACTGCAAGATTAACCTTGGGCTCCGTTTTTTTGTTATACGCATTTTCCTGATTTTAATTGTACGAAGATACCGGATTATCAGTCATTCTCCAAATTTTTCCTTATTTAAAGATTAGCCTTTTATCTTCTTCCGCAAATAACACAGCAGTATTTACCAGTGCCAGATGAGAATAAGCTTGTGGGAAATTACCCAATTGTTCTTTTGTTTCGAAATCAATATCTTCACTGAACAGACCCAAATGGTTTGAATATTGCAAAATTTCATCGAACAGACAGCGTGCTTCGTCTTTTTCCCCGATGACATAAAGTGCACGAATCAGCCAAAATGTACAGATGGTAAAGGCCGAAGAAGGACAGCCAAAATCATCATGAGTATTATAGCGGTACATCAACCCTTTGTGTAACAAGGATTTCTTGACGGCTTTCACTGTTTTATGATAACGAATATCATCAGCATCTATAAATCCATAAGGTTCCATTAACAGTAAAGAAGAGTCCAAATCCAGATTGCCGTATGCTTGTGAAAAACTTTGTATTTCTTCCTTCCATCCGTTTCTCATAACATCCGCTTTAATTGCATCAGCTTCTTCTTCCCAACGTCGGCTATTCTCATATTTATTCAGAATACGGGCTATGCGGGCTCCTCTGTCCAAAGCAACCCAACACATCACTTTGGACGAAACGAAATGCTGTCCTTCGCCCCGTATCTCCCAAATTCCTTTATCAGGCTTTCTCCAATCTTCCATCACAGTCGTCATAATACTTTTCACCATTTCCCACATATCTTCTATTTCATCCAATGTACCTGGCATCAACCGGTAATATTGGTAAATCAAGTCCATCAGATAGCCGAATGAATCATTCTGCCTTTGATGATAAGCATCATTGCCGATACGCACCGGTTGGGAGTTTTTATATCCTGAAAGATGGTCGAGTATAACCTCAGTCAATTTCCTTTCCCCACGAATGCCATACATTATTTGATAAGTGTCATGCTCGGCAACAAAAGTAGATTGTATGAATTTCATGAATTTGCGGGCTGCATCGGCATGACCTATCTTGAAAAGAGTCTCTATGGACATGGAGGCATCCCGCAACCAACAAAAACGATAATCCCAATTGCGTACTTCTCCCACAGCTTCGGGCAGGCTGGTAGTAAGAGAGGCTAACACCGCGCCATTATAAAAGGACATCATCTTCAGGGTGAGTAAGCTACGCTCTATTATATCGTTGTAAATAGTGAACTTTCTTGTACGATCCGTCCAGTTCAACCAATAAACCAACGTGCGGCAATACTCCAGTTTCTCACGCTCTATATCAACAGGAATCACCTTTTCATTGTATGACAGAAGAAAAAATTCATCTTGCTCTAATATAAATTCCTGATGGTCTACAATACCTTGCAACGGCAAAGAGGAATACAGATATTGTCTGTCCTTGTTGTTAGAAGAAGAATAGGTTTCAATATACCGGGAAGTTACATTAAAAAATGCTTTTCCACGAGCATAGTCGGGAGCCGGATGGTAATTGACTTTAATGCGGGGACGACCTTTAATCCAGTGAATATAACGATAGACCTCAGCCGGACGATAATATTCCTTATTATCATATAACTCATAACAAGGCATAAAGTCGACTACCGCAAATTCGTCTTGCTCTGACACAAAAGTAGTGGAAAGAATATTGGTATGGGGAACATACGATTGGATGGTGTGATAGTCTTCTGAAACTTCAAAACCAAAAGTCCCGCCTTTTTCACGATCCAGAAGAGCTGCAAAAATAGAAGGTGAATCAAAATTTGGAAAACATAGCCATTCAATACTTCCTTTTTCGGAAATCAGTGCGGCTGTGCAGCAATTACCGATTACACCGTAATTCAAATTGTCCATGGTTATTTTTTTGTAATGTTAGTGGTTTATTATCCGTTTTAAAAAATCTATAGCCGCTTTCAAACCACTTTTCAAGACTGCTTTCACCACGCTTTTATCTGTCATCCGTTGTAAAAACGGCAAGGTATCTGTCTGTACGGGCAGATTGTAACGTGCACTCTCGGATGCTGTACCAATCTTTACAGTCACAGCAGTAACAGGCAGGGCTTTAAACATATCATCATCCGTGGTATCATCTCCCATTGCCAGGATAAAATCATATCGGGTGGCAAGCAAAAGCCTGTTTACTTCTGAACCTTTGGTAAATTCGGGAGATTTTATTTCTATCACCTTATTACCTTGCATGATTTGCAAATTCTGTTTCAAGCAAATAGATATCAAGGAATTGACCAACTGTTGCGCACGTAATCTGCCCAACCATGCATCGGCCTCACGATAATGCCAGGCAAGTGCCGTTTCTTTGACTTCAAGATGGGAGCGAGGAGTCTTGCTGACAAATAATTTTAATATAGAAAGTAATCCGGGGCTCCATTCCTGCGCGTGTACATTCTTGTGCCATACACCATTCTCTTTATAAAAGGCCCCATGTTCGGCTGCAAAGGAAAGAGGCAGTGCACCCAACCATTTCTCTAAAGTAAAATGGTCACGTCCGCTGTTTATTACCACATGATTCAAGGGGTCGGCAGCCAGTTTCTGCAATGTATCCAGCAATTGCGGAGTAGGAGAGGCATCTTCCGGCCTTTTCTGAAAAGGGACCAGCGTCCCGTCATAATCCAATAAAATCAAACGCTTTTTAGCATGTAAGTATTGATGCTGAATTTCCTGCATATTCTGTGATCCTATCTTCTTAAGAAGCATGGTTTTGTTTTTGTGTGCCACTTCCTGCCATTCATTTACAAAATCGGCAGCCCATTTATTGACAGTCTGTACGGATACAATAGACTGCATACGGTGCATCCGTTCTTTCTGTTCTTCAAACGGCATTTCCAATGCCCGGCAAATGGCATTTTCTATCTGCTCCGTATCATTGGGATTAACCAGCAAGGCGTCGGTCAGTTCCACAGCGGCACCGGCCATTTCACTTAAGACCAATACACCGGGATTGTCTTGCTTGACAGCAACATACTCTTTGGCAACCAGGTTCATTCCGTCACGCAAAGGAGTGACTAATGCAATATCAGCTATAAAATACATGGCAGCCAATTCTTCGAATGAGAAACCATGATAAAAATAGCAGACCGGAGTCCAGTTCATTGTAGAATATCGTCCGTTGATAGAACCTATTTCCTCGTCAATCCGGGTTTTCAATTCGGCATAACTGCCTACATGATCACGTGAAGGAACTATGACCATAGCCAGTGTTACCTTGCCATGATATTCGGGATGGTGTTCCAAAAAAGAGGCAAATCCATAAAGACGGTGCAAAATACCTTTACTATAATCCAAACGGTCTACCGATAGGATAAGTTTATGTTTGCCAAACAAGAGACGGGTTCGTTCTATAGCTTTCCAAACATTTTTTTGTTGTGACACATTGTGGTAAAGGTCATAATTTATCCCCATCGGAAGTGCATCAACGCGCACAATGCGATTGCCTATCCGGGTTTCATCCAAACTGAAATCCATATGGAGTACCCGTTCGGCCGCGCTGATGAAATGACGCATATAGTCATGTGTATGAAATGCGATAAAATCGGCTCCTAACAATCCTTTCAGTATTTCGGCACGTTCAGGCAGAATTCGGAATAACTCATAAGATGGAAACGGAATGTGATGGAAATAGCCGATATGCAACCGGGGAAGCTCTTGGCGGAGCATTTCCGGAAGTAACATCAACTGATAATCTTGTACCCAGACCCAATCATCCGGTTCCACAAGGCGGATGATTTCCCGACAAAACAAAGCGTTAACCTCTTGGTAAGATTGCCAGAAACTCTTTCTATATAATGTATAGGCAAAAAAATAGTGACATAAAGGCCACAGGGTACTGTTACTGTATCCCTCATAATAGTTCTTATATTGCTCATGGGATAAAAATATGGGATGGAGATTCATTTCCTCCAACCGGTGACAGATATCCTGTTTTTCTTCCTCTTTGTCTGTACAGATTCCGGGCCACCCCACCCAATGTTTCTCGTAATTGCCTTGTAGGGAATTTAGGCCTGTTGTCAGACCTCCTTCACTACGTGAGAAAACAAAGGTATCTTGTTCTGCGACAGCCTTCACGGGCAGTCTGTTTGATATGATATACAATTTCATTTTTATATAATTCTTTTTTTCAGTTAGATGACAAAAGTCATACCACCAACTTAAATATCTTATTATCAATATGATATATACTTGTCAATTAGTTTATACTTTTTCAATATGAAAGCCTTTTTTCTAAAATGGGAAATGAAATAGCCGAAAGATAAAAGTGCAATTTTTGTAATGGCATCGATTTTGATTTATACAGAGTATAACGCTATCAACTTATAGAAAAGGTAGCGAGCAAACAATAAGAAACAACTGATTAACAAATTAATAAAGATGAAACTAGTAAGAATATAGCTTTCCAATATGGAAATTTGCCTGTTAAAATGAAAAAGAAACTCCAAAAGAATAAAATGCAATACAAAAATGAAAGTATATAATTTAGAAAATATTAAATCTGCCACCGAACTGAAACATCGGACTGAAGTAATTAGCATGAACGAACGTTCTATTATAGTGCTCGACACTTTTACCGGCATTGCCCAAAAGCTGCAAGCTGTTTCTATTTCTTTATTCCATCTCGATATCGAAAAGGTTATGAATCAATTGCAGGATTTCGAGAATGATTGTGGAAATTGGTTGGACAATCTTCTTTCCTCCGAAATGCAGAAAGCAGAAGCTGCCAAAGAAATAAAAGTACACATCGATCAAATTTCCCGTTTATGTAATGAAAATCCGAACATCATTGACGATCATGAGATTATGGCTCACGGAGCAATGATATCCTCTCTTATTCTGTCACATTATTTAGAAGAATGTACGAAAAAGAACTTCATCTTGAACTCATGTCATTTCATGCGACTAGGGCTTGATCGGAAACCGGATATAAAGTATGTGAAAAAAAATGTAGAAGAACTGATGAAAGACTGTCCCGATGTCCCCATTCTTATTACCCAAAGCCGTTTGTGTAAAAATGCATATGATGAAGTGGATTTCTTCCCACAAATAGGAAATGAGTATTATGCCACTGTTATCGGGGCTGTATTCCATGCGGATGAAATTATAACATCCTTACGTTCTGATGAAATTTGTTTCCGAGGTATGGAACATACTCGGACTCTTACATACGGTGAAGCCGAGAATTTTATTGATAGCGGCATTGCATTGCTTCATCCGGAATGTATTCCGCTGGCGCGCACTGCCGGTATGGCCATTGTATTGATAAAAACACCGGAAGATACATTACGGATATCATCAGAAAAAACAGGAACAAAAGTAAAAGCTGCTGTTTCACGCAGAGGTGTGGTCTTTGTCAAACTTCGTTCGTTGGGGGTTCTTACTTCTTATCTATTTATTGGCAAAGTATTTGATGTGTTCGAGAAATATAAGGTTCCTGTCTATTTAGCGACTTCCTCTAATGTGAGTGTTTCATTGGCTGTGAAATGTAGCAACGACACATTACGCCTGATATATCGTGAATTACATAAGTATGCGGAAATAGGAATGGAAACAGAAATGTCTGTGGTCAGCGTTATTGGCGATCTAAATTGGGAAAAGCATACAGGGTTGGAAGCCAGAATTATAGAAACGCTGAAAGAGATGCCGGTATGCATGATTTCATATGGCAGCAGTACTCACAATCTTTCAGTGCTGGTACGGGAACAAGATAGAGAAAAGGCATTAATGACACTGTGCAAAGCCTTTCTGGATATTCCATCAGAAAAATTTGATGTAATAAAACAAACTCAATTACAAGACTCTTTTGTCATGTGACCTTCCTGAATAAACAGAAGCAACAAATTTGCCCGACAGGTATTTGTTGCTTTTGTTTTTGATTAAATAAAATATTATTTTATCCTTATAGCGATTTATACTTTATTGCCAATTCTATCACCTACATTGTTATCCACACAAAAAACTGACTTATGAATTTAATAGAATTCTTTCCCTTATAAACAAAACAGACATATAGTTGATTACCAGTCCTGAATAACCTTTTAAAATAGTTGCTGTTATCCATTCTTAACTTTAACACAGAACAGGAGATAATAAAATGGATTTAAAGCAAACAAAGAACATCTCTGTTAAAATACTTTTTGTATATTTGCAACAATACGTTTTATCGTTAAAATAGTTGTAACAGAAATAATACACATAAAAGAAAAACAGAGTAAATAGAAAATGAAGCGAGTTATTAACCTGGACAATTGGAATAGAAAAGAGCATTTTAAATTCTTCTCGGCTCTCGATGACCCTTTTTGGGGAATTACCACGACTGTTGATTTCACAAGCATATATCAACAAAGTAAAAATATGGAAGTTTCTTTTTTTCTTTATTCTGTGCACTTCCTATTGAAATGTATCAATGCGACTACTGCATTCAAATTACGTATAGAAAACGGAGAAGTAGTAGAATATGATAAAATCAATATTTCGCCCACTATCGGAAGAGAGGACGGAACTTTTGGCTTTGGATTTTTTGAGTATGACACAGATCTTTCCTTATTTATTGAAAATGCAGAAAAGGAAATACATAGAGTAAAAAACAGTACCGGACTTTCTTTTTCCAAGGACACTGCAAGAGCGGATGTCATCCGTTATTCGGCTCTGCCTTGTTTTGCCTTTTCCGAGATGAAACATGCCGGTTCAATTCAAACAGGAGATTCTATACCCAAAATTTCCACAGGTAAGCTGATACAAGAAAAAAAGAAACTTTTGCTCCCTATATCCATCAGTGTCCACCATGGCTTGGTGGATGGACGAAATGTTGCCGAATTTATACAGAACGTAAAAGACGGACAAAACAATACATTATGATATGATTTGCTCCCTCTTCCTATTCTAATAATAAAACATGAAAAATAAAATAGAATTTATCGCTTTTGATGCCGATGACACTCTTTGGGAAAATGAACTTTATTTTCAAGAGTTGGAACACAAATTTTGTCATCTTCTGAGGAAATATTCACCGGCTCCTTCCGTATCAGAAGAATTGTTCAAGACAGAAATAAAGAATCTGCATATCTATGGTTATGGACTGAAAGGAATGCTGCTTTGCATGATTGAAACCATTTGCAAAGTTACTAATGGAGAAGGAGACCTCAATCTCGTAAAAGAAATCCTCCGATCAGGTCAGGAACTTCTGCAAAGGCCAATCACATTATTGGACGGTGTGCAAGAAGTCATATCAGCCTTGCACGAAAATTATAAATTAGTATTGGCCACCAAAGGTGATTTGTTCGATCAAAAAAGAAAGATTTCTGCGTCCGGACTACAAGAATACTTTTGCCACATAGAAATAATGAGCGACAAGAAAAATGCGGATTATAAAAGATTGCTTGATAATTTAGGGTGTAAGGCAGAAAATTTACTGATGATAGGTAACTTGATAAAGTCGGATATTATTCCCATATTGGAACTCGGAGGTTATGCAACCTATGTACCTCATCATGTCACTTGGGCACACGAACAGTATGAAGGAGAAGTAACGCACTCCCACTTTATTAAGTTGAATAACATTAAAGAGATACAAAACTATCTTTAGTTTGTGCCATATTCCATTCTCCACGTGGTAACTCTTTGAACAAAAATACCACGTCCGGCAAGAATCAAAAAAGGATAAGTCACTCTATACAACAAAAAAGGGTTGTCAAAACGTGGATAATGCTGTCGTTTCGTTCGTAGGGGCGAGGTTCGCTCGCCCGAAAACAGTTTGCTTTGTGTCTTCGGGCAGACAAACCCTGCCCCTACAGTTAACGATTGGATAGTCCGGTTTCGTTTTGACACTTCCTTTTATACACATTTAAAACCCAATACTTAATCCGGCTATCAGATAAGTTTTGTCAAATGAGGGCGAAACAATAGCCTGTACAAACAAAGGCAAAGAAAAATGATCTGTAATATTAATGTTCTTGGAAGCTTTTAAAGCAATATCTGTAAAAGCAGCACCATCAGCATCATACATTCCTTTCCAGGGAGTGAAACCAACGGAAGGAGTGAGCGTAATTTCTGCCGGGCAAGCAATATTATAAGAAGCATTGATATAAGTGGAATAAGCACGATCACCGTCTTTGTTATCGTCTCCTCCCGCAAACATGGTAGACCAGCTCAAGGTCAGAGGAAAGTTCTCGCCGAAATTATAAGCTAATGTTCCTTCAAAATGATGATCATGTTTATAATCCCCGTAGGGCATGGTGATGCCATTCCACCAATAGTCGGTCACTGTAATACCTAAACCGCCAATGGTATAACTCAAATTGATGTCAAACTCTTGTGCACCGTCTGTCTTGGTCAGGCTCTGACTCCCCCAAGCAGACAAAGAAAGATTGCCGTAAGATAATCCTAATGTAGGCTGTACAGAAAATCCTGAATTCTGGTAAGCGCCACGCCAAATGTAATCACTTACAAAATCCGCCTTAGCCGTTACGTTAAATTCTTGTGCTTTTATCACTCCAGGCAACAGTAGAGCCAGCACCAAGACCACTTTTTTCAAATTCTTTTTCATCTTAAAAAACTAAACTAATAAATATTCGTGTTTTACATATTTATACTATTTCCTTCTTATTGTCTGAAAGGAAATATCCATTTTGAGTTTTTCTGAATCAAGATGCATCATTCAATAGGGTGATGCACGTCAAAGATCAAGAATCCATGTTATCAAAGCAAAGAACAATACAATGATAGCCACAGCTTCTAGAGCCGACAGGCTCTCGGTATCCAGGAAACTTCTCTTTTTCATGACGCACATCTTCCTAATTTAATGACTATATATTTTTTATTATTTTGCCTTTTCTAAAGCAGCATTCAGTTTTAATACATTCACCTTCTCTGTACCGAATATGCCCATAAACGGTTTTTCCACAGCTTTATCTACAATAGCTTTTACAGTTTCCTCACTCATTCCGCGAGCTTTAGCCACACGTTGTACCTGCACGTATGCGCAGGCCGGAGTGATGTCAGGATCCAGCCCGGAACCGCTGGCTGTGACCATTTCGGCAGGTACTTCCTTACGGCTCAAGTAAGGATGATGCTTTAAAAATGTATCAATCCGCGCTTCTACTTCAGCCAAATACTCCTCATTGGTAGGGCCTTTATTGCTACCGGCCGAACTGGTTGCATCATAACCATCTCCGGCACACGAAGGACGTCCCCAGAAATAGATATCTTCCGTAAATGATTGTCCCACATTGGCGGCACCTACCACTTTTCCGTTAAGTTCCACCACCTCGGCATTGCCGGAATTAGGTCCGGCAAATTGAGCGAAAATCCATAAGACTAGTATATAGCATACTGAGAAAAACACACAAAAGACTAAGGTAAGTCTGAATGACTTTATAAAATTTTTCATTGTCGTTTACTTGTTAAAAGAATAATCCTACTACTAAATCTATTAATTTAATACCCACAAAAGGAGCAATAACACCACCTATGCCATATATCAAAAGATTACGACGAAGCAAGGCGGAAGCTCCTATCGGTTTGTACTGAACTCCTTTCAATGCCAGCGGAATCAGAATAGGAATAATGATGGCATTGAATATAACCGCAGACAAGATAGCACTCTCAGGGCTATGCAGCCCCATAATATTCAATGCAGCCAGTTCCGGAATGGAAAGCATGAACAATGCAGGAACAATGGCAAAATATTTGGCCACATCATTGGCTATGGAGAAAGTGGTCAGTGTACCACGTGTCATCAGCAATTGTTTACCTATCTCGACAATCTCTATCAGCTTGGTAGGATCATTATCCAAATCCACCATATTCCCTGCTTCCTTGGCAGCCTGTGTACCGCTATTCATGGCAACCCCCACATTAGCTTGGGCAAGGGCAGGAGCATCATTTGTTCCGTCACCCATCATGGCAACCAGTTTGCCGGCAGCCTGCTCTTTCTTGATATACTCCATCTTATCTTCTGGTTTAGCTTCGGCTATGAAGTCATCTACTCCGGCTTTCTCTGCAATATATTTGGCGGTCAATGGGTTATCTCCCGTCACCATGACTGTTTTTACCCCCATCTTGCGTAAACGTTCAAAACGTTCCTGAATACCCGGTTTTATGATATCCTGCAATTCTATTACTCCGGCAATTTTCTTATTGACACTTACCACCAATGGAGTACCTCCATTACTTGTAATGGTTTGAATGATATCTTCCGTTTCTTTTGGGAAAGGGTTTCCGGCAGACAAAGCTATCTTGCGGATCGCATCAAATGCACCTTTACGGATTTCTGTTCCATCCTTCAAGTTAATACCCGAGCATTTGGTTTCGGCGGTAAATTTTATCATATGAGCACCATCGGTATTCAAATTACGCATCCGTAAACCCGATTCACGTCCCAGTTCAATAATAGATTTGCCTTCCGGAGTATCATCAGATACAGATGAGAGCAGGCAGGCTTCGATGAAAGCATGTTCATCCACTCCCTGAGCCGGATAAAAACGGGTAGCTTTACGGTTTCCTATAGTTATTGTTCCTGTTTTATCAAGAAGCAAAGTATCTATGTCTCCGGCTGTTTCCACTGCTTTACCCGATTTGGTTATGACATTGGCACGCAAAGCACGATCCATCCCGGCGATACCGATAGCCGAAAGCAATCCTCCGATAGTGGTAGGAATGAGGCAGACAAACAAGGACAGAAAAGAAGCAATGGTAATGACAGTTCCCGTATAATCGGCAAACGGTTTAAGGGTGATACACACAATGACAAAGACCAATGTAAATGCTGCCAACAGGATAGTCAATGCAATTTCATTCGGTGTTTTCTGGCGGGATGCGCCTTCCACCAATGCAATCATCTTATCCAGGAAACTTTCACCCGGCTGGGTGCTTACCATTACTTTTATCTGATCGGACAATACTTTTGTACCTCCTGTTACTGAACTCTTGTCACCGCCTGCTTCACGGATTACAGGAGCGGATTCGCCTGTGATGGCACTTTCGTCAATAGACGCCAGTCCTTCGATGATCTCGCCATCGGCAGGAATTACATCTCCTGCCTCGCATACAAAAATATCACCTTTCTTTAACCGGGAACTACTGACAGTTTTCAAAGTCCCGTTCACAATCAATTTGGCAGGGGTTTCCTCACGAGTCTTCCTCAGGCTATCGGCTTGTGCTTTTCCGCGCGCTTCGGCAATAGCTTCAGCAAAATTAGCAAATAACAAGGTGATGAACAGGATTACGAAAACCCATAAATTATAAATAAATGAGCCTTGTGAATCATTAACGATAGAGTAGAGCATCACCAAGAACATAATAGCTGTACAAACCTCTACCGTGAACATAATCGGATTCTTAATCATCACTCGCGGATTCAACTTCACGAATGATTGTTTTATGCTGTCAATAACTTGCTCCTTCTGAAATAAAGAAGCTGATTTATTATCTTTCATATCTTCTATTAATATCGTTGTCTGTTATCAGAATTATAAACTCAAGTGCTCGGCAATAGTGCTTAATGCATGTACCGGGAAGAATGATAGTGCGGCAACAATAAAAATAACCGCAAATGTCATCACACCGAATGTCACTGTATCGGTTTGCAATGTGCCGGCGCTTTCGGGAATAAATTTTTTCTTAGCCAGAATACCTGCTATGGCCACTTGACCTACAATCGGGACAAAACGTCCTAATATCAGCACAATACCACAAGAGTAGTTCCAAAACCATGTGTTATCACCCAGTCCTTCAAAACCGGAACCATTATTGGCGGCACACGAGGTGTATTCATAAAGCATTTCGCTCAGACCATGATATCCGGGATTGTTCAGCCAGCCACCTTCACTTTCCACAAATGCAGGCGCATGAACAAACAGATAAGCAGCCAATGCCGTACCAACTAAAATGATAAACGGATGAAGTAGTGCCACAATGGAAGCAATCTTCATTTCACGTGCTTCTACTTTATGACCAAGGAACTCCGGTGTACGGCCTACCATCAACCCACTGATGAACACGGCGATAATAATAAATGTAAAGTAGTTCATCCATCCCACACCTACACCGCCAAACCATGTGTTGATCTGCATGTTCAGCATTTCCATCATACCCGAAAGCGGCATTGTTGAATCGTGCATACCATTGACAGAACCATTGGAAGTAACCGTAGTAGTAATACTCCACAAAGCAGTGGCGGCCGAGCCCAAACGTATTTCTTTACCTTCCATCGCGCCATTATCCTGCGCTATCCCCATTTCGTCAATACGTGGATTACCACCCATCTCCTGACTCACATTGATACAAACTCCTACCAGATAGGCAAACAGCATGACACCATATATACTATAACCCAATTTTTTACGTTTCAGATAGAAACCGAATGCAAATGCCATCGCCATAGGTATGATAAGGATAGACCAACATTCCACCATATTGGCAAAATAGGTAGGGTTCTCCAATGGATGAGAAGAGTTTACACCAAAATAACCACCACCATTAGTACCCAATTGTTTGATAGGGACAATAGCCGCCGTAGGGCCTTGTGATACATATTGTGTAGCTCCTTCCATGGTGGTCACTTTCATTTTTCCGTCAAAGCCCATCGGAGTTCCTTGCACAATCAGGATAAAGCCTACGACCAATGAAAGAGGCAACAGGACACGGGTACAACTTAATACCAAATAGTTCCAGAAATTGCCAATAGTCTGAGTAGTCTTTGCTGCCAGCGCTTTCATTATACCTGCCATGGCAGCCATACCGGTAGCGGCAGTAATAAACTGAAAGAGCATGATGACGAATAGCTGAGTAAAATAAGTCAGCCCACTTTCACCGCTATAATGTTGCAAGTTACAGTTCACCATGAAACTGATACAAGTATTGAATGCCTGATGCGCAGTCTGACCGACATTTCCATCCGGGTTAAGCGGCAGCACACCTTGTGTAACCAACAGTACCATCCCCCAAAGGAACCAAAATAGATTTACCACCAGCAAGGCTCTCAAAAACTGTTTCCAGTTCATCTCCTCATTGGGATTGATGCCACTCAGTTTGAACATAACCCGTTCAACGGGCTTCATAAAATCCGACCAAGTCTTTTCACCTTTATAAACTTTAGCGATATATTTGCCCAAAGGATAGCTGAGCACTACCATTAAGACAATTTGCGCTATAACACCTAAAACTTCAGTATTCATAACTCTTTATTTCTTAACTTACTTTTTTAAAACTTCTCCGGCTTGATGAGAACATACATCATATAGCCGAACATAATCAAACTAACTACAAATAATGCTGTGTACATAACTTGTTTCTCCTTTCTTTTTTTAGATCTTCTCGAACCAGTCTATGCATTTAAAGAAAAGCCAAAAGCAAGCTATGCCGCTCAAGGTACAAACCACAAATCCGATTGAAAATAAATCCATAATTCCTTTTTTTAATTAATACTATTGTTAACTGCCACGCTATATGCCAATAGTGTGCCATTATCGGCAAACAGGAGATAAGTAATTGATTTATATACAGATATAACAACAAGAAAAAAGAGGGAGCAAAAGAAAATCTTTTCAAAATGAAAAGGGAAGAATATCAAAACAGGAGAATAATTGATTTATTTGCTGCCAAACTGCATAATTCCCTAATTTATTATATAGCTTTGTATAAAGGTTTTAATACAGAAAAACAGAAAGGAAAAATGAAGAAGATAAATGTTACCGTAGCCGATATCACTACTTTAAAAGTCGACGCCATTGTAAATGCAGCCAACTGCTCGTTGCTGGGTGGCGGTGGTGTAGATGGAGCTATCCATCGGGCTGCAGGCCCGGCGTTGTTAGCGGAATGTAAAACATTGGGCGGTTGTCCGACGGGGGAAAGCAAGATAACCGATGCATACAACCTGCCATGCAGGAAAGTGATTCATACCGTAGGACCCGTATGGCATGGGGGAACGCATGGAGAAGCCGAAAAACTTGCATCATGCTATCATACCAGTTTCATACTAGCGAGAGAGAACGGCATCCAAAGCATTGCATTCCCCTGTATCAGTACCGGCGTATATCATTATCCCAAGGAAGAAGCGGCACGTATCGCATTGAATGCCATCGGGGAAGAAATGGCACATGGCTATGAAGGAGAAGTGATTGTATGCTGTTTCTCGGAGGAAGATGCCGAAGTATATCGAAAGCTCTTGTCTTGCTGAGGAAAGTCACGGATCATTTCTATATCCGGAATGTATTGATTCCGTAGCCATCTTTGCTGAAACCATCTTGCAATAATGCTGCCTATGGTCTTTCGTGAAGCAGTAGAATTTGAGTGGGGCTGTTTATCCGTAAGGAATACATAAAAGACTTGGGAACCGGATTCGTCATTAAAAGGTCTTATCCGTATCCCTAACCCTTTTCTGCCCTATGGTTAAGGGTTTTCTTCCTGTTTGTTTTATCTCCGCAAGTCTTTGGAGTCAACTCCATAACCTTGGGAGTCAACTCCAAAGCTTATGGAGATAACTCCAAAGGCTATGGAGATAGAATACATCCGTATAAAAAGACTTAACCATAGGGCAGGAAAGGGTTGATCAATGACCTGCAACAACTAAATGCCGTACTCCTCTATCTTTCTATATAAAGTAGTCAAACCTATTTTCAATAAACGTGAAGCCTCGGTCTTGTTTCCTTTAGTATGTTGCAGAACTTTAGCGATATGACGTTTTTCCATAGCGGCCAGTTCAAACTCCGAATAATTCTTGCCGGAATAATCTTCCTGCCGGGCATTCTGTATTTCAATGGGAAGATCTTGTAAGGTGAGCTGTTTGTCGCAGACAATCATGCTGCGTTCTATCACGTTTCGCAATTCACGGATATTTCCTCTCCAGTCGGCAGCTTTCAAAGCTTTCAAGAACTCCGGAGCCATCCCTTCCACCTGTTTCCCCAGTTTCTTTGAAAAGAGTTGGATAAAGCTTTCCGCCAAAAGTTCGATGTCTTCTTTGCGCTCACGAAGAGGAGGGAGGTGTATCTGAAAAACAGAAAGACGATAATAAAGATCTTCACGGAAATTACCTTGTTCTATTTCTTTTTTCAGGTCCCGATTGGTGGCGGAGATAACGCGGACATTCACTTTCGTCGGTTTCGTGTCGCCTATCTTGATGTACTCTCCCGCTTCGAGCACACGAAGCAATTTGGCTTGCAGCTCGAAAGCCATTTCACCTATTTCATCCAAAAAGATGGTTCCGTTATCGGCCACTTCGAACAGCCCCTTCTTATCTTTCATCGCTCCGGTAAACGAACCGGCTTTATGACCGAATATCTCGCTTTCAAGTAGATCTTTGCTAAAAGCAGAACAGTTTACAGCCACAAAAGCATTCTCTTTGCGAAGACTGTTGCGATGGATGGCTTGTGCAAAGACCTCTTTCCCCGTGCCTGTTTCTCCGGTCAGCAAGACTGTAACATCCGTTGCCGAAACCTTTCGGGCCAATGCTACGGCTTGTTGCATACCCTCCGACTTCCCTTTTATAGCGTCAAAAGAGAAACTTTGGGTCTCTTCTGTTTTCACTTTTTCCCCTACATTCTTTTTAGCCTGAGCCATAGCCCGGCTGATTAACGGAATAATTTTATTATTATCATCCCCTTTGGTGATATAATCAAAGGCTCCATTCTTGATTGCCTGCACACCATCCGGAATGTTACCGTGGGCGGTCAAAAGTATCACCTCCAATTCTGGATAGAGTTTTTTGATGGTTGTAACCATATCCACTCCATTGCCGTCCGGCAAAAACACATCACACAACACCACTTGGGGATTATGTAACTTAAGTTGTTTCAATGTAGACTGGCAATCGGCTGCCTGGAATACTTCGTAACCTTCCAATTCCATCATACGCGAAAGAAGTTTGCGTATTTGCGGTTCATCATCAATAATTAAAATACTATCCATATATTTATTCTGTTTTGCGTGACAAAGATAGAATAAAATGAACGCTCGACAAAAGGATAATACTTAATTTCTGTTTTATAGAAAACGCTTTCTGATTAGCTTTTTTTAATCTCGGACTTTCTGAACCACTCCCGTAGGGAGTAAACAATAACAAGCTGTAAAAAAACATATTTACTGATCAATAAAACTCATCTTATGATGAACCTTTTTATATTTTGTTTCGTTAAATATACCGGATGACATCTCAATTTACTTCCGTCAATTCCTCCCTATTCTTAATTAATTTAAACTATTATAGACTATGAACAAAATAGAAATAAAAGACTTGTATCTTGTTTTCGGTCCGGAAAAGCAGAAAGCGTTCCGGATGTTGAAAGAAAGAAAAAGCAAAAATGAAATTTTAAAGGCGACTAATTGTACTGTAGCAGTTAAAAACGCCAATCTGACAATCAAAGAAGGAGAGTTCTTCGTAATCATGGGACTGTCGGGCAGTGGCAAATCAACTTTATTGCGCTGCATAAACCGGTTAATCAAACCCACAAAAGGACAAGTACTGATTAATGGAACAGACATTACTGCCGCATCTGATAAGGAATTGCTGGAAATGCGTCGCCGGGAAATAGCTATGGTGTTCCAAAATTTTGGTTTGTTACCTCATCGCAGTGTTTTAAGCAATATTGCATTCGGGCTCGAACTCCAAGGAGTTCCCAAACAGGAACGTGAGAAAAAAGCCATGAAGAGTATGGAAATAGTCGGACTGAAAGGATATCAGAATCAGATGGTCGGACAACTTTCCGGCGGAATGCAGCAACGTGTGGGATTGGCACGCGCTTTGGCAAATGATCCGGAAATATTACTGATGGATGAAGCCTTTTCCGCTCTGGACCCATTGATCCGCGTACAAATGCAAGATGAAATGCTGGCACTGCAGTCCAAAATGAAAAAGACCATCGTCTTTATCACGCATGATTTGAGCGAAGCAATTAAACTGGGTGACCGCATTGCCATTATGAGAGATGGAGAAGTGGTGCAAGTCGGAACTTCAGAAGAAATTTTAACTGAACCGGCCAATGACTATGTGGCAAGATTTGTAGAAAATGTGGACCGGAGCAAAATCATAACGGCAGGAAGTATTATGATAACCCGTCCCGCCGTAGCCCGTCTGCGTAAAGAAGGTCCCGAGGTTCTGATCAGAAAGATGAAAGAAAGAGATATTACCGTGCTTCCTGTGATAGATGAAAATGACAAGCTGATAGGAGAGATTACATTGGAAAGTGCCGCCATTCTTCGGCGTAAAGGTATAAAATCAATCCGGGAAGCCGTACAAAGTGAAGTACATTCCGTTACGGAGGACACAAAGATTGAGGATCTGCTTCCCTTAATCACGAAAACCAATTCTCCCATTTATGTGGTAAATGAAGAACGCGAACTGAAAGGTTTGGTTCCTCTATCGTCCATCGTAGTAGAGATGACCGGAAAAGATAAAGAAGAAATTAATGAACTTATTCAAAACGCTATCGAATTATGATAAACATAGGAAAATATATAGAAACAGCCATCAACTGGCTCACAGAAAACTTTGCCCCTCTTTTCGACGCCATCAATGTTGGAATAGGCGGGTTCATAGATGGGTTCCAAAACATATTGATGTGGATACCTTTTTATGTAACAATAGCATTGCTGGCCATCCTGGCTTGGTATAAATCGGGAAAAGGAGTCAGCATTTTTACCATTTTAGGATTATTGCTGATTTGGGGAATGGGATTTTGGAACGAAACCATGCAGACTTTAGCATTGGTGCTTTCGTCTACCATCATCGCTCTTATCATGGGACTTCCCTTGGGAATATGGAGCGCAAACAGCAAACGATGTGATAAAATTCTGCATCCTATCCTCGACCTGATGCAAACGATGCCTGCTTTCGTCTATCTGATTCCTGCCGTACTCTTTTTCGGGCTGGGAACCGTTCCGGGAGCTTTTGCCACCATTATTTTTGCCATGCCTCCCGTAGTGCGTCTGACCAGCCTGGGTATCAAGCAAGTACCGAAGAATGTTGTAGAAGCTTCGCGCTCTTTTGGTGCGACACCTATGCAATTATTATTCAAGGTACAATTACCGCTGGCATTGCCCACTATCATGACCGGTATAAACCAGACAATCCTGATGTCGCTCTCCATGGTGGTCATTGCCGCTATGATTGCAGCCGGAGGGTTAGGGGAAATCGTACTGAAAGGTATCACGCAGATGAAAATAGGTTTAGGTTTCGAAGGCGGTATCGCAGTAGTCATCCTGGCCATCATTCTGGATAGAATAACACAAGGACTTGGAAAACAAAAGAAAGGGAAATAAGCATGAAGAAAATACTATATTTTTTGTCTTTCCTCCTGCTGCTTACCTCTTGCAGCGGGAAAAAAGATGATAAGACAATAAGCATTGGATACATAAACTGGGACGACGGCATCGCCCTGACCTATTTGACGGAAGTGATTCTTGAACAACAAGGTTATCATGTCGTTTTAAAGAATGCCGATCCGGCTCCTATCTATGCAACAATGGCCCGTGGCAAAGTAGATTTGCTGATGGATGCTTGGTTACCGGCTACACAGGCCGATTATATGAAACAATACGGAAAGAATCTGGAAATCTTAGGCAAGATCTATCCGGATGCCCGTATCGGTCTGGTAGTCCCCGATTATGTGGACATTCATTCCATTGAGCAATTAAATGCCAACAAAGAAAAATTCGGAGGCGAGATTATCGGCATTGATGCCGGTGCAGGGATTATGCATGCTACAGATATGACCATAGAAAAATACAATCTGGATTACAAATTGCTGGAGTCTAGCGGACCGGCCATGACCGCAGTACTAAAAAGAGCCGTTGACGAGCATCAATGGATTGTGGTGACGGGATGGACTCCCCATTGGATGTTCACCCGCTTTAAATTAAAATTTCTGGAGGACCCGAAAGGTATTTTTGGTAAAGCGGAAACAATTACGGCCATTGCCCGCAAAGGATTTGGTGAGCAACACCCGTTTGTGGCAAAACTGATAGAAAACATACATCTGAGCACCGAAGAAATCAGCAGCCTGCTGGATGATGTATCACAAAATGAATATAATGAAAAAGAAGGAGCGGAAAAATGGGTAAAAGAACATCAGGAGCTGGTAGATTCCTGGATTCCCCGGAAATAGAAATATCTCACTTACCTTGAGGGCCGCGCCCAAGGTAAGTGAGAAAACAAACGAACTTTGTATCAGCTCAACTATGCCATATATTTTAATAAGTTTCTCGAAAACAAAACCTATCTTTGCAACATAATAAAACACATATAAATTATGAATGTTATCAAATCAAGGTTCGTCTATCACTTAATGGCAATAATCACTGTAGCTATCTGGGGAACTACTTTTGTTTCTACTAAGATTCTAATCCAACATGGATTAAGTCCTTCCGACATCTTCTTTTATCGTTTCACTCTGGCCTATCTTTGCATGTGGTGTATTTCTTATAAAAAACTATTTGCCAACAGAGTAAAAGATGAATTGTTACTTTTATTGGCCGGATTATGTGGAGGAACTATTTATTTCATTACTGAAAATACGGCTCTCGGTATCACATTAGCCTCCAACGTGTCTCTGATAGTATGCACATCACCTGTTCTGACCACACTGCTTTCTTATTTGTTCAGAAGAAAAGAACCTTTCACCCGCCATCTTGTTTACGGATCGATCATGGCTTTGATAGGAGTGGGGCTGGTTGTTTTCAACGGCAGTTTCATTCTGAAAATTAATCCTTTGGGAGATATTCTTTCACTGACCGCTGCATTGATGTGGGCATTTTATTGCCTTATTCTCAAACAATTGGATAATCATTATTCTATCGTATTCATTACCCGTAAAGTATTCTTCTACGGAGTGCTGACCATTCTGCCCATGTTTTTATTCCGTCCGTTAAATTGGGACAATGTCTTGATGATGCAACCCATCGTGTTTGGAAATCTTCTCTTTTTGGGATTTGTCGCCTCCATGCTCTGCTTCATAGCCTGGAATGCTTGTGTCAAGGAATTGGGAGCCGTAAAAAGTACAAACTATATTTATATCGTCCCTTTGGTAACTCTTCTTACTTCAGCGGTCATTATTAATGAAAAGATAACTTGGATAGCCCTTACCGGCTGTTTTCTTATCTTGTGTGGTGTATATTTGGCAGAACGGAAAACAAATCCTACATTTGAGGCAAAATCTTAAAGCCCTTTAATTATGAACGAGATAGACAAAATGCGTAACAGTCAGCTGGCCGATATGGAGAAACCGGAAATACAGGCCAGTTTCATACACGCCAAAAAACTAGTGGCCCAATTACGGATGATGAGTACATACGATGATGGTTTCAGGGAAGTGCTGGAAGAATTAGTGCCGGGTATCCCTTCCACTTCTGTCATCTGTCCACCATTTTACTGTGATCATGGACACGGCATCCGCTTAGGAGAGCATGTCTTTGTGAATGCCAACTGTACATTTTTAGATGGTGGATATATCACCATAGGAGCACATACATTGATAGGGCCCAATGTACAGATCTATACTCCACATCATCCGGTAGATTACATAACCCGACGCGAACCCAAAGAGTATGCATATCCCGTAACTATCGGAGAAGATTGCTGGATAGGAGGAGGAGCTATTCTTTGTCCCGGAGTAAAAATAGGTCATCGCTGTATTATCGGAGCCGGAAGTGTCGTAACTAAAGACATTCCCGACAATTCCGTTGCTGTAGGTAATCCGGCCAAAGTGATTAGAAAAGTTGATTAAAAAAAGAGAACAGATAATTATGAAAGTTTTGGCCCCACATAATTATCTGTTTCTCGTATTCAGCCAATATAAACATTGACGCTCAGAAACAGGCAATCGTCTCCGTTAGAACATTCAAAGTCTATTTTATTCTCTCTGGCCAGCCAACCTATAGCTGCATTCAAATCTCTGTCAGACAATTCTGAAGCTCTTTTTAAATCACAATAACTCCACCGTTTATTGTCATTCAGCAGTTTCCAAACTTTTCCTGCGTTTACTCCAATTTGATGTTTATCCATTTTGATGTTCAATTAAAGAAGTTAATAATAGAATGCTTAGTTTTTTGCGGTAAATATAACCTTTTATTAAAATAAAATAGACTCTCCTACATAAAATTCATGTAAAAGACATGATTATTTAACATTTGTTTCTGTCAAATTTCATGTAAATTCTCTTTTTATGAAGATATTTATTGCCGGATGAGCCATTTTTACAAATATTTCCTCTAACTTTGTAAGTCAATTAATCCTTTGATATGAAAAGAAATAAAATAAACTGGAGAGTTCCCAAAGGTATGGAACTCACAGAGTTAGATAAAAAGGTTCTCTATTATCAAGATAGAGGTCATTTAGTACCTTCACGTGAACTGATCAAGACACCGGAACAGATTGAAGGAATACGCCGTAGCGGTATTGTCAATACCGGAGTGCTAGACCTTGTAGAACGTGAGATCCATGCAGGCATGAGCACATTGGAAATAGACAAGCTGGTTTATGAATATACGAAAGATCACGGTGGCATTCCTGCAACCTTAGGTTATGACGGTTTTCCCAAAAGTTGCTGCACCTCTATCAATGAGGTTGTTTGTCACGGTATTCCCAATGAATTCGATATTCTGGAAGAAGGAGATATCATCAATGTGGATTGTACTACCATTCTTGATGGTTATTATGCCGATGCATCGCGTATGTTTACCATTGGAAAAACCACACCTCAAAAAGAAAAACTGGTACGAGTAGCTAAAGAATGTCTGGAGATAGGCATGGAAGCTGCGAAACCATTTGGTTTTGTAGGGGACATAGGACATGCAATTGAAAAACATGCTAAAAAAAATGGATTCTCAGTAGTGCGTGATCTCTGCGGACACGGAGTAGGCATAGAGTTCCATGAAGAACCGGATGTAGAACATTTCGGGAAAAAAGGAACTGGTATGCTATTGGTGCCGGGAATGGTTTTTACCATTGAACCAATGATCAATATGGGAACATGGGAAGTCTTCATTGATGAGGAAGATGGCTGGACTGTAGTCACCGAAGACGAACAGCCGTCTGCACAGTGGGAACATACTTTCGTTATGACAGATAACGGACTTGAAATTCTGACACATTAATATATATAATAAGGTATAGAAATATGGATACAATTATATTAGGTATAGAATCTTCCTGTGACGACACATCAGCCGCAGTTATCAAGAATGGCGTATTGTTGTCCAACGTAGTGTCCAGCCAGGCTGTTCACGAAGCTTACGGAGGGGTAGTTCCCGAATTGGCGTCACGTGCCCATCAACAAAACATTGTACCGGTGGTGCACGAAGCCTTAAAAAGGGCAGGAGTTACCAAAGAGCAACTAAGCGCCGTTGCATTCACCCGAGGACCCGGCTTGATGGGATCATTACTGGTCGGAGTATCTTTTGCGAAAGGTTTCGCACGTTCATTGAATATACCAATGATTGATGTTAACCACCTGCAAGCCCATGTGTTAGCCCATTTCATTAAAGAATCGGAAGAAGACAACAACCAACCTAAATTCCCTTTCTTGTGCCTGCTGGTGTCAGGAGGAAACTCACAGATAATATTGGTAAAGGCCTATAATGACATGGAAGTTTTGGGACAAACTATTGACGATGCAGCAGGAGAAGCTATCGACAAATGTTCTAAAGTAATGGGCTTAGGTTATCCCGGAGGTCCTATCATTGATAAACTGGCACGTCAAGGCAATCCAAAAGCGTTCACTTTCAGTAAACCACATATTCCGGACTATAACTATAGTTTCAGCGGATTAAAGACTTCTTTCCTATACTCTTTGCGTGACTGGTTGAAAGAAGATCCCGATTTCATCGAACATCATAAAAACGACTTGGCAGCTTCATTGGAAGCGACCATTGTAGATATTCTGATGGACAAGCTGAGAAAAGCAGCCAAAAATCTCAAGATAAATGAAGTGGCAGTAGCCGGAGGGGTATCAGCCAACAACGGGCTTCGTAACTCATTCCGCGAGCATGCCGGGAAATATGGTTGGAATATCTATATCCCGAAGTTCAGCTTTACTACGGATAATGCCGCAATGATCGCAATTACCGGTTATTACAAGTATCTGGACAATGATTTTTGCACTATAGACAAGCCCGCTTATTCACGGGTAACTATTTAATATTAAAAAACCGTTTTCAACATGTCAGTAGAAGGTAAATTTTTAAGTAAAGAGATTAACGATTTGTTTTGGAGAGAGGGCCTGACACTCGTTACTGCCGAGAGTTGCACGGCAGGAAGTGTGGCGGCCGCTATTACAGCCGTTGCCGGAAGTTCACAATTCTTTAAAGGTGGAATTATCGCCTATTCCAACGAAATAAAGGAAAGTCTGTTAGGGGTAAACCACGAAACTTTAGAAACTCACGGAGCTGTAAGTGAAGAAACCGTTATCGAAATGGTAAAAGGAGCGATGAAATCGATGAATTCTGATTGTGCTGTAGCAACTTCAGGTATCGCAGGGCCCACAGGAGGTACTCCCGACAAGCCGGTAGGTACCATTTGGATTGCTGCCGGATGTAAAGACAAAGTGATTACACTGAAATTGGAAGGCGACGAAGGAAGAAACAAAAACATTGCAAATGCAACCCAAAATGCACTGCAACTGCTTCGAAAGTTGTTCCAAAACGAAGAAAATGAGCAGTAATTGCAGAATTATTTGCAAAAACTCTTGTTTTATACAAATAAAAGTGCTTATTTTGCACTCCGTTTGAAATAAGTATTGAAAAAAACTATAAAAATAAGATAGCAATGTCGAAGATTTGTCAAATTACCGGAAAGAAAGCCATGATTGGCAACAATGTTTCACACTCTAAGAGAAGAACCAAAAGAACTTTTGATGTGAACTTGTTTACTAAGAAATTCTACTATGTAGAACAAGATTGCTGGATTAGCCTGAACATCTGCGCTAACGGCTTACGTGTGATTAATAAAAAAGGCCTGGATGCAGCGCTGAATGAAGCGGTAACCAAAGGCTATTGTGATTGGAAAAGCATCAAAATTATTGGTTAATTAAAAAGGAGAGATAGACTATGGCAAAGAAGGCTAAAGGTAATAGAGTACAGGTAATCCTTGAATGCACAGAAATGAAGGATAGTGGTATGCCGGGAACTTCTCGTTACATTACAACAAAAAACAGAAAAAATACCACTGAAAGATTGGAGCTTAAGAAGTACAATCCTATTTTGAAAAGAGTAACAGTTCACAAAGAAATTAAATAATTATAACCCATGGCAAAGAAAACAGTCGCAACCCTTCAGACAGGTAAAGAAGGACGTTCTTATACTAAGGTTATCAAGATGGTTAAATCTCCGAAAACAGGAGCTTACATCTTCGATGAGCAAATGGTACCTAACGAAAAAGTTCAAGACTTTTTCAAGAAATAATTCAGTCGGAATGACTGGTGGAAAGTTCCTTTCATATATTATGGAAGGAACTTTTTTTATACCACAATGTTATCATCATAATACATTATGACCAATCATTGTGACACTTTTTTTTGTCCGTGTAAGAGATTAGTTATATCTTTGTAGCATAAACAGATAAATCAGACTCCAATATGGGATTTTTTAATTTTTTCTCAAAAGAAAAGAAGGAAACTTTAGACAAAGGATTGTCCAAAACCAAAGAAAGTGTATTCAGTAAGATTGCCCGTGCCGTAGCGGGTAAATCAAAAGTAGACGATGAAGTATTGGATAATCTGGAAGAAGTGCTTATCACTTCGGATGTAGGCGTTGAAACAACTCTGAATATCATCAAACGCATTGAAGAAAGAGTTGCCAAAGATAAATATGTAAACACTCAGGAACTGAACAAGATTCTCCGTGAAGAGATAGCGGCATTATTGACTGAAAATAACACGGTGGATTCGGATGATTTCACTGTTCCGGAAGGTAAGAAGCCCTATGTCATCATGGTGGTAGGTGTAAACGGTGTGGGTAAAACCACAACCATTGGTAAATTGGCATATCAATTTAAGAAGGCGGGCAAAACCGTCTATTTGGGTGCCGCTGATACATTCCGTGCTGCCGCCGTAGAACAATTGGATATTTGGGGAGAAAGAGTAGGAGTGCCTGTTATTAAACAGAAAATGGGATCAGATCCCGCATCTGTAGCTTTTGATACCTTAAGTTCCGCCGTAGCTAATAATGCAGATGTAGTAATCATTGATACCGCAGGCCGACTTCACAATAAAGTAGGTTTGATGAACGAGCTTACTAAAATCAAGAATGTGATGAAGAAAGTTGTTGCGGACGCACCTCACGAAGTATTATTGGTTTTAGACGGTTCTACCGGTCAAAATGCATTTGAACAAGCCAAACAGTTTACTTTGGCGACAGAAGTTACTGCTATGGCAATTACCAAATTGGACGGAACAGCCAAAGGGGGCGTTGTAATTGGCATCTCAGAGCAGTTCAAGATTCCCGTAAAATATATTGGATTGGGCGAAGGCATTGAAGACATGCAGGTATTCCGCAAAAAAGAATTTGTAGACTCACTATTTGGAGAGACTGAATAATAAATGAAACGTAACACAATAGATATCATCACCTTAGGGTGTTCCAAAAACTTAGTAGACTCAGAAAAGCTGATGCGTCAGCTGGAAGCAAACGGTTATAAAGTAACTCACGATTCCGACAAACCGCAAGGAGAAATCGCAGTTATTAATACATGTGGTTTCATCGGTGATGCCAAAGAGGAATCGATCAATATGATATTGGAATTTTGTCAGGCCAAAGAAGAAGGGAAGCTCAAAAAACTATATGTGATGGGCTGCCTTTCAGAAAGATATCTAAAAGAATTGGCATTGGAAATTCCTCAAGTAGATAAATTCTATGGTAAGTTTAACTGGAATGAGTTGCTGGCAGATTTAGGCAAAGCATACAAGTCGGAATTTGCCATTGAACGGACATTAACCACACCCCATCACTACGCTTATCTGAAAATATCAGAAGGCTGTGACCGTAAATGCTCTTATTGCGCCATTCCTATTATTACAGGACGCCACATTTCACGGCCGATGGAGGAGATTATTGATGAAGTGAAACTACTTGTATCCGAAGGAGTAAAAGAGTTCCAAATTATAGCCCAAGAATTGACTTACTACGGCGTAGATTTATATAAAAGTCAGAAATTACCCGAACTCATCGAAAGAATCGCCAATGTTCCCGGTGTAGAATGGATACGTTTACACTATGCATATCCGGCCCATTTTCCGGAAGAATTATTCCGTGTTATGCGCGAACACGATAATGTATGCAAATATATGGATATTGCCTTGCAACACATTAGTGACAATATGCTGAATAAAATGCGCCGGCATGTAAGTAAAGCGGAAACCTACGAATTAATCGAAAAATTCCGTCGGGAAGTACCCGGTATTCACTTACGTACAACATTAATGGTAGGACATCCCGGTGAGACTGAAGAAGATTTTGAAGAATTAAAAGAATTCGTCAAAAAAGTACGATTCGACCGGATGGGAGCCTTCGCTTACTCGGAAGAAGAAGGAACATTCGCCGCTAAAGAATACGAAGATTCCATTTCTCATGAAGTGAAACAACAGCGTTTGGATGAATTAATGGCACTTCAGCAGGAAATAGCCGGCGAACTGAGCCAAACGAAAATAGGTAAAGAATTTAAAGTCATTATAGACCGGAAGGAAGGAGATTACTACATAGGCAGAACCCAGTTTGACTCTCCCGAGGTAGATCCTGAGGTCTTGATAAAAGCTGATGAGGAGTACTTAAAAATAGGTGAATTCTATAAAGTGAAAATTACAGCCGCTGATGATTTCGACCTATACGCCAGCATTTTATAGACCTTTGCCCTTATAAAGTTTGGATAATGTTTGTTTTTTTACTAATATAGCAACCAAATTAACACTTTAAGCTTTGAATAACAAAGAATTTATATCTGAATTATCACGTAAACTAGGATATACGAATAAAGATACATCACAATTGGTATCCTCAGTCATTGGTGTTATGACCCAGGAATTGCAAGATGGCAACAATATTGCAATCCAGGGATTTGGTACGTTTGAGGTTAAGAAAAAGCTGGAAAGAATTTCTATCAACCCGGCTACTCAACAACGTATGCTGATTCCCCCCAAGTTAGTGCTGACTTACAAACCCAGTGTAACTTTAAAAGAAAAGTTTAAATAAAATAGCCCTTATTTATAATATTATCATGAGCGAGAAAGTAACCATACAAGATATCATCGAACTTTTGGCTGAGAAACACAGCATGACTAAAAAAGATGCTGAAATCTTTGTCAAAGGAATGTTTGAACTGATAGAGGAAGCTTTAGTTACTGAAAAGTATGTAAAGGTTAAAGGACTAGGTACGTTTAAACTTACAGAGGTGGAGAGTCGTGAAAGTGTAAACGTAAATACGGGGGAAAGAATTGAAATACAGGGCCATACAAAAATATCTTTTACTCCGGATTCCAGTATGAAAGATTTAATAAATAAACCATTCGCTCATTTTGAAACGGTTATATTAAATGAAAACACCAAACTGGAAGATACCGAAACAGAAATAGAAGGAGAGGAGGAAGATACCTTTGACGGAAACGCGCCTAAGCCTAAACAAACAATTGCGGCTAAAGAGGTTGAGTTCATAGAAGCGGAAAATACAGAAGATTCTCCAAATGAGAATGCCATTGCCGCTGAAGACACTACTCCGGTTATTGAGGAAACAATTATTGAAGAACCTGTACCTTCTGTTGAAATTACAGAGGAAAAGATACAAATTATAGAACCGGAAAAAGAATCGGAAGATATTGTCACTGAAGCAGAAAAGGATATTGTTGCTGAAACAGCTGTTCCCCAAACGGTTTCCCCTTTAGCAGAAACAATAGAAGGAAACGAGGTAACAGACAAACCTCAAGAAGAAGTTATGACTATCGCCGATGCAGCCATACTGGCTGCTCGTAAAGCTTGTGAAGAAAAAACATCCTTGGAAACAATAGCGTCAGAAGAGGCAACCCCGTCAGAGAAAACAGTAATAACTCCTGTTACTTCTGATTTTGAAAAAGAACAGAAGATAGAGGAAACAACAGAGACACAAGAAATCTCAGAAGAGAAAAAGAACAGAGTTTCCCAGGGAGTTATTCTTGCTATCATTTTGATTGCCTGCATTGCAGGTGGCATATATTGGTATTTGCAATCAGATAAAACTTCGGATTTACAATCGCCGGCTACAATAAAAAACACCCAAGAACAATTGGAAGAGGATATTCCTGCAATTCCGGTTAATGACTCATTGATGCAAGGTAAAGATACCGCAAACATATGGACGAATGTTGCCGGAAAAGAGACCATCAGTCAATCACAACAGACTGTATCTCCTAGTACGGAAAAGAGTTCAGGCGTTGCGACAACCGCAAATGTTGCAAAAGAGACTTTAGCCGACACTGTAGAATATGACATAACAGGGACTAAAACTAATTACACATTACAAGAAGGAGAGAGTCTGGTAAAATTAGCAGTGAAATTCTATGGTACAAAAAAGCTATGGCCCTATATCGTGAAACATAATAAAAACATCATTAAAGATGCCGACAGAGTACCCATAGGGACTACTCTGCGTATTCCTGAACTAACTCCTAAAAAATAAGCCTTCTTGCATTTTGCCTGCTTTCGGCATAAATAAAGCAGGCAAAATACAAGAAGTAAAAAAAGTGCGTTCAACTGATATTCTCACTCTACAAACCTTATCTTTGTATTTTAAAATTCTTTAGCCCAATAACCTTTAAAAAGTAGAGATGCACTTTACTTTTTTAATAAAAATTAGTTGCCGCTGTTAATTAATTAGCGTAATTTTGGCTGCGTTAAATGAACAAGGCTATTTACAAGCCCGTTATTAGATCAATAAAGAAACAACTAAATAAAAACAAAATTATGGCTGAAGCAATTGACATTCGCGAACTAAACGAACGAATTGAAAGACAAAGTGCGTTCGTAACCAACTTAATGACTGGTATGGACCAGGTTATTGTAGGTCAGAAACATTTGGTAGAATCATTACTTATCGGTTTACTGTCCGATGGTCATATCCTGTTGGAAGGTGTTCCGGGTCTGGCAAAGACTCTGGCGATCAAAACGCTTGCATCTTTGATTGATGCCAAGTACAGCCGAATCCAGTTTACTCCGGACTTGCTGCCCGCCGACGTTATCGGTACCATGATTTATAGTCAGAAAGACGAACAATTCATAGCAAAGAAAGGTCCGATTTTTGCAAATTTCGTATTGGCCGATGAAATTAACCGTGCCCCGGCTAAAGTACAGAGTGCTTTGCTGGAAGCCATGCAGGAACGTCAAGTCACACTGAGCAAGGAAACCTTTATGCTACCCGAACCTTTCCTTGTAATGGCTACTCAGAACCCGATTGAACAGGAAGGTACCTATCCGCTTCCCGAAGCCCAGGTAGACCGTTTTATGCTGAAAGTTATTATCGACTATCCGAAACTGGAAGAAGAAAAGAAAATCATCCGCCAAAATATCACCGGAGAGAAAATCGAAGTTCGCCCCATTCTGAAAGCAACAGATATTATGGAAGCCCGTAAAGTGGTGCGCCAAGTCTATCTGGACGAAAAGATAGAGCAATACATCGCTGATATCGTATTCGCAACCCGTTTCCCTGAAAAATATGACTTGAAAGAACTGAAAGACATGATTGGTTTCGGTGGTTCACCGCGTGCATCTATCAATCTGGCATTGGCAGCACGTAGTTATGCATTCATCAAACGTCGCGGTTACGTGATTCCCGAAGATGTTCGTGCAGTTGCTCACGATGTGCTTCGCCACCGTATCGGCTTGACTTACGAAGCAGAAGCCATGAACATGTCTTCTGATGAAATTGTAAGCAAAATCCTGAATAAAGTGGAAGTACCCTAAGGATTGTGTTCTGAGGCAGTTCTTAATTGCTTGACAGTTAGTAAGAAGACTTGGAAACAAAAGGTTGAGTACAGAGTCCCACCTGGGTGGAACACCAAATGCATCCGTTTGAAAAACCATTCTCGATAGGAGAAAAAACAGAAACCGATGCACCGGATAAATAAACAACATAGTACGAACAGTATGGAAACAAGTGATTTATTAAAACGGGTTCGCCAGATTGAGATCAAGACACGCGGACTTTCGAACAATATCTTTGCCGGACAATATCACTCTGCATTCAAGGGAAAAGGTATGTCATTCTCGGAAGTACGTGAATATCAGTATGGTGACGACGTACGTGACATTGACTGGAACGTAACCGCCCGCTACAACAAACCCTTTGTCAAGGTGTTTGAAGAAGAGCGCGAATTGACGGTTATGCTCTTGATTGATGTTTCGAACAGCTTGGATTTCGGTACGGTGAAGCAGTTGAAGAAGGATATGGTGACCGAGATTGCCGCTACATTGGCATTCTCGGCCATTCAAAATAACGATAAAATCGGAGTTATTTTCTTTTCAGACCGGATTGAGAAATTCATTCCGCCTAAAAAAGGCCGTAAACATATTCTTTATATCATCCGTGAACTGCTTGATTTCAAGCCCGAAAGCAAGCGTACAGATATAAAGATAGCTGTGGAATATCTGACCAACGTAATTAAAAAACGTTGCACCACCTTTATGATAAGCGACTTTATAGATGAAAACGACTTCCGCAATGCTTTGACCATTGCCAACCGGAAACATGATATCGTAGCTATCCAGGTATACGACCGCCGCATGGCAGAGTTACCTGATGTGGGACTGATGAAAGTACGCGATGCCGAAACCGGCCACGAGCAATGGATTGACACCTCGTCACGAGCTTTGCGTCGCGCACATAATGACTGGTGGATACAGCGTCAGGGAGTATTGAATGAAACATTTACCAAAAGTAATGTGGACTCTGTATCTATCCGCACGGATCAGGATTATGTGAAATCGTTGCTTAACTTATTTGCTAAACGAAATTAAAGAATATGAATATACTGAATACTAGCAAAAAGTTCTTGAAAGCTGGAGTTTGTGCAATTATGCTGATAACAGCCGGACAGGCACAGGCACAGCAGGTTACGGTAGACGCCAGCATTGACTCGCTGCAACTTCTCATTGGCGAACAGGCTAAAGTGAAGCTGGAAATCAGCATGGATGCCAAGCAAAAACTGCAACTTCCGTTCCTGCGCGATACATTGGTAAAAGGAGTGGAGATATTGGATATAGCCAAGCCTGATACCCAGATGCTGAACGATGGAAAACGTATGCTGATAAAACAGGAATATACAATAACCTCTTTTGACTCGGCACTTTACTATCTCCCCCCATTCGAGGTGATGGTAAACGGAGAGCCTTACCGGTCCAAAGCATTGGCCGTAAAAGTATATTCCATTCCGGTAGACACGCTGCATCCCGAACAATTCTTCGGACCGAAGACCGTTCGCGAAGTACCTATCACCTGGGATGACGTATCGGCCATCGTATGGCTTACCTTGCTGATGCTTGCTTTGGGCGGACTGGCTTACTATCTGTTTGTACGCTACAAGGATAACAAGCCTATCATCAAGAAGATCAAGATTGAACCGAAGTTGCCGCCACACCAGCAGGCGTTGAAGGAAATAGAGCGTATCAAGGGAGACAAAACCTTGCGTACAGCCGATCCGAAGACCTATTATACCGAGCTGACGGATGTACTCCGCACTTATATGGAAGAACGATTCGGCTTTAACGCTATGGAGATGACTTCATCCGAAATTATTGATAAGCTACAGGAAATCAACGACAAAGAATCTATCAAGGATTTGATGTATTTGTTCCAGACTGCCGACTTGGTGAAATTCGCCAAACATTCTCCGTTGATGAACGAAAATGATATGAATCTGGTAAACGCAGTAGACTTCATCAATAATACAAAAGTGGAACCAGACCCTAATGCAAAGCCCGAACCTACGGAAATCACCGTGGAGGAAAAGCGAAGCAAACAGGGCAGAATGATTCTGCTGGGCAGCATCAGCATCATTGTTATTGCTATTGTGGTAATTCTGTATAAGGTGCTGAGTGGTGTATATAACCTCTGGTTTTAACAAATAAATACTAGGAACAATGATTTTTGCAAATATTGAATATCTATTTCTGCTGGTTCTGCTCATACCTTATATAGTATGGTACGTCATGAAGCGGAAGAAAACCGAGCCTACGCTTCAGGTTTCTACCACACGCATGTATATGAAGGCACCCAAAAGCTGGAAGATTTACTTGCTGCATACTCCGTTCGTACTCCGTACGGTGGCTATCATCATGGTAATCCTGATCTTGGCACGCCCTCAGACCACAGACAACTGGCAGAATACCGAAATAGAAGGAATCGACATCATGCTGGCAGTGGACGTTTCTACCAGTATGCTGGCCGAAGACTTGAAACCCAACCGACTGGAAGCTGCCAAACAAGTAGCTTCCGAGTTTATCAACGGCCGCCCCAATGATAATATCGGTCTGACCATCTTTGCCGGTGAGAGTTTTACCCAATGTCCGCTGACGGTAGACCATGGGGTGTTGCTGAATCTGTTCAACAGCATCAAAGGCGATATCGCCCAGCGCGGACTGATTGAAGATGGTACTGCCATCGGTATGGGCATTGCTAATGCGGTGACCCGTCTGAAGGACAGCAAGGCGAAATCGAAAGTGATTATTCTGCTGACGGATGGTAGCAATAACCGTGGAGATATTTCTCCGCTGACGGCTGCCGAGATAGCCAAACAGTTCGGAATCAGGATCTACACCATCGGTGTCGGTACAAACGGAACTGCTCCTTATCCGATGCAGACCTACGCAGGGACGCAATATGTGAATGTCCCCGTCGAGATAGACGAAAAGACTTTGACCGAGATTGCAGGTACAACGAACGGAAATTATTTCCGTGCCACCAGCAATTCCAAGTTGAAGGAAGTCTATCAGGAGATAGACAAACTGGAGAAAACGAAGTTGAACGTGAAGGAATTCAGCAAACGCGAAGAAGAATATCAGGTATTCGCCTGGATTGCTTTCTTCTGCATTTTGCTTGAACTCTTGTTGCGTAACTCAGTATTAAAGAAAATACCTTAAAAAAAGAAAGTCATGTTTCGATTTGCAGACCCGAACTTTTTATATTTACTCATCCTATTGCCGTTTTTGGTGGCGCTGTATTTGTATTCCAATTATCACCGCCGCCAAAATATTCGCAAATATGGTGATCCGGCATTGCTGAAAGGGCTCATGCCGACTATTTCCAAGTATCGTCCTGACATCAAGTTTTGGCTGACTTTTGCTGCGTTGACATTGGTTATACTGATGTTGGCCCGCCCACAGTTCGGCTCAAAGATGGAAACGGTGAAACGAAGTGGAGTGGAAGCTGTCATTGCCTTGGACATTTCAAACTCCATGCTGGCAGAAGATGTGACTCCCAGTCGTTTGGACAAATCAAAGAAATTGATTTCCAGACTGGTAGATACGTTCAATAATGATAAAGTGGGATTGATTGTTTTTGCAGGTGATGCTTTCACGCAATTGCCCATCACAAGCGATTATGTTTCCGCCAAAATGTTCTTGGAAACCATTAATCCGTCATTGATAACCACACAAGGTACGGATATCGGTGCGGCCATCCGCCTGGCAATGAAGAGTTTTACTCCGCAAGAAGGAGTGGGACGTGCAATTATTGTCATTACCGATGGTGAAAATCATGAAGGTGGGGCAGTAGAAGCAGCCCAAGAAGCAGCCGAAAAAGGTATGCAGGTATTTGTATTAGGAGTAGGTTCACCGGATGGTTCTCCAATTCCAGCTGAGGACGGTAGCAACAATTTCCGTCGCGATAAGGATGGAAATGTTATCGTCACCCGCTTGAATGAGCAGATGTGCCAGGAAATAGCCAAGGCTGGCAATGGAATGTATATTCGCGTGGATAATACCAACTCTGCCGAGAAGGTATTGAACAATGAAATCGCCAAACTGTCAAAAGCTGATGTAGAAAGTCAGGTTTATACTGAATTTGATGAACAGTTCCAGGCTTTGGCATGGCTGGTGCTTATCCTGCTGGTGGTAGAAATGCTTATTTTGGAACGGAAAAATCCGCTTTTCAAAAATGTCAGACTATTTAAATAAGGAATGCTTATGTTACAAAAAACCTATATCACTCTGTTATTCTTACTTGTGGCAAGCAGTGCCTTCGCCCAAAAAACAGAAAGAGATTATCTGCGCAGCGGAAACAAGCTGTATAATGACAGCTTGTTTATCAAAGCGGAGGTAGATTATCGTAAGGCATTGGAAATTAACCCGAAATCAACAGATGCCATGTTCAATTTGGGAAACTCGCTCTTGATGCAGCAAAAAGCAAAGGAAGCGATGGAACAGTTTGAATCTGCTTCTAAGGTAGAGAAGGACAAGGATAAACTGGCACAGATTTATCATAACATGGGAGTTATCCTTCAGTCGTCCAAGCAGTATCCACAGTGTATAGAGGCTTATAAGGAATCTTTACGGAATAACCCGAAAGATGATGAAACTCGTTATAACTTGGCTTTGGCGCAAAAGCTGTTGAAAGACCAACAGCAAAATCAAGACCAGAATCAGGATAAGAATCAAGATCAAAAACAAGATCAGAAAGACGACAAAAAGGATCAGAACAAAAACCAGCAAGAACAGGATAAGAAAGACCAACAAAATCAAAATCAGCAGCAACAGCAGCAAAATAAGGATGAAATGTCCAAGGAAAATGCCCAACAATTATTGAATGCTGTGATGCAAGATGAAAAGAATGTGCAAGACAAAGTTAAAAAACAACTGCAAATTCAAGGAAAGAAGTTGGATAAAGACTGGTAATTTCTTAATTTTGGCAAATAAAAAAATAATTAGATAGCAATGAGGAAAGTAATTCTCTTATTCATATTAATAACATCGGTGCTCGGAGCATGGGCAGACGGAAATGTGACGTTTACCGCTTCTGCGCCTGATGTAGTAGTAAGCGGGGATCAGTTCCGGCTGACTTATACGGTCAACACTCATAAAGTCAGGGATTTTCGTGCACCTAATATCAAGGGGTTCGATGTCTTAATGGGACCAAGCCGTTCACAGCAGAGTAGTACACAGATTATAAATGGTAATGTTACTTCTACCAGCTCCATTACTTTTACTTATATTTTGATGGCTGATAAAGAAGGAACTTACACCATTCCTGGTGCTACTATTGTGGCAGACGGACAAAACAAAACTTCAAATTCCGTACAAATCAAAGTATTACCGCCTGATCAAACAAATGGTGTTGGAGGTGGAAACAATAGCGGTGGAAGAACTTCTTCACGCAGTCAGGTTGCCGGAAGCAAAATAACCAATCAAGATTTGTTTATTACCGCAACAGCAAGTAAGACTACTGTTTATGAACAGGAAGCCATCTTATTGACATACAAGGTCTATACTTTGGTAAATCTGAGACAGTTGTACGGGAAAATGCCGGATTTGAAGAATTTCCATACACAAGAAGTAGAACTTCCCCAACAAAAGACATTCTCTTTGGAGCATTATAACGGAAGAAACTATAACACTACCGTGTGGAGTCAGTATGTACTTTTCCCTCAGCAATCAGGTAAAATGGAAATTCCGTCTATTACCTTTGAAGGGGTTATAGCTCAACAAGTTGCCTCAGACGATCCTTTTGATGCTTTCTTTAATGGTGGAAGTAACTATGTGGAAGTAAAGAAAAACATTGTCACTCCTAAGCTGACCATCAATGTGAAAGCATTGCCCGATGGCAAACCGGCTAATTTCTCCGGAGGAGTAGGAGAGTTTACTATCAGTTCGTCTATAAGTACAAAAGAACTGAAAACAAATGATGCTGTAACCATTAAGTTAGTCATTTCTGGTACAGGTAATTTGAAATTGGTCAATACTCCGGAAGTAGCTTTCCCAAAGGATTTTGAAGTATACGATCCCAAGATTGACAATAAATTTACATTAACTCGCGAAGGTTTGTCAGGCAATAAGGTGATAGAATATCTAGCAATTCCAAGACATGCCGGCAATTTCACTATTCCGCCTGTCGAATTTTCCTATTTTGACTTAAAAAGCAATAGCTATAAAACAATAAAAACAGAAGCTTACAACCTAAAAGTGGAAAAAGGTGCAGGAAATGCAGATCAAGTTATTGCAGACTTTACCAACAAGGAAGATTTGAAAGTATTGGGACAAGACATCCGCTACATCAAAATGGGGGAAACTAGTTTAACTCGTAAGGGAGATTTCTTCTTTGGCTCAACAACATATTATCTATGGTATATCATTCCATTGGTTCTCTTCGTTGTTTTCGTAATTGTCTATCGTAAAAAAGCTATTGAAAATGCAAATGTAGCAAAAGTACGTACTAAAAAAGCGAATAAAGTGGCTGCCAAACGCATGAAAAATGCAGGCAGATTATTAGCTGAAAACAAACAAGAAGCATTCTATGATGAGGTGTTGAAAGCACTTTGGGGATACATCAGTGATAAGTTGAATATTCCGGTTTCTCAATTGTCTAAAGATAATATCGAGGACGAATTGACCAAATATGGTGTTGCCCCCGAACTGATTAAAGATTTCATCGGAACATTGAATGAATGCGAGTTCGCCCGCTATGCTCCGGGTAATCAGAATGAAGCTATGGATAAAGTATATTCTTCGGCTGTTGAGGTCATCAGCAAAATGGAGAATAGTATAAAACACTAAATCAAAGGAGATTATAACAATGACAAAAATATATTTCATTTTGATATTCCTGATAAGTTTTGTCACAGTCTACGCACAGAATGAATCAGACTCTGCACAGGTTACCGCCCAAACAGAAATGCCACAAAGTGCTGCTGTGCAAACTTTCCCAACAAAGACAGAAGCCGATAGTGCATATATAAGAAACGACTTTGCAGCTTCTGTAGAGATGTATGAGAATATATTAAAAAACGAGGGGGAATCTTCCGATATTTATTATAATTTAGGTAACAGCTATTATAAAATGAATAACATTGCCAAAGCTGTCCTTAATTACGAACGTGCCTTGTTGCTAAACCCAGGAAATAGTGATATTCGTTTCAACCTAGAACTGGCTCGAAGCAAAACTGTAGACAAGGTAATCCCTTCTAGTAAAATGTTTTTTGTTATCTGGACTCAATCACTTATTAATACAATGAGTGAAAAGGCATGGGCACATACAGGCATTATCATGTTTATTCTGATGATATTGGCACTGTCTTTATTTATTTTCGGAAAACGAGTAGTCTTGAAGAAAGTAGGATTTATTTCAGCAATCTTTTTCTTTCTAGTGACCATTTTAGCAAATATATTTGCCTCAGAACAAAAATCTGAATTAATTAATCATGATAACGCTATTATAATGGCTCCTAGCGTTACAGTCAAAAGTACTCCTAACCAAAGTGGAACAGACTTATTTATTCTTCATGAAGGTAGGAAAGTAATAATAAAAGATAATACGATGAAGGAGTGGAAAGAAATTAAACTGGAAGACGGTAATGTGGGATGGGTACCTACCAATGTTATTGAAATCATTTAAAACATAATCAATGGATATACAACAGTACATAGCAGCAGATAAAGAATTACTACTGAATTTGAACGGAAGCCAATCCTTATTTTGGGACGGATTCATGTGGGTAGCTACCAGTACAATTGTATGGGTACCTGTAGCTGCTATGCTGTTATATATCATAATTAAAAATAACAAAATTCAAGAAGCATTATTGACTATCGTTATGATTGCCTTAGTCATAACTTTAGCAGATCAAATAGCTTCTGGTTTATGCAAACCGTTTTTCGCACGTTTCCGTCCAACACAAGACCCCAATATTATGTATATGGTTGATATTGTAAACGGATATAGAGGAGGACGATTTGGCTTCATATCCAGTCATGCTGCCAACACATTTGCTATTTCTGTCTTTTTATCTTTACTAATTAAAAGGAAATCTCTTACTTTTATGCTTCTTTTTTGGGCCGTACTCAATTCCTATTCTAGAATCTACTTAGGAGTGCATTATCCGGGAGATATTCTTTTTGGTGCTATAGAAGGTTGTTTCATAGGATATTTGATTTATCTCCTTTATAAATTTATTCAAAAAAAAATCTTTTATAAACCACGTTGCATTTCTAATCAATACACTGCCAGCGGTTATTTGATTAGTGATATTAATTTATTCTACATAATTCTCATTTCTACTTATTTCTTCATTATTATAGCAGGTATGATTGTGACTCATACACTCAATCTATAATCAGCAAATTAACCATTATAAATTTACATATAGTCAAAAATAGCACAAAAAGATTTGTTTTATGCATTTTTTTGATTAAGTTTATACCATGATTTAAGTACTCACTTTTATAACTAAATTTAATACATCATGAGAACAATAACATTTAATGAACTGCGCAGAATCAAAGATTCATTACCTAGTGGGAGTATGCACAGAATCGCAGATGAACTCAATATGACCGTAGAAACTGTACGTAACTTTTTTGGTGGACACAATTTCAAGAATGGTAAAAGTGTTGGAATTCATTTGGAACCGGGACCAGATGGGGGACTAGTAATGCTAGATGATACAACAGTTCTTGAAAAAGCCCTTCAAATATTGAGAGAAACTGAAGAAAAAGTAACGCAAGAAGCGTAATATAAAATCCCGGTTGAATGCAACATTCAATTGGGATTTTTTGTTTAACCTGAAAATCACTTAAAATATAGAATTATGGAAGATAAATTGGTAACCTTAGCAATCCTCACTTATGCTAAAGCACAGATTTTAAAGAATGTACTTGAGAATGAAGGAATTGAAGCGTACATTCACAATGTGAATCTTATTCAACCTGTCATATCTTCTGGAGTAAGGCTAAGAATTAAAGAAAGCGACCTGCCTCATGCCTTGCAGATTATAGAAAGTTCTGCATGGCTTTCAGAAGATATAATCAAAGGTAAGGAGAGCAGCTCAGAAAGAAATAAAGAAAAAAGAAAAGTACTTATCCCGATAGACTTTTCAAACTATTCTCTTAAAGCCTGCCAATTTGGTTTTTCTTTTGCTAATGCTATTAATTCAGAAGTTGTGCTTCTACATGCTTATTTCAGTCCTATTTATGTGCCTACAATTCCTTATGGAACTGATAATTTCAATTTTCAGATCGAAAGAGAAGAATCTGTAAAAAGTATGATAGAAACAGTGCACAACGAGTTGAATAAACTTTCTGATACAATCAAAAAGAAAGTTGAGTCGGGAGAGTTTCCTAATATAAAATATACTTGTATTTTGCGTGATGGTATTCCCGAAGAAGAAATCTTACGATATGCTAAAGAATATAATCCTCAGATAATTATAATGGGAACAAGAGGGAGAAGCCAAAAAGATATAGACTTGATTGGTAGCGTTACAGCTGAAGTTATAGAAAGAAGCAAATCCTTTGTATATGCTATTCCAGAACATACACCACTAAAAACATTCAATGATATAAAAAAAGTAGCTTTTGTGACCAATTTTGACCAAAGGGATCTAATAGCTTTTGACTCCTTGATAAATGCTTTTAAATCGTTTCATTTTGCTGTTTCCTTCATTCATTTAAGTACAGATAACGATGCATGGAATGAAATAAAACTAGCAGGTATTAAAGATTACTTTCAAAAACAATACTCTAAATTGGAACTATATTATAATGTAGTGAAAGAAGATAACATACTGAGCAATTTGGACAACTATGTAAAAGAAGAAAATATAGACGTGATTTGCATCACAAATTATAAACGAAACATATTTGCTAGATTGTTTAATCCTAGCATAGCAAGAAAAATGATATTTCATGCTAATACACCTATATTAGTAATAAAATAAAGAATCAAGAAGGGTAGCACAAGCAAATCACAATGTGTTACCCTTCAACATATTAATGTTCACTTAGTATTTAATTAAACATAATACTAATTATATATCAGAAATAACTCTCGTAAATAGACTTGAAAAAGGGATTTTGGTTGATTAATAAAAACGAAAATAAATTTTGCCATAACGCAAAAAACTATTATCTAAAGATACATAAACTTTAGATAATAACAAAGCCCAGACTGGAAAAGTCTGGGCTTTGTGCATAAATAAATAGAAAGATCGTATTAATATCCTAATTCTTTTTCCAAAGAATCATACTCAGCTCTATTTAACTTCCAATAAATATTTAGCAAATAATTTCCCCACAAAGCTTTATTATCAGGCTTTAATTCTTTTGCCTTCTCATAATATGGTTTAGCTTTCTCATACAACTCTTTAATCTTATTTTCGTTTTCATTGTATTTGGGATCATCAATAGCTAACTTTGCATTTTCCTCAACAATAATCTGGGCTGGGAAAAAATAACAATCACCAATCTTTGAATATGCTTCAGCAACTAAATCTCCGTTGTTTGAAATAATTTTATTAAATATAGCAACTGCATCATCATACTGCTTTTTCTCATACAATAAGATACCTTTTACATAAAGATAGTACGGAGTTTCACTCGTAGCAAGCAATTTATTAATTTGAGCCAAACCCTCATCAACCATACCTTTTTGAATATAATAATCCATAATATTACCAACAAAGTATTCTTGCTTAGGAAACAATTCAGTACCTTCTTTGATTACTTCAAGCCATTTTGCAGAATCACCACCTTCTTTCTGACCATATGTTTCAGCCAAGCACATTAATGCTCTATAACCTTCTTCTTTATGATTCTTACCTATATTGCCATATTTGATGACAGCTTGATTGTCTTTCAGCATATTAGCAGCTAAAGTTGCATAACAAGCATATAATGCATTCAAAGTGTCAGCCTTCAACTCATCATCATCAGCAAACATAGGCTCGTTTACTACATCAACAAATAATCCAAAATATTTTAGAGCATCAGCATAATCTCCTTTATTGTAAGCATCACCACCACCATTAACTAGGTTTAAACGCAAAGTCTTCAAAGCATCTGCATTCTTCTTTCTGAATTTGGGTTTCTTTAACTCACCACTTTGGACTTTAGCCTGCTCTATTTCATCGCATTTCAAGTAGAAGTCATACATCTTAGCTAAGCTGTTATAAAGCTTAGTTGTATCTGCCTGACCTCCGGGTAAATAAAGTTTCATGTTTTCTTCATCATAAATTGCTTTCTGAAAATCTCCAGCTAATTTCCATGTTTCCGGATCATTAGCGGTTTCAGGATTAGTTAAAGCCGGTTCGATAGCTTTTGCAGCTTCTTCAGGTTTGCTTTTCAAGGATTTAGCCTCCTTAACAACACTTACTTGTGCAGACACAAAGCAAGCTGTTAACAATAAAGCCACTGTAAATAATACTTTTCTCATGATTTTGTGGATTTAATAATACAATTTATTTTATTCTTCACTATTTGCTTCGGCAGTTAAATCTGAATTAGTATCAGAATTAGTAGTACCACCACTCTCTCCTTCAGTTATATTTTCAAGATCTGTATTTGAATTTTCATCTGTAACCTCTTCTTCAGATGTCACCTTACATACAGAGCCTATTTGGTCATTACGTTTCTCCAAATTTATCAATCGCACACCTTGTGTTGCACGTCCCATGATGCGGACTTCAGCGACTTTTAAACGAATTGTAATACCAGATTTATTAATAATCATCAAGTCATTCTCATCTGTAACAGACTTGATAGCTACCAATTTACCCGTTTTATCTGTAATATTCAACGTTTTTACACCCTTACCGCCACGATTGGTCTTACGATAATCTTCGATATCAGAACGTTTACCGTATCCTTGTTCAGAAACTACCATAATTGATTCAGCTTCAGGATCTTTTATACAAATCATACCGATAACTTCATCGCCACCATCTTCATCCAAAGTCATACCACGCACCCCTGTAGCCGTACGTCCCATAACACGAACCGCACTTTCGTGAAAGCGAATTGCACGCCCGTTACGGTTAGCAATAATGATTTCATTATCACCGTTAGTCATACGAACTTCAATCACTTTATCATCCTCACGAATAGTTATCGCATTAACACCATTCTGGCGAGGCCGTGAGTATTGTTCCAACAAAGTCTTTTTAATGACGCCATTCTTTGTACAGAACAGCACATAATGGCTGTTAATGAACTCGGTATCATTAAGGTTTTTCACACGTAGATATGCTGTAACCACGTCATCGGAATCAATATTCAGCAAATTCTGAATAGCGCGTCCTTTAGCATTTTTAGTTCCTTCGGGAATTTCGTAAACTTTCAACCAATAGCACTTACCTTTCTGAGTGAAGAACATCATAGTATTGTGCATTGTAGCCGGATAAATATGCTCTACAAAGTCTTCATCACGGGTTTCACTTCCTTTTGATCCAACTCCACCCCTATTTTGGGCACGGAATTCTGATAAAGGAGTACGTTTGATATATCCCATATGAGATATCGTGATAACCATCTGATCATCAGCATAAAAATCTTCCGGATTAAATTCTTCTGAAGAATAAACTATTTCAGACCGACGCGCGTCCCCATACTTCTCTTTTACCTCTACTAACTCATCTTTGATTACTTTTTTACAAAGTTCATCATTTGAAAGAATTTCTTCATAATAAGCAATCTGTTTCATCACCTCTTCATATTCTGCGTGAAGCTGATCTTGCATCAAACCTGTTAATTGGCGCAAACGCATTTCTACAATAGCACGTGCCTGAATTTCACTCAGATTAAAACGCTCTATTAACCCTGCTATGGCATCATTAGGGGTTTTTGCAGCACGAATAATACGGATCACTTCATCAATATTATCAGAAGCTATAATCAATCCTTCAAGAATATGAGCACGCTCCTGTGCCTTCCGTAAATCATACTGAGTACGACGAATTACCACATCATGACGATGTTCTACAAAATATCTGATTAAATCTTTCAGATTCAACATTTTGGGGCGACCATGGACCAAAGCGATATTATTTACGCCAAATGAAGTTTGCAGAGCTGTCATTTTGAACAATTTGTTCAGCACCACACTAGCATTTGCATCACGTTTAACATCAATAACGATACGCATACCTTCACGGTCGGATTCATCATTTACATACGAAATACCATCAATCTTCTTGTCATTGACTAAAGATGCGATATTTTCAATCAATTCCTTCTTATTTACATTATAAGGAATTTCATTAACTATGATCTTGTCATGTGTAGTATGAGTTTCTATCTCAGCCTTAGCACGCATCACTACTCTACCACGTCCGGTTTCGTAAGCATCACGTACCCCGCTTATACCATATATATATCCACCTGTAGGGAAATCCGGTGCTTTTACATATTGCATAAGCCCTTCAATATCAATATCATTATTGTCAATGTAAGCAATACATGCATCGATTACTTCAGAAAGATTATGGGTAGGCATATTGGTTGCCATACCTACAGCAATACCGGATGCTCCATTTACCAACAAGTTAGGAATCCGTGTTGGCATGACAGTCGGTTCCTGTAACGTGTCATCAAAATTATTCTGAAAATCAACAGTTTCCTTATAAAGATCCTGCATCATCTCTTCACCTATTTTCTTTAATCTTGCTTCCGTATAACGCATGGCAGCAGGGCTGTCACCATCAACAGAGCCGAAGTTACCCTGACCATCTACCAACGGATATCTCATAGCCCAATCCTGAGCCATTCTGACCAAAGCTCCATACACGGAAAAGTCACCATGCGGGTGATATTTACCCAAAACTTCACCTACAATTCTTGCTGATTTCTTATAAGCTTTATCGGAGGTATTTCCCAGTTCAATCATACCATATAAGATACGTCTATGAACCGGTTTAAAGCCATCGCGAACATCCGGGAGGGCGCGCGCAACAATTACTGACATTGAGTAATCAATGTACGACGACTTCATTTCCTCTTCGATGTTAATCTTTATAATTCTGTCTTGTTCTAGCATTTAAACAAATATTAATTATACATCTTTTTGGTTTACCAAAAACCACGCTAAAGTACTACTTTTATACGACATACGAAACAAAACCCATAAAAAAGTTAAGTCCATTAAATGTTTTTACTTATATAAGTAAAAAGTATCCCTATACCTTATTTTATAGTATATAGTGATTATCACTCCCACTTCTCATTTACTTTGTGAATGGTTCGCTATAACCCTTATTTTTGTTTAATCCATTTAGCCTGTCAAAGCTTGGCATACATTTTGTTATGCTAATATAAATAAGAAAACAATGGTATGCATTGTTATTATGTGTATCTTTGCACACTGGGAAATAAATACTATACTTTAGGAGGACGATAAATTTATGAACAATCAATTTACACAAAGAGTGTCCGATATCATCATGTATAGCAAGGAAGAAGCCAACAGGCTGCGAAATAGCTATATTGGTCCCGAACACTTGTTGTTGGGACTGATACGTGAAGGTGAAGGAAAAGCTATCGAGATTTTGTTTAATTTGCAAATAAACTTACAGGACATAAAAAATCAGTTGGAGACCATTGTGAAAAACAATGCGGAAAATGACACCACCTATGACGAAAATATTAGCTTTAATGAGAAAGCATCCAAAGTGTTAAAGCTATGTATTCTAGAGGCTAAGTTATTGAGAAACATTGCGGCTGACTCTGAACATATTTTGTTAGCAATTATGAAGGTCAAGGATAATGCAGCTTTCCACGTCTTGGAAAGCAATGGCGTAACATACGAAAAAATCAAACTCACTTTACAACCAGACACCCATGCAGGTCTGGGGTTCAGTGAGGACGAGGATGAAGACGAAGATATACGTCAGAGTCCAAGTGGCAATAAATCAAATGCAGCACAACAGCAGGCACGCCCGGCACAAAAAAAGCCGGCTAATGATACTCCTGTACTCGATAATTTCGGCACAGACATGACAAAAGCTGCCGAAGAAGGAAAACTAGATCCTGTAGTTGGCCGGGTGAAGGAAATAGAGCGACTGGCACAAATATTGAGCCGTCGCAAGAAAAACAACCCTATTTTGATTGGCGAACCGGGAGTCGGCAAATCTGCCATTGTTGAGGGACTTGCATTACGGATTGTGGAAAAGAAAGTATCACGTATCTTATTTGACAAACGAGTGATAGCTCTTGATATGACTGCCGTTGTCGCAGGCACTAAATATCGTGGACAATTCGAGGAACGTATTCGTTCTATCTTAAACGAGTTGAAGAAGAATCCTAACATCATTCTTTTCATCGATGAAATCCACACTATTGTGGGAGCAGGTTCTGCAGCGGGCTCAATGGATGCGGCCAATATGTTGAAACCCGCATTGGCCAGAGGCGAGATTCAATGCATCGGAGCGACGACGTTGGACGAATACCGCCAAAACATTGAAAAAGACGGTGCATTGGAACGTCGGTTCCAAAAGGTTATTGTAGAACCAACAACTGCAGAAGAGACACTTCAGATATTGAAAAATATCAAGGATAAATACGAGGATCATCATAATGTGAACTATACAGATGCAGCCCTTGAAGCTTGTGTGAAACTAACAGACCGATATATCACAGACCGTAACTTCCCCGATAAAGCGATAGATGCTTTAGATGAAGCCGGCTCGCGCGTACATCTTACTAATATCACTGCTCCTAAAGAAATAGAAGAACAGGAAAAACTGATTGATGAGATGAAATCTCTTAAAAATGAAGCTGTCAGGCTACAGAATTTCGAACTGGCCGCCAGTTATCGTGACAAAGAGAAAGAATATACGAATCAGCTTGATACCCTGAAGGAAGAATGGGAAAAAAGTCTGAAGGAAAACCGGGAAACGGTAGATGACGAACAAATAGCTGAAGTCGTTTCCATGATGTCAGGCGTACCTGTACAAAGAATGGCACAGGCTGAAGGAATGAAATTATTAGGAATGAAAGACGATCTGCTTTCTAAAGTTATCGGTCAGGACAAAGCAATCGCCACACTGGTAAAAGCTATTCAAAGAAGCCGTGTAGGCCTGAAAGATCCTAATAAGCCGATTGGTACATTCATGTTTCTAGGTCCGACAGGTGTCGGCAAGACTCATTTGGCCAAGGAGTTAGCGAAACTAATGTTCGGTTCAGCAGATGCACTTATCCGCATTGACATGAGTGAATATATGGAAAAATTCACCGTATCCCGTCTGGTAGGAGCACCTCCCGGATACGTAGGTTATGAAGAAGGTGGGCAGCTGACGGAGAAAGTAAGGCGTAAACCCTACTCTATCGTTTTATTGGATGAAATTGAAAAAGCGCATCCCGATGTATTCAACATATTGTTGCAAGTGATGGATGAAGGTCGGTTGACTGACAGTTATGGCAGAACTGTAGACTTTAAAAATACCATAGTCATCATGACATCTAATATTGGAACCCGCCAACTGAAAGAATTCGGAAAAGGAATCGGATTTGCCGCCCAGGTCCGTACTGATGACAAAGAATACTCGCGCAGCGTGATTACAAAAGCTTTGAATAAGTCTTTTGCGCCCGAATTCATCAATCGTTTGGACGAAATAATAACTTTCGACCAACTCGATCTGGATGCACTGACCCGGATTATTGATATTGAACTTAAGGGCCTTTACAGTCGTGTGAAAAACATTGGTTACAAGCTTGTTATTGACGAAGATGCCAAAAAGTTTGTAGCCACCAAAGGTTACGATGTACAGTTTGGAGCACGCCCATTGAAACGTGCCATCCAAAACAACTTGGAGGATGGCATCTCCGAGCTGATACTTGGATCAGAAATGGCAGCTGGTGACACGATCAAGGTAAGCTATGACAAAGAAAAAGACCTCATTGTCATGACTGTGGAAAAAAAAGTAAAGAGTCCAAAGTTATTCAAAAAATAACAGACAAAATGTCAGATATCACTGTATCTGGCATTTTTTTTGCCCATCATCCAACAAAAAGACGATTCAAACGTATATATAACATAATAACTTAAAACCATAAATAGTATGCAAAAAGGAAATATTGGGGTAACCACTGAGAACATTTTCCCCATCATTAAAAAGTTCTTATACAGTGATCATGAAATATTCCTCCGTGAATTAGTTTCTAATGCAGTAGATGCCACACAGAAGCTGAAAACCCTTGCATCTAAAGGTGAATTCAAAGGAGAGATGGGAGATCTTACCATTAAAGTAAGCTTAGGAAAAGATACCATCACCATTTCCGACCGGGGTATCGGACTTACAGCCGAAGAGATCGACAAATATATCAATCAGATAGCTTTTTCAGGTGCTAACGACTTCCTTGAAAAATATAAAGATGATGCCAATGCCATCATCGGACACTTTGGTCTGGGTTTCTATTCTGCCTTCATGGTAGCCAAAAAAGTGGAAATCATCACAAAATCCCACCAAGAAGGAGCACAAGCTGTGAAATGGACTTGCGACGGAAGCCCTGAGTTCACTATCGAAAACGTTGAAAAAGAAAGCCGCGGATCGGATATTATCCTTTATATAGATGATGACTGCAAGGAATTTCTGGAAGAAACACGTATTTCTTCATTGCTGACTAAATATTGCCGCTTCCTTCCTATCCCCATTGCATTCGGCAAAAAGAAAGAATGGAAAGATGGAAAGCAGGTTGAAACAAACGAAGACAACGTAATCAACGAAACCTATCCTTTATGGACACGCAAACCGGTAGAGCTGAAAGACGAAGATTATAAGAAATTCTATCGGGAGTTATATCCTATGGCAGACGAACCTCTGTTCTGGATCCACCTGAATGTGGATTATCCGTTCAATCTGACAGGTATTCTGTACTTCCCGAAAGTGAAGAGCAACATTGAATTACAAAAAAACAAAATCCAACTTTACTGCAACCAGGTCTATGTCACCGACTCGGTAGAAGGTATTGTTCCAGACTTCCTGACCCTGTTACACGGAGTGATTGACTCACCGGATATCCCGTTGAACGTATCCCGTTCTTACTTGCAGAGCGATTCCAACGTGAAGAAAATCTCCACTTATATTTCTAAGAAAGTATCAGACCGCCTGCAAGCCATTTTTAAGAATGACCGCAAAGAATTCGAGGAGAAATGGGATGATTTGAAGATTTTCATCAACTACGGCATGTTGACTCAAGAAGATTTCTACGAAAAGGCTAATAAATTTGCTCTGCTGAAAGACACAGATGACAAATATTACACTTACGAAGAATACCAAAGCTTGATCAAAGATAACCAAACAGATAAGGACGGCAACTTGATTTATCTGTATGCTACCCATGCAGACGAACAATACAGCTACATTGATGCGGCCAAAAACAAAGGCTACAACGTATTGTTAATGGATGGTCAGCTGGATGTAGCCATGGTAAGTATGCTCGAGCAGAAATTTGAAAAGAGCCGCTTCACCCGTGTGGACAGTGATGTAATTGACCACCTGATTGCTAAAGAAGAGCGCAAAGATGCCAGTTTGGAAGTTGACCAACGCGATATTCTATCTTCCGTATTCCGCAGTCAGTTACCACAGATGAAGAAAGTGGAGTTCAATGTGGAAACACAATCTTTAGGCGAGACAGGAACTCCTATCATGATTACCCAAAGTGAATATATGCGCCGTATGAAAGAAATGGCCAATATCCAGGCAGGTATGAGTTTCTATGGAGAAATGCCGGATATGTTTAACTTGGTTCTGAATGTCGACCACAAACTGGTGAAACAAGTTTTGAATGATGCGGACAACTCTTGCAAAGCTGCTCTTGAACCTATTGAAGCTGAAATGACCAGTCTGAATAAACGTCACGACGAACTTCACAAAGCACAGGAAGGTAAAAAAGCTGATGAAATACCTCAAGCAGAAAAAGATGAATTAAGTAATGTTGAGAAAAAGTTGGCCGATGAAAAGACCAAGAAAGAAGCTGTTTTAGGTGAATACGCAGGTGGTAACAAAGTAATCCGCCAATTGATTGACCTTGCTCTGTTACAAAACAACATGTTGAAAGGTGAAGCTTTGACAAACTTTGTAAAACGCAGTATCGAACTGATTTAACAAATCTATCACATTTTGCTATCAAAAGCGTCGGGAAGTTCATTTCCGGCGCTTTTTTATTCTAAAAAACGATTGGAAACGAAGATTTCTTTCTATATTTGGAGCGACACATACAAAGATTCGACATCCATGAAACATTATCTATATATACTTTTTCTTCTCTTTTTACTACTTCCTCCCATCCATGCACAGAAAGTGGGACTGGTACTGAGCGGAGGAGGTGCCAAAGGCCTAACCCATATCGGCATTATCCGCGCATTAGAAGAAAACGGTATCCCCATAGATTATATTGCAGGCACATCCATGGGAGCCATTGTCGGTTCACTTTATGCCATGGGCTATTCTCCCGATGAAATGGAGGCTTTACTCAAATCCGATGACTTCAAACGCTGGTATTCAGGTAATGTGGAAGAGAAATACATCTATTATTTCAAGAAAAATCCTCCAACACCCGAATTTATCAACATCCGTATCTCCTTAAAAGACTCGCTGAAGAATGTCAAACCTCAGTTTTTGCCTACCAGCATTGTAGATCCCATTCAGATGAATATTGTATTTCTGCAATTATTCGGTCAGGCAACAGCTGCAAGCAAGGCCAATTTTGACAGCCTGTATATTCCCTTCCGCTGTATAGCTTCGGATGTGTACAACAAAAGACCACTGATATTGAAAAAAGGAGATCTGGGAGATGCCGTACGTGCCTCCATGAGTTTTCCTGCCATGTTCAAGCCTATCGAAATAGACTCGATACTGGCATACGACGGTGGCATTTACAATAATTTTCCAGTGAATGTAATGCGTGATACCTTCCATCCAGATATCATTATAGGAAGTGCCGTATCCGCCAATCCGGGCAAACCCAAGGAAGGTGACATTATGGGGCAACTGGAAAATATGATTATGCAAAAGACAGATTACTCTTTACCCGATTCCCTCGGCATCCTCATGACTTTTAAATATGATGATGTCAATTTAATGGACTTCCAGCGCTTTGACGAGTTGCATGACATTGGTTATAAACGTGCCATAGAAATGATGGACTCCATAAAAAGCCGAATTCATCGAAGAATCACCCCCGAACAAGTGAAAGTTAAACGACTGGCCTATAAGAGCAATTTACCGGATTTCCGTTTCAAAAGAGTTAATATAACCGGTGCCAATGAACAGCAAAAGCAATATATACAAAAAGAGTTTCATGAAAACGACTCCGATGTTTTCACTATGGAGGATGTCAAACGAGCATATTTCCGTTTGTTGTCCGATAATATTATATCCGAAATCATTCCTCATGCCGTTTATAATGAGAAAGACCAAACCTACGACTTGAATCTTCAGGTCAAAATGGAGGCCAATCTCTCCGTTCGTGTCGGTGGAAACGTGTCTTCCAGTGGCTCCAATCAAGTCTATTTTGGTGCTTCTTATCAAAACTTGAACTATTATTCAAAAGAATTTAATTTTGACGGACAGTTAGGCCGGGTCTACAATAATGTACAACTTGCAGCACGAATCGATTTTCCAACCAAACTGCCTACATCTTATAAATTCATAGCCTCGATCTCTACCTTCGATTATTTCAAAGAAGCCAAATTCTTTTCCAACAAAGACAATCCGGCTTTCAACAAGAAAAGGGAAGAGTTTGTAAAATTGAAGGTGTCATTACCGTTTCTAAGCCGTAAAAAAGCTGAATTCGGTGTGGGTATAGCCCGTATGGAGGACAGGTACTTCCAAACCAATATCATCGACTTCAGCGAAACAAAACATGATGAAAGCACTTATTCTATCTTCGGAGGCTCTATCGTATTGGAAGGAAGTACCTTGAATGCCCGCCAATTTGCCACACAAGGAAGTCGTGAAAAAATGGCTGCACAAATTTTCACCGGCACAGAACATTTCAGATCCGGTATATCCAAAGTGACTAAAGGCACACCGGAGCCTTATAAAAAAGTACAATCCTGGCTTCAAGTTTCATATCAGAACGAAACATACCATAAGGTAAGCCCTAAGTTTACTTTGGGAGCGTATCTGGAGGCATATTACTCATCCCGAAATTTCTCCAACAATTATACGGCTACATTAATGCAGGCAGGAGAATTCACTCCGACAGCCCATAGCAAAGTAACCTATAATGAGGCTTTCCGTGCTAATCAATATGCCGGAGTCGGCACCATGCCCATCTACCAGTTAAGCGAGTCTTTTCAATTACGCGGAGAATTTTATGGATTTATACCCATCTTTCCTATCAAGAAAGATGAATATGGACAAGCATATTACGGGAAAGCTTTCACAAAATTCGAATATCTTGGAGAAATTTCATTAGTCTTTCAATTATCGTTCGGTTCTATCAGTGCCTATGTAAATCACTATAGCTCACCGTCTAACGATTGGAATGTAGGTTTAACACTAGGCTGGCAGCTGTTTAATTCCCGTTTCGTCGAATAATTTTTAGAAAAAAGTTTAGTAAAACGCTTGCATTTTCAAAAAAAGTCCGTATCTTTGCACCCGTTAAAACGAAAGAACAATAAACAATGGCCGCGTAGCTCAACTGAATAGAGTAGCTGACTACGGATCAGCCGGTTA
>ERZ1673695.148-NODE-148-length-123739-cov-13.910279_pt1 | contig 123739 bp, 110 predicted proteins | sample MGYA00580225_ERZ1673695 | MGnify/ENA primary metagenome ERZ1673695 (study PRJEB41218, sample SAMN15661739) | gut metagenome | host: Homo sapiens | place: Canada: London | collected 2015-08-20/2019-03-30 | study: EMG produced TPA metagenomics assembly of... | reverse complement strand
CCTTCCGTCAGCCGCCAAAAACAGGCGGCCGACACCTCCCTCAGAGAGGGAGGCTACAAAGGAAAAAGCTAAATCGCTGTTTTGCGCTCCAGTATGGGCAGGGGGGAATTGGGGGCGGCTGGAGGTGAGTTTTTTCAGGAGCTTTTTTCGGGCTTTTCACGTACCAGCAGGATCACAGAGGCGATGACTAGGGGCAGGGCGATGATCGTATTCATGTGCAGAGCCTCGCCGCCGATGAGCCAGCCTAGCAGCACCGCCACCACCGGGTTGACGAAGGCGTGCGTCGCGACGCGGTTGGCCGGTTCGACGCGCATCAGCCAGAGAAACGAGGTGTAGGCGACGAGCGAGCCTAAGAAGACCAGAAAGACCAGCGCCATAGCGGAGCGCGCCGAGAAGGCGTGGAACTGCGGATAGTTTCCCGTGAAGAGAGAAAATGCGTACTGCGAGGCCATCATCACCGCGCCGCCGCATAACATCTGCATACCGGAGGCGGTCAGGGTGTCGCTGTGGATGTGCGGATTGGCGGAGATGAAGGCGCCCACCACCCAGGTGAGGGTGGAGAGCAGCAAAAGCAGCATCCAGAGGGTATATTTCGATTCAAAAGAGAGTTCGACGTTAGGGTCTCCCGCGACGAGCACGCATATCCCCACGAATCCCAGCACAAGTCCGACGTAGTGGTGCGGCAGCGGTTTCCTGCCGTTGAAGAAGAGCCATCCGATGAGGCAGAACCACAGCGGCTCGGCGGCCATGATGATCCCCGCTATCGAGGAGGGGACTACGAGTTCCGCGGTGGTGATGAGGCCGTAGGTCACGGCAAAGGGCAGCAGGGAGGCGCAGAAGGCGAGCTTCCAGCCGCGTACCGTCGGCAGCTCGCGTGTCTGAAAAAGCCTCACGGCGAGCAGGATCGCCCCCGCGGCGAGAAACCGTATGCCGCCCGAGAGCAGCGGCGGGATCGTCTCCACCGAAAAGCGGATCGCGAGGTAGGTGGAGCCCCAGATGATGTAGACCATCAGATAGGCGAAGATTATCAGCCATTTTGGAGGCCTTTTGGTCACGGTATCCAAGGCGGCTACCTGACGACCGGAGCGCTCTTAGCCTCCGTGGCGCGCACGAGATCGGCGGGCGCGAGTTTGAAGAGCAGTCCGCGGTGGCCGGCGTTGACGGTTATAAAGTCGAAGGCAAGTGCGGATTCGTCAATGACGACGGGATATTTTTTCTTCGCGCCGAGCGGTGAACAGCCGCCGCGCACGTAGCCGGTCAGCCCCTGCACCTCTTTGAGGTGTACGAGTTCGGTGCTCTTGTTGCCGGAGGCCGCAGCGAGCGCCTTAAAATCGAGTTCGCGACCTGCTGGAACGCAGACCATTATCACACCCGTCTTGTCGCCGCGGCAGCAGAGAGTCTTGAAGGTGCGCTCTTCGGCGATGCCGGTCTTCGCCGCCGCGTCTTCCGCGGAAAGCTCCTTTTCGTCTATCTCATATTCCAGAAGCTCAAAGGGTATTTTAAGTCCTTCGAGGATACGTACCGCGTTTGTCTTTTTTGCCGCTGCCATAATTGATTTACCTCCGTTGCTCTGTAGCATATAATAGCAAAGTATAACGCAAAAATCGAAGGTACAGGGAGTTGTAAGATAAAAATGATAGGATACTTTGACGGCGCATCGCGCGGCAATCCCGGGGAGGCGGGCGCTGGCGCGCTTTTGATGGATGATAACGGAAACACTCTTTGGGAGACGGCGCGCTATCTTGGCAGGAAGACAAACAACGAGGCCGAGTACAACGCCGCCATCCTGCTGCTCAAGGCCGCGCGGGAGCGCGGCGCGAAGGAGCTCAAGGTCTACGGCGACAGTAAACTTGTCGTCTGTCAGCTCTCAAAGCAATGGAAAATAAACCTGCCTCACCTGCGTGAGCTGGCCAAGGAGGCCTGGGCTGTCTCCGATGGTATCAAGGTCAGTTACGAATGGGTGCCGCGCGCAAAAAATAAACGCGCCGACGAGCTCTCCAACGAAGCGATCGACAACGCAAAATAGAAACAGACGGCGCGGCTCATCGTCTATGCCTCAGGGCGGCGAAGGCCGCGTCTTTTTATGGTTTGTTTCGCCGAGCGCAGCCTTACCTTTTAGGCAGATGCGGCCCCCGCGCTTTGCGGAGCTAATCTCCCCGCCCGCAGGCGTCGAGGTCGCCCTTTCCCTTAAAGATCATCTCTTCCACATCGCTTATGTGAACTTTGCTCAGATAGCCGCGGCAGAGGCCGTCCATCTCCGAATAGAAGCCGTCCATTACATCGGCCATTCCTGACGCGACGAGACACTTCATGTCGGAGTCTCCCGACCGCCAGGCGCTGCCGACAAAGGTAGTCCCTACTGTCTCGGCCACCTCCAGCAGCGATAGATCCGATACTCCCTCCCGCACCGCGTAGCCTCCCGCCGCGCCCTCGCGGGTGAGAATGATCCCCCCCCTTTTCAGCTTGCTCATCACCATGCGGACGCGCGCTGGATTGGTGCAGATATTTTTTGCGAGCGCTTCGCTCGAAAGGTAGGAGCGCTTATGATTCAAATAGACGATGGCGTGAACCGCTATCGCAAACTCTCCTGTCATGAAAACCGCCTCGCTCATCGGAAGATACAAAATCAATTTACATTGTAATTATAGATATTACATATATACAGTCAATAACGAAAGGGTAAAAAAAGAGAAATTTTGTTTCGCGGCGGGGCGGCGAAAGGAGAAAAAAGAGCGGAAACCGTAAGTTTTCACCGCTGTCTACATAATAAAAGAGCATCTTTTTATTGATTAATCTTGTCTTTGAATGCTGGAAGCTACGTACTTATGGAACACAAAAAAGAGGCGGCGGAATTTTTCCGCCTGCCTCTCCCGTTTATTATATGCGATATGCGGTGCTGGGCGCGCCGTTATATTTTGATAAATTTAAGGCTGTTTCCCTGTCTCTCGATGATTTTTTTTATACTGTCGAACGACATCCAGAGCGTCTCCGTGTTGTCGCAGGGATGTACGCCGAGACGCGGACGGTCCCGCAGGTCCTCGTCGATAAGCACTTCGACGTTTTTCGCGCAGTCGTTGAGGACGCCGAGCGGCGTTACGGCTCCTTTTATCAGCCCCAGGTTGTCCATCAGCCGTTCCTCGGAGCCGAAGCTCAGACGGGTGCTGCCGATCTGCGCGCGTATCGCTTTAAGGTCGGCGCTTTTGGCCTCGTCAAGCACGACGAGGAAGTGGCGCTTGCCCTTTTCGTCGCGCAGGAAGAGATTCTTGCAGACGTCTTCTATCGTCATTCCCTCGACTTCTTTCATTTCATCTATTGTGTATACTGGGCCGTGTTCCATGACCTCGTACGCGATCCCCATTTCGGTGAGCTTCGCACGTACCTCTTCTTTGGTAAGCGGCATTTTTTATTCCTCCTCGTTTTCATACTTTATCGCATCATTATAAGGGGATTTTTTTGTTTTTCACTGGACATTGGCCGATATTTGGTCAAGAATATAATAAAAGATTATTTTCGCATATGAGGGGTGCTGTCAGTGGATATAAACGATCTCTTGCGGTCGATGATGAACCGGCCGCAGCGTGAGTGGACGCAGGGAAGCGGCGACAATGGTGAAAATTGGGACGATGAACGTCCGCAGATGCCGCGCATTGAGCTGCCGAAGGTGAAGAAGTTCTGGTTCGTGGCCGGAGGCCTCTTTATCCTCTTTGCCGTCGTGCTGCCGTGGATCGCCACCTTTATGACGGACCTATACTGGTTTGAGGCGCAGGGCTTCGAGTCCGTCTTCTGGCGGCGCTTTTGGGCTCAGTGGGAGCTTTTTGCCGCGGCTCTGGTACCCGGTTTTATCATCTATTCGCTTAACTGGCAGCTTGCCTGGAGACGCGGTCTGCGGCAGATTGACGACGCGGGGGCGGACGCGCGCGCAGGACGCCGTGTCAGGCTCTTTATCCTCGGCGCGGCGCTGCTGGTCGCCGCCGTCAACGCGCTGAACGCCATGGGGATGTGGCATGAGTTTCTTCAGTTCATGAATAAAACTCCCTTTGGCGAGACGGACCCGCTGTTCGGCATCGATATCGGTTTTTATGTCTTCAGCCTGCCCTTCCTGAAATTCCTTCAGCTCTGGACGCAGGGAGTGCTGATGCTGACGCTGATCGGCTCGGCGGCGATCTATTTTATGACGCGCTCGGTGAGTTTTACCCCCGGGAGGCTCTACGTGGCTCCCGCGGCGAGGCTGCATCTGACTCTGCTCGGCGCATTGATCCTCATTCTCTGGGGAGTCGGCTACTGGGTCGCGCGCTATGAGCTGCTCTTCTCTCCGACCGGCGTGGTCTTCGGCGCTGGTTATACCGACGTGCATGTGGTGCTGCCGGCGCTTTCGATACTTACCTTTGCGATGTTCGCCGCCGCGGCGCTGCTCTTTGTGAACTTCTTCCGTCCGATGTGGAAATTCTCCGCCGTCGCCATCGGCCTGCTTTTGGTTGTCGGCTGGGCGGCGCGCAGCGTGGTCCCCGGCCTTGTCCAGCAGTACCGCGTTAAACCGAACGAGTACGAGATGGAGAAGAGTTATCTCGATTATCACCTCGACTACACGCGCCGCGCCTTCGGACTTAACAAGGTCACCTCCGTGGCCTTCACGCCGGAGGCCGAGGTGACCGCCGCCGAGCTCGCGGCGGACAACGAGACGGTGCAGAATATCCGCCTGTGGGACTATTCCCCGCTGCTGCGCACCTACCGCCAGCTGCAGGCGATACGCACCTACTACAATTTCAATGACGTCTATATCGACCGCTATATGATGGAGGGGCGCAGCCGCCAGGTGATGCTCGGCGTCCGCGAGCTGGATCTCTCGCGGCTCCAGAATCCGACGTGGGTCAATACCCATCTTGAATTCACTCACGGCTACGGCGTGGTGATGAACCCCGTCAACGAGATCGCCTCCGGCGGGCTGCCCTACTTTTTTATGAAGGACATCCCAGTCCGCTCCACGGTTGACATCCCCCTCTCGCGTCCGGAGATATATTTTGGCACGGCACCCTACTCCTATGTTCTCGTCAAGACCGACGTGAAGGAGTTTGATTATCCGATGGGAGATTCGAATGTCCGCTCCGTCTATCAGGAGGACGGAGGCGTGGCCATCGGTTCGCTGTGGCGGCGTATCCTCTTCTCGCTGCGTTTCCGTGACTCGGAGATACTCTTCACGGGCGCCCTCTCCAAAGAGAGCCGCGTGCTCTATAACCGCAACGTGCGCCGCGCCTTCGCGCAGGTCGCCCCCTTCCTGATCTACGACGCGGAGACCTACCCCGTTCTTATTGACGGCCGCATCAAGTGGCTGCAGGACGCCTTCACCTGGTCGGAGCGCTATCCCTACTCGAAGCCGTTTGATACGGCGGACAGCACGCTTGCTATCTTCCGCGGCGTGAACTATGTGCGCAACAGCGTGAAGGGGGTCGCCGACGCCTATACGGGTAAAATGGAGTTCTACGTCGTCGACGACAAAGACCCGATCATCCGCACCTGGATGAAGATATTCCCCGGCCTCTTCCGTGACAGAGGCGGCATATCCGAGGAGCTGTGGCAGCATATCCGCTACCCGGAGGATTTCTTCGAGGTGCAGACGGCGGTCTATACCACCTACCATATGACCGACACGAACACATACTATAACCGCGAAGACGTTTGGGAGGTCACTCCCGTGGGACGCGAGCGCCGCATACAGCCGAACTATGTCACAATGAAGCTCTGGGGAGAGAGGTCTCCCGAATTTGCGATCATCGTTCCCTATATGCCGCTGGGGCGCGACAACCTCATCGGTTGGATGGCCGGACGCTGTGACCCGCAGAATTACGGTGAGCTGCTCGTCTACCAGTTCCCGAAACAGAAGCTGATCTACGGTCCAGGACAGGTGGAGGCGCTCATTGACCAGAACCCCGAAATATCGGCGCAGCTTTCGCTTTGGAGCCAGCGTGGTTCGGACGTCATCCGCGGCGACCTGCTTGTCGTGCCGATTGGAAAGTCGCTGCTCTACGTGCAGCCTCTCTACCTCAAGGCGGAAAAGGGCGAGCTGCCGGAGCTTAAGCGCGTCATCGTCTCGACGGGAGGGCGCGTCGCCTGGGCCGACAACTTTGGCTCCGCGCTTGAGAAGCTGATGGGGCAGAAGATGACGCTCTCGACCGGCACGAAGACTGAGAGTGTCGCCGCCGCGCCGGTTGCCGGGAGCTCCGAGGGAGGCGCCGACACCGACATCAAGGCTCTCGCCTCTGAGGCGCAGGAGCTTTATAACGCCGCGCAGAACGCCCAGAGAAACGGCGACTGGGCCGGTTACGGTGAGAAGATAGGACAGCTTGGCGAGGTGCTGGGACGTATGCGGGAGCTGACCGACTGATGTTTGCCCTGCTGTTCGGAGCCTTTGCCGTTTTTGCCGTGCTGGTTTTGATATTTGGCATTTACCTCTTCTCTGCCTATGTGATGTACCGGATAGGGGATAAATTCCATATCGGCTCATATGTTGAATTTCTCTTCCCCGTCTATAACGTGATGCTGCTCTGCGACTGCGCGGGGATCACCCGCTGGGTGACCGCGGGCATCGCGGTCCCGGCCTTCGCCGCCTCGGTGCTGAACTTTTTCAGCTTTGGGCTGTTCGGCGGCAATATGGGCTATCTCGTCTCCGCGATCTTTTTCTTCTGCTGGGTCTATCTCTGGGGCAGCATCGCGCAGCGGCTGGGAAAAAATTTCTGGCTGTGGGGGATATTGAGCTTCCTCTTCGGCGGACTGCCGGTGCTGGTCCTGGCCTTTGACGGCTCGCTGCCCCGCAGGCGCTGAACGAATATCCCCAATTTTACGTTGACTTGAGACGGATAATATATAAAATGTATTTAAACTGGTAATTTAGTTCTTAGAGGTGTTTTTTGTGAGATTATGGAAATTTTTGATATTTGCTCTGGCGCTCTCCCTCTTTTCCCTGGAGGCGGCCTTCGCGGCTCAGAGTACGGCCAGCCTGGACGCCCTGATTCATCAGCAGGCCGCGGTGGAGAGCGAAGAGAGCGTACTTTCGGCGGATGCCGCGATACTGTCGCGGGACGTCGCGGCCGAGGAGAAAGAACTTGCCACGTCTCCGGCGGCGATGCCCGCCGTCTACGAGGCTTCGCTGGCGCTGATCCCATCGCCGGAGAAACGCGCGGTGGTGCGGGCTGAATCGGAGCAGTATTTCGCCGCCGGACGCCGCGACAAGGCCGCTTCGGTGATTGGGCGCGCGCTGGGTTCCGAGAACGGCTTCTCTCTGTTCTATCTTGGCAATTTCTGCCTGACGGCGCTGCCGACGGCCGGTATCGTCGATGCGCAGGCGGAGTTTCTCAGCGGTTTCATGAGAGGCTATTCCAAGACAGGCGTTCTTATGTTAACCACCTCGTCGGTTGGCAGCTTCCAGGCCTATCCGATGAAGCGCGGCGCGCCGTGGCGCGCAGTTCCCGCGGGAGCCTCTTCCGCCGCACGGGATGAGCGTATTTACCAGGGCAAGGGCGTAGCCTTTATCCCCTTTGCCTATGGTGCTAAGTTTAAGCTGGACATTACTGCTAAAGATGGCGCGGGAGTCAGAATGTGGAAGATACTGCCCAACGGCGTGAACGCGAAGAGTTGGCCGGGAGGCAGATGGGAGCGGGAGATCACCGTCCGCGGTGACATCAAATACTGATATCGCCTCCGTCATTTGGCGGCGGTGCTGTAAAATGGGTGTCAGGATCGTTTGAAGGGAGAGTATACTCATGAAAAAAATATTTGTGCTGATGCTGGCGGCGGCGTTAGCCGCGGTATTCTGTGGCGCGGCGGTCGCGGGAGACGACTGGGATACGTTTGTCGCGCAGATGGAAAACAGGCAGAAGATAAAGAGCGAGGGGCCAGCCTTTTATGACCAGATAGCGCTGCTCGCGCCTGCGGGCAGCGAGCGCGAGCTGTGGGAGCTCTCCTGCTCCGCGCCTAATTTGCAGACGCGGGCCGCGGCCTCGGCGGCTTTGGTGAAGAAATGGTTCCCTGAGGGAGACCCCGCGAACTGGCAGCAGGTGACGGGATTCTTTCCGCCGGCCTCTTACGTCCCGAAGCAGATAGTGGCGGTAAACGCGCTCTTCAACGCCGTCACCGCGCTCTCGCAGATGCCGGAGGGAAAATACGCCGCCGCCTACCTTATGCGGCAGTTTGCGCAGTCCTCGATGGGCAAGCTGATCTTCATCGACAATATGCCCGCGCCCTTTAGGAAGACGCTCGACAGCCTCCTAGCGGAGACCGATATGGGCGGCTACTGGGCAAGCAGCAAAATAGAGGGGCCTTACCCCTTCGTACCCGTCTATAACGGTGTGAGGACCTACGACTATGCGATGAGCCGCGGCCTCCAGTTCCTCAACGGTTTCGGCGGTATCGCGGAATCCGGCCCTTACGCCTGGGACAGGGCTAACGGGTTTGTCTACCGTCTCGTTGACCCCAGCGTAAAGGTGTGGGATCGGGACTGACTGTTCAGGCGGCGCTGAGGCGGTAAGCCCGGCATAACAGATTTATATGGGCCGTGTTCCTTGATAAGAGAGGGACGCGGCTTTTTTGTAAAAACCGCCTTTTTCACCGTTGGGCCGCAGGCGTTTATCACAGCCCTGCGCCGCCCGCGAACGGGGAAGGTTATTTCAAATCAATCCCTTCAAACGCCATTTGCCGCCGGCGTATCTGGCGGCGGCAAGCGCGAGGCCGGCGGCCCAGCCGATCGGCAGCGACCACCAGATGGCCGCCGGGCCGATCTTTGCCGCGAGGGCATAGGCCATGACGATGCGCAGACCGAAATTTGTCAGCGTGCAGAAGGTAAAGGCGCTCATATCGCCCGCTCCGCGCAGTACGCTCGCGAAGATATTACTCATTCCCATCATGATATAAAAGGCCGAGACGGCGCGGAGGTAATCCATGCCCACCTCGATGACGGCGGCATTGGCCTCCGAATCTACGAAGAAGCCGAGAAATTCCCTGCCGAAGAGGAAGATCGCGGCAGTGAGCGCCAGCGCTATCGTCGAGGACATCAGGGAGGCGGCTCTGACGCCTCTGCCGATCCGTTCATACTTTCCGGCTCCCATATTCTGCGCCGTGAAGGCAGAGAGGGCGTTGCCGACGTTGAGCATCGGCAGTATCGCGATGTTGTCTATCTTCGTGGCGGCGGTGTAACCCGCCATCAGCACGGGGCCGTACCTGTTGACGAGCGTCTGGACGAAGATGAAGCCCATGGAGACGATCGACTGCTGTATCATCGAAGGCAGTGCGATGCGGTATATCTTCCTGAACAGCGCCGCGGAGAAAAGGGGCGGTCTATCCGGGAGTTTGATATCCCGGAGCCGTGAAAGAAGGATCGTGAGCCCCGCGAAGGCCGCGAAAGCCTGAGAGATCAGAGTCGCCCAGGCGACGCCGGGGACGGCCAGACCGAAGCGCACAACGAACAGCAGATCGAGCGCGATGTTCAGACCAGAGGTAAAGACAAGCAGAAACAACGGCGTCCGGCTGTCGCCGAGGGCGTTGAACGAGGCGGTCACGCCGTTGTAGAGAAACATAAAGAGCAGTGCCAGCGTATAGATTTTTAAATAGACGGAGGCGTCGCTGAAGAGCTCCTGCGGCGTTCCCATCAGCCACAGGATGCCGTCTCCGAAGATGAGTCCGGTGAGGGCCAGCAGCGCGCCGGTCGCGGTCATCGAAATAAGCGTCGTATAGACGGCTGATTTTGTTTCACTCATCCTGTGCGATCCGAAAAACTGCGAGATCACGACGGTGCAGCCCGCCGCGCCGCCGGTGGAGAGGGCGATAAAGAGAAAGGTCGCCGAGCCTGAGGCTCCGACGGCGGCGAGCGCCGAAGCGCCGACGAAATTCCCGACGACGATTAGGTCTACAATATTATAAAACTGCTGGAACAGGTTTCCCAGAATCATCGGCAGCGCGAAAGATACCATAGTCCTTACGGGGCTGCCGGCCGTCATATCCCGAATCATCGCTAAATCCTCCGCTCCGCGCCGGATAGATCTTCCGCACGGCATGGTGCAAAACGCACTAGATACTAGCAGAGCCGCCGCGCCGCGTCAAATTCACCCGACCCGGCGGCTAAAGAGCTGCTTGTCTGCTTACGACGCAAAAAGCGCCGCCGTGATTAACGGCGGCGCTGAAGCGGCTGTAAATATAGGGCGTCCCTATTCTCCGAGAAGCTCCTCGAGTATCTCCGCGGTCTCTCCGAGAGCCTCCGCGTCGATCTCCTCCGGGTCCGTGTTGGCCCTTTCGAGCTCTTCGAGGTGCTTCTTGACGGCCTCGATACGCTCCGACACTCCGGCCTCCTCGTAACCCTCACGCAGCACCTTCATCTCTTTTTCGTCAGCGAGCCTGTTCGTGAGATATCCGAAGAGGAAGGTTGGCGCGCTGATGGCGGCGAGGCGTTTGTCTGACTTGCACCACGGCTCCGCGAGGTAGGTCGCGTCGTTCACCACGTCTTCCAGCTCCTCCTCTATCTCCTCCTCGGCCTCCGGGAAATCCCAGATATTGATGACGAAGAAGGGGACGTCGGGGGAGAGCGAGATGGCGTAGTTTATGGCGTCGCGCACCTCTCCGGCGGGGGCGCCGGTCTCCAGAAGCGCGATCGCGCGCGCGTGCTCGCCGACGACGGATTCGAGCGGGTCCGCCTCAAGCGTCTCAAAGATATCGCCGTAGAGCTCAAGGTCCAGCATGCAGCGGTAGAGCAGCATACGGCTGGGGAAAGAGCCCTCGTCGTCAAAATTGGCAAATTCCTTGGCCACCTCGTAGGCCTCTTCGATCTCGCCCTCCGCGAGCAGCGAATAGCCGAGATTCATCATCACCGTGCAGTAGACGAGTGCGTCTCTGTCTTCATCTATGACGGCGGGTATCTCCTTCGCGTCGACCACGGCGCGGATCTCATCCAGTGCCTCGCGCAGCATATCGAGGTTTTCCACGGCGTCTTCGTAACCCATCGTCTCCCAAACCGCCAGCTTCCCGTAGGGGCTCTTGGGGTCCTGTGTGAGGAGCTCCTCACCGATCTCTCTTATCTCTTCATTTGTCTGGGCCTCGTCAAGCTTATCCAGAAGTTCGTCTCTTGTCATGACGTTTATCCTCTCTTTATTCGTAATGTTTTTGTTCTCGTATTTCCGGAGCACGCGCCTATTATACGTTTAAACGCCGGAGACTACCAACACAATCGTACCGTTATTCTGCAGTTTCATTATATAGACGAGACCGCCGCGGCGGTCATACCTCTGCCGTCCGTCGAGCACCGGGCCATATAGTCCCAGCCCGCGCAGCATGCGCCGCGTCTCCTTCGGTGTTATCTGCGAATCAAAGGCCATGATGATCTGCTGACAGATGCTCTCATACTGGTCCTCGCCGTTGTGCAGTCCGCCGCGGCTGTATCCGATGGGGGGCTCTCCCGGGGCGACGGTGAAGGAGAGCGCGACATTTTTGAGCATCTTTGTTCCCGGCATCGTGTTGAGATAGAGCAGGATGGAGTCATTATATTCCGCAACGTAATTGCCGTCTTCCAGGCGGATCATCTCATTTTCTATACGTGCGGAGGAGAAGCTCCACTTGACCTTGCGCGCGGCGATCTTCATGTGCATGATGAAGACCGGAACGGAGATGCCGAGCCCCATGCTGTCGTCGTCCTCGGCGGCCGGCGCTAAGTTTGCCGTTATCAGCATAAAAGACACGCAAAGCAGGATGATTTTTTTTATCAAAGTCTTTCCCTCTCTTAAATATCGAAAACGCTATGGGTCATTATAGCAAATTTACATAAGCTGCAATCATCTTTTTAGAGTAAAATATCCTCTGAATGACGAAAGGAGTTTTGCAATGAAGTGTCCACTTGTAAGATTTTTAAAGGTGTTATTACTCACGGTCCTCGTCTCTGTACCCTTTAACGGCGCGGCTTTTGCTGCCGAGGGAGACGAGCCGGTGGAGATATATTTTGAAAGCCAGAGCGGTGTACAGCCCGATCTGCTTGGCACTGCCTTTTTCAGGGCCGGCGCCCTTTGGATGCCCGCGGAGGCGCTTCGTTTGATGGGCGTACCTCTGGAGGATGGGCCGAACAACAAAGGTTTCTACATCGGCGTCACAGACCCCGCGCAGCGCTTTGACAGCCCCGTGCTAGCTCAGCTCGCCGGACGCCGGATAGCGCTATATTTCCCCTCGCTCTCCGTCGAGGGCGTCTCCTACTTCAACATGAGCGGGATGCAGAACCTGACGAATCTTGATTTCAGAAGGGAAAACGGGAGCGTCGTCTTTACCCCCAACGACAGCGTCAGAGGATATGTGCAGAGCGGTGCCGTGGAGCTGCCCCCAATTTCTGGCAAGCTGACGATGACCTGGGAACATGTGACGCTCGATAATCCCAATCTCGGCGCGCAGAATGCGATATCTGGCCTTGACGTCCTATCCCCGACCTGGTTCAATCTCATGGACGCGAACGGCGGTATGGCGAACCGCGCCTCCGCCGCCTATGTTGAGTCAGCCCACCGCAGGGGATACCGCGTGTGGGGGCTGGTCTCCAACAGCTTCAACGCCGCCATGACGACCGCCTTCTTTAAGAACGCGCGCGCGATGAACCTCTTTATGGCGCGTCTCATAATCTACGCGAAGCTCTACGGCCTCGACGGCGTCAATATCGACTTTGAGGGAATGAACGAAGCCGACCGCGCGCAGTTCGTGCGCTTTGTCGCGCGGATATCCGAACTGCTGCGCCCCGAGGGGCTCACGCTCTCCGTAGACGTCTTCATCCCCGCGAATACTAAATCTTCGCGGAGCCATGACCGCGGCGAACTTGCGAAATATGTCGACTATGTCATGCTGATGGCCTACGACGAACACTGGCGTACAAGCCCACGCGCCGGTTCCGTAGCCTCGATGCCCTGGGTGACGAAGGCGGTCGAGGGTACCCTCGCGGAGGGAGTCCCGCCATCGAAGCTGGTGCTCGGCGTTCCCTTCTATATGCGCCGCTGGGAGGAGACGAAAGCCAACGGCGGCGTGAAGGTGAAGGGCTACACCCTGACGATGGCCGAGGCGGAGGAGCTCGCCGCGAAGCGCGGCGCTCAGATGCAGTGGCTTGAGACGCCGGGACAGTATTATTTCACCTACGTCGCGAACGGCAAGGTGCAGAAGATATGGGTCGAAAACGCCGCCTCGATAGAGAGGAAGCTCTCACTCGTGGGTAAATACGGCCTCGCCGGAATGGCCGGCTGGCGAAAAGGCCACGAAAAACCCGAGGTGTGGGATACTATCTCGTCTTTAATGGGCAAATAGGAAATCGGCGTTTATACGTGCCGCTGACTTAGCTCAACAAGGCCGGAAAATCCTCGACGCACCGAAGTGCGCCTGCGGTTTTCCGGCCTTATTTCGCGTCGTCATCGACACGTCTAAACGCCGATTTCCTTCGGGTGGGGAACGGTAAACAGCGATTTATCTTCGACGGTGCAAGGAATAAATAACGCTTTATCTTTTGACTTTGCCCTTAAAGGCGCCCTCTGTGAGGGAGCTGGCTCGGCGATGTTTTTCGCCGAGACTGAGGGAGAGTTGCTCTGTTTGGCGTGGGAACCGCGCCAAACAGAGCCCGCGGCAAAAGCCGCGGAAGAACCTAAGGTCAACTCTCCCTCAGTCCCTACGGGACAGCTCCCTCGGAGAGGGCGCCAAAATCTTTGGTAAATCGCAATTTACCTCTTTTCCTACCCGAAGGAAATCGGAGTTTAGAAGTGCGAGTTGCTAAATGAAATGGGGTCTCCGATACCGGAACCGTATCTTCATACGGTGAGGATTCGGAGACCCCATTTTATGACGCAAATCGTGCTTATAAACTCTTATTTTACCAGCCGGAGCCGCCACCACCGCCACCTCCGCCGCCGGAGAAGCCGCCGCCTCCGGCTCCGGAAAAGGAGCTCGGGGCCTGTTCCGGCTTCATGCCGGCGGCCATGCTGGAGCCGATTGCCTCGGAGAAAGAGCCGAAGCCGCCCGTGTTCATGAAAATATATGGGGAGGGGCCGGCGTACCACTGCGGCGTGTACTGTGCCTTTTCAAGTACCTTTGCGAACCGGTCTCCCCAGGTCTTGGCTGCCCCGAGCGCCATCGCGTAGGGCAGGAGCCGTTCAAACAGCTCTGGGGTCTCGTCCGGCGCGTTCAGCATCTCCATACGGTCCTTCTCCGCGACGGAGATATAGAGATTCAGCCCCTCCACCTCGCTGTTGAGCTCCTCGCCCCTCTCAGTTCGGCTGGTAACGAAGGGGCGCATCAGCGCAGTCACCGTCGCCGCCGCGATAAAGGGCAGGATTATCAAAAGGACGGCGCGCTCTCCCCCGAAGATCGAATACGCGGCAAAGGCCGCGACGACCGAGGGAAAGAGGGAGAATATGATCTCCTTTATCTTTGTAATGAAAGAGCCGCCGGGAGAAACCTTTCTTGAGAGGGAGATCATGAGCACCGCGCCTCCGAAGATGCCAGCGGCGGCTGTGGTCGTAAGGCTGTCTCCGGTGAAGGGCAGCGTTGTGGCGAGCCCGGCGATAAAAATCAGCGCGCCGGTGAGACAGAGGCCGATATTCGTGGAGACCAGCCCGCGGCTGAGGCTCGATATGCCGCGCCGGAGGCCGCCGTTCGCACCGGAAAGCTCCCTGGCGTTTTTCTGCTCCAGCGTGATGCTCTCCTGGTCTCCGGGGAAGAGCCGCATCATCATCGCGTCCTCGTCTCGTGTCAGTTCGACATTGCTGTTTTTCTTCACGAGCGTGAAGATATTATGTTTATGCCCAAAGAACGAGGGCGGTTCGTCGCTCTCCTCAATCTTCAGCGCCCCTTTGACCGCCAGCCCGATGATATTTGCCGTCATTGAGACGCGGTCGACCTTCATCTCCTTTATATAGCGAACGAAGGCGGGAGAAGAATCCTTCGGCGGATAGAAACGTGGGATCACCGCCGGTGGTTCCCCTCCGCCCCTGCGTTTTAGGACTGCAAAGGCGAACCACGCGCAGGAAAAGGCTAAAGTCGCGAAGGCGATCCAGCTCTGCCTGCGTTCGTCTCCGAACGGTGACGGCGGCGGGGAGATGAGCCCTTTCTTCCACGTATATACGACGGTGAGCCCCTCTCCAGGCGACAGCGGGTGCGTCGTGACCACCGTATTCCTATCGGCCAGCTTGGCGTCTTCCTTAACTCCGCGCTCACCGTAGCCTCCGACGTACCATTCTATTGAACGAAATGGTTCGCCCGCGTATTTTTGCGGCAGAGAGACGCTGCAGGCGGCCGTCATTATCGGCCATGACCAGCCGTTGCCGGTGACGTTCCAGTAAAGTTCGTCGTAATTTTCAAAGAAACCCACCTGACGCGTCGTCGTATACTTTATCGTAAAAGTATGGAGCCCCAGCGGTATCATCGAGTTTGGGTCGCCGATCTTCACATAGGCGTAAGCGCCGTCATAAGAGATATTGTAGGGGATGTCTTCGCCGTCAAGCTTGACGGACTCCACGTCAAAGCCGACATCGAAGGAGCGCCCGCTCCTGTCCTTATACCTTATCGGGAAGTTACGGATGATGCCGCGCTTTATACTCTTATGCTCAATATTTACCAACAGCTTCTCCTTGACCTCAAGGGAGCTGTCCTCACGGATCGCTATCGTGCTGCGGAAACTTTCAATGATCTCCGCGGCGTTGGCGGGAAGAGCGGAGAAAATAACGGCACAAAACATGAACAACAAGCAGATATTTGTCTTTTTCATTTGCCGCCTCCTTAATTTTAAACGTTATCTTATTTGGCTATATCTGGCCGATTTTAAAATGCGACCTTTGGCACGGCGCGTTCCGACTCCTCCGCCTCATAATACGGCAAAGTGGAAAAACCCATCGGCCCGGCGATCAGCATGCCGGGGAACTGCTGTACGGCGTTGTTCAGATTGCGCGCGGAGCCGTTGTAATAACGGCGCGACATCTGAATCTCATCCTCGATCTTACTGAGCTCTCCCTGTAACTGAAGAAAATTCGTATTGGCCTTAAGGTCAGGGTAGGCCTCGGCGACGGCAAAGAGCGAACGAAGCGTGGAGGTAAGCATATTTTCCGCCTTCATCCTCTCCGCGGTATCGCCTCCAGCGTCGACCACCGCCGTCCGCGCGCGGGTCACGTCGTCCAGAGTGCTCTTCTCATGTCCCGCGTAACCTTTGACGGTCTCCACAAGATTGGGAACAAGATCGCTGCGGCGTTTGAGCTGCACGTCGATGCCGCTCCAGGCCTCCTGCGCCATATTTCTCAGCTTGACCAGTCCGTTATATGTCCCGATAATCCACACCACTATGAGCGCGGCTATACCTAATACTATCCACAACACCATGAGAAATTTCTCCTTCCAAATCTCTGATTTGTCGGTTGATTATACCTCTCCTGCGATGATACGTGTTAATATTTATAGCGTAAATAGGCAAATAAACGGTAAAACGCAGTGCCTGATGTGATAAAAAATAGATGGACATGGAGGAATAGAATATGATGATAAGACTTATCGCCGAGGATGGCCAGATGCGCTCGGTAAAAGTGGGTTTCAGCTGGACGGTGTTCTTCTTCGGTTTTCTTGTGCCGATATGCCGGGGCGACGCGAAGTGGGCCGTGATAATGTTCGCGGCGAGCGTGCTGACGCTCTTTTTTGCGCAGCTCGTATTCAGCTTCACCTATAACGGTACCTACATCCGTGAGCTGCTGAGCAAGGGGTATCGTCCCGAGGACGAGTATTCCCGTGCCGTACTGGTAGCCAAGGGATACATCGCCTAAAAATCGGCGTTTATACGCGCCGTCTGCGTCATAACTTGCCCCCTGAGTGTCCTCGCCGTATGAAGATACGGCTCCGGTACTCAGGGGGCAAGTTATTTAGCATCCGACACGTCTAAACGCCGATTTCCTTTGGGTGGGAAAGCAGTAAATTGCGATTTAGCTTTCTGATCGTTATGCAAGTTCATCGATGTATGAACATACAGTCAGTCACTTCTGAAAAATTCAAATACCAACTCTATAAACGACAGGGCGAATTGGCGTGCGGCTGGTATTTTGGTACCAAAGACGGCGTTCGGCGCCGAGGGTGTTTCGATGTTATGTATCGTTCGGAAAAGTTACTTAACGTATATTAAGTAATTTTACGGTGGACGTAAAAAATATTTGTTGCGCGACATGGCAGTACTGTGATACGATAGCCGCGCAGCGGATGTAAAAATTATTTATTAGTGCGGTGGCGTATCGAGGATACGAGTCTCCTGCGTTCCGCGGATAATATATCTTAATTGGAGGTAGGTAAAGATGAAAGATGATCGAACGCCATTTTTGCAAAAAACGAACCTTAGTACCCTTCCACGGGGGGGGGCAACCGTAGTTTATACTGGTTAAGACTCCTTCCTTTTTCCGCACCCTTTAAGTTCCTGATACTCCTGCTTGCCGCGCTGTGTGCGCTGATTCCCTTCGCCGCCCATGTCGTTATGGCGGACAATCCAACTTATGAAACTACGGTCTATTGCCTGCAATCGGAAACGGACAACGAAAAAATCCTTAGATACGCTGCGGATTCATATTCGCCTTTACCCCCCACCGGCGTTGTAAAGGTGGATGGGACACATTTGCAGATCACTTTTGACAGAGAGCTTGAATACGCCACGACTATAAGTGACAGAGACGGTGGCAGCGGCATCAGCATGGTTGGGACGCAGGCGTGTTCTAAGTTCAAAGTTGATGATAATGGTAACGATGTTGGTGTAACAAAAGTCGTTCCACTTGCCTCTCCGACAGGCGCGGGCGACCGCCGGACGTTTTATGCCGTAGAGCTTGAATTGGAAAAAATCGTCAGCAATTCGGCAACTGTATCCTACGATCCGGAGCAGGGCGGACATAACAATTCGCTGGCGCTTGCCGACCCTAACGCCGGAAAACTTACAGGTAAATTTGGTCCTATCAGCGCCACCGCTCCGCAGGCACAGTTAAAGACGCTGTCCTTGGATGTAACTATCAGCGGTCAAAACGATGGGACGCTGATGGACGAAAATACGCCCACAGTGCCAACGAGGATGTTTGAAGCGTCTCTTGCCGACGATAGGGTCTCCAGCGTTGTTATGACCTTCACACTGGATAAGGAGTCCGACTGGTCCGTCTCAGTCAACGGCGCTGCTCCCAATCCCGGCGCGAAGGCGTCAAAAGGTGACGTCAACGTGGGTCTCAAAGAGGGATGGAACCGCATCACGCTCACGGTGGGAGACGTATCCCAGCCGGGCTTTGTCACCTACGAGATCTGGCTCTATAAGGGCACTCCCGCCTACAGCCCCGTAACGAGCATTACCCTTGAATCGGAGAGCGGCGAGCTATTGGGTACGGTAACGTTCGCTGACGGCTACCTCCAAGGCTACGCCTCCATACCGGGATCATACAGGAGTGTTGTGGTGAAAGTCGCTGCCAAAGACGATCCGCAGAGCATCAGTATAAATGGCGAAGATGCCCTTGATGGCAAGGCAACCGTGCACTATCTTGTTGCGGGGGAGATACGTGATGTCAAGATAACGGTTACCAGCAAAACTGGCGAGACCGCCTCGTATTTAGTCGAATTAAACAGCCGCAATGACGATGTGAAGCTGGACGGTCTTAAGGTGTACATGATCGACGAAAAAAAAGACAGAACGGAGCTTACGCTTATACAGGATGATAACGGCAGCGGTGTCGTAACTGGGTTTAATAAGGATCTGTCGCCCAACGCCCAGGGCTATCGCGGCTATAATGTGCAGCTGGAGCAGCTCCCTAATATCGAAAAGTATAAATTTATAGTAGTTCCCACCGTTGAAACCAATATGGAGTATGATACGGAAGTATTCGTCAGCACAGAGGAGGGCCGCCAGGAAAATCCTATAAAATCCGGCGAAGAGAGCAAAAAATTTACCATAGATGGACAGGGAAAGACTTTGCCTGTTTATATTACGATGAGCAGGAAGAATCCCTCTACGGGCGGCACCGACATAAGCGACTACAAGGTACGGGTGAATCTGGTTTCGCAAAACGTGGAACCGCGGCTCTTATCACTGAAGCTCTACGATAAGTTTGAAACAAAAGACGTCCTGAAATTGTCTCAGACGGAGCTTAATGGCAATGAGAAACTATTCAAGACAGAGCCAAACTCACTCAAGTTCACACTGAGCGCGGAAATACCAGACGACAAGACCATAACGTTGGATACGAATCTGGACCGGGACAAGGACTCCTATACCATTCTAGACGGCAAGCTGACCGCCGCCATCAATATGGTGTGGGGCGAAAAGAGAGAAATACGATTCACCGTCAGCAATACGGCAACCGGTCGGAAATATGATTACAAACTCAACCTGCAGCAGGGATATGCCGGAAAGCCTTTCATTTACCTGGGAATAACCCCCGAAGAACTGTCAAAAATATGGCTGAACGGCTCAGGGCCGAGTTTTAGGATTAACGGTATTTCTTCCTGCATACAGTTTGATTTGCCCACGGAGCCAGGCGGCAACAGAAAATTTTCTTACATCGTCAAATCGGACATCTCAAGGTTCGACAACCTGTCGATATCTGGAAAAGACGACGACGGCAGCGGAGTGATGACTGTAGACTGGGCGGTATTTCCTCCGCTGGGGCAGGAAGAGAACCCTCCAAGCTTTAAAATCGCCAATATGAACCCGGACGCCGAGCCGGGCTCCGCTCCCATAGACTGGCAGATAGTTGGCGAGCCGACGGTAAATCCCCGCAGGACTGGCGGTACGGTTTCGCTCTATTTTTCTAACCAGTCTAAGAAGGCTTTTACCTATACACGCAGTTATGAACCCCTCGCTGAAGACCGCAAAGATGGTATAGGCGAAATATTGGACCGTCTCTATCCCGTATATTTACAGGCCTCGCTGCCGGACGGCCGTGAGCGTCAGGGTGAGTTTGCGTGGATAAGGACCACTAAACTGACAGAATTCTCACCGATAGTGGCAAACTTGGTCGAGAAAAATCCACTCGAAATCATCGAATTTACTGCGGAGAAAACGCCGCCTCTGACAGGTATCAGTATTCTTGCATATAGTAGTACTACAACCGTTGTTCAGGCGGGGGCAAAATATCAATTTAAAATTGTGCCGGAACTAAAAACATACGGACAGTACAGAAAGTATGACGAGGGCAAATTTGCCAAGAAATATCCAAACGCGATGTGTGCTTGGGGATGGAAATGGATGTTTACGACGCCATGGTTTCCAATACAGGCGCAGGTTGACTTCTATAAGCAGAGCCATCCCGGCGCCGGAGACGATGTATATGACGCGGTCGACATCGACTACAGCGGCGATCCCATTACATGGAAATTGACCGGTACAGGCGGCGCCTTTAAAGACCCGACCGATGTCAGCGAATATGCCACGGTCGATCAGAATGGAATCGTCCACGCTAAAAAGCATCTTCCTATGGGCTCGTTGATTAGGTTGTGGGCGACTACGAAGAGGCTTGAGAGAAGAGCTTATATTGATATTGATATAATCCATGAAAATGCCGGTGATGTATCTACAAATCGTGAAAAAAAGTTTGCGTTTATCGCATTGTCGCCTAGGATGGCCTTCTATGGTTCTGATTTCCAATATGATGCTGTAAAAGGCAAAGACTATTGGAGTAAATGGGCTACAGTAATCGCTGATCTATGGCTGGACGGAGGTATACGACGCGGCAATATATCATGGTGTAATTTAAGGAATTCCGGAAAGGAAAAAAATCATACCATACTTTTAGGTTCAGAAGAAAGTAAATTAAGATTAAAGCTGATTCATTACTACAATACCATCTCAACTATACATTACGATGCCACAAATGCAAAATATTCTTTTGCTGTGATTGATGAATGGCCTCTGGAAAAGAAACCGATAGGGGATGTGCTAGCCCGCATACCCCGTTACCAGCCGTACCAGATAGCGATGGCGGACTTCCTGGAAAAGACGTATAAAGATAAGAATAATCTTTTCAACCCACCTATGACGGTAGAGGTGTCAGGGTATCCAGTATATGGCACAAATATTATTAAGAATGATTTTACATTTATCGTGGAGACGGGCAGCCAATCGGAAATAAGATCGTCAATGGCATCAAACGCCTTGAGACAACTTCGCGGGAATAGTTCGCAGGATGATGAGGAAATTCTGGCAAGTGAAAGAGGACGCTGGGATTTGGAAGAACATCATGTCCTGAGTGAGCTGAATATGACGCCGGAAGAGGCCGGCCTATCGGAAGACATCGTTATGTCCGTACTCTCGGATGGCAGAACCGGCATCAACATGGTCGTGGGCGGCGAAGAAGAGTCCGGCGGCGTGCCGGAGGAGGGCGGCATGAAGGCCTCTGTCGCTGGCGGCAGCGTCATGGCCGCGGCAGAAGATATCGAATGGATATGCCCCGACATCCCCGGCGCAGAAGAGGTAAGCGTAATTTACGGCGACGGAACGCCGGTCTCCTCAGATTTCTCCCTCTATTACAACAAAGTGAAGGAGCTGTCGGAAAAAGAGGCCTCCGGCGCGAGGGCAAGCCGCAGCTCTTCCGCGATACCCAAGCTCGCTCCAATGAAGATCAGCTTCGCCGTCGACTCCAATGCCTTTGACGATCTCGAGCTGCTGGGTTTCAATTACAAGATGAAGGGCAGCGACGAGGTGTACTGCGTAAAGGCGCAGGGTACCGGCGCTAACGGCGGTTTTTCTTTCAGCGACGCGGCTGAGGAAGAAAAGAAAAAAGAGCTTGCGGCAAGTTCCGGCGGCGGATGTAACGGCGGCTTTGCCGGTCTGCTGGCTCTCTTTGCCGCGGTCCTGCCGCTCTGCGCCATAAAACGCGGCAAAAGTTAAATATCACCGGAAACGGAACCGTCCCGCGCCGACCAACTAAAGGCCGGCCGGTTCCGCTTCTAGCGTCAGTCTGAACACAAAAATAAACCTAAATTGCTGTTTATATTTTCCTATTCATAGGAAATCGGCGTTTAGAAGTGCGAATAACTTCATGACTGGGGGCTTGGCAATGCTCACCGCACTTTAGTGCGCCTCCGCTTGCCAAGCCCCCAGTCATGAAGTTATTCGCACTTCTAAACGCCGATTTACCAGTTCGCTGATTGATTGAACGGTATAATCGATCTCTTCTTCCGTGTTGAAATACCCCGGCGAGAGGCGCAGCGCGCCCTCCGGGAAGGTGCCCAGCGTCCGGTGGGCCAGCGGAGAGCAGTGGAGGCCGGGGCGGCTCTCGATGCCGTATTGGTCGCTGAGGTCTCGCGCAAGCGTGCCGTTGTCCATACCGTCGACGTTGAAGGCGTAGACGGGCAGCCGCGGCGTGCCGTCTCCCGCTGCGCCGAGCAGGCGCATCCCCTTTATCGAAAGGAGCCCATCTTCGAGACGTCTTCCGAGCTGTTCCTCTTTGGCGGCTATTGCCGCGATGCCGGTCTTTTCGAGCCATTCCAGCGCCGCGTCAAGTCCCGCAATGGCGGGAAGATTCGGTGTGCCCGCCTCAAATTTGTCAGGCATGAGCGCCGGCTGTGTCTCCTCGTGGGAGAGGCTGCCGGTGCCGCCGGTTATGAGGGGCGCGCACCTTTCGGCAAATTCGGGGTTCCAGATGATGCCGCCGGTACCCTGGGGGCCGAATAGCCCCTTGTGGCCCGTGAAGCAGAGGGCGGCTATGCCGAGCTCCTGAACGTCGATCGGCAAAAGCCCCCCCGTCTGGGCGCAGTCGACGACGAGCGGCACGCCGCGGCGGGCGCAGATCTCCGCCGCCTCTTCGATCGGCTGGACGGAGCCGCAGACGTTGCTGCAGTGAGTCATGACGACGAGGTCGGTCTTTTCCAGCAGCGCTTCGGAGAGCGATTTTGACGGCAGATAGCCGCGCAGGCTGCACTGCAGCACGTCGACCAGTACGCCCTGTTCCTGCATCTCCCGCAGCGGGCGTACCACGGAGTTGTGCTCCATCGAGGTGGTGACGACGCGCATCTCAGGTTTGAGAAATCCCCTGAGCACGATGTTCAGCGAATGTGTGACGTTTGATGTTAGCGTCACATATTTGGCGTTGGCCTTCGCGTAGCCGCCGAAGAGCTTCGCCGCGCGGGCGCGCGCCGTGAAGACGATATCGAGGCTTTTAAGGTCGCGCTCGGAGGCGGAGCCGCGCGCGGCGTTCGCTCCGGCGCGCGTCATGAAATCAAAGACCGCCTGCGGTACCTCCTGTGGTTTGGGCCAGGTCGTGGCGGCGTTATTCAGATAGATATGTCTCATATCAGCCGAGGACTACCGGCTTGTCCGCTCCGAAGACCGCCTCGGAAATCTCGAACATGTTGGATATAGTGCCGATAGTGATCTGGTCGGTGATCCCAAAATGTTTCGTGCAGGTGCCGCAGATGAGTATCTTTGTCCCCGCGGCTTCCAGCTCTTTGAGGGTGTCAAGTGTCGAGGCCTCCGGCAGCGCCATCTTTACGCCCTCGTTCATCAGGGCCACGGCCGATGGCGGCGTGGATGTCTTTGTCAGCGTTCCGATGTATGCCTTCATAAGCACCTCTCCGAGGCCGTCGGAGGGAGCGCCGATTTTGTCAGAGGTGAAGAGTATCGCGGTGCTTACCTCTCCGTTTTTTTGTACCGCGGCGGCTTCGCCGCTCTTTTGGCCGGTGATGTATATGCCCTCGGCGCCGTCCTCGCGTGAGGCGGTATATCCGCGGCTTTCAAAGAAGCGTGTGACGTTTCCCGCCGCGACCTCGTTGTCCACGCAGGCGCGTATCTGGGCGGTACCTTTATCCGCCTCTTCTTTTACAAGCAGGACTGGTTTCGGGCATTCCAGTTTTCTAGCGTCGATTTCTATCATGATGTTTTCTCTCCTTCTTTAGAAAAACCGCTGACTATATGAGCCGCGCGGCGGCATATAATCAGCGGAAGATATATGGCTATAGGGATTAGCGGTCTCTAATACTTCTGCTGTTTCAGAAAGGCGATGAATTTTTCCACGAGCTGCGGGTCAAGACGCGTACCGGCCTGCGCGCGCAGTCTCTCAATCACTTCGTCTTCCGAAGGGATGCGGCGTCCGGGCCAGGGGCGCGTCATCTCATTCCAGGCGTCCGCGATGGCGAATATCCTTGCCTGGATCGGTATTGCGCTGCCTGATAGCCCCTGCGGGAATCCGGTGCCGTCCCAGTTTTCATTCCACGCGTAAGGCAGCGCGGAGGCGGGGCGCAGGAGTTCTATCGCTTCCATGAAGTCCTTTGATTTTATCGGATACTTCCGGTATTCGCGCAGCTCCGCAGGCGTAAGCGGCGAGGTCTTGGTGCGGATGGAGAAAGGCAGCGAGAGCATACCCATACGGCTGAAGAGCGCTCCGAGGTAGATATAGATGAGATCTTCCTCTTCGAACCCGTTTTCCCTTGCGAAGTCCCGTGCCTTGGCGGCGCCTCTGACGAGCGCGGCGCGGAATTTTTCGTCTCCCGGTGAAAAGGCCGTCGCGATGTCTTCAAGCGTCTTCATGCAGAGGCGTCTGCCGGCCTCCGCGAAACGTTTGTAGACGGAGATCGTGATGTCGTCGGCTTTGTTCTTCTCACCCTGTTTAAAGTCGAAGAAGGCCATGAAGTCGTTCAGCGTGCGCTGGATGCTGGCAATCTCGTCGCGTTTGCGGTCTATCGTGATGCTGCGCGCGTCGCTGGCTTCGTCGCGGATAGCCTCTATCTCGTGCTGTAGGCGTTTCATGCGGTTTGTTATCTGGTGTTTCATAAAGAATCCGAAGAGGAATACGACGAAGAGCGCGGCGATCGCGAGAATGGAGAAGAGTATCTGCAGTTCACGCTCGGCGCTCTTGATATCCACGTTTTGGGAGATGCCGGAGATCCAGAAAGCAGGCGAGCCGGCGTGGTCGCGCACGAGCAGCCGCCCTGTGGTGAATGAATTTCGCGGGTCGGTATTGAGGATCATATTCGGAAGCTCCCGCCCCTTATCATTTTGCGGAACGGGCTCCACGGCGAAGGTGAAATGGAGGCCGCTGGTGATTTTATGGATCATCTTCGGCGAGAGGGCCATCGTGGCGATAAGGTAGCCGGCCTGGTCTCCGCCCTTGTCGGAGCGGCGTATATGCTTGACGGCGAAGAATATAGGTTCCTCACCCTTCATTACGATACCGCTTGTGCCGTCGACGGGGAGGTTTTTAAAGATATCCTCTCCCTGGTTGCTGAAGATCGCGGCGACCTCGCTCTCCGGAGTGGAGCTGTCGTCGGGGGCGCTGTAGTCGCGGGCGAATTTTACGTTGAAGTCGTTGTCTATGAATATCAGCGAGGAGACGCCGATCTCCGTGAGAACGGCCCTGTTGAGGTATATATTCGGGTAGTCGGGGTTGAGGCCGGTCATATAGTCCCACGCTTTGTCAGAATAGGCCCAGTTGCCCGCTATCGCCGAGAGCGTGCGCACCTCCCCGTTCAGGGTCACCGAGGTTCTGGAGAGGTCTCTGGTCATACGCTCTCTGTCAGTCTGTTCCGCTGATGTGATCAAAAAATTTGTAAACAGAATATCAAGTATCAGCAGCACTGACAGCAGTATTACTCCGAGAAAAAGTTGTGTTTTACACCTGAGCGTCATCTATACCCCTCCGGCAAGTTGAGATTAATTAATCCATGTCACCATATATTGTAACAGAATTTCTTGGAAATAAGACAAAAAATAGCGTAAAAGTATGGCTGATAAATTGTGAAATTACACAATTATGGGGTAAAATATTCTCGCGGCGTTTTGCGGCGCGGGATATGCGCGGCAAATGCGCGGCAAAGGTCCGTGATATCTATATCCTGACGGCGGAGGGATGTCTTTGAGTTTTAAAGAACCGGTTGAATATATGGCGGAGCGGGCCTCGCGTCACGGAGACGTTCTCACCGTTTCCCTGTCCGTCTGCCGCGAGGCGGCCTCTTTAAGCGGCCTGTCGGTTCGTGAGGCGGAGATCGCCGCGCTGCGCGGAGGGCTTTGCCCCGCGCGCTATGAGCGCACGATCGGCACCTTCGGCCTTGAGGGACAGGCGCGGCTGCTTGAATCCAGCGCGGCTGTGGCAGGCTGCGGCGGACTCGGCGGCTGGATAACTGAGATTCTTGCCCGCGCCGGCGTGGGGCGGCTTATTCTTATCGACGGCGATGTCTTTGACGAAAATAATCTTAACCGCCAGCTCTACGCGACGGAGGAAAATATCGGTGAGCCGAAGGCCGCCGCCGCCGCCGAGCGTGTAAGACAGGTCAATTCCGGCGTCACGGCGGAATATTATCAGATGTTTATAGATGAGGCGAACGGCGCGGAGCTTCTCTCTCCGGCAGATGTGGTGCTCGACGCGCTGGATAACAACCGCGGACGCCGCGATGTATTCAGCCTCTGCCGGAGGCTCGGCATTCCCTTCGTTCACGGGGCGGTGGCCGGCTTTTTCGGCCAGGCGGCGGTGCTGCGGCCGCAGGACAGGCCGCTGTGGGAGAGCTCGGAGCTCCCGGATAAGGGAATAGAACTTACTACAGGCAACCCGCCCTTTATACCGCCGTTTATCGCCTCGGTGCAGGCGGCGGAGGCGCTTAAAATTCTCGCGGGGCTTGAGGGAGGGCTGGAGCATACTCTGCTTTGGTTTGATCTTATGCGCTGTGATATGCAGAGGCTGAGATTAAAATGAAGACGAAGATCGTACTTGACGCGCACTTTGACATGCTGCTCGATGTGCTGGCCCTGCGCCGGCGCGGAGAGCATGCTGTTTTGGAGAGACGTTTTCTGCCCGGATTTCGTTCCGCCGGCATAAACGCCGTCGTCTGTTCTGTTTTTATCCTTGACGAGCTGGTACCCGAGGGGGCGCTTAGAAACGCGCTCGATCAGATATCGGCGCTGTATGCCGACCTTGAGGAGTCCGCTTCGTTCCGGCTATGCCGCAGCGTGAGGGAGTGCCGCGCGGCGGCGGACGACGGCAGGGTCGCCCTGTTTCTCTCTCTCGAGGGCGCGGAGCCGCTTGGACGCGATATCCTTCTGCTGCGCGTATTTTATGAGCTTGGCGTTCGGCTTCTGGGACTCGCCTGGTCGCGGCGCAATTATGTCTGCGACGGCGTATCGTTTGAGGCGGAGGCGCCAGCCTCGTCTCAGGGTTCGCTTACCGACTTCGGACGCGAACTGGTGGCGGAGGCCTGCCGTTTGGGCATGGTGATAGACGTGAGCCATCTGAACGACGCCGGTTTCCGTGAGGTCGCCCATATTGTGAAGGTTCCCTTCATCGCCTCGCATTCAAACTGCCGCGCGCTGTCCTCGTCGCCAAGGAATCTCGCCGACTGGCAGCTTGAATCACTCGCCGCGGCTGGCGGCGTCACGGGCATGAACGCCTATGGCCCCTTCGCGGCGGAGGAGCGTTCCGCGAGGACCCCGGAGGCGCTGCTTGCCCATCTAGACTATGTCGTCCGCCGTTATGGCGTGGAGCACGCCGGGCTGGGACTGGATCTCTGCGCCTGTCTCTTGGCAATCAACGCCGGATATATCGGTGAGGGGAACACGGACCTTTTCAAGGACCATGCTGACGCCGGAGAGAGATTTATCAAGGCTGTGCGTGAAAGATATAAAGAGGACGAGGCGGACGCCATTTTGGGCGAGAATTTCCTGCGTATCTTTGAAATGGTGATGGGCGGCTGATGGAGAGGTACGGCTATCCAATCGTCGTCTACGAAGAGCGGGCCGCCGAAGGGCCGCTGTGGATCGGAAATTTTCCCGGATTGAACGGCTGCTGGGTCGAGGGTTCGTCAAAGGAAGATGTGCTGGCGAGAGCTCCTTACGTGATCCACGAATTTGCCGCCGCCTGCCGTGAGCTTGGATGGGCGCTCCCAGGTCCCCCAGCCCTGTCCGAACTTGAGGAGACGGGGCTGGGAGAGGCCTTTTTCATCGAGGAATATTTACCGGAACACGGAGAGCTGTAACTTGGAATCTGTAACACACGACAAGAAGAATCTGCTTAAATTTGTAATACCCTCTCTGCTGGGGATCGGCGTCTTTCTCGTTCCTTTCCCGCTGCACGGAGGGATGAATACTCTGATCGGGCACGCTAAAGAATTTTTGATGATGTCGATCATCGGGTGGCAGCCGCTTATAGTTTCGGCTCTCTCTCTCGTTGTGGCGCTTTTAACGGTGTCTGCGAGGTTTTTCAGGCCTAGGTGGATAATAGAGAACCATATTCTCCACGAGAATCTCTCCGGCGGTCCCGTATGGTTCGCCGCGCGCGTCTGCGCTTTGCCGATCTCGCTCTTTGTGCTTTTCGGCTCGCAGCACTATCTTGGTATCGGCGGCCCGCTCAGCATATTTGTGGCAAAGGCCTCGTTTATCGTCAACAATCTGGCTCCGCGCCTTATTATGCTCGCGATCGTCCTTGGGATATGGGCGCCTCTGATCATGGATTTTGGCCTTGTTCAGTTTATCGCCGTTTACGCGAGCCCTATTATGCGCCCGCTCTTCCGCGTGCCGGGACGCGCGGCGATCGACTGTGTCGCCTCGTGGCTAGGCAGCAGCTCGATGGCGGTCGTATTCACAGCGAAGATGTACGACGCAGGTTATTATACGGACCGCGAGGCTGCGGCGATCGTCTGTGGTTTCTCGCTCGCCGGTATATATAATATCTACGCGATCGCAGAGCTTTTCTATATGGAGTACGCGATGCCGCAGATACTTTTCGTCGTCTATCTCACGATGATCCTGCTGGCTGCGGTGCTGCCGCGGATATGGCCGCTCTCGACGATACCGGATAATTATTACCTGGGGCGTGACAACTACCACGCGCATCACACGGGAGAGCGTCACGGTCATTCGCTCTTTGGCTGGGCAATGCTTAGGGGGACGGCGAGGGCGCGCCATATGAACGTAAAGCAGTATCTGCATGAGAGCCTGGCGATAATATACACGCTGCTTTTCAGCACCGTGCCGCTGATGGTGACATTCGGAACGCTGCTCTTCGTGGTTGCCGAAACGACAAGCATAGTGAAGATATTGGCCGTTCCCGCGGAGACGGCGCTTAAAACGATGGGGGCGATGGAGTCGAGTATAATCGCCTCCGCGACGGTTTTTTCCTTTGTCGACCAGTTCCTCGCCGTCACCTATGGACGGCTGCTGCTCACTGAGCAGGCCCGTTTCATCTGTATCTGTCTTTCGATAACGGGGCTGATAAACCTTACCGAGGTCGGTCTGCATGTGTGGCATTCAAACATCCCGCTGCGCTTCTGGCAGATGACGGTGGTATACGTGATGAGGATCGTCATGTCAATGGTCATCGTCATTCCGGCCGCGGGGCTGCTTTTTCCGTAACCGGCGGGAGATAAAAAGGCCGCCGTCTCAAGATACGGATGAGACGGCGATAATTTATGCGGCGTTAATAATATAGGCGGCTGCCTTTTGCGGTTGTCCTGCGCTCAGTCTTTTTTGATGTCGGCCTTCGTGCCGCCGGTGATCCTCAGCAGCTCTTCAGGCGCGACTGGGAAAAAGGCGTGGTCGGTGCCGGCGGCGGCCCACACCGTATGATAGAGAAAGAGATCCTCGTCGAGCAGCGTCGGCGGCTGTTCCGGATAGCCCACCGGCGGCACGCCGCCGGGGCGGAAGCCCGACCATTCCGTGCAGGTCTCGCCGTCGGCGAATGAGACGTGCGAAGCCCCCAAGAGCCTCTTGATCTTTTTGGTGTCAACGCGGTTGACGCCGGACATCAGCGCGAGCGCGAAGCTCTTCCCGTGGTTCACGCGCAGCAGTATGCTCTTAAGTATCTCTTTTTCCGGTGCGCCTACTGCCGCGGAGGCGTCGGCGACGGTGAATATGGTGGCCGTGGTCTCCCTTATCTGCGACGAACATTCGCTTTCTTCAAGAAATTTCCGTACCGTTTCTATTGGGTTGAAACCCTCACCTGGCATTTGTGCCCACTCCTTCCAACCTTTTACCGGAGGCGACCTTTTTCATCAGTTGGGGGCGGTTCAGCGCCTCCGCGAAGAAAGATGGTTCTCCGTTCCGTTTTTCCTGGTCAGTTACGTTGTATATCTCTATATTCTCCAGCACTGAACGCACATACTCGCGTGTCTGCGGGTATGGGATCTCCTCTATCCATTCCACCCAGTCGCCGGCCTCCGTGTCCCACCGTGAGACTGAGGCCGCGCCGGCGTTATAGGCCGCGAGCGCGAGCGGCAGCTTGTTCGAAAATCTTGCCTTTAGGTGGGCGAAATATGCTGCCCCCAGCATAATATTGTGTGTCGGGTCATAGGGCGAAAGTTCCTCGTTTTTAAGGCGCGCCGCCGCCTCGCGCGCCGTGAATGGCATCAGCTGCATGAGCCCCACGGCCCCGGAGCGGCTCACGGCCTGTTCGTTAAATTTGCTCTCCTGCCTGATCAGCCCCAGCAGGATATTTTGTGAGACTCCGGTCTTTGCCGAGGCCGCCGCGACCTCGCCGTTCCATCGCCGTATGTAGGCGGCGCGCGCGCAGGCCGAGCGCACGAGCCGCGTGAGGGCCGGATACCGCCCTTCATATGCCAGCACTAGGCTGTAAAAGTCAAGCGGATGACGCAGGGCGAGCAGCGAGGCGGCAACGGCTGCCTCCTCGCCTCTGCCAAGCCTTTCGAGGGCGCGTATCTTCCAGTAGGCGACGCGCGCGGGACGTATTTCAAAGGGTGAGGTCAGCGGGTTCTTCGACCAGCTGTTCAGAGCGGCTGCGGCGTCGCCGCTTTTCCACTCCCGCCAGCCCTCGCGCCAGTCGCTTGCGGCTTCGCGGTGCACCGCGCCGGATATGAGGGGGAGAGAGGCCAGAAGGGCGCATAAGAGCGTAACGCGGAGCATAAACTTTCCCGCTCCTCCGTTCTTTTGCTTGCAGTCGGAGAATCTTTGCGTTATTTTATTGAAGATGATTTTTACCCCGGAGGGAATTGCATGCATATAACTGAGGCTCCTTGTTACATAAATATTATAGAGTATGCGGCAGAATGCCCATGAAGTCAAGAGCGGCTAAGCTGCTGGCCTCGGCGGCGCACGAAGCGGCGGTCCGCGAGGTGCTTACGACTCCGAAGCCTGGGCTTGTCGACGCTGAGGGAAGCGGTTGCCATGAGGATATGGACTGCGCGCTTTTTATAAAGAGTGCGCAGGCGATCGCTCCCTTTTGGGAGGCACAGGCGCGTACCGGTCTCAACGGAACGCCGCCGTCGGAGGCAATGCGGGAGCTGCGGGCGGCGGGGGCGGAGATGGAGCGCGCGATGTTTGCCGCCACGGACGGAATAAACACCCACAAGGGGCTGATCTATCTGATGTCGCTGCTGCTTTACGGAGCGGGCTATATGCTGTCGGCGGAGGGCGAGGCGTCGGCGGACGGCGCGGCAAGGGCCGCCTCGCGCGCCGTGAGCGGCGCTGTGGCGAGGGAGCTTGGGGCGCTGGCCGCGAAGAGTCCGGATAGGCCTCTGTCGAATGGAGAGAGGCTCTTTTTAGAGTACGGTATCACCGGCGTCCGCGGCGAAGCGGAGAGGGCCTTTCCATCCGTTGTCAAAGACGGCCTTTCCGCTCTGAGGAATGCCTTGGATGACGGAGCCGCGGAAAACGACGCAGGGCTGGCCGCACTGCTTGCGATAATGGCGGTCTGCGAGGACAGCAATGTGATACACCGGGCGGGATACGGCTACTGGAGGGATGTCTACCCGCGTCTCGTCGCGGATACAGCGGTGAAGTTTGACCCGCGGCGCCCCGACTACCGGCCGCTGTACGCGCTGGAAGCCGCTTTCCTGCCGCTGCGCGTGAGCCCGGGCGGCGCGGCAGATCTTTTAAGTTGTACATATTTTTTGAATTTTTTGCAGAAAGATATAATCTATTAGTTGTCATACTCTTGATATTGTTGTAATATAATAGGAACAAGTCTCATGTTGATTACAAAACTTCATATGGAAAGGGAGCCTGTGAAAAATGAGTCTAGGTAATAGAATCAAATCACTTCGTAAGGCGCAGCACCTCACACAGCAGAAACTTGCTGACAAAGTGGAAGTGAGCCGTATTTATGTTCAGGCGCTTGAGAGCAACCGCCGCCTTCCTTCAATGAAACTTCTTCAGAAACTGGCGCCGGCGCTCAACGTTGAGGTTACGGACCTTCTTATGGACTTTTCCACTCCCGACAAGCCGGGGCGCGTGCAGCTGGAATCGATGCTTGACAACGGCGAGCTTGAGATCTGGTACCGCAGCAAGAAGCTTTCGGAAAAGGAGCTCCGCCGGGTCTATCGTGTCATCGAAGCCGCTCTTGACGACTGGGATGAAAAGGATGCAGCCGGAGAATAACGCCGAAGAGTTAGAGGAAGAAAGTTTTGATGATTTCCCCTCCCCTCCGCCGGTAATTCCGGAATGGGCGCGGCAGGAGGGGAGCCAATGGCAGCGCCTCGATGAGTTTGACATCCTGGCAAAGGCCGAAGAGCTGACGGGACTCTCTCTTGAGATAAAATACGAGCCCCTTCCGATAGGAGTCTGGGGGATACATCTGGTGCGCGGCGAGCGCGGACGCGTATTCGTCAACTCACAGCTGCCTCCGTTCTGGCAGCGTTTTGCAATATTTCATGAGCTTTATCATCTGCTGAACCATACTAAGGGCGCGCGTTTCTGGCAGCATACGTTTGTTTCGATGGAGAGTTTTGAAAATCGCGCCGACAGCTTCGCCTGGGCCGCCGCTTGGCCCGAGTGGGAGGAAAACCAGTATTGCGACTGGAATTAGGGGCGTGGACTGATGGCGGATAAATTGAAGAAGCTGCCCTTTTTTTTGCCCTTCGCCGGGTGCCGCGGGCAGTGCGTATACTGTAATCAGCGGGCGATAACCGGGGTGACGGAGGTACCGAGTCCCGATTATGTCCGCGCCGTTTTGAAAGATATCAAAGAGCCGCGGGAGATATGCTATTTCGGCGGCTCTTTCTGCCGTTTCCCTGAAGAGACGATAAAGGCATACCTCGACTGCGTCGCGGAATACGCTCCGGCGGGCAGCGCCGTACGCTTTTCTACCTATCCGGGGGATCTGCGTGACGATGCGCTGCGCGCGCTGATAAAAAAATATCCCGTCTCGCGTATCGAGCTGGGTATCCCTACGCTTGACCCAGCCGTTCTCGCCGCCTGCCGCCGGGAGGCCGACCCGGAAAAGATATTCGAGGATATCTCGCTCCTCATGAAGGATTCCCTGCCGGTCGGCGTTCAGATGATGATCGGGCTGCCGGGACAGCGCAGGGAGAGCAGCCTGCGTGACCTTACGAGGCTTGCGGAGCTCAAGGGCGGTGAACGCTGGGAGCTGCGTCTATATCCATGCCTTGTGATCGCGGGTACGGAGCTCGAACGGCTCTATCGGAGGGGTGAGTACCGCCCGCTTTCGGTGGAGGAGGCGGCCCTATGGGGCGGGGAGTTTATCGAGCTCGCCGTGGTATTTGGCTTTGTGCCGATCAGGATCGGTCTGCAGGAGACGGTGTCGCTGGCAGCGGAGGTTAAGGCGGGGCCGCACCATCCGGCGCTTGGCGAACTGATACTTGCGGAGGCGGAGGCCAGGAGGCTTGTGAAGCTTGTTCCCAAAGGCCCCTGGCAGGTCCCGCGCCGCGATATCTCAAAATTTCGCGGTCATGGCGGTTTTGGTATAAAACGCCTTGCAATACACGCCGGAATATCAGAAAATGAGGCCGCGAAACAGATAGTATATGAAAGCTGAATCTTGATCAAGGACAGATCAAAGGGTAGAAAAGGGAGTCGGGTAAATGAGGGAGACATGTGAGAGGGCGCAGATAATAAAATTATTCGAGCCCTTTGAGAATAAAACATTTCCAGTAAAAAACCGCTTCGTCAGGGCGGCGACTTGGCTTGGCGCCTGTGACGGCGCGACAGGCCGAGCCACGCCCGCCGCGATATCGCGCCAGGCGGAGACGGCGGCCGGAGGCGCGGGCACGGTGATATCGGAGTTTGCGTACGTCAGCCCCGAGGGACAGGCCGCGCCGAAGCAGTGGGGGATCGACGTGGAGGAGGCCGTCGGTGACGTCCGGCAGCTGTCCGCCGCCGTCCATGGAGCCGGTTCAAAGCTTGTCGTACAGATATGCCACGCCGGCGGCGCGCGCATGTCGGCCTCCTCGAGGGGGCTGCCCGCCTATTCTCCGAGCGGCGGCGAATACCCTGGCAGCGATATCATCGCCCGGGCGATGTCAGAAGAGGATATAAAAAAGGTCTGCCGCGATTTCGCGGCGGCGGCAAAAAGGGCGAAAGATGGCGGAGCCGACGGCGTAGAGATACACGGAGCCCACGGTTTCCTATTGACGCAGTTTCTTTCGCCGCTCATCAACCGCCGTGAAGACCGTTACGGCGGTAGTTTTGAGAACCGTCTGCGGCTCACGCGCGAGGTATATGCCGCGGTGCGCGGGGCCGTTGGCGCTGATTTTTCCGTATGGCTCAAGATAAGCGCCACGGAGGGCGCTGAGGGCGGATACGGCCCCGATGAGGGTACCGAGGCCGCTCTTACGCTGCTGCGTGACGGGGTGAATGTCGTAGAGGTCTCTTCAGGGACCGGTTATGCCACTTCGGAGCATATTCCGAGCGTAGTCGGCGTCTCAGCCGGCGAATCGGAGGCGCCCTTTGCCCCCTATGCGGCGAAGATAAGGGCATCCGCACCGAAAAACTCTCTGGTGCTGCTGACGGGAGGGCTGCGCTCGCTGCCCGTGATGGCCGCGCTGCTGGAGGATGGCGTCGCCGACCTTTTTGGGCTGAGCCGCCCGTTCAACGCGGAGCCGGACCTCATAAACCGCTGGGCGGAGGATGACGCGAGGCCTTCGGCCTGTATCTCCTGCAACGCCTGCTTCAAGACGGGCGCCTATGGCGTGGTGGATTGTCCAATCATGCGAGATCGCCAGGAGGGAAACTGGGACCCCCTATAGAACGGCGGCGCTGTTGTTTCTTTGCATATTGTGCTGAAATACTGCGGGCGGCTCCTGCCGCCCGCATTTTTTGTGTGGATCAGACCGACGGCGGCGTGTATTTTTATATTTTTTTTATGAACTTGCATAAAACAAAGTAGACTGTGGTTGACAAGTATGCAGAATAAAACTAAAATTCATAAGAAATGTTTCACAGAACAAATTTATCAAAAAATGTATGATTTTAAGGAGTGTATTTAGATGGACAGTACGCAGTTACAGAACCTTTTGATGGAAAAAGCGCATACGATGCCGAACAAGGCGCGCCGTGTTGCGGAGTATCTGCTCGCCAACATGCGTGAGGCCTCCTTTCGTTCCATTGGCGATATAGCGGACGAACTTAAGGTTTCCAAGGCGCAGCTTGTGCGCGTCGCCCAGATGCTCGGCTTTTCCGGATACGCGGAGCTCAAAGCCTGCCTCCAGAAGACGATTCTCGAGCAGATCAATCCTGCGGCGCTGCTGGCGCGGGCGGTAAACTCAAGCGACTCATTCCCCGACAGCGTCTTCAAGGCAGAACACGCGAACCTTGACGATACGATGGCTCAGCTTTCGCCTGAAGAGACTGACCGCTTCAACGAGATAGTCAAAGGCGCCAACAACATCTACTGTATTGGATGGGGCATATCGTCGCTGGTCATGGAGCTGATGCAGATACGCCTTACGATAATGGGATGCCGCGCCTTCCTCTGCCGCCGCGGAGGCCTCTCTCTCTGGGAGCAGGTGCGCGGGGTTCGTGAGGGCGACGTCGTCATCGTCTGCGAGCTTCCGAGCTATGCCGTGGAGGTTACGGAGTCGGTGGAGATCGCCCATCGGAACGGCGCGAAAGTTATCACCATGACGGACAGCGCCGCCGCCCCCGTCTGCCGTTTTGCCGAGCTTCAGCTCAATGTTTCGGCCAACAGCCCGACCTTCGGCAGCAGCATCATCGGCCCGATCTTCCTTACGCACGTGCTCACCTCGTCGCTTGCGGTCTCGCTCGGAGCCGAAGCGAAGAAGTCCTTTGACGAGCAGGCGAGCTTCCTGCACGATGAGAGGATATTCCACCCTATATTCGGCCTTAAATATTAACGTGCGGTCCTTTAACGGCGGAGATTAAATCTTAAAAGCTGGCTTCCTTACGGGGCCAGCTTTTGTTTTGTGTGTGAGTTATTGGATTTGTTATGCCTGTGACAAGTATCATGCAAGATATTTTTGCAGCAGCTTCTTTAAATTCTCAAAATTTATCGGCTTTGAGATATGGTCGTTCATCCCCGCTCTCAGCGCTTTCGCGACGTCTTCCGCGAAGGCGTTGGCCGTAACGGCGATTATCGGGATATCGCGTGCCTGCGGATGTTCGCTGCCGCGTATCTCACGGGCCGCCGTGTAGCCGTCCATAATGGGCATCTGTATATCCATCAGGATCGCTTGATATCTATCAGGCGCTGATTTCAGGAAAATATCTACGGCCTCTTTTCCGTTTTCCGCACAGTCCACCGCAAGTCCAGACTCTCGCAGTATAGTGGTCGCGATCTCCATGTTGAGTTCGTTGTCCTCTGCCAGCAGCAGCCTGGGTTTGCTCTTCCATTCCACCATTTTTATGTCGTCAGCGGCGGCTGGTTTGTCCTCCGTCTCCTGGGCCGCCGCCCTTAAAAACAGGGTGACGGTGAACTTGCTTCCCTCCCCCAGACGGCTTTCGGCTTCGATGCTGCCGCCCATAGTGGCGACTATTCCCTGAGCGATCGGCATGCCGAGCCCTGTGCCATGCACCTTGCGGACCTCGGAACTGTCCTCCCTCGCAAACGGAAGGAATATGTTGCTGAGAAATTCTTTGGAGATGCCGATGCCGTCGTCCTCTACCGTGAATACCAGACATATCCTGCCGCTGTCGCGCGAGGGCAGCTCTTCTGCGCAAACTTTGATGCTGCCGTTGGCGGGAGTGTATTTAACGGCGTTGGTCACTATGTTGAGAAGGGCCTGTCTGATCCTTCCAACATCGCCGATGAGATCGTTGTGTTTTACATTGTCGCTGTCAAAGCTGATGTGCAGGGATTTTTCCAAAACGCTTGGCTGTATGATAACGGCGATGTCGGACATAAACGCACTGACTTGAAACGGTTCTTCATGTAACTCCAGCTTCCCCTTTTCTATTTTTGACATATCCAGTATCTCGTTTACCAGTTCAAGCAGGTGTTTACTGGATACGTTGATCTTACTTAGACAGTCGGTGACGCGTTCGGGGCAGTCAAGGTGCGCCGCCGCGATGGCCGACATCCCGACGATGGCGTTGATCGGCGTCCTGATGTCGTGGGACATCTGGGCGAGGAAGTTGCTCTTCGCCTCATTTGCCGTCTTGGCGGCCTCATAGGCGGTTATCAGCGCAAGCTGATTTTGTTCTTTCTGCTTCTTTTCTTCCTCGATATTATGGGCGGCTAAAATGACCTTTACCGGTGTGCCGTTGCGGCTTTCAGCAACTATCGTGTGGACCCTCATCCATCCGTACATACCTCCGTAATCGCGGCGGTACTCTGTGGCATAGATCAATTCGCCGCGGCTTACCCTGCGGCGGATCTCCTCCGCGGATAGTTCGTGCTGGAACCGTTCCTGATCGTCTTTGTAAATCAGATGGCAGCTGTATGTCTTCATCAGCAGACTAAAATTATCGCTTTCCTCAAGATATTTCGCGATATCGCTGCGCTGTGTGAATACCTGGAAGGTTTCCTGCTGCAGATCAATATAATAGACGGAATGGTAGAAGGAGGAGAGTCCTTTGATTATATTTTGAGACTCCACATAGAGCTTTTTCTGCCGCTCCTCCTCGATATCCTTGCGTTTTTGTTCGTTTATGTCCATATTTGCGAAGATGACGCTCTTTACGTGTCCATCTTCCATCTCTCCTACGCTGAAGCGCGACCGTACCCAGCCGACATGTCCGTCGGTGCAGATCCTGCGGAAGTCCACGTCATAAACGGGCTGTTCCGCGGAGAGCGTATAGCGCAGAAATTTAGGCGAACCGGCGCGCAGCATCTTCTCACGGTCTTCGTGGAACACGTGTTCTTCGACAAACTTCTTGTAATATGCAGACAGGCTGTCATGGGGAGCGATATCTGTGCCGTCTGCATGATCTTCCCGCCACACGGCCTCACCCCTGTCATTTTCGAGGTCGAAGAGGTAGACGGAGTAATAGTATCGGCAGAGATTGGACAATACCTTTTCGCGGCGCTTGCTCTCCCGTTTGTCGTCGACACAGCGTACTGTCAGCAGTATTCGTTCCGCCGCGCCCTGCCCGATACGGGTAGAGAAATAGGAATAGTAGTGCAGGACGCCGTCATTGTCCCATAGCCTGAAATCGCCCTCCAGATAGCTCTGTTTTCTGTAGTTCTTCAGGTCAAATATCGCTTTGAACTCGTTATGCTCCTCTCCCGGCATTTTAGCGCATATCTGTTCGCACAGGGTGTCGTACGAGCCGCGCTGTCCAAGGTCCAGCAGACTGCCAGAGTAATGGATGCAGCTGTATTCCATCTTTATAAGATCCATACTCATGACCAGAGTGTATATATTTGATACAGCGATCTGGGCCGTGACCTCGTTAAGTTTTTTCTCCACCTCGACGTCCTGCCCGTCGAAGGCGGCGATAACCCAGGGATGGTTCTCGGAATAACGCGGTGAGGGGAGGAAGCTTACGCGCCTCCAGGCTCCGTCCCTGTTTCGGTAGAGGCGTTCTACCCGTTTAATATTGCGGTCGATCTCTCCCTTTATGAGAACGGGATCTGTCAGTTCCAAGAGAGAGGGCCAATATTCCTCGGTAGCGACGGTGTTTATATAGTATTTAAGCAATTCGTTGTAATTTGAAAAAGACTGTGTCATACCACGGTAATTTTCCGGCATCTTGATTATCTTAAAGCAGCCGTCACGCAGATTACAGAGGAAGATGCCGTCATAGTTTTCCCCCAGTGTCTGGATGATCGCGGCATGTTCCTGCTCAATTTTGTGCATATCTGTGATATTTTGATGGTAACCGCGGAGGCAGATGCCGTCCTTATAGTTCCAGTCCCGTACGCCGCCGCAGCGCACATATATCGTTCCCCACAGCGGATGACTCCAAGGGTATTCTACTTCAGCCCTGTTACTTGAGACAAGCCTGTCCACGCAGCGGTGCACCGCGGGATAATAATCTTTGTGGATACGGCTGTACCAGGCCTGGTAGCACCCCTCTGGGGTTGGAGCATGATCAAGGCCAAGAAGTTCGAGCATGACGTTGTCCGCATACATCCGCGGCTCACGCCCCTCGTCGAGCTCTATCGCCCACAGCCCTGTCTGGGCTTCGTGGAGCACCTCCTGCACCTTTTCTATATCTTTAAAGTGATCCAGCATTATCATCCGTCTCCTCAAAAGCGGTCTGCACAACGGAAATAGCAGGTTTACGAATATATTCTCGACATCTTAGCATAGAACGGCGCAAAAATACAGCTATGTCAACAAAACAAGAGGTTCCCACCTGCGGCGTGGAACCTCTTGTTTTTTACTGGGTTTTTATATCAGGGAATATCTACCTTTTCCAGGTAAGCGTGTCCAGCTTTTCCAGCGGGAAGTTAAGAAGCGTGTCTGCCTGCGGGGCTTTGCCCTCGGCGAGACGGTTGAATTCTGTCAGCATCCGCACATAGGCTAGCCTCTTTTTGGGCGAGGTCTCCCCGTGCATTCCTGCTTTGAGCAGGACCGCCAGCTGTTTATAGACGGAGGGGACGGGAACGAAGGCCGGTCCCTCCGGCGTCAGCATTATGGTGTATATGAAAGAGTAGCTGTCTTTGCCGCTGTACTGTTTGTCGAGCATTTTATAGAAGGGCGCGGCGGGGGCGATGTAGATGCTCGTTCCTTTGGGGACCTCTACCTTCGCCGGCAGCGCGTGCCACCTGGTGTACTGGAAGGGGGTCGAGGCGATAAAGACCCTGGGAGCCCAGGTCGTCATGCCGATCCATAGGTGTACGCCATCTCCTTCCAGGTTTGTGAACGAGAGACGCCAGAGCAGGTCGTTCTTGGAATCCTGGTCTACTTTGGAGATGACCGGATCGCTGGAGATGAAAGAGAGCCCGTCGAGCTGGTCTAGCCTTCTGGCCCCGGCCGGGGTCCGCAGCCACGCCGAAGTTATTGTGCCGCGGTCCTGTTCAAGGACGACGATGATCGGGAACTCCGGTACTTCGAGCGTTCTGATGCTGATATTTTTATCGCTCAGCTCCGCGGCCGGCAGCAGATAGAGGATCAGGGCCGCGGCGGCAAAGAGAAGCGGCAGGAACCACATCGCGTGGTTTCGCTTCCGGCCGCCTGAGCGGCGCTCGGAGAAGATTTTTTTGATTGAGGTCATACCTCTGATATCCATACCATCCCGTCCTTCTCCGAATCAGGCAGCTCTTCGAAAAGTTCGGCCGCGCTCTTTCCCAGGATGGGATGTACTATGTCGGGGGCGATTTCAATGAGCGGCCTCAGTACAAAACCCCGTTCGTGCATGCGCGGGTGGGGGATCTCCAGCTTTGGGACCTTGAGTGATAGAGAATCGAAAAAGATCACATCTATGTCGATCTCACGCGGTCCCCAGCGTGTACCTGCGGAACGGCCCAGTTCAGCCTCAGTCTTTTTCAGCAGACAGAGCAGCTCGATTGGTTCCAGATCCGTACGGGCCGTCATGCACATATTGAGAAAGAGCGGCTGCTCCGTTACGCCCCAGGGTTTTGTCTCCCAGATGCGGCTCTTTGCCTCCGTCCGTATTCCGCAGCTCTCCAGCTTTATGATCGCTTTTTTGAGCGCCTCAAGGCGGTTGCCGAGATTGGCGCCCAATGCCAGTACCACTTTATGATCAGACATATTTTGCTCCCCGTACCGCCTCTGTCATCATGATGACCTCTTTATTCTCTTTCACATCGTGGACGCGGATGATGTCCGCACGCTGCCAACAGCAGACGGAGGTCAGGGCAAGCGTGCCGCAGAGCCGCTCCTCCGCTTTTTTTGTCTGCGTGGCGGCGCCGACGACGCCCTTTCGCGAGGCTCCGACCAGCAGCGGATAGCCAAGGGCTTTGAAGCTTTCGCAGTGGCGCATCAGCAGCAAGTTTTGGTTGTAGTCCTTTGCGAACCCGACGCCCGGATCTATTATAATATTTTTTTTCGGCACGCCCAGCTCCTCGGCCCTCTTTGCCTTTTCCCGGAGGAAAGAGCAGACCTCGGCGATGAGATTATCGTATCCGCACATCGACTGCATATCTCCTGGGGTGCCGCGCATATGCATAACGACGAGCATCGCTCCATACTCGGCCGCGGCGCGCGCGATATCCTCATCGAACTGCAGCCCGGAAACGTCGTTTATTATGTCCGCGCCCGCGGCAAGCGCGGCACGCGCTACGGAGGAGCGCGTGGTATCTATCGAAAGGGGCATATGCGGAAGTTCATTTCGTATCGCCCTCACCGCCGCCTCCATGCGTGATATCTCCTGTTCTTCGGGAACCCTTCCCGCTCCCGGCCTCGTGGATTCCGCTCCGAGATCGAGAATGTCGGCCCCCTCTTCGGCCATGCGCAGCGCCCTTTTTACGGTCTCAGTGGTCTCCGCGCCGCTTCTGCTTCCGGCGAAGAATGAGTCGTCCGTGAGGTTTATGATCCCCATCAGCAGCATTCTCTCTCCGAAGGGAAGCTCAGTGCCGCAGGGAAGTCTTCTTGTCTCTGGAAGCGACGGGGCGATCAGGCCGCGTATTTCGTCTGCGAGGCGTCCGAGGCCCCACCATGGCATCCGTGCCAGCTTTTCTGCGAGATGGCCGAGCTGCTTCGCCGTGCCGAAGAGAATGACGTCGCTCTTTTTAACGCCGCAGGTGATCACCTGCGCGTGTACGGCGGCGTCGCCGCCGCGCGAGAGCATCTCCTGCTTGATGATGCTGGCTGCCGGCGCGGGGACGTCCGTGACGTAGAGCTGCAGCATCTCGCGGCGGTTCTCGAAGTAGGGCAGGGAATTTATATCGCAGCCTACCTTTTCAATGGCCTGTGTCAGCTCCCATTTATCTCCGAAGCGGATGAGGTGGGCGGGCATTCTTAGTCGAACTCCTGGATTATCGGCAGTCCGGCGAGATGTTCCGTGAAGTTGAGCCCCATGAGGCAGTAGCCGTGGAGGCTGTCGTGAGTAAGGAGGCTGTATGAGGCCGTATCGACGTGGAGCCGCCAGTAGCTTGGGCGCATTACGCCGATAGCTCCGGCCATGAGAGGTTTAAGCACGCCGCGGTGAGCCACGAGCGCGATATTGCTGCCTCGGTGCTCGCCGATGACGCGGTCAAGTTCGGCGAGCGCGCGCTCGCGCACCTCGTCAAGCGTCTCTCCGCCGTCGATCTTGAGCTCTTCCGGCTGGTCGAGCCATGTCTGCCATTTATCGGGTTCCTCAATGGCGAGCTCGGCCTTCTTTCTGTTTTCCCATGGACCGAGGTGTATGTTGCAGAAGCCCTCGCGCGCCTCGTATGGAAGCCCCAGCGTATCGCCGAGGATCTTTGCGGTGGTCGTCGCGCGGGAGAGCGGGCTTGAGTAGATATACTCTATATTTTTGTCCTTCATCGCCTTCGCGAGGGCGTGGGCCTGGAGGATGCCGTTTTCATTTAAGGGGAAATCCATACAGCCGCGGATGCGGTTTTCTTTGTTGCCGGCACATTCGCCGTGTCTGATAAGATAGATAAACGTCTTGTCTTTTTTCAATATTCTTCACTCCTGTTACGATTGCAGATAATGCAGAAGTACTGGGAACCTTTGAAATTCTTTTGTGCCGTCTGATAAAAGAACCGCCGGTCCGGTAGCTCAAACATCTGTTAATTATACAACAACAGCGCGGCGATACGGCCTTTTGTTAATTTTTTGAATTAAAAATTTTTACCTGTAATTTTAAAAATAAATCTTTGACCTGTATTGACAAAAGCCTCTATGACGATTATTATTTATTCGTCATTAAGGTGTTGGCACTCGTGAGTATTGAGTGCTAACAAGGAATGAAAAAATTTTTGTGGCAGGTGAGGTCTGGTGATCACAGAAAGACAGCTGGAAGTCGTGCTCTCCGTGGTGTATGAATATATAAAAAGCGGTGAAACGGTAGGCTCGCGCACGGTATCCCGCCGTTACCTCACCGGACGCAGCTCCGCGACGATCAGAAATGAAATGTCCGATCTGGAGGACATGGGCTTTCTCAAACAGACCCACGCCTCCTCGGGCAGGATTCCCACAACTCAGGGATATAGACTATACGTTGATTCGGTACTTCAACGTGTAAATAACGCCGGCCCGTCTGTAAAATTACTAAAAAAGATGATGGAACACCGGCAGGGGCTGGGAAGAGTGCTTGAATCGGCCTCCGAGATGCTGAGCCGCGTCTCCGACTACGTCGGAATCGCCGCCATCACGCCCCTTGACACGGTCTGCTTCCATCATGTGAGCTTCGTGCGGATGAGCGAGTTCCGCGTACTGCTGCTGGTTGTACTTCAGGGCGGACTTGTCCATCAGAAGTTCATCGATATGCCGGTGGATATGCCGCAGGAGGAGCTTGACGAGCTGGCCTCCAAACTGAACCGTTTTTCAGGCTGTGCCTGGAGTGATATCAAGAGCTCGCTGAAGGCTAAGCTGACGGAGGAGATAAGCAGTTACCGTGACGCCTGCAGTCAGGCGCTGCTTGAGATAGACGCACTGCTCGGTGTCCAGAAGACGAAGATATTCACTGGTTCGGTCAGCCAGATTATGAAGCTGCAGGATTTTCAGGATCTGGGACGGATACAGGCGCTCTGCTCCTTTATCGAAGAGGAGAGTAATATGACCGCGTTGGTGAACCGCTGCTCGATGAACGAGATAAACGTGATGATCGGCGACGAGAACGTGCTGCCGGGAATGAAAAATTCCGCGCTGGTCGCCGCCACGGGAGAGGCAGGAGGCCAGAAGGCCGTAGTCGGTGTGATCGGCCCCGAAAGAATGGATTACGAAAAGGTAATATCCGCGATAGACGGAGTGCTGCGTAAGCTGGATTCCGAATCAGGCGAAAGAGGAGACTGAAGATATGGATGAGCAGAAGAAACCGAATTGCGGCGAGCCGCAGATGAAGGATGAGCCGGAACTCGAAGGCGTCCAAGCCGCCGAGGAGAGTATTCCCCAGCCTGAAGCGGGGGAGTCCGAGGCGCTGAAAGAGGAGGTTCGCAAGCTCAAAGAAGAGGTGGCGAGAGGCAGGGCCGATTATTTCAACCTGCGTACCCGGATGGAACGGGACCGCGAGAACAACGCGAAGCTTGCCGCCGAACAGGCGATAAATGAGATGCTGCCGGTTTTCGAGAACCTCGAGCGGATCGCGGCGGCGGTCGAAGATAAGGAGAGCAGCCTTGCGAGGGGCATGTCGATGGTGATCAAACAGTTCGCCGACGGCCTCTGTAAGCTCGGACTTGAATTTATCTCGACTGAGGGCGAATTTGACCCCTCTCTCCACGAGGCGGTATGTATGGAGCCGGTGGACGACGCCGCGAAGGACGGACACATCGTGGGCGCCCTCTGCCGCGGCTATAAGCTTGCGGGACGTGTACTTAAGGCCCCGCAGGTGCGTGTCGGCAAGTATAACGGCTGATTGTAAGCGAGTCTTAGAGCCGATTAGGTAATAAAACGGAAGTAACAGAAGGGCAGCTATAGAAAAATAGATGCCGGACGAATCAGATAAATAACTATCATAAAAGGTGGAATGGAACATGGGAAAAGTCATTGGAATAGACCTTGGAACAACTAACAGCTGCGTTGCTGTAAAAGAGGGGGACAATGTCACAGTAATACCAAACCCGGAAGGACAGCGCACGACCCCCTCCGTCGTGGCCTTCACCAAAGACGGCGAGATACTCGTCGGGCAGCTTGCGAAGCGCCAGGCGATCGTCAACCCCGACCGTACGATCATCTCGATCAAGCGTTCGATGGGCACGGACAAGACGGTGACCGTTGACGGCAAGGCCTACACGCCGCAGCAGATATCGGCGATGATCCTGCAGAAACTTAAGAAGGACGCGGAGGAATACCTCGGCACCGCCGTTACGGACGCCGTAATCACCTGCCCGGCCTACTTCACCGACGCTCAGCGTCAGGCGACGAAGGACGCGGGGACCATTGCTGGACTCAACGTGCTCCGTATCATCAACGAGCCGACGGCGGCCTGCCTCGCCTATGGCGTGAACCTGGAAAAGGGCGACCATAAGATCATGGTCTACGACCTTGGCGGCGGTACATTCGACGTTTCGATCCTCGATGTGGGCGACGGCGTATTCGAGGTCCTCTCCACGGCCGGCGACAACCTCCTCGGCGGCGACGACTGGGACAACGCGGTAGTGGAGTGGCTCGCGGCGGAATTCAAGAAGAGCGACGGCATCGATCTCCTGAAAGACAAGATGGCCTCGCAGCGTCTCCGCGAAGCGGCGGAAAAGGCAAAGATAGAGCTCTCCTCGATGCAGGAGACGACGATCTCGCTCCCCTTCATCACCGCTGACGCCAACGGACCGAAGCACCTCGAGCTCAAGCTCACCCGCGCGAAATTTGAGGATCTCACGCGCAGTCTGCTGGACAAGACAATCGCCCCCGTCAAGACGGCGATGAAGGACGCCGGACTCGAGCCCTCGCAGATCAATAAGATCCTTCTCGTCGGCGGCTCTACCCGTATGCCGATGGTGCAGAAACTTGTGACCGAGCTTATGGGCAAAGAGCCGACCAAGGGCATCAACCCCGACGAATGCGTCGCGATGGGCGCGGCGATCCAGGGCGCGATCCTTGCGGGAGAGCAGCAGGGCATCGTCCTTGTCGACGTTACGCCGCTCTCGCTCGGACTTGAGACCCTCGGCGGCGTCTTTACGAAAATAATCGACAAGAACACCGCGATACCGGTCTCCAAGAGCCAGGTATTCACAACGGCGGCCGACAACCAGCCGCAGGTCGAGATACACGTACTGCAGGGCGAGCGCGCGATGGCGGGAGACAACGTCTCGCTGGGACGCTTCTTCCTCGACGGCATCAAGCCTGCGCCGCGCGGTATCCCACAGATAGAGGTAACCTTTGACATCGACGCCAACGGCATTGTCAACGTCACCGCAAAGGACAAAGCCACCGGCAAGGCGCAGAATATCACGATTCAGTCCTCACGCCTCAGCGATGAGGAGATCGAGAAGATGCGCCGCGACGCGGAGATCAACGAAAGCGCCGACAAGAAACGCAAAGAGCTCATCGAAGCGCGCAACGAGGCCGAGTCCGTGGTCTATCAGGCCGAGAAGCTCGTGAAGGAATCCGGCTCCGCCGACGCGGCGGCTCAGGCGAAGGTCAACGACAGAATCGCCAAGGTCCGCGAAAAGATGAGCGGAGAGGATGCCGACGCCATCAAGGCGGAGACGAAGCAGCTGATGGACGAGATGAACGTCCTAGCCCAGGCGGCCCAGAGCGCGGGGGCCCAGGCCGGCGCACAGCAGCAGCCGCAGCAGGAAGAGAACCCCGACGGAGAGACCGTTGAGGCCGAATTCCACGAAGAAGACAATTAAACCAGTAAAAACATTTTTAAAGCGCATGCCGCGGGCGACAGCCCTGCGGCATGCGCTTCCGGAAATAAACGACTGCTCAAACGGCAGTTCAAAAATTTTTAACTAATCTTGACAAATAGCCGCACAGGTGTATAATCCTGTGCGGCAAATAATAAAGGCCGCGCACCGGCGGATATATGGTCAATCGGTTTTATAGGGCGCGGCGCAGATTTTAAATCTTATGGCGAGGTGAAGCGCTGATGGCTGCTCCCGGTAAAAAAGACTATTATGAAATATTGGGTGTTAGCCGGGGAGCATCGGCTGACGAAATAAAGAAGGCCTACCGTAGCCTTACGCGGAAATATCATCCCGATGCAAACCCGGGCAACGCTGAGGCGGAGGCTAAATATAAAGAGATCAACGAAGCTAACGAAGTGCTGAGCGATCCGAAAAAGAAGGCGCAGTACGACCAGTTCGGCTACGTGGGCGATATGCCGCCGGGCGGTTTCGGCGGAGAGGGCGGCTTCGGAGGCTTTGGCGGACAGGGTCAGACCTTCTCGCAGGAGGACCTGGGCGATATCTTTGGGGACCTCTTCGGAGCGGGCGGCTTCGGCGGCGGACGCCGCCGCGCCTCAAACCCGAACGCGCCGCGGCGCGGCGCCGACCTTGAGGCCACCGTCAAGATCACCCTTGAAGAGGCATACCGGGGACTTAAACGTAAGCTCGAGATACCGCGCCTCGATACCTGTAAACACTGCGGCGGCAGCGGCGCGGAGCCCGGCAGCAAGGTAGAGGCCTGTCCGACCTGCCATGGCACGGGACAGATGCACGAGGTCGTCAACACTCCGTTTGGTCAGATGCAGCAGACTGTGACCTGCACCACCTGTCACGGCAAGGGCAAGATCATCGACAAGGTCTGTACGGAGTGCCGCGGCAAGGGGCGCGTCAAACGCATCCAGAACGTTGAAGTTAAAATCCCCGCGGGAGTCGACACCGGCACGAGGCTTCGCGTCTCAAGCAAGGGCGAGGCGGGGATCAACGGCGGTCCGGCCGGCGATCTCTTCATCCTCACGGAAGTGATGCCCGACAGCCGGTTCACACGCAAGGGCGACGACCTCAATACGACGGTGGAGATATCCTTCCCGCAGGCGGCGCTTGGCAGCGAGGTCAAGGTGGAAACCTTTGACGGCATGGAAAAACTCGACATCCCTGCGGGCACGCAGGCCGGTTCGAAGCTGCGTATCCGCGGACGCGGAATGCCGCGGCTCAAGGGCAAAGGCAGCGGCGATATGAACATCCTCGTCAAGGTCAAGGTACCCAAGAGCCTCACCGCGAAGGAGCGCGAACTGCTGAAAGAACTCGCGAAAGAGAGCGGCCAGCAGGTGAACGCGTAGATAAAATACCAAAGACAGAAAAAAGACTTTAAGAGCTTTCCTTTTAGGAGAGCTCTTTTTATTTTTGTAGATAGTTATCTAAAAAATAAACTCAATTCGTCGTTCAATTCAAAAATTTTAATAAACATAATTAACCATGGCAAATTACCTTTACATATTGCTGACAAAACTATAAAATAAGTAAAGCGTCAAGTTGATACACAAAACAATATGGAGGTGCACTGTATTGAGAAAAGTACTAGCTTTACTGGCTCTCATTATCGTCGTATTCGCAGCCGGAACCGCGATGGCTGCGGAACCCATCAAGATCGGTTATCTTGCGGCCCTTACCGGAGACTATGCCCAGTACGGAATCACAGAAGTCAACATGGCTAAGCTTGTCGTTGGCGACATCAACGCCAAGGGAGGCATCCTTGGGCGTAAAATTGAACTTATTCCCTATGATACTAAGACACGTAACGAAGACGCGGTCAACGCCGTGCGCCGCATGATCGAGAGCGATAAGGTCTGCGCGATCGTCGGAGCGAATTCCAGCGGCATCAACATCGCCACCGCGCCTATCGTCGCCAAGGGCAAGACCCCGCAGATCTCAACTGTCGGGACTAACCCCTTTGTAACGGTCGACAATAAGGGTAAGGTCCGTCCCTATTCGTTCCGTATCTGCTTTACAGACCCCTACCAGGGCGCCCTCGCGGCAGACCTCGCCTACAACGACCTTAAAAAGACCAAGGCCGCCATCCTCTACAACGTAGGTTCCGACTACGCTCAGGGGCTGCGTGAGTTCTTTGTCAAGGACTACGAGAAGCTCGGCGGAAAGATCGTTGCCGACGAAGGTTTCCGTGAGACGGACGTCGACTTCCGCGCTCAGCTGACGACGATCAAGAACTCCGGCGCCGACCTGCTCTTCCTGCCCGGTATGGGCAAGGATATGGCGCTCGCCATCAAGCAGGCGCAGGAGCTTGGACTTAAAGTGACGGTCATCGGCGGCGACGGCTATGCCGAATTTATGAACGAGATCGCCGGACCCGCGATGAAGGGTACGTTCTGGGTCAACCATACGTACCTCGACGACCCCGAAATGGCGCCGATATTCGCACGTTACAAGGAAGTCTATAAGGACGACTGCAAAGAATTCGTGAACGGTACGATGGCCTATGACGCGATGTACTGGCTCATCGACGCGATCAAGCGCGCCGGCAAGGCAGACGGACAGGCGATAGCCAAGGCTCTCGAAGAGACGAAGGGGCTGAAGCTGCACCATGCCACGCTCACCATCGACCCCGCGACCCACAACCCGATCAATAAGGCCGGTATTATCCTTAAAGTCGGAGACGACCTTAAAACCAAGTTCTATAAGAAGGTAGAACCGAAATAAACAACTGATACACGCGGCCCAAGGTTCTTGACTGAACCTTGGGCACTTTTTCCTACACAAGACCCCGCTTATTTGCTTATCAGCAGGAAAGGTTTGAGGTGTTGCCATTGGAGACCCTTATCCAGCAGCTTATTAACGGACTGTCCCTGGGTTCTGTATACGCCCTTATCGCAGTTGGTTATTCGCTCGTATATTCAGTTCTCTTATTTTCCAATTTTGCCCATGGCGGATTTCTGGTCATCGGCGGATATATCTGTTATTTCGCGCTTCGCGCCGGAGAGATGAACATTTGGCTCGCGTCGCTGGCGGCGCTGGTTGGCTCGGGACTCTCGGCTATCATCGTCGAACGTCTCGCCTATCGTCCCATCAGGGAACGTACCCCTGTCACCCTCTATATGCTTATCGCCTCCATGGGCATGAGCATCGTGATTGAAAATATTTTCGTGGTCACGGTCGGAGGACGTTTTCGCGCCCTGCCGCCTGTGATTCCGACTAATCCGGTAAATTTCTTCGGCTTGGCCACCACCAGCGCCTTTGACATCCTTTCACTTGTCACGGCAGTAGTATTCCTCGTGGGGCTGCAGATATTCCTCGTCAAGACCAAATGGGGGCTTGCCATCCGCGCCGCCTCCTATAACCTCAAAACTGCCGGGCTGATGGGAGTCAACGTGAACAGGCTAATCGCCATCGTATTCTTTGTTGCTGGGCTTCTCGCCGGTGTCGGCGGCATCTTCCTCTCCGTCCGTTACACCCTCTACCCGCAGCTTGGCATGATAACGACGAAGGCCTTTGTCGCCGCGGTCATCGGCGGTCTCGGCTCGCTGCCGGGAGCGGTTGTCGGCAGCCTCATTCTTGGTCTCGCGGAGATGCTTACGGCCGGTTTCATCTCCAGCCAGTTCCGTGACCTGGTCGTATTCGGCATCCTTATCGTGACTTTGATCGTGCGCCCGACGGGGCTCTTTGGGAAATCCGTCGGAGAAAAGGTGTAAGGGGGATAATCTTTATGGAAGGCTATGCCATCGGTGTTATCACCCTTCTCGCAATCAACTGCGTCGCAGCCCTCGGAGTTTCACTCTTTACGGGCTTTACGGGAGTCTTTACCCTCGGTCATGCCGGATACATGGCTATTGGAGCCTACACGGCCGCCATCCTGACGGTCGAATACGGTGTCCATTATGTCGTTGCTATCATCGCTGGCGGTATTCTGGCTATGATCCTAGCATATCTTATCGGTATCCCAACGCTGAAACTTGTGGGCGACTACTACGCCATCGTCTCGCTGGGACTCGGAGAGGCGATCAGGCTCATTATCGAAAACTGGAACTCCGTCACGCGCGGCGCGCGCGGCTACCCCGGCATCGACGGCTATACCACGATGCCGGTGGCGGTATGTTTTTTCATTGTACTGGCGGTGGCGATGTTCTTCCTCGTCAACAGCACCTACGGCCGTGCCTTTAAGGCCTGCCGCGACGACTACGTGGCCGCTTCGCTGCTGGGTTTCAATACGGCTCATTTCCGTGTCCTGAGCCTCGCGATATCCGGCTTTTACTGCGGCGTTTCGGGCGGGCTTCTTGCCGGCTACATGTCATTTATACAGCCGGTAATGTTTGACATGGCGAAATCGACGGAACTTGTCTCCGTCGTCGTCTTCGGAGGCCTAGGTTCTATGAGCGGCTGTCTGATCGGTACCACGATCCTGACCCTTGTCACTGAGCTCTTCCGCCCCATTTCGCAGTACCGTATGCTCATTTACGGCCTGGTGCTGGTGCTGGTGATGGTCCTGCGCCCCGAGGGCATCATGGGGACCAGCGAACTTACGCCCGGCTACATTAAGAGACTCTTTTCACGCAAAAAAAAGGCTGATGCCGCAGAGGAGGGAGCCCGCTGATGAGCACTGTACTTGAATTAAAAAATGTTAACAAAGCCTTCGGCGGAGTTCAGGCCGTCCACGATATGAGTTTTGTGATAAACAGGGGCGAGCTTGCCGGGCTTATCGGCCCCAACGGGGCGGGTAAGACGACGATCTTCAACCTTATCACCGGCGTTTATGATGTGACGAGCGGCGATATCGAGTTTAAGGGCAATAACATCAATAAGCTCAAGACCTTTCAGGTCATTTCGCTGGGGATTGCGCGTACCTTTCAGAACCTCCGTCTTTTCGCCGCCTCCTCCGTCCTCGAAAACGTAATGACCGCCGCGCAGCAGCATTACAAGTATAACTTCTTTGAGGCCGTTTCCCACCTCGGACGCTGGAAGAGCAAAGAATCCGCGACGCGTAAGGAGAGCATGGAGCTTCTCGAACGCGTAGGTCTCGCCGACCGCGCCGACCAGGCTGCCGGCACGCTGCCTTACGGTCTTCAGCGGCGTCTGGAGATTGCCCGCGCGATATCGCTCAAGCCGGAACTGCTCCTGCTTGACGAGCCTGCCGCCGGTATGAACGCCGAGGAGGTTGAACAGCTCAACCATCTCATAACCGACATTCACAAAGATTTTAACCTCACGATCCTGCTCATCGAACACCATATGGATATGGTGATGGAGATATGTCCGCACATTGTATGTATGAATTTCGGCGCGAAGATCGCCGAGGGAACGCCGGAGGAGATACAGAGCCACCCCGACGTGCTTAAGGCCTATCTTGGAGAGGAGGAATAGCCATGGAAGAGAGAACCCCTATCCTCTCCGTAAAGGATCTTGTGGTAAATTACGGCGCGATCCAGGCCCTTAAGGGAGCTTCGCTTGACGTCTACGCCGGAGAGATCGTCGCCGTCATCGGCGCGAACGGCGCCGGTAAGTCGACGATGATGAACGCGATAATGGGCGACGTGCCGCGCGCATCCGGCGAGATACTGCTTGACGGCAAGCTGCTGCCCCATAAGAGCTACCAGGTCGTCTCCGCGGGAATCAGCCTCTCTCCCGAAGGGCGCAAGGTCTTTGCCCCGCTTACCGTACTTGAGAATCTTGATATGGGAGCCTTTCCGCTCTCCGACAGAAGCCAGATAGAGAAGCAGAAGGAAGAGGTATTTCAACTATTTCCCCGCCTGCTTGAGCGTAAAAACCAGTATGCCGGCACGCTCTCCGGCGGCGAACAGCAGATGCTTGCCATCGGCCGTGCGCTGATGGCAAAACCCCGCGTGCTTCTTCTCGACGAACCGTCGCTCGGACTTGCCCCGATCATTATCAATGAGATATTCAAGGAGCTGACCGAGGTCAACCGGCAGCTTGGCATGACGATTCTCATCGTTGAGCAGAACGCGAGAAAGGCTCTGCAGCTCTCCCACCGCGCCTATGTTATTCAGACGGGCAAGATCATGATGGAGGGCAAGTCGGATGACCTTCTGCATAACCCGGAGATCGAAGAGGCCTATCTCGGAGGAAAGAAAAAATAGCGTCTCCCCTGACAAAGGGTACATCCGAGATTTACCGAAAAACTAAAGGGCTTCGGTTTTCATCCGGAGCCCCTTTACATTTTCGCTTGGCCCCCTGACGTTTTTATTTGGGGACGGATTTAAGAGGAAGCCTAATTTTTGTATGATAGTGATCGTATCAGATTCTTTTGACGAACATAAACGGCCCGCGATGTTGGGCGCAGATGTCTGATTTTCATGTGTTTGTCCCGCTTTTTGTACAAATTATTTTGACTTCGCTATATATATAAGTATATAATCACCTGATATGGTACGCATGAAATGTGCGGCATGTTGTGTTGTGCCGCCTGAAAGGTGGAAAAGTTATAGATGGGATTTCTGAACGGTGTAATAAAGGCGCTAGGCTTTGATCCGAACGACAGGGCCGTGGCAAAGTACGAGAAGAAGACGGAGATCATAGATTCCTACGAGGCGGAGCTCGAAAAACTCTCTGACGAAGAGCTGGCTCAGTCCGCGGTAATCTTTAAGGAGCGGCTCGACAAGGGAGAATCTCTTGACGATATCATGCCCGAGGTATTTGCGAGGGTGCGCGAGGTCTCAAAGCGCACGCTGGGGCTGCGCCATTTCAAGGAACAGCTTATCGGGGGTATGGCGCTCCATGACGGAAACATCGCGGAGATGAAGACCGGCGAAGGAAAGACCCTCGTCGCGACCCTTGCCGTCGCTCTGAACGCGATGACAAAAGAGGGCGTCCACGTCATCACGGTGAACGACTACCTCGCCGCGCGCGACGCCGCCTGGATGGGGCCGGTCTACAGGGGCATGGGGCTGTCGGTGGGGGTGATCTCGCCCTTTATGCCCGAGGAGGAGCGTTTCGCCGCCTACCGCTGTGATATCACCTATGGTACGAACAGTGAATTTGGCTTTGACTACCTACGCGACAATATGGCGATCCAGAAGGAGCAGCAGGTACAGCGCGGCCATTATTTCTGCATCGTCGACGAAGTCGACTCGATATTGATAGACGAGGCGAGGACGCCGCTGATAATCTCCGGCCCCTCTGAGGACGATACCGAACCCTACCGTGTCGCGGACGGAGTCGCCCGCGAGCTGGTGAAGGGTGCTGACTTCGAGCTCGACGAGAAGGAGCGCAACCTCGCGCTGACGGAGGAGGGTATCTCCAAGGCCGAGCGCATCATGAAACTGCCGAACCTCTTCACAGACTTCGCGAACTCCTCTCTCTCGCATAAGATCGTGCAGGCGCTTAAGGCGCATCACCTCTTCCAGCGTGACGTCCATTATGTCGTCAAGGACGGCGAGATCGTCATCGTAGACGAATTTACGGGGCGCCTGATGTTCGGCCGCCGCTATTCTGACGGTCTTCACCAGGCTATCGAGGCTAAAGAGCGCGTGAAGGTGGGACGCGAGAATCAGACGCTCGCGACGATCACGCTGCAGAACTATTTCCGCATGTACAAGAAGCTCGCCGGTATGACCGGCACCGCGCTCACCGAGGCGGAAGAATTCAAGGAGATATACGGGCTCGAGGTCATCGTGGTCCCGACACACAGGCCGATGATCCGCGTCGACCAGCCGGATGCCGTCTATAAGACGGCGGAGGAGAAATATATCGCGGCGGCCGACGAGGTGGCGGAGTTTCACGCCAAGGGGCAGCCGATCCTGATTGGTACCGCCTCTATCGAGCATTCGGAGCGGGTAAGCAAGCTGCTGCGTGTGCGTAAGATACCGCACAATGTGCTCAACGCGAAGGTGCACGATAAAGAGGCCTCGATCGTAGCTCAGGCCGGGCGTTTTGGTGCGGTTACTGTCGCCACCAACATGGCGGGACGCGGTACCGACATCGTACTTGGCGGAAACCCGGAGTTCCTCGCGCGTGAGGAGCTTGAGAAGCAGGGGATAGATCCGGCGGCGGAGCCCCAGCTCTACGCCGAGACCCTTGAAAGATATAAGGCGGTCTGCGCCGAGGAACACGATAAGGTCATTGAGACCGGCGGGCTGCGCATCATTGGCACCGAGCGCCATGAATCGCGCCGCATAGACAACCAGCTCCGCGGCCGTTCCGGACGCCAGGGTGACCCCGGTGAGAGCCGCTTCTATATCGCCCTTGAGGATGACCTGATCCGCCTCTTTGGCGGGGACCGGATCTCCGGCATCATGGACAAGCTGGGTATGGAGAAGGGCGAATCGATAGAGCACCCGCTGCTCTCCAAGGCGATCGAAAACGCCCAGAAAAAGGTGGAGGAGATGCACTTTGACATCCGTAAGCAGCTCCTTTCCTATGACAACGTGATGAACCGCCAGCGCGAGGCCGTCTATCGCGAGCGCGCGGAGATACTTGACGATAAAGATATCGTTGAGCGTACCCGTGGGGTTCTTGAAGACACTGCCCAGGCGCAGCTCGACAAAATATTTGCCGACAAGAGCGCCGACGAGCCGGATGTGGCCTCCGTCAGCGTCCGCCTGAATGCCCTCTTCTGGCCCGGCATCGCGCGCCACCTTGACGGTGTGCAGGCGGAGGTTGAACTTGAAGAGGCGCGCCCGAAGATCATCGAAGAGATACGCGCGCGTTTCAACCAGAAGACGGCGGAGCTTGGAGAAGAGCTCTCGGAGCAGATATTCAGATATATATTCCTTGAGGTGCTTGACAAGAACTGGAAGGAACACCTGCTCGCGATGGACGAGCTGCGCCGTGGTATCGGGCTGCGCGCCATCGGACAGAAGGATCCGCTTGTCGAATACCAGTTTGAATCATTCAACCTCTTCCAGGAGATGCTCAATCAGGTACGCGAAGGCATCACCGAATTCGCGCTGCGTGTATCTGTGGTTACCAAGGAGCCGGAGAGGGAGGAGCGCAGTAAGAGGTGGCGCGAAAGCCGTGAAGCCTTAGATATTCCGGCGGCAACCGGCGGCTCCTACAGTGATGATATGGAAAACCCAGGCGCGCTCGCTACCGCTCAAAAGACGCAGCCGATCGTGAACGAGGTAAAGATTGGGCGCAACGACCCCTGCCCCTGCGGCAGCGGGAAAAAATACAAACAGTGCTGTGGAAGAGATAAATAGAGATAGGAGGCGCGATATCACGATTATGAAGGATAATTTCTTCAAGAAGGCCGCCGTATTTGCGGCCGCGCTGCTGATTCTCTCCTCAAGCGCCGTCGCCGCCTGCGCATGGAACAGCGGGGATGAGATTGCGCGCCTGAAAAAGGAGGTTCCCTCGCTGGAGACCTTCGGAGACAACAGCGCGGTAATATGGCTCCGCAACAACGAATCGAGAATGTTGGCCGACGGATCGATGGAAAACAGGCGCTATACCATCATAATGATGGGTGAGCAGGTGCCGGAGGACTGGAAGACGCTGCGCTATCCGGTCCCGGCGGAGGGCTCGCTTGTCGTTGAGGAGGCCGCCTGGTACAACCCGATGACCGGCATGAAAGAGGGCTCTCTGCCCGTAACCGAGGAAAAACTTGCGGGCGGCTCCGCCGTGAGCGTAATATCGGTGCCCGATGATACCGTCGGGCGCGCCGTCGTAATCGTCGTCAAAGAGAATCGTGCGAACCGCTATGGTGTGGATGAGACGGTAAATATGGCCGGCAGCCTGCCGATCTGGGAGCAGAACGTCAGCGTCGAGCTTCCCGAGGGCATGGAGATATTCTGGACCGGCCGCGATATGAAAGAGCCCCTTATCACAAAGCAGAATAACGTGCAGCGCTATAGCTGGCAGGTGATGAATCAGCTGCCGTGGCACGGAGAGGGGTTTGTTACAAATGAGCGTCCGATGCTCTCTTTCAGCTCTAAAAAGGGAGTGCTTCACAGCCTTCGTATAATTCGCGAAATGGCTGCCTCGATGCCTCCGCTGCCGCTGCCCGTTTCGATGAAGGGTGACTCGGCGCGCGCCGGTGCGAAGCTGATCGAATGGGTCAGCGCCCCGGAACGTACCCTGGACGGTTATCCGGAAAACTGGGTCCGCGCGGCGGACCAGATCCCGGCGGAGGGGCCGTGGACGCCGTGGGAACAGACGCTGCTGCTCAATAAGTGGCTTGCCTCGCAAGGCTGGACGGTCTCGCTCTGGCTGGAGGGCAAGATGCCCCTTGACGAGACGACGCCGGCCTCCACGACGCTCTTTGCCTATCCGGTACTTGAGCTGAAGCCACGCGAGGGAGCGAAATCTTCCTACTTTAAGGCGGGACTGCCCTTTACATTTGACCGCGTGCCCTCGTCGATCGCCGGAACCGAGCTTTATGGGCTGAAGGACGACGAATATGTGACAAAGAAGCTTCCCTCCGGTTCGTCGTCGGACAACCGCCTCGCGCTTCTGTGGCGGCTCAAGCTTGACGATCAGGGCAAGGCGGAGGGCAAACTCGACGTGACGGTCACCGGCGGCTGGAGCGATATCTTCTCCGGCAACGAGGTGCCGTCGCTGAATAAGATCGGGACTTTCCTTCTCGCGAAGATAAACTTCGCGATACCGGGAATGGATATCACCCCCACGGCGGTGGAGCCGCTCCCGACCGGTTACAAGCTTTCGTTTGACGTCAGGTGCGTTCCTGGGATCATCCACGGAGGCAGCATGCTGCTGCGGCTGCCGGGAGGCATTCCGCTGCGTGTCAGCGAAATGATCGGCAGGGAGAAAAAATATACTCTGCGCTTCCCCTTCATCATCGATCAGAAGGTGCGGATGTCGATGCCACGAGGATTCAGGATGCTCCAGACGCCGCCGCTGAAACAGCTTGGCACCGGCACGAAGGCGGTGCTCAAGGAGTCAATCACGCACTGGCCCAAAAAGGCCGAGCTGCTTGCGGACAGCACCTGGGTCGTCAAGAGCCGCGAGATAGACGGCACGCTGGCGCAGGTGCTGAGAGAGGAACTTGCCGCCTCGCTGCGGTGGCCGGTGCTCGACCTGCCGTTCAGGAAATAATATAAGCCGGTATATATGCCGTCTCAGCCATTTTCGGCATGGGCCGGTTGGCACGGCGCGTATGTGGCATATTTTTAGAAAGTTTACAGATAAGGAGTGTCGGACTTGCAGAACATGACAGACGAACTGAAACAGGCCCTTGATACGGCCGTGAAGGCTGTGGCCGCCGAGAAAGGCTACCAGATACCGGAGGGCTTTATGGTACGCCTTGAACGTCCCCGCCAGGAGGGGCACGGCGACTGGGCGACGAACATCGCGATGCAGCTCTCGAAGCCTTTCGGCGTTAAGCCCCGTGACCTGGCCGAGGATATAATCGCCAAGCTTCCCAAGGATTCCGTGATCGACAGGGCCGAGGTCGCCGGACCCGGTTTTATGAACTTTACCCTCTCCGCAAACTGGGTGACGGAGACGGTGAAAAACGCCATCGAAAAGGGTGACGACTACGGAAGAAGCAATATCGGCGGCGGACGCCGCATACAGGTAGAATTTGTCAGCGCGAATCCGACTGGTCCCCTTCACATGGGGCATGGCCGCGGCGCGGCGGTCGGCGATATAACGGCCTCACTGCTTGATTTTGCCGGTTATAATGTCGAGCGCGAATATTACATAAACGACGCCGGACTGCAGATGGAGCTGCTCGGTAAATCGGCTCAGGCCCGCTACTTTGAGGCGCTGGGACGCGCTGAAGAGGCGCCGATGCCCGAGGACGGCTATCACGGGGATTATATGTCCGATATCGCGAAGTCCTATGTGGAAAAATACGGCGACTCTCTCGCGCAGAAGCCGCTCGAGGAGACGCTGCCGTTTTTCTCGGAGGAGACCGGCAGGCTGGTCCTGGAACTGATCAAGAAAGACCTCGAAGATTTCGGCGTCAAGTTCGACGTCTGGTTCTCGGAGAAGTCGCTCTACGACGACAACCTTGTGGAGCCCGCGATGCAGGCACTCAAGGAGCGCGACTATGCCTATGAGGACGAGGGGGCCCTTTGGTTCCGTTCCACGATGTTCGGCGACGACAAGGACCGCGTCCTCATCCGTTCAAACGGGATGCCCACCTACTTTACCTCGGACGTCGCCTATCTTAAGAATAAATATGACCGTGGGTTTGAAAAGAATATCTATGTCTGGGGCGCTGACCATCACGGTTATGTGCCGCGTCTTAAGTCGGTGAATAAGGCCTTTGGCTTCCCCGACGACGGTATTGACGTACTTCTCATCCAGATGGTGAACCTTCTCCGCGACGGCAAGCCGGTGCAGATGTCGAAACGCGCTGGCACGATAGTGACGCTGCGCGAGATCATGGACGAGGTCGGCCGTGACGCGGCGCGCTTCTTCTTTGTCATCCGCCGCTGTGACAGCACCGTCGACTTTGACCTTGAGCTGGCGAAAAAGGCCTCGTCGGAGAACCCGGTATTTTATATCCAGTACGCGCACGCGCGCATCTGCAGCATCAGGCGCGAACTTGCCGAGCGCGGCATTCCGATGCCGACAATGGAAGATTTTGACGTGAGCCTGCTCACGGACCCGACCGAGATAAATCTTGCGAAGGCGGTCTCGCGCTTCCCCGAAGAGATCATGAAGGCCGCCGAAGAGACGGCGCCGCACCGCCTCGTCTACTACGCGACTGAGCTGGCGGAGGCCTTCCATGCCTTCTATAACGCGCAGCGCGTCCTCGGCGTAGAGGAAAATGTGATGAAGAGCCGCATCCTCCTTATGGAGGCGGCGCGCGTGACGCTGAAAAACGCGCTTGGTATCCTCGGAGTGTCGGCCCCCGAGAAGATGTAGGGCTGGCGATAGAGCCCGGTCTCTGAGATGAACGCGCCGAAACTGCGCTGGGTGCTCTTTGGAGCGGCGGTGACCTTTATGATCGCGGTGCTCTTGACCTCCTTCTTCAAGGAGATCGAGAAGATCGACGTGCTTGCCTCCGCGCTCGACAGCAGGATGGAAGAGCTGGTCAAAGAGGAGCGTAAGACCCAGAAGCTGAAGCAGGATATCCGCTACTACAGCACCCCGGAGGGAATTGCGCGTCTTGCCACCGAGCAGTTCAATCTGGTGCAGTCCGGCGACAGGATCTACAAAATCGAGATAACGTCAAAGGACAGCTTGCAATAGCGGTCCGCTTGAAGTACAATACTAAATTGTGTTTCCCTGTCTCTTCCATAGAAGAGGCCAGAGTCCAAAGGGAGGAGGTGAAGTACGTGCGGTCTTACGAAATGGTTGTAATATTTAAGGCTGATATCGAGGATCATAAGACAGTTTCCGAAGATACGGCCGAGATCGTGCGCGGATTGGGAGCAGAGGTTGAGAAGATCGACCTTTGGGGCAAAAAGCGTTTTGCCTACCCCATCGACAAACAGCTAGAGGGCTTTTACACTCTCTACACGTTTAAGCTCGACCCCGCGCAGGTTAAGGAAATGGAACGTCTCCTTAGCCTCAAGCCTTACGTTGTGCGGCAGATGGTCGTCAACCTTGAGGAGAAGTAGGTCTTATGTCCAGAGGATATAACAGGACAGTGCTGATGGGCAACCTGGCACGCGATCCGGATGTAAGATTTACGCCCAACAAACAGAAGGTGGCGCGCATTACGGTAGCCATAGGGCGTCAGTGGAAGAACAAAGCCACCGGCGAGCTTCAGAGCCATACGGATTTTATTCCCGTGGTGGCCTGGGGCGCCTCTGCGGATATCTGTGAGCGTTATCTTAAGAAGGGGCGTCCTGTATTGGTAGAAGGAAGGATCACCGTGCGTGATTTCGACGACATCAAGACAGGCCAGCACCGTTGGGTCACGGAGGTCGTAGCAGAGAACATCGTTCTTCTGAGTTCAGGCCGCAGAGAAGATGAAGGTTCCGGCGGTTATCAGCAGCAGAGTTACGGCGGAGGCCAGCAGTCCGGTTACGGGCGCGCGCCGCAGCCGCAGTCCGACGCCATGGCGGCCCCCGATATGGGCAGCCTGAGAGGCGAGGCCGGCTTTGAGGATGATTTCCCGCTTGATTTTTCCGAGCTCGGAGGCCCTGATTCATCAGGAGATGTAGAGATACCGTTCTAGTAGAAAGAGGTGGATAGGCAATGGAAAACGCATTCAACCGCAAGCGCCGCAAGCGCAGGCCGAAGGTATGCCATTTCTGCGTAGATAAAGTCGAGCACATCGATTACAAAGAAATAGACAAACTTAAGAAATATATAACGGAACGCAGCAAGATAATTCCCCGCCGCGTAACGGGTACGTGTGCGAAGCACCAGCGCCAGCTGACGCGCGCAATCAAGCGCGCGAGGCTTATCGCGCTGCTGCCCTTCACATCCGACTAAATCGGCGTTTATAAGCACGATTTGCGTCATAAAATGGGGTCTCCGAATCCTCACCGTATGAAGATACGGTTCCGGTATCGGAGCCCCCATTTCATTTAGCAACTCGTACTTCTAAACGCCGATTTCCTTCGGATGGGAAAAGAGATAGATTACGATTTAGCTTTGTTTTGTCATGCCGGGCTTGACCCGGCATCCAGAGACTCTGGAGCCCTTGCCCGAGGGTGCGGGCCGTGTGTTTGCAAGTGTTGATGAGGCGCGATTTTATAGTTTTTTTTATGCGGGAGCCGATTCAAGCGGAGACGCCAGTACGATATTCGGGAAGATGTCGCCTGCGGCCCCTACAATTCTTTTAACTGCTGTTATAATATGTGGGAGTCTGCGGCTCTCTTTTTGATAAAAACTGGCGGAGGTCTGACGTGAAGGGTAAAGTTATTTTTGAATGGTTTTTCTGGATATTGCTGAGCGTCCTTATGTTTATGGCTGGCATTGAGATTGCCTTCCTGTCGCCGCTGATAATTTTGGCCGCGCCGGTGCCGCTGATGATCCTTGTCTGCCGGCAGGGTGTGCGCGAGGGCACGTTGGGGGCCGTCTTCGGGATTCTCTTTGTCTATGTCATTATGGGGCCGGTATCGGCCTTTCTATATACCTGTGAATTTGCGTTGCTCGGCCTTTTGATGGGCATCCTGATGATCAAGATCCGCAGCGGTGCGGACTATGTCATCTTCGCGCTGCTTGCCTCGCTGGCGGTGAAGATGCTGATGATGGGGGGATTCCACTATGCAGCCGGAGTCAATCCCTTCATGATGACGCCGGAGGCGGCGCAGGGATTGGCGGCCTCCGTCTCGGCGGCTCTTTCACAGGGAGGGGTTTCCGTCTCGCCGGAGAGCGTTAATGAATATGTGGAGACGATGGCGCAGACCGTTTCGCTGATGATGCCCGCGATGCTGATACTCTTCGCCGCGGCGGATACTATGACAGGCTATGTGCTGACGCGGCTCTATTTCAAGCGGGCCGGAGGCGTGAAGCTGCCGGCGCTGCCGCCCTTCGTCCACTGGCGTTTTCCTAAGAATATATTCTGGGCGCTGCTCGCGGCGCTCATTCTTGATATGGCCTCCAAGGCCTTTCCCGACGACGGCCTCTACCGGATGCTTTCGCTGAACCTCATGGAGGTGCTGCGCGGGATATTCCTCGTCGAGGGTCTCTCGCTGCTCTGGTATTTTATGAGCGCCTACAAGGTGAACAAGGCGCTCAGGGTGATATTGACGCTCTTCTGCGCCTTTTTCGCCCCGGTCTCGTATGTGCTGTCGATGATCGGTATCTTTGATATATGGTACGATTTACGCAGGCGTATTAAATTAAGGAGGAAATAGAAATGAAAGTAATTTTAAAGCAGGATGTCGCGAAGGTCGGTAAAAAGGGAGAGCTGATCGAGGTCTCCGACGGCTACGGACGCAACTTCCTCATCGGGCGCGGGCTCGCCGAGGAGGCTACGCCGGGAAGGATGCGCGAGTATCAGGAGTTCCAGAAGACGCAGAAGGCGCGCGACGACAAGCGTCAGAAGGCCGCGGAGGATACGAAGAAAAAACTTGGCGGCAAGCTTGTCTCCGTAAAGGTCAGCGCGGGAGAGGGCGGAAAGCTCTTTGGCAGCGTCACCTCAGCGCAGGTCGCCGAGGCGCTGTCGGCCCAGTTCATGGTGAACATCGATAAAAAAGATATCAAGCTTGACGAGTCTATCAAGCAGGCCGGCTCGTACACCTTCAGGATAAAGCTCTATCCCGGCATCGAGGCGGAGATGACGCTTAAGGTGGAGACTGAATAAGTTTTGGAGAACAACAGCGCCATAGACAGAATACCGCCGTTCAACCTTGAGGCAGAGAGGTCTGTCCTTGGCTCGTGTCTTCTTGACTCGGAGGCGCTGACCGCCGTCATGGAGGGTCTGTCATCCGAGGATTTTTACGACCCGCGCCACCGCAAGGCCTTTGAGGTGATGGAGTCGATGGCCTCGCGCAACGTCGCCGTCGACTCTCTCACCTTTCGCGACGAGATAAAAAAGCAGAGTCTTGAGGAGCGCCTCGGCGGAATATCCTTTATCGCCTCTCTGATGGAATCGGTGACGACGACGGCCAATATCGAATATCATATCGGCATCGTGCGCGACAAGTCGATACACCGTTCGCTCATCGTCGTCGGCAGCGATATTTCGCGTCTCGGTTTCAGCGAGGATGTCGAGGTGGACGACGCGCTTGAGACCGCGGAGCAGCGGGTATTCGAGATCGCGCGCACGGGGAAGACCACCAACATACGCTCCACGCGCGAAGTGCTGGTCTCGGCGATGGCCGATATTGAAAAACGTCTCGCCGGAGGGCTGGCCGTCACGGGCGTTCCCTCCGGATTCAAGGATTTTGACAGCATGTCCGCCGGCCTGCAGCCGGGCGGGCTTTATATACTGGCGGCGCGTCCCTCGATGGGAAAGACGGCCTTCGCGATAAACATCGCGCAGTACGCGGCGATGCAGGAGAATATTCCCGTCCTTATTTTCAGCCTTGAAATGTCGGCGGAGCAGATAGTGCAGCGAATGCTCTCCTCGGAGGCGAAGGTCAATCTCAGGGCTCTCTTCGAGACTAAACGCCAGCAGAACGAACAGTGGAAGCGGCTGAAAGACGCCGCGGCGGCGATCGAGAAGAGCCCAGTCTTTATCGACGACAGCTCGCCGCTGAACACGATGGAGCTGCGCGGGCGCTGCCGCCGTTTCTTTGCGAAGTACGGCGAGGGACGCGGCCTCATTGTGGTAGACTACCTCCAGCTGATGCACGCGGCGCGGCGGATAGAGAACCGTACCCAGGAGGTCTCGGAGATCTCGCGCACGCTGAAGAGTATCGCGCGCGAATTCAAGGTGCCGGTACTCGCGCTTTCGCAGCTTTCGCGCGACGTTGAAAAGCGCGACAAGAAGAAGCCGCAGCTCTCCGACCTGCGCGAAAGCGGCGCGATAGAGCAGGACGCCGACATGGTCATCTTTCTCTACCGCGAGGCCTATTACGCACAGGAGAACGATACGAACGACGCGACGGCGGAGGTAATAGTTGCGAAGAACCGCAACGGTCCCACCGGAAAGGTCGATCTGGTATTCTTCCGCGAATTCGCGCGGTTCGAAAACGGCTACAGCAGCGGATATTAAGCTGTGTCCGCCAATGTGCGGCGCGGCGAAAAAAGGTGATTCCTGGTGAAAACATCGAATAAGAAGAGAACTACGGAGAGTAAATTCTCGTGGGGACTGCTTGACGGCGGCCCCGTATCGTTGGTGCCGCGGTGGATATTTTATCCGCTGATTTTCGTCTCGCTTGCGCTGCCGAACCTGATATTCTCGGGTGTGAGCTGGTTCGATACGCTCCATATAATGAAATGGGCCTGGGCGATGGTGCCTGTCGCGCTGATATCGCTGATCGGCGGCGCCATCCTCGCCCTCTACGGCGCGGAGCGTACCGGCTTCCGCCTTGATATCTTCGGCGGCGTATGGTTTTCGCTGCTGGCCTTTGTCTCGCTGCAGCCTCTGTGGGCCGATATCTTTGCCCTTTCCACCTATATGAAGGAGTGGTTCTTCTTCGCGACGCTGCTCGCCGCCTATATTTTCTGTTACAACCTCTTTACCGGAGAAAAGGCGCTGCGTTGTCTGCTCTGGTGCGCGAATCTCAACGCGGCGGTGAACATCGTCTTCGCCGAGCTGCTGATCCGGGATATGAACGGCCCCTTCTGGTTCATCATGAACGTGCCGGGTAACTATATCGGCAATACGGGACAGCAGGAGATGTTCGGCCTCTGGATGGCGATGGCCGCGATGAACGGCATCTTCCTCCATATGGTATATTCGCAGTTCTCCGAGGCCGAGCCGAAAAAATACCGGAATATGAAATACGCCAACCTTGTCATGCTGGCCTTCAACTCGTGGGGGCTCTGGAATTCGACGACGCGCGCGGGAATGCTCTCGCTGATGACGGGGACGATAATCCTCTCGGTCATCATCTGGAACTGCAAGCCGCGGAAGCTGCTGAAAAATGTCGGCTTTGCCGCGCTGCTGGTCGCCGTGATGCTCGTCGTCAACATCTGTATGGGTTACTTCGGCTGGAGCCGCGCCTATGCGCTGATAAACAAAACCTCCGACATGCTTTTGAACACCGCCAACTTCGGCGCGCGCCGCGAGATATGGCTCACGAGCTGGAATGTGGTCAAGGAACATCCAATCGCGGGCGTGGGGCTTGGCCATTATAAGTGGCATTACCTCGACGGGCAGCGAGATGCCTTCAAAGACCATCCGGAGATGAAGTGGCAGTTTACCTACTGGGCCCACAACGAGTATCTGCAGTGGATGGCGGAATTCGGCCTCTTCGGGACGCTGATCCTGCTGGGGGCGGCTCTCTGGTGGATATGGAGCTTTATCCGCGCGCTGACGCGGAAAAAGGATCTCTCCTATGCCGCGATGTGGGGCTGCGCCTTCGTCTATCTGATTTGGTTCGACGCTATATTCAGCCGTCCGTTCCACCGGATAGAGAATGTCATTTGGCTGTCGCTGGCCTTTGCGGTCGCCAACCGGCAGCTGCTGCCGCTCTCGGCTAAATTCAGCGAGATCAGCCACGGCTTCATCTATCGGCTTCTTGGATTTTTTATGGCGGCGGTCGCCGTGATGGGGATGATCTTCCTCTATTCGGGCTGCCGCGCCGATAAGTATCTGCGCGCTGCCTCGCTGACGAACAGCGCTTCTCTGCAGCGCTACCGCATAGACGAGGCGCGGCAGAGCCTGATGGGCAGGGACGAGGCAAACGAACAGCTGGCCTATCATCTGCTTGCCGTGGCAAACGTCACGAAGAAGCCGGAGGACCTTGCCGCCGGCATCGAGCAGCTCTATCGGAGCTTTAAGACCAGGCCGCAGGCAAAGCAGCTGCTTGAGCTGATAAATCTGGCGCAGCGTACGGGAAACCAGGCGCTGCTCTCCAAACTTGTGCGGTATCTGCACCCCTCGGAATACCGAGTCGTTTCGGGCGACGCGGGGCCGCTCTCAAAATAGGATGAGGCGCGGCGTCAGCCCGGGATTTACTCTCATCGAAATAATGCTCGTAGTGGGGCTGGTCGGCATTATAGCCGCCGCCGCCCTCGCCCCGCTTGTATTTACGATTCGTTCGCTGGAAGAGGCGCAGCGGCGGTGGGGTAGCTCTCACAACACCGCCGCCGCGGTGGACAGGATATATTCCGATATCCGCCGCGTCATTCCCAACCCCTCTTTTTCAACCTTTAAGATCATCCATAAGAGCGGTTTTTCGACCGAGGCCGACGACCGTCTAGTGATGTGGAGCGCCGCTCCCAAGTACGAGGGTAAAAATGTCGGCGTCGTGGTCTATAAGATCGTGACGAAGGGTGTCCTCAATAACGCGAAGCCCGGACTCTACCGCTGGGTGCTCGCCAACGTTCCATCAAAGTCCACCGTATCGGGGGATATCTCCGGACGCTCCGCCTCGGAGCCGGAGTCGCCGATGGAGGTCAACACCGACGAGCTCGACCCTAAAGTGGCGAAGCTTATGCTTGCCGACGCGGTTGGCGTGAAATTCTATGTATGGCAGGGGAACAAATGGGCCCAGGAGTATGACGGAAAGCTCCCGAATCTTCTGAAGACCGAGATCATCACCAAAGAGGGCACTTATTCGCACACTGAGAGGTTTCCCAATGCGGCAGAGAAGTAGCGGCTTCATCCTCGTCTCCGTTCTGCTCTCCACGACGCTGCTTCTAACCTCGGCGACGGCCTTCGCCTGGTTCGCGCGCACCGAGGCGCGGCGGGTGTCGACGCGCGAGAATATACTTAAATGCCGCAACGCCGCCGAGATCGCGGTGGGAGTCATCGGACGGAAGATCGCCGCCGACGACAATAAATACGACGGTTTCACCGAGCCGCTCTACGCTCCGGGACAGCGGACGAAAATTGAGATCGGAGATTATGATATTTCCGTTCGAATTACGCCGTTAAATGATAGAATATCTGTGAATGGGCTTTTACTTCCCGACGGAGTTACCCTCCGTTCGGAATATGAGACCGCGTGGGACGCGATCTGGGAGGAATTAGAGCACGCGGAGCTCGCGGCGCCGGTGCTTGACTTTATTGATAAGGATAAAAACCAGAAGCTTGGCGGGGCGGAGCGTGACGGCAATATCAACCGGCTCGTCTCGGATCTTAACGAGTTTAAGGCGATGCCGGAGATCAGCGACAAGGTGCTGTGGGGCGACAAGGAGCATCCTGGCGGACTGGCGAGGTATCTTACCGTTCCCGGAGGCCAGAAGATAAATATAAACGTCGCCGCGCCTGAGGTGATCGAGAAACTAGACGACGGACTCTCCCTCGCACACGCTCAGGATATCGCGGCGCAGCGGCTTATCTCACCGCTCACGAGTATGGAAGATCTGAAACGCCTGCCGGGATTTCCCGCGGCGGTGGCGACGAAGCTGGCGAATGTCATTGGTTTTGAAAGCACGCATTTTCTGCTTGAGATGAATGTTAAAGACAAAGTTGGCAATACAAGAAATTATCGGGTGATAGTAGAGCGCAGCGGTAAAAAATGCAAAATATTCAGCTGGGAAGAGTAGCTTTTTCGCGTTTATGATGACGACGCAGCGGCGTAGGCTGGAGAGGAATGATCAGTGCTGATAAAGGGTCATAGGTTAATGGAAAAAATTTCCTTTGCGGCTAAGCCGGCGAGGGCTCCGAATAAGATAAAATTTTACCACCTCTCCTGCGAGAGGGGGGAGTTGCCGCTGGCCGGCGAGACGGAAGCTTACTTTATTCCTTTTCGTACTGCCACGGTATTTCCCTTCTCCTTTCCCTTTGGTCGTAAGGTCAATTTAAGGAGCGCGATAACCCTTACATTTAGGCCGATCCTCGGCGAACAGGAGTCCAGGCTCTCTTTGGTCCCGCAGGTCGCCGAGCAGCGTGCGAATCTCACGCGCGGCGCGGCCTGGTTCGTCTCGAGGGAAGAGATATCGGAGTATGAGGAGCGGCTGGGCAATAAGAGCATCTTTCTGCCCGCTCCGGCAGCCTTTGCCTCCGAGATAGACGGAGACGGTGTCATTGTCTGGCGGGAGGGAGATGTCTCCTGCGCCGTATGGTTTAAGGAATATACGCCGCAGCTTTACAGATATGCCTCCGGCGGCGCGGAGGAGCTCGCGCAGTGGATGCGCAGCTACGTCTCTTCAACCGGCGGTGAGATACCGGCGGAGAACGTACGCATATTTTGCGCGGAGGACGTTTCGCGCGAGGAGCTGCGGCGTGCCGCAGCGGCGACCTTTGCCGCTGCGCCTGGACTTGCGCGGCTCGACCTCTCAAACCGCGGAGCTTCGATGGCCGAACAGTACGAGGCCTTTCTCAATACAGCCTTCCAGGCGGTAAAGATCGCCTCGGCGGCGGGGCTGGTGTTTTTGATCCTTTCGCTTTTTATACTTGTACAAAATAAATACATGGCGGAATCCTTTGCCGCGGCGCCCTCCGAGGTATACAGGCTTACAACAGGAGAGGTGAGCCGCAGCCCTCTCGCGGATATCACCAAGAGGCTGCGTCTTCTGACGGGCGGCGGCGTCCAGCTCACACTGGAGGGAACGCTCGCGAACTTCGCCGCGGCCTGGAAGACGCTGCCGGCGGGGACGGATATCAAGGTCGACGCGATACGTTACGGACGCGAACGTACGGAGATTGAGGGCCAGGCCTCCAAAACCGATCATATTCAGCTGCTGCGCGACGCGCTTGCGAAGAACGGCTTTACCGTCAAGCTCGGCGACGTACAGCAGATACCGGGCGGCGGTATGCGCTTTACGCTGAATCTTGCGGAAGGGGGACGCTGAAGATGTTATCTCTTGAAGAGCTGCGCGCGATGCCGGGGGCGAAACGTCTGCAAAGGGCGGCGCTGATCACGGTGATGATCTGGCTCGCCGCGCTGCTTGCCTTTTCCGCCGCGCTCTCCGCCATGAGCGAAAACGAAGACCGGCTTGGCGACGCGGAGAAGATCCTCAACGCGGCGATAACGGTAAAATCTTACCCGCAGCAGGGTGCCGTATCCGGTAAAGAACCGCTTTCGGCGGTATCGGAGATAATCGACAAGCTGGGGCTCCAGAGCAAGGTCAATCAGCTGTCGTCTTCTCCGTCGGGACTTGTGCTGCAGGTCAATAGGCTCTATCACGAGGAGCTGGGCAAGCTTGTTGAGGATATTCAGCGAAACGGTCTCTCGGTGAAGACGGCGGAGCTTCGTTCGCTGACGGGACAGAAAGACAGCCGGCTGATCAACGTAACGCTGACGATAGTGGGTGAAGATCAATGAAAAAAACCTTACGCGGCGCCGCGGCGGTCATCGCGGGGCTGTTCTGCGGATTACTGGTATTCTTCCCCTGGTCGTCCCTCGCGGGAACCTCGGCCTCGATGGCTATGAGCGCCGCGGCGGAAAACGGAATTTTTCTTACAGTTGCCTCATCCGGCGTATCGGGGCTATTTTCAAAGAGCTTTATATACAACGGCGTGAACGCCGACTTTCCTGTGTTCAGGTTCAGCGCCGGAGAGGTGACCCTCACGCCCTCAATAATCTCCTCGCTTTTTTCGCAGACTAAGAGCTGTCGGCTAGAGATGGGGCGCGGCAGCCTGGTGCCGGTGACGCGGCAGGCTCTAGAGTGGAACGGCGGCACGGCGGATATCTCGCTCACGCCGCAGTCTTTGATGATAGAGAATATCGCCTTTACCGGCAAAACTTCCGTTACTGGCTTTGCCGAGCTTTCGCGTGAGACGGGGAAGCTGACGCGCGCGAAGATGCTGCTCAAGGTGCCTGCGGAACTTGATCGGGCCCTTGAAATGGCCGGTAAGATGGGAATGGTTCCGCTGACCAAGGTCAAGAGCGGGGAGTGGAGGATCGAGAGATGAGCCTTATCGCCTCCATAAAAAACAAGATAACGGACCGTCTTAAATACGACGGCTCCTACGAACAGGTAGTAAAACTTTACGGCGGTCTCCGCTCCTCCTTTACCGGCGGAGAAAAGGCCGGGAAGAGAGGCGGCTCGCGTATGCTGACGCCGGCGTTGTTTGTCTGCGGACTATTCGCGGGGCTCTGTCTGTGCTGGATGGTAAAGGGCGTGCTGCTCTCTCTGCGCCTTGACGCCGATATCGCCGCCGCCTCAAGGGTCAGCGGCCGCGCGCCCTCCTTTGCGAACGCGAAGGGCAGCGGAGGGCTGGGAGACTTCACCGCAGCGAACCCCTTCAAGGCCGATCTGCCGGTGAAAGAGGATAAAGCGACGACGGGTCGCACGGTGGCGCTTGACTCCCTCTCTCTTCAGGGAACGTTGCCTAACATCGGAGCCTGGATAAGCGATCCCGAGGGAACGAAGCTGTTCCTGAAGGGACAGACTGTAAACGGCTATACGCTGGAAAAGATAAAATACGGAGAGGTGCTCCTTACCGATGGTAAGAGCGAGCATACCCTATACCTATTCCTCTCGGGAGGGACCGCACCTAGGGCTCAGACGCCTCCGCCGGCTTCTCCGAGGGCGCCGAAGCCAACCTCGCCGAAGCTTGATTTTTCCGGCGTCGAACCGGCATCTGAGGGAAAAGAGGGGGCTGTGCCGCGCGAGCTTGTCGACGCGCTGCTGATGAACCCTTACGACGAACTCGGCAAGCTGCGGATGGTGCCGGCAGATGACGGCTCCGGCATGCAGCTTGAGCGTATCGCGCCTGACAGCGTCTTCGCCCGTGTCGGCGTCGCACAGGGGGATGTTATACAGGCGGTCAACGGCGTCACCATTTCTAATATGGCTGATGCCGCGAACGCCGTGAACTCGCTGATGGCGGGGACGCGCTTTGACGTTACCGTACAGCGCAAGGGAAAACCCCTTGAGCTTAAGTACCAGGTGAAATAAGGGCCGGTGCGGGGAAGGAGAGGTTTTACCCTTATAGAGGTAATGGTCGCCGTCATGGTCCTCGCGCTGACGACGACGGCGGCGATAAAACTTACGATAATGGCGCAAAATACCCTCTCCGCCGTAAAGGAGAAGGAGAGCCTCTTGAATGCCGCGCAGGCGGTGGAGGCGGGGATCTCGACAAAGGAGCTCTCCGACGCGGGAACGAGCGGGGACTTCAAGTGGGAGACGAAGGACAAGGAGACGGAGATGTTCGGCGAGAAATTCGGGCGGCTCGACTTCGACAAGGCAGGCTCCGGTGACAGCGGAGAAGCCCTAAAGGTGAAGTGGCGCGAGATCACCGTCGCCGATAAGAAAAATAAAAAGATAATACTGTACATCCCTTCGAAAGAGGATGCAGAGGAAGAGGCGGCAGCGGCGTCGTCGACGGATATTATAAAGAGCGGAAGCCGCGGCGATAAACAACAGCAATAGACGGATCTCCCGTCTTTATCACAGGTCAGAACGCAGCAATAAATTAGGAGTGGTAAATGATGCACGGTAAGAAAAGATTGCTTTATACATTATTCGCAGCGGCTGCCGTATCTCTCTCGGCCTGCACCCTGTCGGCGGCGGAGCCCGACCAGGAAGAGCTGAACCTGATCCAGGCGGCGCAGGAGATGCGCGCCGCGGGTCGTGTACAGCTGAACTTCAAAGACCTCGATATGGCGAAATTCATCCGCTTTATGTCGGAGCTCCTGGGTGAGAACATCCTCGTGAACCCTGGGGTCTCCGGCAAAGTCTCGGTGGTATCGCCGAAGGCCGTCACCCTCAAAGAGGCGCGGCAGGTGATGCTGTCGGTGCTCGAAATGAACAACCTCTCTCTGCAGGACATGGAGGGCTACTCCAAAGTTGTGCCCCTCTCCACCGGCGGAACCGCGAGCAACACCGTCATCAAGGGGGACCAAAGCGTTGACCCGAGCGACACGATAATGGTGCAGCTGGTGCCTCTGAGCTATGTGAAGGCCGGTTACGTCGTCTCGCCGCTCAAGACGGCGATCCCGCAGATACAGGTCTCCCCGATCGGCAACGGCAGCGCCGTTTTGCTGGTAGGCAAGGCCGCCCTGCTCTCCCGCGCCGCCGGGGTCATCCGCGCGATCGACGCCCCCGACAGCATCCGCACGATCAAGGTCTGCGCGCTGCAATACGCGAACGCGAAGCTGCTGGAGGCGCAGCTCAACGCGATCGCGAAGGACGCCTCCTCAAAGCTGGCGGGGATGGTATCGGTCTCCGACGAGCGCACTAAGAGGATAATCCTCGTCGGCAGCAGCCAGAACATCCGTGAGGCGGAGCGTATCATCAAGGATATCGACGTCCCCTCGCGCACCGAGAACTTCCACGTCTATCGCCTGAAAAACGCCGACGCGAAGACGGTCGCCGAGCAGCTTTCCCAGATACTCGCCGTCGCCGCGAAGCTCTCGCCGGACCCCAAAGGGGCGATGCCATCGACGGTCGTCCCCGACCTGCCGACCAACAGCCTTGTATTTACCGCTTCGCAGGAACAGTACAACTCGCTTAAGACGATTCTCGAACAGCTTGACACACAGCCGAAACAGGTGCTGCTGCGCGGCCTCATCGCCGAGGTCAGCCTCAACAAGCTCAACAGCGCCGGCATCGACTGGGCGGCCTGGGGCGGCGACCTCTTTGGCAGTACGGTCGTCGCGGGTAACGTGCAGCTTGGCAACACCGCCGTTCCCTCCGACATTCAGCAGCTCTACCAGAACCTGATCACAAAGGAGGTCTGGCACGACACGCCCAACGGAGGATATTCGACCACAGAGACAGCCGGTGCCGGCCTTGCCTATGCCTACATAAAACTGCTAAACAAATTCGACGCGATCAACGTCCTCTCGATGCCGCGCCTCATGTGCACCGACAACCTTGAGAGCTCCCTTCAGGTAGGACAGGTCATACCGCAGCTCAAGGGCAGCCTTACAAACGCGGCCAACACCGACTCGGTGACGAACTCCTACGAATACAAGGACGTCGGCCTCATCCTCACGGTGACGCCGCACATCAGAAGCGGTAACCTCGTCGCGCTGGAGATCGAACAGCGCATCGAAGACCTGATGACGACGACGAACTCCGTCACGCCGATAACCTCCAAGCGCGAGGTCAAGACCAGCGTACTCGTCGCGAACGGCGAAACGGTCGTCATTGGTGGTCTCATCAAAGAGGCGGAGAAGGAGCTGAAGAACCGTGTGCCGCTCTTCTCATACATCCCTCTGATCGGCAATCTCTTCAAATCTCAGGAGAAGCAGCGCGAAAAGGTCGACCTGATGATCTTCCTCACGCCCTATATACTTGAGACTCCGCAGCACGCCTCGAAGATCACCAACGAGATCATCGCTGACGGACAGAAGCTCAGCGAGGCGGAACGCATCCTGATGCAGCGCAACAACGAGGACTACCGCAAGTCGATCAAACAGCAGGGAGTTTCAAGAGAGATGCTTGATCCCCACGGACAGTTCTCCGGAATGGTGGGCTCAGACGACGTGAAGCCGCAGCAAAAGGCCCCGAACGGCGGCAAATAAGAAAATGACGGAGCGTTCCTTAAAAGATCTGAACATAACGCCGGAAAGCGTGCTTGAGCTCATCCCTCCGGGGGTGAGCCTTGACGCTCTGCGTGACAAGTGCTTCATCCCCATCGCGCGCGACGAAAAGGTCGTCACCTTTGCGGCGGCCGACCTATCATGCGTAGTGGAGACGCAGCTGCTCGCGGCCTCGATGGACGCCAGCGCCGATACCATACTATTCCCGCCCGCGGAGATACAGAACCTCATCCGCGGCCTCTACGACATCAAGAGCGGCGTCGGACAGGATACGCTGAACGCCATCGAAGAGGTCGACGACCTCTCCGAACTCGCGCGCCAGGAGGTCATGAGCGACAGCGTAGACGCGCCGGTCGTCAAGCTTGTCAACGGCATCCTCATGGAGTCCCTGCGCGAACGCGCGACGGATATCCACATCGAACCCTACGAGGACCGCGTCGCCGTGCGCTACCGCGTCGACGGCGTCCTATCCGACCGCTACGCCCTCTCCAAAGGACATCAGTCACCCGTGACGAGCCGTATCAAAGTTATGGCCAACATGGATATCGCAGAACGTTTCGTGCCGCAGGACGGCCGCATCGGCATCAGCCTTGGGGACCGCCTTGTCGATATACGCGTCAGCTCATTACCGACACAGCATGGAGAGCGCCTGGTGCTCAGACTCCTCGACAAGGCGCGCGGCCTGCTGACGCTTGAGGACCTCGGCATGAAGGCCTACGAACGGGAGCGGATAGAGAACCTCATCCGCCGCCCCAACGGCATGATCCTCTTTACCGGTCCCACCGGCTCCGGCAAGAGCACGAGCCTCTACGCCATCCTGCAGGCGCTCGCGCGGCCGCAGGTGAACATCATCACCGTCGAAGACCCGATAGAATATGATCTTCCGGGCGTGGGGCAGGTGCAGGTGAACGAAAAGGCGGGACTCACCTTTGCGAACACCCTGCGTTCCATACTGCGTCAGGACCCCGACATCATCATGATCGGAGAGATGCGCGACTTTGACACCGCGCACATCGGCATCCAGGCCTCGCTCACGGGACACCTTGTCTTTTCGACGCTCCACACCAACGACTCCATCAGCGCCGTGACCCGCCTTACCGACATGGGCGTCGAGCCATACCTTATCTCAGGTTCGCTGCTCGGCGTCGTCGCCCAGCGCCTTGTACGCCGGGTCTGCCCACACTGCAAAAACGAGATACCGACCTCCGGCGTCGTGTTGAAAAACGGCATCGAAAAGGCCTGGCGCGGCGTTGGCTGTGAACACTGCAACGGCAGCGGTTACCGCGGGCGCTTCGGTCTCTATGAGCAGTTCGACGTCACGCCGGAGATACAGGACGCTATCGCCCGCGGCGCGGCTCTGCACGAACTCAAGAGCCTCGCGCGCCACGGCGGCTTCGCTACCCTGCTGGAGCTTGGCCTGCAGGCAGTCCGCGAGGGAGAGACGACGCCCGAAGAGATGCTGCGCGTCGTCGGCGAGGTATAATCAATGCCGCTCTATAAGGCCGAAGTCTACACTCTGGCGGGGGAGAAAAAGCAGCTCCGCAAAGAGGCGGCGAGCGAGAACGATCTGCTTCGCGAACTTGGCGAGGCAAAATATGTGATCATCAGCGTGAAGGAGGAAAAACCGCGCACCTGGTCCTTTGCGGGACGGTCGCGCAGAAAAAACCTGACGCTGGAAGAGCAATACCTCTTCTGTACCACGCTCTCTTCCTTTATGCGCAGCGGTCTCTCGATGACCGAGGTGCTGCGCCTGCTGCAAAAGCAGACGCGTGACAAAAATCTCAAGCCGATATACACGCGGCTGCGTGAATCGGTGGAGGGAGGGCGTTCGCTCGCTGGTTCGATGACCGCGCTCGGCGTCTTCCGCCCAAGCCTCGTCGGGATGGTGGAGTCTGGAGAAAGATCCGCCTCCCTCGCCGACATCCTCGAAAAGGCCGGCGAACTCATCCAGAACGAAATATCGCTGCGCCGGAAGATACAGTCCTCGCTGACCTATCCAGTACTGATGCTTATTGTCGGCCTTGGCGTCGTCGTATTCCTTCTCAGCTTTGTTGTGCCGCGCCTCACCGCGCTCGTCGTGGAGTCCGGCGCGGAGCTGCCCTTCGTAACCAAGATGCTGATATTCGTATCCAATGCCGTCCGCGTAGGGTTCATCCCCTTTATCGCAGTTGTGGCAATTGTCGTGTTCTGGATGCGCCGCAGCAACAAAAAAATAAACCTGCCGATGTTCAAAGATATCCGCGACAATCTGGCCTTCGCGCTGATCTTCAGCCAGAGCGGCACGCTGCTGCGCGCCGGAATCCCGCTGGTGCAGGCTCTCAAACTGACGGAGCCGCTGGACCCCGTCAAAGGACGCCTCTCCGTCGTATCCGAACATATCCGTCAGGGCTACCGTTTTTCCCAGGCACTTGAGAAAGAGGGCTCTTTCCCCGAGGAGATCGTGACGATAATCCGTGTCGGAGAAAGCGGCAGCAACCTCCCGGACGCCGCCGTGCGCCTGGGTGCCAGCTGCTGGGAATACGCCCAGTCCTCAATGCAAAAATGGGCGACCCTCGCGGAACCGCTGATCATCCTGGTGATGGGCGTGCTCGTCGGCTTCGTAGTAGTTGCCGTGCTGCTGCCGATATTCGATCTGTCGAGTTTGGCGGGGAGGTAGAGTTAAATTGTTAATAATTGTGTGCCGTGCAGCTAAGCCTCACAGATTTATATCCATACAGGCCATTTGCCAGTGATCCTGCTCGTCCTGTCCTGAATAATAGAGGCGCGGGGCGGGTGAGTTAAGTACGATTGACGGACGGTAAAGGCTCTTTGTTCCAAAATTGAGGGAGCCTCTTTCGATAACATTTCCGCTGAAATCCCATACAAGCCCATTTGAACAATGATCTTGGCAAATCAGTATTCGCTTGTTATTCGGCGAATCGAGCGGGAATGAGCAAAGTGCCATGACAAGGCTTCCGTCAGATGCGGTTGCCACATCGGGGTGCCACGGCTCCTCTTTGTCAGGAAGGCCATCTATCGTTACAAGCTTGGGGTTGCTCCAGTCTGTAAGGTTCGGGGCCTCCATTCGGTAGATGTGGTGGCGTCCAGCTGAATCGCGCCAGACATACCACATGTAATAGGTCCCCTCTAATTTGACGATGGTGGGCGACATGATTATCGCTACATCTTTGACCGGCCTTTTGTATGAAAGAACGGTCTCTGGCGCGCTCCATGAAATTGCGTCGTGAGTTTTTTTGACGAGCAGCCTCACGACGGCAAATCCGGAATAGGCACGGTAATCCCTGTAGAAGAGTGACAACTCCCCATCTTCGAGGTAAAGCGAGGGATCGGAATTATAACCTATCCAGTTGTCGGGCGCTCCGACAACTGGCGACGCGCCGCCATCCGGGATGCGCCAGTCGATACCGTCCATGCTGACCAGAAATTCCGGGTTCTCAAAGTATTCGACCCCCTGCGGCAGCGGAGTACAGGTCATAAGATATCTCCAGTCGCCGGGTCCGAAGCCGTCCGGGACGTAAAGGACGTCCGGATGTACGTTTTCTCCGAACCCCGAGGTACATGAAAGATCCAGGAGATGAAGCGGTGCTTCTGGACGTTGTGGCCGATAGTCGTCATCGTAGGCTTCGATTGTCAAGTCCCTCTGGCAGCGGTTCCATCTGCGAAAAATATTGGATCGGATGCCCTCAGGCAGCAGCCAGGGAAAATGAAGTGCGAATTTCATCTGGCTTCTGATTATTTCACGCCTGACCTTATTCATATCGTACATTACCGTCACTTAATATTTTACGGTAACAATCTGCCGTGGCGGCTGCGACAGAATCTACGCTGAAATCGCCGGCGCGAAGAGCGGCCTTTTCAGCAAGCGATGTTCTGAGCGCGGGATTGGAGGCAAGCTTTAGAAGGGCGGTACAGATAGCGCTCTCGTTCCCCGGCGGTACTAAAAGTCCGCTATTGCCATCCTTTACAAGCTCACCCGGCCCTCCGCAGTCGGAGGCGACGACCGGTAGTCCCGCGGCCATCGCCTCAAGCAGAGAGAGGCCGAAAGCGTCCGGTCTGTCGGAGGGAAAGACGAATATATCCGAGCCCCATAGCCACGGGCGCACGTCCTCTACGAAGCCTGGCATTATAACTTTTTCTGCCATATCCAGTTCCAGTACAAGTTTTTCAAGCCGATCTCTATAGGGGCCGTCACCGAGCAAAAGTAACTTTGTCCGCCGCCCGGCTTCGGTCAATGAAAAATTTTTGTAAGAGCGGAGCAGCAGCTCAAACCCCTTGCCCTCGTCAAAACGGCCGGCGGCAGTTAGCAAAAGCCAGTCGGATGGTATTTTGAGTTTTTTTCTCGTTTCTTGCCCGGCGGCTTCGTTTGGCCGATAGCGCGGGCAGTCCAGAGAGTTGTAGATTACGGTGGTGCGCCCGCGCGGAAATCCCTTATCTATTGCGTCGCGCCTCACTGCCTCTGAGCAGGCCGCAAGAAGCGTACAGTCGCGATAATATTTTATTTTTGCGAACTTATCCAATGTAGAGAGCACTGGGATACCCAGCTTCCTGCCCCACCATCCGCCGATACGGGCGCCAGAGGAGAGTCTCGTGTGTATTAAATGCGGCGCGGCACTGCGCAGAGCCTGGGCGAATTTATATGCGGTCGCGGGAAGGTCCGCGAAGAGGACATCTGCCTTAATACAGCGTATATTGCTCTGCTGCAGGATGCCGCTCAAAGTCTTGCCGCTCTTGCAAACAACGACATTCTCTACTCCAATTTTTTCAAGCCTCTCTAACAGGCTGACCCAGGAGCGCCCCCATGATAAACTATTTTCGTTGACATAGTGAAGAACTTTCATCTGGAGGTTATCTTAAGCCGGTCGCGTCGGAATATATCTTCTCGACGGAATCCGTCATAGCGGCTAATGTCGGCACCGCGGACTTCGGAAAATTGCAGGGTGGCTCGGCGGTATCGATGAATTTTTTTATAGAGGCCCTCCATCCGGCGATGTCTTCCGGGGCAATGAGACCGTCGGTTCCTCCGAGCATCTCCGAGACCGGAGCAATATTTGAGGCGATCACCGGTATCCCAATCTGGATGGCGCGTGCGAGAGTCAGCGGCATTCCCTCGGTGTATGAGGGGAAGAGCAGACAAGAAGAGGAGGCCATATATTCATCGGCTCTCTCAGAATAACCGTGAAACGTGATTCTCTCGCTAAAGCCAAGTTCCTTCGCCTTTTGGCGCAGTTCTTCAAGAATTGGCCCGTCGCCGAGGACGTCCAGCGTCCATGTATTTTCTGTAGGCATGGCTTTAAGTACGTTTTGAAGCCCTTTAACGGGGGAGAGGCGTCCAACGAAAAGAAATTTTACCGGACGCGGCGGCTGCGGGTTCCAATGGTATGCGGGTTCGTCGAGACCGTTGAGAACGACCTGTGTATTTTCGTAAAAACAATCTTTCATCGCGTTTTGAACTGCGGAGCTAACGCAGATAGTTTTTACCGCCCTTCTGTAAGGGGCATATATCCAGGGGCTCTTGTTTCCAAAATCGACATGTGCCGTAACGATGAAAGGTATGCCCGTCATGGAAGAGACCCAAGAGGCGATCCAGGCCGGGACGCGCGAATGAGCGTGGATTATCTGCCAGCCCTCGCCGCGTACCCATGATGATATCTTCCCGGCGCAAAGATAACCGGTGAGCGGATTTTTTTTATGAACGCTGAGACAGCGGTGTTCCACCTGTGGAGAAAGCTGATTCTGCATTTTGCCCCCTGCGGAGACGACGATAATTTTATGTCCGCGCCGCGCAAGTTCTGAGGTGAGGTCTATGACATGACGTTCCACGCCGCCAATATCAAGCTCCGGGAGTATTTCAATGATCTTCATTTTTTTATGTCCTTATTCCTAGTCCGTGAGCCAAAGAATTTCATCGACAGCAGATAAGGCACCGTCCAGATATGGCTTCTGAAAATATTATCGGCAAGCTGTTTTTTTAGCCGTTTGATGCAGTTGGAAGAATGCCTGTGCATAAACGGTGACTCCGCAAGGATTGATACCATCAGTGGTATCAAATCATCCTGTCCGGTACAGTAGGCCGTTTTTGATAAAAAATGCCAATATAATTCGTCGACCTTGCTCTTAGAACAAAGCGTCCAAGGTTTTGCACCGCCTGCCATATGCCAAATAGAGCCGTGTCCCTCGATGGGAAAGTTTTCTAAATCGATCCTGTTGTATCTGTGATCTAAGAACTGAACGTCTCCGGCAAATATATAGTTGAGGCAATCCTGGTCCGCAAGAGTGATACATTTTTTGTATTTGTCGTAAAAAGTTTCGACTTCCTTAAGGAAATCATAGTTGCTGCGAATCCTATCCAGATCCATCACAAGTACGCCCGCATTGAAATAAGAATCTTGTTTGATTCCCATTGCCTCCCAGGCGAGCGCGTATCTCCAAGGTACCGGCGTCCCTTCAAGGTAGTCAAGCGACCAGACGTCGCGCACTGCGCCGATCGTGTTGCCGTTGAGCGGTTCGTTCCAGAAATCGGCTATGTCAAGATCGATTATGAGGTCGCAGTCAAGGTAGAGTATCTTTTTTTCATTGATCAGCTTCGGAATCAGCAACCGAAAGAGAGTGCCTCTTGCGCCGTCGATCGTCAGTTTGCTTACGTCGATCGAGGTGCCCTCCAGCAGGCTTTCAACGTTTATAAATTCGATGCGCTGCCCATAATTTTCCGCGGTGGTCTCAAGCTTTTCGCGGTTGTAGGGAGAGAGTGTATTGTCGTGGATTATATGAAGAAAAATTTTGTCCTTCGTATTATCGAACATAGAGGCCATCACAACTGCGGCATGGCGCGAGTAGGTTCCTTTGGGGTCACAGAATGCCAACGCCGCATGAATATAATTGTCCATACAAGTATGCTCTCCTTCACCTGTGCCGAAAAGCAGGGCTTTTACAGCTTTTGGTTAGAATATCTGATATAATAACACAATTATTGGTCAATGGAGGAGAGCATGGCTGTTTTATAAGAGTAGAGAACATTATACTTTGCGGGGCTCTTTTTTTCTTCATCAGAGCTTTAGCTAATATAGAACGGGGGTTGAGGTTGTATGCGCAACCTGTATGTGCCTTTTTCTCAATACCATTTGATTCTCTCTTTTGCGCTGGCGGCGGAACACTCCGACGATGACAATGTTTTGATTTTAGGAGATTCCGATCCCGGAATGGTGCGTAGTTTGGATTTGCTTGCAGAGTTATTTTCCGGAGTGAAAATCAGTTTTACCAAATTACTTCCAACTAGTACAAGTAATAATATCAGTAATTTCTGGAATAAAAAGAGGAATATAAAGAAGATAAATGGTATTTTAGAGACGGATAAATTTGACAGATTCTATTATTTTTGTGAGTGGAGCGTCTATACGACCTTTATTTCCAATTTTTTAAACAAAAAATCATGCAAATTTTATTTTTGCGAAGATGGGATAGCGACTTATACGGAACAGAGTATCAGAGATAAGAGCTGCATAGAAGAGGCTGCGGATAAATTGATATACGGACGGTGGCATAAGTCATCCAAAATTCCGGGAGCGCTGAATTCGGAGGCCGCCGTGGCCGGTATATTCCCGCATTTGATGCCGCTGCTATACGAGAGGCGGAAAAAGACAATGATTTCCGCTGAACCGTTGATGGAGAAAATAACTCGGAATAAGATACACGAAATAAAGGGCCTGTGTGATAATGTTGAGTTTGATGAAATAATAGCGACGGATTCCGCTGATTTCTCAAGGACGGATGAGTATAGAGAACTGATCAGGGCAAAGATAGAAGAAGGGATAAGTTCCGGTCGCTATGTGGCGCTGAAGCGGCATCCCAGCGATAAAAATGAATATAAAAAACCTGGCACGACGTTTTATATTCTGCCGCAGTACTATCCTATTGAGTTGTATTATATGGTCTATCGCTCATCGATAAAAAAGGTTATCGGGTCAATGAGCACATCTCTGATAACTGCGCGTTGGCTGATGAGGGACATAGAGATAATATCTCTGTTAGCTGAAGCTGATACATCTCTCATTGAGGGGCTGGATGAAAAAAGGAGGTTTTTAAGCGCACTCAATATATCATTATATACTGTATAATTACTAAGAGTTTTACTAGAGTTTATGGTGGGCTTGTCGAGTGAGCCTTAAGCTATGATGAGGTGTTAGTATGGAAGACGCGATAGATTTTGTTGTCTTGTGGGTGGATGATTCGGACGAACAATGGAAAAAAGAGTTCGAGGAGTACAAACATGAAGCGACGATGAGAGACAACGAATCAATCGGTTCTGTTCGATATGAAGAACACGGAATGCTTCCTTATTGGTTTCGCGGTATAGAAAAATTTACTCCATGGGTGCGCAAGGTTCATTTTGTTACAAACGGACAATTCCCAAAATGGCTTAATCTTGACCATCCAAAATTGCACTTCGTAAAGCACGCAGACTTTATCGAACGTAAATATCTGCCTCTTTTCAACGCCAATCCGATAGAGAATAATATCTATAAAATAGAGGGACTTGCTGAAAGGTTTGTATATTTCAACGACGATATGTATGTAATAGCGCCAACGCCGCCGTCTTTTTTTTTCAAAGAGGGTCTGCCGTGTGACTCTGCTATAATGACGAAGACCAGACGTGACAGAGACAGCTCTTATTTATCTTGTATAGCGAACGACGTGGAGCTTATCAACAGGTATTTCAATAAAAATGCAACCTTGCTGAAGAATCCAACTAAATGGCTGAATCTGCGGCAGTATGGTTTTAGGCCTTTTATACATCCGTGGTGGCTTATTCCATCGTCTAAATTTCCCGGTTTTAAAAATCATCATTCAGCTCAGCCATTTCTGAAGTCGACCTTTGATAAAGTGTGGCAAGTTTGCGAGAAAGAGCTGAGCGAGGCAAATACAAGACGTTTCCGCTCTCTTGAAGATCTGGATCAGTGTTTGTTTAAATATTGGCAGTTTGCCAGCGGTAATTTTTCGCCGGCACCACTCCGCAAAAACAGGGCGTACTTTGATATAAAATCAGATACGCCGGCCATTTTAGACTGTATCAAAAGGCAAAGTTCTAAGCTTATCTGCATTAATGACGCGAACGGCGCGGACGAGGACTACCTTCAGGTAAAGGATGCCTTTAATGTAATTCTCAGCGAAAAATCTTTATATGAATTATAAGGTTAATACTGTCTATTATTATAAATGTATTTACATATCCAACAAAGTATAATACAATACGTGAGAGTCTTTAGTAACTGAAAACAGGGCATTATGTGGGGAGATGCCTATTTTTTTGCTTTTCGTAATTTATATTTATGTTATAGAAGAGTCTAAAAAAATAAGTAAATAATACAACGGGATCGTGAAAAAGCATGCTGGGTTTATTTGAATTTTTGAAGAAATTAAATAAATACCAATATGGGCAGCTGATATTTATTTTTGCGATTACAGCCGGCCCATTTTTCAGTGATACGGTAAGAAAGGTTTTGTTTTTTTTATCAATTTTCTGCATCAATAAAACTGTATTTTACGAGACTTTCCATTGCCGCAGAGTCGGTGCCTTTAAACGTTATGCCTACACGTTGATATTCTTTTGGGCCTGTTTAATATTAATCCCGCTCGTTTGGGGGGTAGACGATGTACTGGAAAGAGTGAGATCAATAGGATGGCCTTTAGAGATGATATTATGGGTGTGCGCGGCTCAGCTATTTGCGAGGGATGCTTTTTTTATAGAAAATGTAAAAAAAGCATCCATTTGCGCGTGTGTGCTGTACTCTCTTATCGCCATACCTTTCTTCATTTCCACTAATTTTGTTATTGACCATACGTTCTATTACGCGTGGCCTTGTTCTCTTGCCTCTTGGTCTGCCGGCAGTATAATCTCTTGTCTCAGTGCATGGATAATATATCAATTATTTATTGTAAATGGCGTGTCAAGATGGCATAGTGTTATGTGTTCATTTTTTTATGTGCTAACCTCTTTTGTAATGTTTATGACATTATATGTAACCTTTTGGGTTGTAATGGCAGCGCAAATATTGACTACCCTCTTTATTTTTGTATATTTATTCAGAAAAAGGATATCAATATTCATAAAAAAGATAATGCTGATTATAGGTGGAATAATGTTGGTATTCAGCATGGTATTCATGATTTCACCTAAAATCTTAACAGCTATTGAGCCGCAATATCAGCAGCTGCTGATGTTTAATAAGGATGTCGAAGCGTTTACCAGCAAGCGGAATCTTGTGTGGAAGGAGGCTATCGGGTTAATTATGGAAAGACCGTTGACCGGGTATGGATGGGCGGAATATGAAAATTATAATAAACTTTCAATGGGGCATACACATTCCTCTTTTTTACAGATAGCTTGGACAGCAGGTCTTTTCCCCGCGGTTTTGTTTATTGGTCTTTTACTACAGCTGTTATATATTTGTATTCGTACCTTGAAACGTAGTAGCCCGGATTGCGTGCTGCCTGTTGTTGTTCTTCTGGTCGCCGTTGCTTTTCTTGTTAATGGGACACTGGATAACCTTTTTAATGCGACGAGAAAGGTTTCGATGTTGTATTGGATATATTTGTCCTTACCGTTATGCAAAGCTTTTTTAATAAATAAATTTGAGGGTGTTGATAATAATGGGAAATGAATATTTTTTAAGTATAATTGTCACATTTTATAATTTAGAAAAATATGTATATAAATGTCTTGATTCCGTATTTCTCAAGCAAAAAACTGATTATCCGATAGAGGTAATCGCTGTAGATGACGGGTCGTCCGATTCAACGTGGGAACTCTTGTCTGCATACCACCATCACCGTGCTTCCAACGAATTAAAAATTGTAAAGCAGGAGAACTCTGGAGTAGCGGCTACATGGAATAGCGCGATTTCCATGGCAAAGGGAAAGTATATATTATTCTTAGATGGCGATGACTTTTTGATAGACGGTAACCTGGATGATTTTCTTAAGTATGTCGATACGGTGAATGCGGATATAATAGTGTACGCGATGAGTTTTTTTGACTCTAACTGTATTCTAGTTGGTAATTCTATTGCTCCAGAATGTAAGTATGGAAAGAATGATTTTGTTTTACACTCATGGCTGAAATCTGGTGTTTATACGGCACTCCGCAATAAAATAGTATCTAGAGAATATTTGTTAAAACATAATTTATTATTTATACCCGGCATAATATATGAAGACGTGCCCTGGACGGCTAAATTATTTGCCTATGATTCATTAGTTGCATATTCAGATATATGTGTGTATGGGAACGTACTGCGCCCCGGGTCTATAACAAATAGAAAACTTGAAAAATTAAACTTAACTTCGCTTATGATTGGATATAATGATTTATGCAACTTTTTAGAAAAAGAGAACGGTCTGTCCAATCTCTATGTCGACGATATAAAGAGTATATTATCAGGTATGTTCTTTCAAATGCTTTCGTATTATAATAAACTAAAATCAAGATTAACACCCACAGAGAGGGATAAATATCTGACGTATCTGGAAGAGCGTAAATCTATAATAAAATACTCAAATAAGGCGAACAGGCGGTATGTCTATAGATTTATCGCGGAAGTTTTCGGTTTAAGAGCATTAATGAAGATAAAAAAGTAAAAAGGATATTGGTTTTATATTATACACATACTCACTAGAAGTGAAGTCATAATTCGCTTTCAGCGAGTATGTGTATAATTAGGGACATACAGTGTTATATTTTTATTCCCGCCTCAAACCTCCACGAGTCCCGGCACATATCTTCTACCGAGCGGCGGGCCTTCCAGCCAAGCTCCTGCTCGGCTTTTTTTGTCTCCGCGTAGCAGGTGGCGATGTCTCCCGCGCGGCGCGGCGTTATTTTGTAGGGGATTTTGATGCCGTTGACGCGCTCGAAGGCGGTGACCAGCTCGAGCACCGAGGTGCCGCGGCCGGTTCCGAGGTTATAGACAGAGACGCCGCCGCTCATTTTTTTCAGCGCCGCGACATGTCCCTCGGCAAGGTCCATCACGTGTATGTAGTCACGGACGCCGGTGCCGTCCACGGTATCGTAGTCGTCTCCGAATACGCGCAGCTCCTTCAGCTCGCCCTTTGCGACCTTTGTGATGTAGGGCATCAGGTTGTTGGGAATGCCGTTCGGCGCCTCGCCGATGAGCCCGCTCTCATGCGCGCCGACGGGATTGAAGTAGCGCAGCAGGGCCACGGAGAATCCCGGGTTGGCGGCGGCGGTGTCTGAGAGGATCTTTTCGCTTATGACTTTCGTCTCCCCGTAGGGGTTTGTCGCGGGCATCAGCGGCATCGTCTCCACGAACGGCGCTTTGTTGTCGCCGTAAACAGTGGCCGATGAGGAAAAGACGAAATTTTTCACGCCGTGCAGCACGCAGGCCTTTGCCAGCTCGATGGTGCTCACTAGATTGTTGTAATAATAGGCGAGCGGCTTTTTGACCGATTCTCCGACCGCCTTGTAGCCCGCGAAGTGGATGACGCCGTCTATCTTATTTTCGTCAAATATCCGCGTGACCGTGGCGCGGTCGGTGACGTCCGCTTCGCAGAATACGAAGCCTCGTCCCGTTATCTCCTTTATGTGCTCCAATGTCTGCGGTTTGCTGTTGGAGAAGTCGTCGGCGATGACGACGGAATATCCCGCCTCGAGCAGGGCTACAGAGGTGTGGGAGCCGATGAAGCCCGCCCCGCCGGTCACTAGTATGTTATTCATCTATAAATTTTTTCCCAGTTCGTAGGCTTGGAAGAGATATTTGCGCCCCTTTTCGGCCATATCCGTCTTGGGATACATGTCGGGCGCGCAGATCATGCCCGCGATGTTCCAGTTCGCGAAGTTACAGGCGAGGCGGAAGGAGGCTTTCAGTCCGTCGAAGCAGCTTATCTCCGTGTCGCCCGCCGTCGCTAGCAGTACCGCCCGCTTATCCTTAAGGCTGGTTTTTGCGTTCGCCGCAAAAAATGGCAGCAACCGGTCCCATACCGGCTTTATCTGCGCGCTCCAGGAGTAGTAGTAGAGCGGCGAGGCGAAGACGAGGACCTCCGCAGCCGTAATGTCTTCGTATACCGGGGCCATATCGTCCTGCTGTATGCAGGGTGTGTCCTTGCTCCAGCATTTGCGGCAGTCAAGGCAGCCGTTCAGCTTTTTACCGGCGAGGCGCACCTTGCGCACTTCGTAGCCTCTTTCTTCCGCGCCCTTTGCGAGAGAATCGGCGAGCTGTTCGCTGTTACCCTCTTTACGCGGGCTTCCAAGCAATATCGTCATCACTTTTTTACCGGCCATCGTGGTTTCCTCCAATTATATTAATCTTTAACGGCTCTATTATATTATTTTTATGGTGAATAGGCTAATGCGGGACATTCAGGTGATACAATCTGTATTTGAGGCCATTCTTTCCATAAAGAATGCGCCGCGCCGTCGGCCCGTTGTCGTTTACGCGGAATTTTTACGGGTAAACAGTGCTGCGGCTACGTGGTAGAATAAAGTCGCGTAAAAATAAACTTAGGAGGAATAGGGATGTTACTGTGCCGTGATTTTAAATTTGATGCAGCACATAACCTTATACATTATCATGGAAAGTGTGAGCGTCTTCATGGCCACACCTACCATCTGCGGGTGACGCTCGAGGGAGAGCCTGACGCCGAGGGGATGATCTTTGACTTTGTAGACCTCAAAAAGGCCGTTAACGAGCTTGTGCTCTCGAAGCTTGACCATGCCTATATAAACGATATCCTGCCGCAGCCCACCGCGGAATATATCGCGGTTTGGATCTTCCGCGCGCTTGACGGGCCGCTTTCGCGCGCCAACTGCCGGCTACATGAGATACGGCTGTGGGAGACGGAGAGCTCTTCCGTCATCTGCCGCCGCGAGGATGTAAAAGATGCGTGACGTACAGAACGAGACCGACAACAGGAATATGGCGATCGACCGGGTCGGTATCCGCGACATCTCGTGGCCGATCTCGGTGCCAGACCGCACGAACGGAACGCAGGAGACGGTCGCCCAGGTGAGCCTCTCGGTCTCGCTGCCGCAGGACTACCGCGGCACGCACATGAGCCGCTTTGTAGAGGTCCTCGGGGCGCAGGAGAAGCGCGTCACCTTTCATAATATGGAGGGGCTGCTGGTGACTCTCAAGGAACGGCTGAAGGCCCGCGACGCGCACGCCGTATTCGATTTCCCCTATTTCATCACGAAGGCCGCGCCGGTCAGCGGCGCTAAGGGGCGGCTGCGCTGCGATGTCCGCTTTGACGCGGCGCTCCGCGGCGATGATTTTGACCTTGTGACGACGGTCACCTCTCCGATCCAGACTCTCTGTCCCTGCTCAAAGGAGATCTCCCAATTTGGAGCTCACAACCAGCGCGCGCACGCGGTGATGGAGGTGCGCCTCGCCGGTTTCGTCTGGCTTGAGGAGTTTGTTCAGATGGCCGACGACTGCGCCTCGGCGCCTATATACAGCCTGCTCAAGCGTGAGGATGAAAAGTATGTTACGGAGCGCGCCTACGAGAATCCACGTTTTGTCGAGGATTCGGTGCGGGAGCTCGCGCTCGCGATGCAGGCCGACGAACGGGTGGTCTGGTACCGGGTCTCCGTGACGAGCCATGAGAGCATACATAACCACGACGCGTTCGCCGTGATAGAGAGGGATAAACGTACCGGCAGTATTCCCTCGCGGGAAAATTTACCATGTTCGCCGCGGCGAACGGAAGAAGGCTAATTATGACATCGATAAAAAAGGCGCTGCGCCGCGCCGTTCTGAATGAAAGCGGCGTTGAGCGCGTAAAATCACGCCATCCGTGGCTCTTTCGCGGCAACCTGATCCAGGCTCCCGTCTGCGCTCCAGGCGACATTATCGCCTTCACCGACAGGAGGGGCCAGGTGCTTGGCTGGGGGCTATGGAGCGAAGGGGCGCTCTGTATTCGCGTCCTCTCCTTCGGCAGCCATGAGCCGGACCAGATGGAGCTGCTTCGCAGCCGCGTCGAGCGCGCGCTCGCGGTGCGCAAATGCTGGTGCGCCGGTGAGGAGTCCTTTCGCTGGGTACATGGCGAGGGCGACAGGCTTCCGGGCATCTCCGCCGACCTCTATGGCGACGTTCTCTCCCTGCAGCTCTCGGTGATGGGGTGGTACCGCCATGCCGACGAGGTGGCGAAGGTATTCCGCAAGGTAAAGAAACTCTCCGCTATTATTCTGCGCAACGATACCAAACATCTTGAAAAAGAGGGGATACCGCGCGAGATAAAACCGCTGCTCGGTGAAATGCCGGCGGAGCCGCTTAAGGTGAAGATCGGCGAAACTTATGAGCTTGTCGATATCGCCGGGGGGCAGAAGACCGGCGCCTACCTCGACGTCCGCCGTGTCCCCGCGCTGCTTGACCCGCTCTACGAGGATGCAAAAGTGCTTGACTGTTTCTCATACCAGGGGCACTTTACCCTTCATGCCCTTCGCAAAGGCGCGGCGGAGGTCACGGCGATAGACCAGTCTCAGTCCGCGCTTGAACGCGCGAAAGAAAATATCTCCATAAACGGCCTGCCCTGCGCGAAAGTGACGTTCCGCTGCGGCAACGCCTTTGATATAATGCGCGAGATAGACGCCGACCGCGCGCGTTACGACATTGTGATAATGGACCCGCCGCCCTTTTCGCCGGCGCGCGGACAGCTTGATTCCGCGCGGCGCGGATACAAGGAACTCGCGGTGCGCGGTTTTCGACGCCTGGATGCGGGCGGACACCTTGTATTTATGTCATGCAGCCACGCCTTTACGCGTGACATGCTGCTCGATACGCTGAACGACGCGGCGCGGGACGCCGGCTCGGTCTGCCACATCGTGCATGAGATACATCAGCCCCAGGACCATCCGGCGCTGCTCGGCGTGCCGGAGACGGATTACCTGAAGGGGTTTGTAATGGGAGTTGAAGAGTAATGACGAATGAGACAAAGGCCGTTATTTTTGATTTTGATATGACGCTGGCGGACAGCAGCTACGCGATACACCACTGCTCGAACCTGCTGGCGCGGAAGTTCGGGCTCAAGGAGATATCGCGCGAGGTGGTCCTCGCCGGTATCGGTCTGCCGATAGAGGACTGCTGGCGCCTGTACTGGGGAGACTTCAAGGATGAGTGGCTCAGCTACTACCGCAATGAGTTCCGCGGGGTGGAGCAGACCGGCATCCGCCTCTTCCCGAACACCGTCGCGGCGCTTGAAAAGCTTCGCGGCGCGGGGATAAAGACGGGGGTCGTCTCCAACCGGCGCTTTGCCAGCCGTGTGGTGGAGTCGATGAATCTCACTCCCTATATGGACGTCATCGTCGGACTTGAGGATGTGACGAACGCGAAGCCCGACCCAGAGGCCCTCTTCAAAGCCGTCGGCAAGCTTGGAGTCGGCGCGGGAGAGGCCGTCTACGTGGGAGATACGGACATCGATATGCAGACCGCCGTCGCCGCCGTGGTGCGCGGCGTGGGCATGACGACGGGCAACTTTGACGAAGAGGGGCTTGCCGCCGCGGGGGCGTGGCGCGTATGCTCCGACCTCATAGAGGTACCGGGACTCTTCGGCCTTAAATAGGGGACGCGGAATGGTCAGACGCTACACGCCGGAGGGAAAAAAGAGAAGTTTTCGCGTTGCCTACTGGCTTGGCGTCGCCGCGATCATCGCGCTCTGGATATGGGCCTTCAAGTCTTACTTTGACCGCTACGAGTACCTCCACCCGGAGATAACCTGGGCGGTCCCCGGCATAGACAACCAGATAATAAAGGTCAAGGGGCTGCTCCTCTGGAAAGAAAACGTCCTGCTCTCCCCGGCGGCGGGAACTCTCACCTATCCGCTCGGCAGGGGACCGGTGCGAGTGGCCCGCGGCGCGGTCGTCGCGCGTGTCGGAGGCCGTGAGGTGAAGGCCTACCAGCAGGGCTACTTTGTCGCCGGAAAAGACGGTCAGGAATCTACGTGGCGCTACTCTTCGATCTGGCCCTCCGAACAGAAAGAATTTTCTAAGCCTTACAAGCTGCAGTTCCTCTCCGACAACACCGCCGCGATGAGAGGACAGATCGTCGGCAAGATCATCGAACAGCCGCAGGAGCTCCGCTTTATCGGCTATATGCCCATGCGGGGCGACGTCGAAGAGCAGATAAGGCGTAAAAAGCTGCGCGTGCGCATCGACAGCGAAGACACCGTCTCGACGGCAAAGATCCGCGTTACGCAGAAGGCCGGCAATCTGACAAAATTCTATCTGACGATGCCGTGGTTTCCGCCAGAGCTGGCGCTCTCCCGCAACTATACTCTGATAATAGACGCGGGGCAGACGGAGGGGGCTCTCGTGCCTCAGAGCGCGATACTCGAAAAGGGCGGCCGCACGGGCATATATATGGTGCGCGGAGCGCGCGTCGTTTTTATTCCCGTGGAGGGGCGGAAACTTGCCAATGATAAATTTCTCGTGACAAAGGGTATAACTGTGGGCGACGCGGTCGTGGAAGACGCCGCCACCGCCCGCGAAGGAAGGATTCAGCTATGGTGATGAACATTGCGGATAACATTGCGAAGATAAGGTCGGATATGGCGCTGGCCGCGAAAAAGAGCGGACGTGAGCTCTCTGAGATAAAACTCATGGGCGTCACGAAATACCACCCCGTTGAAATGATGACGGAGGCGGCGCCTCATCTTGACCTCATCGGGGAAAACAAGGTGCAGGAGGCCGTGAACAAGCGCGCCGTCTGGCCTGTGGGAATGGCGAGCTGTCCCTGGCACATGATCGGCCACCTGCAGCGCAACAAGATAAGACGCGCGCTCGAGAGCTTTGATCTCATCGAGAGCATAGACTCGCTGGAGACCGCCGTGGGGATAAACCGCGTCATCTCCGAGGGGGGGCCGCGCAGATTCCCCGTCTATATAGAGGTGAACATGTCGCGCGAAGCGGCGAAGAGCGGCGTTGCTCCCGAAGAGGCGGAGCGTCTGCTCGAAGGGATGATGACGGACTGTCCGCTCCTCTCGGTGGAGGGGCTGATGACCGTCGCTTTGGACACGGAGGACGAATGTGTCCTGCGCGAAATATTCGGCGGCCTGCGGGAACTGCGCGAAAAACTGCGCTGCGCAACAGGGCTGCCGCTGCCGGAGCTCTCTATGGGCATGAGCGGCGATTTCATGACCGCTATCGAAGAGGGCAGCACGATAGTACGTGTGGGAAGCGCGATCTTCGGCCCGCGAAACTACGGATAGAAACCGTTAGCTGCGCGCCGAGGGTATTTCTCATAGTTGTTTTCATAAAGGAAAGGAGCAGAAAAAATGTCCGAATACTTGACCTCGCTTGATGTTGTGAACCAGTCATTCAAAAAGAGCCTCCGCGGCTACGATGCCGCCGAGGTCGACGAATTTCTCGATCACGTGGCGGAGACCCTGCAGAGCTACAACCAGAAAAACAAAGAACTTGAGCGCGAGCTCGCGGCGAAGCAGGAGAGCCTTGCCGAATACGAACGCATGAAAGACGTACTCCATGAGGCGCTGCTCATGGCGCAGAAGAGCGCCGACGAGCGCGTGAAGAGCGCGCGTGAGCAGGCGAACAAGATACTCTCCGACGCGCGCGAACAGGCGGAGGAGATGTGCCGCGAGGCCGCCGCCGAGGCCGACCGCCTGCGCGCGGGAGTAGAGCAGATACGCAACATCCGCGACATGTACGCGCAGGAATTCCGCGGCATTCTCGCGAAATTCGATACCCAGCTCAACCAGGCGCTTGGCTCCTCCCAACTGTCGGGAGCGGTGGACAGCGTGCTGGAGGGAATGGAAAAGCCTCAGCCCGAAGAGAATCCTGAGGAGCTTCCCGCCGAACCTGAGGTGAAGTCAGACCCTAAAGATTTTGAGGCGGCCTGCGGTATTCTTGGCGTCGACCCGCGGGATTTGATGGGCTCCAATAAGGGCGCCTAAGACAATACCCGCCGCAAAGAGGCCGTCCCTGTATATCTCTCCGACAAGTCTTTGCCCGGAGCAGTGGGGGGTGCTTTGTCCGCGGAAGCTTTGCCCGGCTAAAAACACTATGGAGCAGTTCATAACCCCTGTCGAAAATTATATGATGTGTCCGGTCTTTTTGTGCGCCCGGGTCTGTTGAGATGTGAGCCGTTTGGATAGAAAAACAGCGGAAAAAAACCTCTCCCTGCCGCTCTCGGCGCTTAAAGGCGTCGGGCCGCGCAGAAGCGCGCTGCTTGAGAAGCTCGGCCTGCGGACTGTGGAGGATATGCTCTACCTCTTCCCGCGCCGCTATGAGGACCGCCGAAGCGTAAAGAAGATCACTGAGCTTGTACCCGGAGCTCCGGCGGTCGTCTATGCCACGGTCTGCGGAGTTGATGTCCGGCCGCTTCCCGGACGCGGGCGGCGTCTGATAACCTGCCGCCTCTCGGACGGCAGCGGTTTTCTTGACGCCGTGTGGTTCAACCGCAGGGGACTTGAGAATACCCTTGCGAAAGATACGCCGGTGGCGTTATACGGTACGCCTTCACTGAGGTCCTCCGTATTTGAGATGACGGAGCCGGAATTTGAAGTTGTGAAAGATAAGGGCGAAAAAAGCCCCTTCGCAGGCATCGTGCCGGTATATCCCTCAACTGAGGGGCTTCCGCAGAAATGGTTTCGCGGTATCGCCCGCGCTCTTGTGGAACAACATCACAACCAGGCGGAGGAAGAGCTGCCCTCGTGCCTGATTGAAAAAAACGCCCTTATGCCAATATCGCGGGCGATATATGAGATGCACATGCCGGAATCACCCGAGAGCTGGAAAGAGGCGCGCCGGCGCTTCGCCTACGGCGAACTCTTTACCCTCCAGCTCACCCTCGCCGCCTCGCGAAAGGAGCGCGCGGAAAGTTCTGCCGTACTCCTAAAAAGAGGAGCTCTTTTTGAGGCGATGACCGCCTCGCTACCGTTTTCTCTGACCGCCTCGCAGAGACGCGTAATCGACGAAATATTCGCCGACGGCGCGTCGGGGCGTCCTATATCGCGTCTTATTCAGGGGGATGTCGGCTCCGGCAAGACCCTTGTCGCCATCGCCTTCGCCGCCGGTCTCTGTGACAGCGGCGCGCAGTGCGCGGTGCTGGCCCCCACGGAGGTACTCGCGGAGCAGCTGCACGCGCAGACGGCAAAATACCTCGCCCCGCTCGGCGTTGGATGCGCGCTGATAAAGTCGCAGCTGCCGGCGCGGGAGCGCCGCGCGGTGCTGAGCGGCGCGGCCGACGGCTCCCTTAGCGTCGTCACCGGCACTCAGGCGCTGCTCTCCGACGAGATCAAATTTAAAAACCTCGGCGCGGTGATCATCGACGAACAGCAGCGCTTCGGCGTGCGCCAGCGCGCGCGGCTGCTCAAAAGCGGCGCGAAACCGCACCTGATCATGATGAGTGCCACCCCGATACCGCGGACGATGGCCCTTACGCTGTACGGCGACCTCGACATCTCGGTGATCGAGGATAAACCGGCGGGACGCGCGCCCGTAGAGACGCGGATAATCGGCAGGGACCAGCTGGCGAAGCTGCTGCGCTTTATCGCCGCAGAGATACTCTCCGGGGGCCGCGTCTACTGGATCTGCCCGCGCGTCGAGGAAGACGACGGCTCGGACTTGCCCGCGGCGGTGAAACGCTTTGAATGGCTTGAGAAAAAACTTCCCCCGGTGAAGATGTCCCTGATACACGGGCAGATGGAAAGCTCTGATAAAGAGGCGGCGATCGCCGGCTTTCGTTCCGGCCTTTCACAGCTGCTTGTCGGCACCACCGTTCTTGAAGTTGGGGTGGACGTGCCGGAGGCGACCGTGATCGTCATCGAATCTCCCGAACGCTACGGCCTCTCCCAGCTGCACCAGCTGCGGGGCCGGGTCGGGCGTGGGACGCGGCGCGGCCTATGCGTGCTGCTCTCACTTTTGCCGGAAGACAACGAACGGCTGCGGATATTTGCCTCCACCAACGACGGTTTTGAGATCGCGAAGGCCGACCTAGAGCTGCGGGGCGCGGGAGAGATCACCGGCACGGCGCAGCACGGCCTCGCCCGCTTCAGGGTCGCCGACCTGCAAAAAGACTATCTTCTCGCGGAGACTGCGCGGGACGACGCGCGGGAATTTCTCGAAAAAGAGGGGCTGGAGGCGCTGCCCTGCGCCATGCGCGAAAAGATCGCCGCCATGCGCGCGGAGGAGCTCTCCTGAAATAAAGATGTTAAAAAAGTCGCTTCTTAAAGTAAAAAATATTTATAAAAAAACCGCCCATGCGCATTACTACAGCCCGCTGAAAATAAAATAACGATGCTCCGCCCCCCATAAGAGGCCGCAAAAAATCACAAAAAATTTCTCGACCTTGTTTGTAAAAAAACTTACGGCCGCACACTGTTATTGATAACGCCGCAGATAAGGGCCGCTTGCGCCCGCATACCAAGTCCAGAGTTACGGCGGCGGCTTTTCGTAAGCCTAATCCGGTCAACCTGGACACAGCGGCGTTTATTTTTTTATAACGCCGCCGCGCGCCCTCCCCTCTGTCTTTCCCCTTTTATTCCGGTATCCTGTGTTGCCCCTCAATGTACTGATTTTCCCGTCAATTGACATACGGTGGCTATCTGGATATCATAAAAAACGTCGAGAAAAAGCTTAACGGCCAGTAAAATATCCTGTATACGCTGACATTGGATCGAACTGGCGGCCTCGTAAATAAAAATTCCCGGTACCGCGCCTTCTGGCGTAAGGTATTCGCGCCGGCCGGCAGCCGCCGGAGAAAGGAGAGATGGTCGCCGCAGTTTTGGGCGCGCCATATCGATAAGATGACCGACGAAAGAGAAGAAGTAATCGGCCTTACAAGAGAGATATTGAATCGTTACTTTACCGAAAACGACCTGTATTTTCTCCTCTCGTACCTTGACGACGACGTGGTCTGGATCGGCGGGGGCAGAAAGCAGAAGGCAGAGGGACGTGAAGCGGTCAGCAGATGGTTTCTTGATCACTGGGACGACTCGTTTCCCGTTATTCTTGAAAACCAGCGATATGAATACTGCAAGCTGTGCGAGGAACACTATATATGCGAGGGATTCAGCGAGTTCAACAGCCGCCAGGAGGACGGATTCGTTCTCAGCTCATATCAGCGCTGCACGATCGTCTACCGCCGAAAGGCCGACGGTTCGCTGAAGATTGCCCACATTCACCATTCCATCGCCTATGACGCGCTTGAGGAGGACGAACTCTTCCCCGAGACCTACGGAAAAGAGCAGTACCGGATCCTTCAGGATGCCTTTGAGAAACAGTCGCGGGAGATACAGGATGTCAGCCGCGCGCTGAACCGCCAGGCGATCCAGCTGCAGCAGCTGTACCAGAGCGTGCCATGCGGGATAATCCAGCTGCGCCGCCGTGAACCGTTCGATATCCTCTCTGCGAACCTGCAGGCGGGAAGTATATTTGAGGCGGCTGGCGGCGGAGAGGGCACTACCTCCTATCTTCGCTCACTCCGTGAAAAGATCATTGCCGTACCCGGCCTGGCTGACTCTCTCGTCGGCGACGGTCCTCGGCAGTTTGAAATATGCTTTCCAACGGCTGGAGGCAGGGAGAGGTGGGTATCGGTCCATCTGCAGTCTCTGCGTAACGAGTATGATGAAGAGACCATCCAGGCGATAATAATCGACGTTACCTCGGAGAGGCAGATCCAGATAGAGAAGGAAAACAGACAGCTGCTTGAAAACAGGCTTCTCAGCGGTGCGCTGATGGTCAGCAACAACGTCATTTCAACGGTTAACCTGACAAAGGGAAGGTGTACCCTCACAGCCGACGACGGCTATATCCGCAGGCTTCCGTCGGATATTACCTACGAAGAGCTCTTCGACCATGTCATAGAGACGCTGCACCCCGACGACCGGGCGGAATTCCGCGAAAAATTCACGCAGTCCAACATTATAAAGGCGGTCTCCGGCGGCTGCGACGAGATAGGTATGGAGCTGCGGCAGCTTGGAGAAGACGACAAATATCACTGGATATCATTCACCTTTATCCACGTCGACAATCCGGTGGGCGAGGATTTGATGGGGATCGGCGTCATCAAGGTGCTGGATGTGCAGAAGTCGGAGAAGCTGCGGCAGGATAGTCTGCTGCGCGACGCCCTGGAATCCGCGAAGGCGGCCAGCGAGGCTAAGTCGGATTTCCTTTCACGGGTATCCCACGACATACGTACGCCGCTGAACGCGATAATCGGCATGAGTTTACTTGGCCAGATGCGTATCGACGACTTGGCGGAGGTAAAAAACTGCTTTGAGAAGATAGATCAGTCGTCAAAATATTTGCTTTCACTGATAAACGATATCCTCTGTATGTCGAAGATCGAGAGCGGCAAGATCCGCCTGGATATCGAATCCTTCAAACTCGAAGAACTCTTCGGCGGCCTTTGGCAGATTATCGAGACGCAGGTTGCGGATAAAAACATCACCTACCGCTGCACGGGGCTGGAAAATGTGTGTGACTCCTATGACGGCGATGTGACGAAGATACATCAGATACTGCTTAATCTGCTGACGAATGCCGTTAAATTCACGCCTCAAGGCGGGGAGGTCACGCTCTCGGTGAAGGAAGGCGGACGAGACGGTAAATATACGAAACTGTTATTCTCTGTGACCGATACCGGCTGCGGCATTTCGGAGGAATTTATGGAGAGACTCTTCCTGCCCTTTGAGCAGGAAAAATCCGGCGGGGCGAGGAACCTCGAGGGTACGGGACTTGGTCTTGCCATCGTATACAGCCTGGTGAAGCTGATGGACGGCACGGTCTCCGTCCGCAGTAAAAAGGGTGAGATGAGCAGCTTTGAGGTCATGCTGCCTGTGCTGGCAGCCGACAGGGAGCCGCTCCGCTGCGGAGCGGAAGAACAGCTCTCCGGAGCCGCTGCTGACATAGGTAATCTTCGCGGTATGAGGATTCTTATCGTCGAAGACAACGAAATTAATATGGAGATCGCGAAATCCTTCCTGACTTTCAAAGGTGCTTTTGTCGATACCGCGGATAACGGCGCTGTGGCCGTCAATAAATATGCCGAGGCGCCGGGGGGATACTACGGCTGTATCCTGATGGACATCCGTATGCCGGTGATGGACGGCCTCGAGGCTTCACGCCGTATCCGCGCGCTGGAGATTGGCGGAAGAAAAAGAACGCCGATAATCGCGCTATCCGCCAACGCCTTTGAGGAGGACATCCGTTTGGCACAGGAGGCCGGCATTGACGAGTATATCGTTAAGCCGATAGATTTCAGGAAAGTTACTGCCGCGCTCAGCGTCTGCCGGTCATCAGCGCGGTAGCGTCTGCGTTCCGCGCGGAGGATTTTATGGGGCGCTTGGAGGCTTTGAACCTACCTCTTGTGAAAGAGACGTTTTTTATGTACAATACCAGACGTTGGCATAAAATTCATTATTGATTTTATCTGATATAATTTTACGTCTGACAAACAAAACTTAAAATGGACCATGACAAAAGAATAATGAGGTGAAAGGAAAATGGAATTTACCACAGCTGTACTATGTATAATCACCGGACTCGCCGTAGGCGCCCTGGTAGGTTTTACATATCACAAAAAAAGCGAAGAAAAAAAATTCAGAGGAGCCCTTTCGGAATCCGAGCGCATTATACAGGAGGCCACTAAGAAGGCCGAAATTGCGAAGCGCGACATTCTCGCCGAGGGCAAAGAAGAGATACACCGGCTGAGACAGGAGCTTGACCGCGACACAAAAGAACGCCGCGGAGAAATCCAGCGTTCCGAGCGCCGTCTGGAACAGAAGGAAGAAAATCTCGACAAGAAGATTGAGAACATCAGCCGCAAAGAAGAAGAACTTAAGAACCGCAACGAACATGTGCAGGAAAAGCTGAACAGGCTCTCTGCGCAGGAACAGGAACTAATCGCGAAGCTGGAACAGATTGCCCAGCTGACGCGTGAAGAGGCGCGTGAGCAGCTTCTTGCCGAGGTGGAGTCCGATGCGAACCATTTGATCGGGCTGCGTCTCAAAGAGCTTGAAGAGCGCGCGAAACGCGAAGCTGACCGTAAAGCGCAGGAGGTCATCGCGACCGCCATTCAGCGCTGCAGCGTCGAATTCGCCTCCGACGTGGTTGTAAGCGTCGTTAATCTCCCATCCGACGAGATGAAGGGGCGCATCATCGGACGCGAAGGCCGCAACATCAGGACTTTTGAAACGCTCACCGGAGTCGACCTCATCGTCGACGACACCCCGGAGGCCGTCACGCTGAGCAGCTTTGATCCCGTACGCCGCGAAGTGGCCCGCCTCTCGCTTGAGAGACTGGTCGTCGACGGCAGGATCCACCCGGCCCGCATAGAGGAAATAATAGAGCGGGCGGAGAAGGACGTTCAGGTCCAGATTCTTGAGACCGCCGAAGAGGCGCTTCTCGAAACGGGCATCAAAAACATGCATGGTGAACTGGCAAAAATTATCGGACAACTGCGTTACCGTACCAGCTACGGACAGAACGCCCTCGCCCACAGCCTTGAAGTGGCGCATCTATCGGGCGTGATGGCGGCGGAGCTGGGACTCGATGAATTGAAGGCCCGCAGAGCAGGGCTTTTACATGATATAGGCAAGGCTGTTGACCACCAGATAGAGGGTACGCACGCGAAGATCGGAGCCGACCTGGCAAAACGCTACGGCGAGAGCCCCGATATCGTGAACGCGATAGCCTCGCACCACGAAGACGAAGAACCTCTGACGATCTACGCCGTACTTGTAGCGGCGGCGGACGCCGTCTCCGCCTCACGTCCCGGCGCGCGCCGCGAAAGCCTCGACGCCTATGTGAAACGCCTTGAAAAACTCGAAGAGGTTGCAAAGACCTTCTCGGGTGTCAGCAAGGCCTTTGCGATCCAGGCGGGACGCGAAGTGCGCGTGGCGGTGGCTCCCACCGTTACTGACGACGGCGAGATGCAGAAGCTCGCATACGATATCGCGCGCAAGATCGAGGAAGAGCTCAGATATCCCGGGCAGATAAAGGTCACCCTGATAAGGGAGACCCGCGCCGTGGAATACGCGAAATAGGCGCTGCCCGTGCGCATATTATTCATCGGCGACATCATGGGGCGCCCAGGCCGCGAAGCGGCGGCCCGGGAGATCCCCATGCTTAAGGAAGAATACGGCGGTTTTGATTTCATCATCGCCAACGGGGAAAACAGCGCCGGTGGCTTCGGACTCACGGAAAAGGTGATGAAAGAGCTCTTCTCCTCCGGTATCGACATCCTCACGAACGGCAACCACGTCTGGGACAAGAAGGATTTTGTTCCCTTACTGGACAGCGAAAAAGCCGTGCTGCGCCCCGCGAATCATCCGCAGGGCACACGCGGACGCGGTTACGCCGTCTACGAGAAAAACGGCGAAAGGCTTGCCGTTCTCTGTCTGCAGGGACGCACCTTCATGCCGCCCCTTGACTGCCCCTTTCAGACGGCCGAGAGGCTGGTCGCCGAATGCCCCGTACCTGCGATATTCGTCGACATCCACGCGGAGGCGACCTCCGAAAAGAGGGCGCTCGGCGTATATCTTGACGGTAAGGTCTCCGCCGTAGTCGGAACTCATACGCACGTTCAGACGGCGGACGAAGAGATCCTTCCTGGAGGCACCGCCTTTCTCTCCGACGCCGGTATGACCGGCGGCCACGGAGGCGTGATAGGCATGACGGCGGAATCAGTGCTTCCGAAATTCCTTACCGGGACGCCGTGTAAATTTGAGGTCTCCGAAGAGAACGTAAAGTTCCAGGGGGCCGTCATAGAAATAGATGCGGAGACGGGACGTTCCCTTGATATAGTGAGGATAAACAGAGCGGCAACTCAATAATAAAAATAAACCACGCATACAATATAAAATATGCGTGGTTTATTTTTTCTGCTTTCGTTATGGGTAAAAAGGCTTTTTTTAGTAAATAACAAAGTAGGGAAATATAAAGGCTTTTGCAAAAAAGGGTAAATAAACGGCAGAAAGACATAAAATAAATTTATCTGACATTTGTTTTAGAAATCAATTTATGATATATAGATAAAGCCGAATAAAAAACGAACTTATAAATTAAATTCAAAAGTCGGCATACTTTTGAGAGGAGAGGGTTTTTGTGGAAGGAAACTCAGGAAACAGAGAGCAGTGGGGGAGCAGATTCGGCTTTATCATGGCCGCCGCCGGCTCCGCCGTCGGGCTTGGAAATATCTGGCGTTTTCCATATATTACCGGTAAGTACGGGGGCGGCGCCTTCGTTCTCGTATACCTTGCCATCGTTATCATCATCGGATCGTCGCTAATGCTGGCGGAGTTTGCCATGGGCCGCCGGGCGAAACTTGACTCCGTGGGGGCCTTCAAAAAACTTGGCGGCGGAGCCTGGCCGATAGTCGGCTGGATGGGCTTCTTCTGCGGCTTTGTCATTCTTTCATACTACGCTGTCATTGCCGGCTGGACTCTCGCCTACATGTTTAAGTCATTCGGTGGGCTGATGGAGGCCGCGGCCGCCGGCAAGGCCGGAGATGTCTTCGGCGCCTTCGTCTCCGATCCCCTGCAGGCGATTGCCTATCACGGCGTCGTCATGGCGATTGTCATCTCTGTCGTCTACCGCGGTATCAGCGGCGGCATCGAGAGAAGCTGCAAGATCCTCATGCCCGCGCTATTCTTTATTCTGATACTGCTCATCATCCGTTCCGTCACCCTGCCGGGATCGACGGAGGGGCTGCGCTTCTATCTGCTGCCGGACTTCTCAAAACTCACGGGAGAGGGTGTGCTGGCGGCGGTCGGGCAGGGGTTCTATTCGCTCTCCCTGGCGATGGGCATCATCATCACCTACGGCAGTTACCTCGGCAAACACGAATATATGCCAAAGATGACCAGTACTATCGTACTGCTCGACACCTGTGTCGCGATTATGGCCGGACTTGTCATCTTCCCCGCGGTATTTGCCTTCGGCGTCGACGCCGGAGCCGGGCCGGGACTTACCTTTGTCACGCTGCCGATCGTCTTCGCCAAGATGCCGATGGGAGCCTTCTTCTCCTTCGCCTTCTTCGCGCTGCTCTTCATCGCCGCAATCACCTCGGCCTTCTCACTGCTTGAGGTCGTCGTCACCTTCGCGATAGACGAACTCGGCTGGTCACGCGCAAAGTCGGCGGTCGTCATGGGCATAGCTATCGCGCTGCTCGGCGTGCCCTCCGCCCTCTCCGTCGGCGGCCACTTCCCGAAGATCTGCGGCAAAGACTTCCTTGACGCGATGGACTTCATCACCAACAACGCCGTCATGCCGGTAGGAGGGATGCTGACATCTTTCTTTGTCGGCTGGATTTGGACGAAGGGCGCTAAGGACGAAGTCACGAACTTCGGAGAGCACGACTTCCCGTTCTACACGGCCTGGCTGTGGGTGTGCCGCGTCGTCGCGCCGGTCTGTATCGGACTCATCTTCATCACGGGGCTTAAATGGTAAAAACATCACTTCCGTTGTTCTGAAAAATAAAAAAGCGTCTCTTTTATCAGAAAAGAGACGCTTTTTTTATGCTATAGTATAAAAAATAGGATAATATTGGTGCAAAATATCACAAAATACCTTCGAAAGCTGTTGACAAGAATTTTGCTCTTGATATACTAAGGTCAAGCTGAATGAAAGCGGCAAGAGAGACCCGTCCACTTTAACTATGGGCGCCGAAGGGGCAAGACCATAAGGTTGAAACTCTCAGGCATAAGGATTGTCGCCGGACAGCACTCTGGACACGTCAAAAACAGGCGAGGACGAAAACAGAGGATATTAGCCAGAAAGGCGGTGTCCTATGGGTTTGTTCTCGTATTCTTATGTCTGCATCTCAAACAACCCTAATCTCAAAGGCCATGTACAGTCGCTTGACTACCTTGACGGAGGCGCGCTGGATGTCTTATATGCCGGACGCGATCTCATCCACCTTGGCTGGGAGCTGCTTGCCAACCCGCTCTATGGGAACTTCAAGCCGAACCAGCAGCCATACCGCTCACTGATCCTTAAAAAGGACTGTTCGAAGGGCGGAGCCATCGACCTGCAGTCACTCGACCTTATTGAAAACGCGATCAGAGTCTTTGAAAGCTCGCCGAAGCTTATGCGCCCCGGCGAACTCGCGGAGAGGATAGATAACGACTTCCGTTATCTTGATTTCATTTTGCTGGAAGAGACCTTCCATCAATATTCGGTCTTAACGCCTCCGGAGAGACGGTACCCGGAAGCGGTAAACAGATAGACATTTACAGCGCGCTATTTCCCTCAAAAATCACTCAAGGAGGATCATTATGAAACTCGAACTGCAGAAGGCAAAAGTTAAGAACATCGCATGGGGCGACAAGACCGCCCTTCTTGCCGACGGCACCCTTCAGATCAACAAAGAAGAGTTCCTCGCAGCGGCTTCGGACACAGAGCATTTTAAGACCCTGAACGCCGACCTCGCGCGTCCCGGCGAATCGGTCCGCATCTGCCCTGTCAAAGACGCCATCCAGCCCCGTTACAAGACGGAGGGCGTTGGTCAGGTATTCCCCGGCATGCTCAGCGGCGTTGACACCGTTGGCAGTGGAAAGACCTTCGTCCTTGACGGCGCGGCCGTCGTCACCTGCGGACGCATCGTTGGATTCCAGGAAGGCATCGTCGACATGAGCGGCGAGGGTGCGAAATACACCCCCTTCTCAAAGACGATGAACGCCGTGCTCGTATTCGAGCCCGTCGAAGGCATCGAGCCCCACGAATATGAGAAAGCCTGCCGCCTTGCCGGATTCCGCGCCGCGCTCTACGTCGCGGAGGCCGCCTGGAAGGCCGGCGCAGCCGTAGACGAGACAAAGCCCTACGAGCTTCCCTCGTTCGCGGAGGCCATGAAAGCCTATCCCGGACTCCCGAAGGTTGCCTACATCTACATGCTCCAGACTCAGGGACTTCTTCATGACACCTACGTCTACGGCGTGGACGCGAAGAAGATTATCCCCACGCTGATCCACCCCAATGAGACAATGGACTGCGCGATCGTCTCCGGCAACTGCGTCTCCGCCTGCGACAAGAACAGCACCTATGTCCACCAGAACAACCCCGTCATCCGCAGCCTCTATGAGCGCCACGGAAAAGACATCAACTTCATCGGCGTAATCATCACAAACGAGAACGTCACGCTGATGGACAAGCAGAGAAGCTCTTCGTACGCGGTGAAGCTCGCCTCGATGCTCGGCGTTGACGGCGTTGTAATCAGCGAAGAGGGCTTCGGCAATCCCGACGCCGACCTTATCATGAACTGCCGCAAGGCGGAGCAGGCCGGTATCAGAACGGCGCTCATCACCGACGAATACGCGGGCCGCGACGGCGCGAGCCAGTCGCTCGCCGACGCCACGAAAGAGGCCGACGCGGTGGTAACGGCGGGCAACGCGAACATGATCGTCGTACTGCCCCCGCAGGAAAAACTGATCGGATTTACGGACTACACGGACGTTATAGCCGGTGGCTTCGACGGTTCGCTCAGAGCCGACGGGTCGATAGAGGTTGAGCTGCAGGCTATCACAGGCGCGACATGCGAGCTGGGCTTTAACCCCCTCAGCGCCAAAACCTGGTAGGAGGACGAAAGACAATGACAAAGAAGAGGATCGTACACTACATAAATCAGTTCTTTGCCGGTATCGGCGGAGAAGAGAAGGCTGACACCAAGCCCGAGTCACGCCCCGGCGTAGTCGGACCCGGCATGGCCCTTGCCCACGAACTCGGCGACGCCGCCGAAGTCGTCGGCACGGTAATCTGCGGCGACGGCTACTACGCGGAGAACATGGAATCGGCGACCGAAGAGATACTTAAGCTCATCTCCGCCTTCCAGCCCGACGCGGTCGTCACCGGCCCCGCATTCAACGCCGGACGTTACGGCACCGCCGCCGGCGGCGTAGCCGACGCGGTACAGAAGAAGCTCGGCATACCCGCCGTCTCCGGCATGTACGAGGAAAACCCCGGCGCGGATATGTTCAAGAAGTCGGTATTCATCGTCCCGACAGCCGACAACGCGCGCGGTATCAAGACGGCCGTTCCCGCGATGGCGAAGCTCGTCCTCAAAGTCCTTGAGACGAACGGCAACCCCGGCTCGCCCGAAGAGGCCGGTTACATGACCCGCGGCGTGCGCGTCAACTTCTTCCAGGACAGACCCGGCGCGGACCGCGCGGTGGAGATGCTCGTCAAGAAGCTCAAGGGCGAAGAGTTCACCACCGAATATCCGATGCCTAGCTTTGACCGCGTAGCCCCCGGCGAGGCGATTAAAGACCTTAAAAACGCGACGATCGCGCTCGTCACATCCGGCGGCATCGTCCCGAAGGGCAACCCCGACCACATCGAGGCCTCCAGCGCGATGAAGTTCGGCACCTACGATATCGAAGGCGTACAGACGGCTGACGGCGAGCATTACGCGACGGCGCACGGCGGTTACGACCCGACCTACGCCAACACCGACCCCAACAGAGTGCTTCCCGTCGACGTGCTCCGCGAGATGGAGAAAGAGGGCGTCTTCAAAAAGCTCTACAGATACTTCTTCACGACCGTCGGCAACGGAACATCGATTGCCAACGCGAAGAAGTTCGGCACCGCCATCGGTGAGCAGCTCAAGAAAGACGGAGTTGACGCCGTGATCCTCACCTCCACTTGAGGAACCTGCACTCGTTGCGGTGCAACGATGGTCAAAGCGATCGAAGCCTTTGGAATGCCCGTGGTACACATCTGCACGATCGTACCGATCTCGCAGACGGTTGGCGCGAACCGCATAGTTCCCGCGGTCGCCATCCCCTATCCCCTCGGAGACATCAGCAAGAGCGCCGAGGAAGAGAAGCAGATCCGCCGCGCGATCCTGGACAAGGCCATGAAGGCCCTCCAGACGCCGATATCGGAGCAGACAGTATTTTAATAGTTAAATAATAAAAAAATAGAGGGACGGTTTCTTGCCGCCCCTCTATTTTTTTATCTTTGACATACGATGTTCCCACTCAAAATCGCCGCCGATTTTTCAAGGATATTGCACTTCGCGTTACACGGCTAAAATTAGAACGTTTTCTCATAACAGCCTGACAGCCTAGTATCTCATTTCTTAATTCCGCAGCGCCCCACCTTTGATGTACTGCTACTATATTTGTGTTTTTCGGGTATTTTATCTCTCTTTGCGCTTTCACGGCTAATCAGCCAAACATCCCTTTTTGTATCCGTGCCTGAGCATAAAATACAGCCCCCACCCGTTGCTTTATACGAAAGATTTTTGCGGCTGGCTCCAGATTTTTGAGACTTATACCTACTTTTGAAGGCCGTATAGGCCCTTCAAAATATTTCAGAAAGGTGCTGGAGAAAGATCGGCAACCTAACTTTAATCTACCCTCTGTGTAAATTTTTGCGTCGATTACGATATTTTTAAGGTAAAAAACTGAAACACGGGTTCCTTCTTTTTCTGTAAACTTAGCGAAGTTCGTAGAAGAAAAGCTCTTTCGCACCTTTATAAATCAATAACGGAATGTCGCGATCGTCTTTGCTAATATGTGCCGCCTGTTGCCGAACATCGGTTTTGGGCATAAGACCGCAGTATGGATGACTATTTTACAAAGTACGTGATGAACTGTCTAAGACTACATGGCAGGAACTATTCCGTATCTCGATGGAGATTTGGGCCCAATTCACATCGGAGAAGTTGTTTTTCGGAATAAGAGCCCTGCCTCTGTCTGAAGACCTCACTGACGCCATACCGAAAACTATTGCATTCTAAATTGAAAAAGCGCTTGACGACGCGGGATTATATCTATCTTGCCGCTTATTGTTTTGCTGGTGTGAGAGGCGTTTCTTTGGGCTTAAGGTTTAAGCTTTGGCATATTGAAAGTATTTCATGTAAAATGCTGGGAGTGTGAAGAGTTTGGAACATACGAAAAAGCTGAGAATAGGTAATTTTCATGTTAAGGACATCGTATTTGGTGAAAAGACCTCATTCAAAAACGGCGTGCTCACAATCAATAAAGGTGAAGCTATCGCCTCTCTGGACCCGGACAAAGAACTGAAGAACATAGAGATATATATTGTCCATCCCGGTGACGAGACCCGCATTCTGCCCTGCAAGGTCGGTTTGGAGCCACGCTTCCGTCCCGACGGACGCGCCACCTTCCCCGGCGTGACCGGCGGTCTGACGATCGAAAGCTGCGGCGACGGCGACCTCTACGCGATGAAAGGCATCAATGTCATCGCCTGCGGCAAATACTCGCAGGCGGCCGAGGGCATGCTTGATATGAGCGGCCCCGGCGCGGAGCACTCCATCTTTGCGAAGATGGTGAATCTTGTGGTATACGCGGAACTGGTCAACCCCACAAAGCTGGACCAGCCTTTCAGAAACGAGGCCCCGCTGAAGATGGCCGCCCATTATCTGGCGGACTATGTGGCCGCCTCTCTGAAAGACCAGGAGCCGGAAGATTGGGAATGCTACGAGCTTGAGCCCGGTGCCGAAGAGGCGGAGAAGAAGGGGCTTCCGAGGGTCGCCCTTTTCTTCCAGATCAAGGCTCAGGTCGGCAAGGATAAGTTCTTTAACGAGAGAATTTTCGGTATCGACTGCGAAAACATGCTGCCCTTCCTTATGCACCCCAACGCTGTATTCGACGGACAGATCACCAACCAGGGCGGCCTCTACGGAGAGGGCTACTGCACCTATACCTATCAGAACTGGCCGATAATCAAACGTCTCTATCAGGAACACGGCAAGACTATCAATTTTGTCGGCGTTGTTCCCTTCGCGGTCGACGTGCCCAACCACTTCAAGCAGACGGTAAAGGTTGCCGGCGGCGAGCTGGCCTCCCTGCTGAAGCTTGACGGCGCGATCGTCGCCTCCGTCGCCGGCGGCAGCAACTACGACGTCGACTTCTTCTTCATGTGCTCCGAGCTGGAACATCGCGGCATCAAGACGGTGGGACTTACTCCGGAGCACAGCGGCAAATCGATGCTCGACCCCATCGCCGACGCCATCGTCTCCACCGGCGACTCCGGCACCGTCTTTGAATTCCCGCCGATGAAGAACGTGATCGGCGATCTCGCCTCCGTGACCCGCGACTTTTATCACGCCGCGTGGACCGCTCACGAGAAATACGGCCCCAGCCTGCGCCCGGACGGTTCTCTGATCGTAAACGGCTGCATGATTGTGGACAGCACCAACTGCGCCGGTTTCACGACCAAGACCGTGAAGGAATACTAGCTCAGATATATCGTATGGGGGGATAAATAAATGAAAAAGATTATATTCTATGCCAACCAGTTTTTCGGCGGCGTCGGCGGAGAAAACGAGGCTGATTTTGAGCCTGTCATCAAAGAGGGGCCCGTAGGTCCGGCGCTTGCCTTTAAGGCGGCTCTGAAAGATGCCGAGGTTACGCACACCATTATCTGCGGCGACAACTTTATGGCCAGCCACAAAGACGAGGCGCTGAAGCGCATCGCCGCCTTCCTTGAAGGCAAAGAGTTCGATATCATGGCCGCCGGACCCGCCTTCCGCGCCGGACGTTACGGCGTCTGCTGCGGCGAAATATGCAGATTCGTGCACGAAAAATATGGCGTGCAGGCGGTTACCAGCATGCACGAGGAAAACCCCGGCGTGGCGATGTTCAAAGAGGAACCCTTCTATATCATGAAGGGCGGCGCGAGCGCAGCCAAGATGCGTCAGGACGCCGCCGCGATGGCCGGCATCGTCAACAAGATGATCTCCGGCGAAGAGATACTCTGGGGCGACGCCGAGGGTTACTTCCCGCACGGCATCAGAAAAGAGGTCTTTGCAGAGAAGACCGCCGGCGACCGCGCCGTCGATATGCTTCTTGCCAAACTCTCAGGTCAGCCCTACGAGACCGAACTGAAGATCGAGCCGCGCGACAACGTCGTTCCCTCCAAGGCGGTCGGCGATCTCAGCAAGGCCAAGGTCGCCTTCGTCAGCACCGGCGGACTCGTTCCCCTCGGCAACCCTGACCGCATTCCCGGCGGCACCTGCTCCATATGGGCGACCTACGACGTCTCCGGCAAGGATGTTCTTGTAAAGGGAGACTTCTACAGCGTCCACTGCGGCATCAACACCGACTTTGTCAACGCCAATCCGGAGGTTCTCTTCCCGCTCTCTTCCTTCAGGGAATTTGAGAAAGCCGGCGTGATCGGCGAGCTTTGCAACACCCTCTACTCGACCACCGGCAACCTGGCCACCCTCAAGGACGCCCGCCGGATGGGCAAAGAGATCGCCGAAGCGCTCAAGAAAGAGGCGGTCGACGCTGTAGTCCTTGTCAGTACCTGAGGAAGCTGCACTCGTTGCGGTGCAACGATGGTAAAAGAGATAGACAGAGCGGGATTCCCCATAGTGCATGTCACAAACCTTGTCTCCGTATCCAAGGTCACCGGGGCGAACCGTATAGTTCCCGGTTACGGGCTTGTATCTCCCTTCAGCGATCCCCTGCTTACAGCCGAGGAGCAGAAGGCGATGCAGAAAAGTCTCGTCGAGCGCGCCCTTAAGGCGGTCTCCACGGACGTTACTGAACAGACTTTCTTCTAAAATCACAAGAGTGGGCTTTGCTGTGGCAAAGCCCACTTTCGCCAATGCTGTGAAGATGGGAAAATAACGGTCCCAAATGTAGGGCGGCGCTGCCGGATAGAGATATACCGAGAGGCGTCGGAGCGATTTTTTGAAAGGGGAGATGCCGGCGGAAGATGACGTTTATGTAAAGGCGCAAGCAGGTTTGAATTTTGCTGGCAGTACGGGAAAATAAGGAGGAAGAAAATATGTTTCGTTCAAAAATTAATTTAGCAGCCGCGTTTGTTGTTTGCCTTAGTGTTTTTTTGTTCAGTTGCAGCACGGTAGCCGCCGCGCCGGCTTATCCTAAATTTGTCAAAATCGGCACGGGATTCCCTGGAGGCATATGGTATCCCGCTTCCGCCGTTCTGGCCTCTAAGCTGGAAGCAGCTTTGAAAAAAGCCGGCATAAATGCTCCCTGCTCCGTTCAGTCCACCGGCGGCGCCTTTAACGTCTCCGCCGTACACGAAGGCAAAGAGATGGTGCTGACGCTGACCACCGCGCAGAACCAGTATCTGGCCTATAAGGGAATGGCGCCCTACGAGAAGCCGCTGACGAATCTGCGTCTGGTCGGAACCCAGGAGCTGATGCTTGCGCAGCTGATCGTTCCCGAAAAATCCGATATCAAAGATCTCAGCCAGCTGAAAGACAAGAAGGTAAACGGGGGCAAGCTCGCGTCTACCGACAGGATGATGATTGAGGCGCTCCTTAAGGCCTACGGCATGTCATTCAACGACATTAAAGCCGCGGGCGGAGAGGTCATGTCCCTTGGATGGGATGACGCCTCTACGATGATGCAGGACGGCCATATGGACTTTATCGGCACATATGGCGGACTTATGCCGAGCATCGTCAACCTTATCATACAGCCGGGAGTTAAATTCCTCAGTATAGACGACGCGCACGCCGACAAGGTGCTGGCCGATCCCTCGATGACCGGTTATGTGAAAGCCACCATGCAGCCGAACACCTATGACAAGCAGAATTATCCCGTCAAGACCATCGCCATCCCCACCACCATCGTCTGCAACGCCGACCTGCCGGAGGATTTCGTCTATATCGTCACCAAAACCATCTACGAGTCCGGCTATTATAAGGATTCTTTTAAGGCGACAGAGGCGAGGGGCTGGCCCAAAATCTGCAACCCACAGGACCTTCCTAAGGTAGCCAACATACCTCTTCACCCCGGCGCGCTGAAATATCTTAATGAAAAGGGCATCAAAGTAAAATAGGAGCCTCTTTTTCTAAATGATTGACAGGGAAGCGGCTTTCTCCAACACGAGAAGCTGTTTCCCTGCGGTCTATCGTCTTTTAGATGTGTAAGAAAGTATGTTAAAAGGAGGAACAAAAATAAATGATACAAAATGGAGAAGCTCGTCCGCTGACGGCCATCAGCTGTCTGCTTGAGGCTAAAAAATTTGGCCCGCGAGAGGTATTGGCTTTTATTATCGTAGGATTATCTTTTGCCTTTGTTGCTTTTCACCTATACGCCGGAATGTTTGGCCATCCCGAGGCGCATTTTTACAGATCCCTGCATTTGACCGGCGTATTGGTGCTATGCTTCATCTTCTTCCCGCTCAGCCGCCAATCGTGGAGCGATAAACCAAGTATATGGACGCTTGTCGATGTCGTGTGTATTCTGTTGAGTCTGGCGTTGGAGATTTACTATCTTTGGGATGTTGAAGCCTTTGAATTACGGCAGGTCATCTCTCCCAACACTGCTGACATCTGTATGGGAGTCATCCTTTGGCTTCTGGTTCTGGAGGCCACTCGGCGTTCGCTGGGGCTGCCGATGGTGCTTATCGCCATCTTCTTCACCTTTCAGGCGCTGTTCAGCGAACAGATGTTCTGGATTTTCTACGGACCGAGCACAAGTTTGAAATCACTGGTTCTGGACATGTATATGCAGGAGGGCGGTATCTTTGGCATGCCCCTCGGCACGATCGCCTCTTTTGTCGTCCTCTTCCTAATATTTGGCGCTTTCATGGAGGAGACCGGTACCGGACGCACCTTTACTGATCTTGCCCTTGGCGCCTTCGGCGCGAAGGTCGGTGGTCCCGCCAAGGCGGCGGTGGTAGGCAGCGCCTTCTTCGGCATGCTCTCCGGCAGCTCCTGCGCTAATGTTACGACCACCGGAACATTTACTATCCCCTTGATGAAAAGAGTCGGCTACGAGAGTACATATGCCGGCGGCGTTGAAGCCTGCGCCTCCACCGGCGGTATGTTCACACCGCCGATCATGGGGGCGACCGCCTTTGTCGTCGCCGCCTATCTGGGGCTCTCCTATGTAACGGTGGCGCTGGCTGCCGCCATCCCGGCGCTATGCTACTATTTCGCGCTTTTCGCCGCCGTGGACTTCCATGCCCGCAAGTCAAAAATCCCTCCTCTGAAAAAAGAGGAGATGCCGGTCGTAAAAGACGTCCTGAAGAATGGCGCTCATTTGCTGCTCCCCATCGGCCTCTTGGTCTATTTCCTGGTTTCGGGCTACACTGCGACTACCGCCTGTTTCTGGTCGATAGTAGGTCTGTTCATCGTCAGCTTCCTGAAAAAAAGCAGCCGTCCCGGTGCCGAAAATATCCTCTCCGTCTGTGAAGCGGCGGCCAAGGCGACGGTCGTGACGGCGATGGCCTGCGCCGCGGCGGGGATCATCGTCAGCTCTTCGACCTTATCCGGTGTGGGGCTGAAATTAGGAACACAGATCGTGAGCATCTCCGGCGGACATCTGTGGCTGGCTTTGCTTCTGGCGGCTGTCCTGGCCGTTATATTGGGCATGGGGCTGACCACCACCGCGGTCTATATAATCATGGTTGTAACGGTCATTCCCCCCATTATGCAGATGGGCGTTCCCGCTTTGGCGGCTCATATGTACGCGCTCTTCTGGGGTGTGCTTTCAAATATCATACCGCCGGTGGCGATCGCCTCCTTCACCGCGGCCGGTATTGCCAAGGCCGGGCCGATGAAGACGGCGGTCAAGGGATTCTGCATCGGCTTTCCCGGGTTACTGGTCTTTGCTACCTTTGTATATAATCCCGGGTTGATCATGATCGGCTCTGCGGCGGATATTATCATCAACAGCGTCGGCTGTCTGATTGCGGTCGTCTGTTTTGCGGCGGTCATTGAAGGGTATGCGTTCGCGAAGATCAATCTTGTACTCAGAGCCGTCCTGTTTGTCTGCTCGCTGCTGTCCTTAAGCCCGCGTTGGGATCTTACCTTTGCGGGACTGGCCGGAGGCGTTATCATCCTGACGCTCAATTATCTCGCTTATAAAAAAGAGGGCCTTGATTTTGAACAGGGCGGAGAATTGGAGGCTTAAACAATAAACCATGAAAAGAAAATATATCAGATGGCTGTTTTTAATCGCATTCGTAATTTTCGCGGTGATTTTGAAAGAGCTGCGCCTGATGAATTCACATACCGGCCTGTTCATCATCCTTTGGCTGTTGGCCTCTTATGTCGTGGTGTTTGGCATCGTATATTTCCGCGATAAGGACGTGGTTATCGAGGCGGATTCAATCAGCGCGGAGGATGCAAGGATAGACGTCGGTCTCGAGTAGGGGAGGACGGTGCAATTCCATAGCCTCAGAGCCGGCGCTGCCGGCATATCACGCACCTTGAAAAAATAATAGCCGGTAAAGAGATTGAAATATACTTGTGCCGTGCATGATATTCAAGACCCGTCTGTAACGGCGCGGCATGGCGTTCACGATATCCGCTCGGCGGAGCAGACGTAGATTCAGATATTCGGACGGGCACGTTTCTCCGCCTCACAGCTCATGCCGGGGACAAGTGCGTGTATATAGTTATAGTATCCATTTAACGGGTTCTGATGTATGATGTTATCAGCTTAAAATATTGCAGCTATGAAGGGAGAGTCACGATGTTTATTATTTTTCGTACCCAGCAGTGGAATTGGCGCAATCTGCATTTTCACAAAGGGATGGAGATATTGCTGACCCTCTCCGACGGCGGCAAAATGTACATCAACAACGCGGTCTATCCCATTCGCCGGGGTTCTCTCTTTGTCATGAACAACATGGATTTTCACCGCAGCGACGGCGCCAGCGACGAGCAGCCCTATCAGTTCTACGCGATCAACTTCGACGCCGATGAGGTGAGCGGTGTTTCCACCGCCGGATTTGACCTCACCTCCTGTTTTCTGGATCACCGAAACTTCAATCACCGTTACCAGCTCGGAGAAGATCAGCTGGAGAGGCTGCTGAAGCAGATCAAAAAGCTGGATTATTACCTCTCTCCAGAGTGTTCCGACTATGGAAAGGAGGTCTACGGTAAAATCTGTCTGGCGGAGATGCTCATACACATCAATGCGCTGTATGAGTCGACGAAAAACGAGGCCTCGCTTCCACGCAGCAAAAAGCCGCTTGACAGGATCTTTCCCGTCGTCCAATACATTCAGGAGCACTACGCGGAGGACCTTTCGCTGGAAAATCTCGCCAACACGTTCTTTATCAGCAAATCACAGCTGTGACGCACTTTTAAAAACGTGACGGGCATCACGTTGAGGGCGTTCATCACCAATATGAGGGTGTTCAAGGCAAAGGATTTCCTGCGCGCCGGTTACAGCGTGAAACTTGCGGGGGAAATGGTGGGGTTTTTAAGTACGAGTTACTTTATCAGTACCTTCACAAAGCTTGAAGGGGTATCGCCTAAACGATACTCGAAGCTCTCCTCCGCCTCAACTGAATTTGAATGGCGCATATCTGGGCCGTCATGACAGATATATCCCATCGGGCGCACATCGTTTATGCGGCAGGCGGTACACGGGCGTTATGCCAAGTACCGCCTGTAACTGTATGCGCTTCCCGTGGTGGGCGGCAGCATACTTATCTTACGAGGAGGATGAAAAATGCCTATATTGCTTGAAGAGCAGCTGAACTACCCTCTTCCCCAAATGCACAGGGTCCGGCAAAGTTTTTCCAGACCGCGGCTTGAGGACATTGAGGCGCATATAAAACAGGAGATCACTAAAAAAGAGATATCAGAGAAGATCAAGCCCGGCGCGAAGGTCGCCGTCGCAGTTGGCAGCCGGGGCATCAAAAATCTCGCGAAGATCGTGAAAGAGGTCATCGGGCAGATCAAAGAACTTGGCGGCGAACCGTTTATCATTTCCGCCATGGGCAGCCACGGCGGCGGAACGCCGGAGGGCCAGCGCGAAGTCCTCGCCTCTTACGGCATCACAGAGGAAAATATCGGCGTCGGGATAGTCACCTCCGTGGATGTGGTCCGCCTGGGCAGGACGTCGGGCGGAATAGACGTTTACTTTGATTCCGCGGCGCTCGGAGCGGATCTTATCGTGCCAATAAACAGGGTCAAGCTGCATACGGATTTTGTCGGGGATATCCAAAGCGGCGTCTGCAAGATGCTGGTCATCGGGCTCGGCAATCATGTCGGCTGTACCGCGGTGCACGAGGCGGATTTTGATAATTTCGCCGATATCCTGATCGAGGCCGCCGGGATGATAATGAAACACGCCAGCGTCGGATTCGGCGTGGCGATACTCGAAAACGCCTACGATGAAACGGCGATGATCGAGGCGGTTCCCGCCGAAAAGATCATCGAACGGGAAAAAGAGCTGGTAAAGATTGCGAAGGACAATATGCCGACTTTGATGATCCCCGACATCGACGTCCTGATAGTCGAAGAGATCGGCAAAAACATCTCCGGCTCCGGCTTTGATCCCAATATCCTCGGCAAGAGTTTCCTGCTCAAAAAGTTCGTCCTGCCGGTGCCGGAGATCAAACGCATGGTACTTTTCGACGTCACGGATGAATCTCACGGCAACGCCGTAGGGGTGGGCATCTTCGATGTGATAACGCGCAAAGTCCTGAATAAGCTGGACCTGCCTCTGATGTACGCCAACGCGCTTGCCGTCAAGTCGCCGGAGGGCTCCAAGATCCCGATCACCGCCGACTCAGAGGATGAGGCGCTGCGCTTCGCGATCCAGCTGGCGAGGGGAGCCGACAGGAATAGGCTCAAAATCGTGAAAATTAAAAATACACTTGAGCTTGAAACGATAGAGGTCTCAGAGGCCCTTCTTGATCATGTGGCGGCGCACGAGAGGCTGACGCTGGTTTAGTCCTCAAGTACAGGCCATACCGCGGCCAGCGCGCAGGCGCGGCGCGGATAACGAATTTATAAAAAATTATATGAAGGTGGTTACGTTATGCAGGAGAGGAAAAAGATAGTCGTTTTGGATGGTTTTACCGTAAATTCAGACGATTTGAGCTGGGACGAATTGGGCGCTCTGGGTGATCTGACCGTATACGACCGCACGTCGCAGACGGACGAGCAGGAGGTTATAGCGCGTATCGGAGACGCCGAACTGGTCTACACGAAAAAGGTGCCGATCACGAAAAATATCATTGACGCCTGCCCGAGCGTAAAATTCATCAACATGCTGGCGACCGGTTATAACATCATCGACGTCGCCTACGCGAAGGAAAAGGGCATCCCCGTCGCCAATATCCCCACATACGGCAGCGCGGCGGTGAGCCAGTACGCGATTGCGCTGATGCTGGAGGCCTGCCTCCATATAGGCCATCACAGCGAGACCGTGCATGCCGGCAAATGGGAAAACAACATAGACTGGTGCTACTGGGATTATCCGCTGATCGAACTCGACGGAAAGACCCTGGGGATCTTGGGCCTCGGTAAGATCGGCACCCGCACGGCCGCCACCGCGGGCGCACTCGGTATGAAGGTGCTGGCCTATGACCCCTATCCCACGAACGCCGGCTGCGCCGTGGCCGATTACGTCGATTTTGAAACGCTGCTGACATCCTCCGACGTCATCGCGGTGCACATGCCGCTGAATCCGTTCAGCAAGGGGCTTATCAACAAGAGCAATATAGAAAAAATGAAGGACGGCGTGATAATCGTCAACAACAGCCGCGGGCAGATAGTGGTGGAGCAGGATCTGGCGGATGCGCTGAACTCCGGCAAAGTCGCGGTGGCGGCCGTCGACGTCGTCTCTTCCGAGCCGATCACGAAAGACAATCCGCTGCTCAAGGCCAAGAACTGCATCATTACGCCGCACATCTCCTGGGCCTCCAAGGAATGCCGGCAGAGGATCATCGACTGTGCCGTCGCCAACGCGAAGGCATATATCGCGGGCGAATGTATCAACATCGTCAATAAATAACTCCTTATTTGTAATGCGAGCCTCCTTTTGGGCGGCGCCGCCGCGTGATATATAATAGTCTGCGTCCGCCGCGGAAAAACTGCGGCGGGCTGATCAAGGGGGAATATATGATGTCGGAAAACGCTCTTAATCTAAATGAAATTCGTAAAAAATATGAGGAGCTGAAGGGGCTTGGCCTGAAATTGGATATGTCCAGGGGCAAACCTGATACGGCCCAGCTTGACCTCTCCATTCCGATGCTTCACACACTGGACGATAATAATTTTATCTGCGAGAACGGAATGGACGTCCGCAATTACGGTGAATTCAAGGGGATACCCGAGGTGCGCCGCCTCTTTGCCGAAATATTCGGCGTGCCGGCGGAGCAGGTCCTCGCCGGTGGAAGTTCGAGCATCAACATGATCTCCGACGCGCTCAAAAGATGCTTTATCAACGGTCCGATGGAGGGGTTCACGCCCTGGTCGAAGCTGGAGAAGATTAAATTTATCTGTCCTGTCCCCGGTTATGACTGGCATTTCCATATCTGCGATACCTACGGTATTGAAATGCTTCCGGTGATGACCCGTGAAGACGGCCCAGACATGGACGAGGTCGAGCGGCTGGCTAAGGACTCTGACGTGCGCGGGATGATCTGTGTGCCGATGTATTCAAACCCCACCGGCTTCACCTATTCCGACGAGACGGTCGAGCGCCTGGCGGCGATGGAGACGGCTGCCCCGGACTTCCGTCTGATATGGGACAACGCCTACTGTATGCACCACCTCTACGACGGCGACCGGGACGAGCTTGCCAACATCTACGAGGCCTGCCTCAGGCACGGAACGGAGGACCGGGTCCTCATGTTCACATCCACCTCCAAGATAACCTTTGCCGGCGGCGGAGTCTGCGCGATGGCGGCAAGCCCCGCGAATATCGCCTTTGCCGCCGACCTTATCCGCTACCAGCTTGTCTGCTACGACAAGGTGAACCAGCTTCGTCACACGCGCTTCCTGCCGGACAAAAAGGCCGTGGAGGCGCATATGAGAAAGCACGCGGATATCGTGCGTCCGAAGTTTGAACTTGTGCTTCAGACGCTGGAACGCGAGCTCGGGGGGCTGGAACTCGTCCGCTGGGGCAGGCCGAAGGGCGGATACTTCATCTGCTTCGAGGCGCCGGAGGGCTGCGCGAAAAAGATAGTCCGCCTTTGCGAAGAAGCCGGCGTAAAGCTGACGCCGGCGGGCGCGACATATCCCCACGGACTGGACCCGAAAGACAGCATAATCAGGATCGCGCCCACCTATCCGCCGACGGATGAGCTGCGTCAGGCGCTGGAGGTCTTCACAACCGCTGTAAAGTTGGCGGCTGCCGAGAGGGTTTAGCTTACTCGGAGAAAAAAGCGTATAGCACGATATATATGGGGCCTCCGTGGTAAAGTTCCTGACATAGGACGATACCGGTCAGGAGGTCCCGATTACGTTCAAAGATGTGTAAAAAGCGGAGAAAATCTCTTACTTTCAGTGTGTGGTGATTTCCGCTGTGGAAAGAGCCGTTGTATAAGGTCTGTATAAGCTATTCCAGAGGGGGCAGTATAAGATGATAGAGTGCGTTAAGATGAATGGCAACGGGAACGATTTTCTTGTCTTAGATAACATGGCACTGCGTTATGACACGAAATTTCTCTCAAATCTTGCGGCAAAGGCCTGCCGCCGGCGGCAGGCGGTCGGCGCCGACGGACTGGTCGTCGCGGAGCCCTCGGCCGCCGCGGATTTTAAAATGCGTATTTTCAACCCAGATGGAACGGAGGGTGAAATGTGCGGCAACGGCGCTCGCTGCGTCTCGCGCTTCGCGCTGGACTATGGGATAGCGAAGACAGGAGAGCTGACCTTCGAAACGCTTGGCGGAATGGTACGCGCCGTGGTGGACGGCGGCCTCGTGACGATGGATCTCGCCCCTGTTTCGCTTCGCGGCATGGTCACGGACGGACGCCTCTGCGTGGGGGAGGATGAATTCGAATACTCTTTTATCACCGTTGGCGTTCCCCACTGCGTAATCTTTGAGCGCGAGAGGAGCCGCCGCTTTGAAGAGTACGCGCCGGTCGGACGCGCGATCCGCCGCAGATCGGACCTCTTTCCACAGGGAACGCATGTGAACTTCGCCGTCATGGGCGGCGAAGCGGATATGATCGACATCATGACATATGAGCGTGGAGTGGAGGATATGACGCTCTCCTGCGGCACCGGTTCGGTGGCCTCGGCGATCGTCTCGTGGCTTTCCGGACGCACGGGGCCGTATGTTCGCGTTAAGAACCCCGGCGGCGTGAACGGTGTGAGCCTTTTGCGGAGTGAAAATGGGGATATCCTGCCGAAGCTTGAGGGGCGCGCCGTCGCCGTCGCGGAGATATCGATTATGCCGGAGGCGCTTCTCTGATTTTGTCCTATGCCGTCAGCCACGAACCCCGTTTGCGTCGATAGAGACATTTTTGTGGTAAAAAACTGAAACATAGCTTTCCTTCTCTTCTGTATAATAACTTTAGTTCGTAAAGAAGGAGCTGTCCGCACAAAAAATCCGCAGCCTGACGGAAGGGCGGCCCCTGCTGAGGATATTTGTGGCCGAACGCCAGCCTTTAGATGGATGGCCAGCACGGGAAATTTCTTTGCCGGAAGAAAATTTTCCGCCGCTGTAGGAAGATTTAGCGAGCGCGCTTTGGCGGCCGTTACAAAATTGTCATTCTTTGGCTATCTGCTTTTTGAAGGTAACCCCGATATTCCTCCTCCCTATTTGAAGGCGCGGCCTGTGAAAACGCAGGCCGCGCCTTTTTAAGAGGTTCTAGTAGAGGCGCTTGATACCGGCGGCCGCGTTTGTTCGAAAGGGGATAATGAAAATAGACCGTTTGTCTCATTGTCAGCTATGCGAATATAGAGAAGAGGACTATGACCTCCATGACGATATAAAGACATATGGAGATATGTTGTCCGTATTGGGGCTGCTGTCAGAAAACTCCCGGCGTGATTTTACCTCCAGGGTCTTACGGAATATCGACAAACGCCAGGATTACAAAGCTATACGGGACACCTTTATGGAGTGGTGCGAATCGCCGTTTTCAAGCAGCGGTTCCGCGCGCCGCCTGCGCCTTCACCGAAACAGCCTCCAATACAGGCTTAAAAAGATCAGAGCTTTGACGGGAAAAGACCCCTGGAAATTTAAAGACGCCTTTGACCTCTGGGTGGCATTCTCGCTGAAGGATATGGAAAACCTTAAATCATAAAGCCTCCGCCCGCATAAGTGGCAAAAATGGAAAGCCACAACAGAATGGGAGGCCCGCAAAAATCGGTCGGATTTTTGCGTAATTTCCAGGTATTTTATTCCAAGTTACCTTTTCTAACCGGGAAAAGGGGCAGAGTATGTGAAATATTATTCATAAGCATAAAGACATATCAGGAAAAATAAAATATACTATCTCCTAAGATATGGTAGTATGGAGTTTGTTGTAAAGTTATATACGGTCAACAGAGATAAATTACGCGATCAAACCAACAGGAGGAGTAATTAAAATGCCAAACGCAGCGATCAAAGCGGCAGCCTATTCATTAAACCACACACCCGAGCTCGGCCTCTGGTACGGCAACACCCCCTTTGTAGAGAGGGAGACGCACCCCGATTCAGAATTCCTCAAAGAACTTCCCAAATACCAGCAGAACTACCACGAGGCGGCCAGCTACGCTCCGAACCTCACATACATCGGCGCCATGGAGATAGAGGACTTTGAAACGCGTCCCCAGCCATGGTACAAGAACCTTGAGCCGCAGGAGATCCGTTTCGGAAAATATGGCGAGATCATGCCCGAAGACGAAACGATCGCCTTCCTCGACATCTGCGACGTATTCGACCTTGTCTGGCTTGATAAGGATTTCTCCGCCGCCGTCAAGGAAAAGATCGCCAAACACCCCCTGATGCGCGAAGATATCGTAGCGCGCCTCGAGGCGGGCCACGACGCGGCTGAGATAGAGAACGAAGTCAAGACCGCGGGCGCGCTGCCCCTCTATGTCGACGGCAAGGTCGTAGGCTGCGCGAGAAGGGGACACGAAGTCGACCCGAACCTCACCGCCTATGAGCTGCTGGTGAACATCACCTGCAAGGCGAGCGCCGTGCTCTCACTGCTTCACCTCATCCAGAACAGCGGTATGAAGCCCGAGGATATCGACTTTGTCATCGAATGTTCGGAAGAGGCGGCCGGCGACATGAACCAGCGCGGCGGCGGCAACTTCGCGAAGGCCATCGCCGAAATAGCGGGCTGCGTGAACTCCTCCGGCTGCGACGTGCGCGGCTTCTGCGCGGGCCCCGTTAACGCGGTTCTCTCCGGCGCTTCGATGGTCGCCGCGGGAACCCGTAAGAACGTCGCGGTCATCGCGGGCGGCGCGATTCCCAAGCTTTACATGAACGCGCGCGACCACGTCAAAAAAGAGCTTCCCGCCCTTGAAAACTGCATCGGCTCCTTCGGCGTCCTCATCGTTCCCGACGACGGCACCCTGCCTGTGATCCGCCTCGACGCGATCGGCAAGCATACGGTCGGCGCGGGCGCTTCGCCGCAGACCGTCACCTCCGTCCTCACCTACGAGCCGCTTCAGAAGGTCGGACTGACATTTGCCGATGTGGATAAATTCTCACCGGAGCTCCACAACCCCGAGATCACCCTTCCCGCTGGCGCGGGCGACGTGCCGACGGCGAACTTCAAGATGATCGCGGCCCTCGCGGTGATGAAGAAGGCCATCGAAAAGGCCGACATGGTGAAGTTCACAAAAGAGCATGGCATGACAGGCTTCGTCCATACGCAGGGACATATTCCCTCCGGTGTGCCGTTCATGGGCCACGCCGCCGACGCCATCAACGCCGGCAAGATGACCCGCGCGATGATCATCGGTAAGGGCAGTCTCTTCCTTGGTCGTCTGACCAACCTGGCCGACGGCGCCTCGTTCCTCATCGAGAAGCCGCAGCCCAAGCAGGCGGAAGCCACAGTGAGCAAAGAAGAGATCCGCGAACTCATCCTTGAGAGCCTCGGAGAACTTGCCGCAAGCCTCAAAAAGTAAGGGGAAAAACAATGACAGATAACGCATCCGTAAAGGCCTTGATAGGCGACATACTGGGCGAAATAATAGAAGAGGCTAAAGAGGGCGGCGGCAAAAAGACCAAAGTCGGCCTTATGGCATACGGCAGCGAGCTCGGCCAGGAAGAGCTCTGCCGCGGCGCGCGCCTCGCAATGCAGAACGACCCCAGCGTGAAAGTATTCTGCATCGGCCCGAAACTCGCGGGCTACGAAGACCTTAACTGGGTCGAGACGGCGGCGGACGAGCACGAAATATCCGCGGCGATGGAAAAGGCACTGAGCGACGGGACCATAGAAGGTGCGGTAGCTCTCCACTACCCGTTCCCCGTCGGTGTAACCACAATAGGAAAGGTATTTACGCCTGGCAAAGGGAAACCGTGCTTCGTAGCCTCCTCTACGGGCACGTCCTCCCCGGTCAGGACGGAGGCTATGCTCCGCAACGCCATCTACGGCATCGCGGTAGCGAAGTCCGCCGGCATACCGGAGCCGACGGTCGGCGTCCTCAACCTTGACGGCGCTCAGACAGTTCTGCGCGCCCTCCAGAAACTCAAGGACAACGGCTACGGCATCAACTTCGCGGAGAGCATCAGAAAAGACGGCGGCGCAATCCTTCGCGGCAACGACCTGCTCGCCGGAGCGGCCGACGTCTGTGTGACGGACACCCTCACCGGAAACGTCCTCATGAAGCTCTTCGGAGCCTGGACCACCGGCGGCAACTACGAAGCGATGGGCTGGGGTTACGGCCCCTCCGCCGGAGAGGGCTGGAACAAGGTCATCTCGATCATCTCCCGCGCCTCGGGTGCTCCTGTCATCGCCTCCGCGCTCTCGCTCAACGCTAGCGCCGCGAAAAACGGACTCCCCGCGATCGTGGCGAAGGAGCTGGCGGCGGCTAAGGCGGCCGGACTTGACGATCTCATCGAGGCCATGCAGCCGAAACAGGCGGCGGCCGAAGAAGATGTCAAAGCCCCCGCGTCCGAACCGACAGACGAAGAGATCCACGGCGTCGACGTCCTTGAGATAGAGAATGCCGTCAAGGCGCTCTGGAAGGCCGGTATCTACGCCGAGTCCTCAATGGGCTGCACCGGCCCCGTCATTAAGTTCGCGAAGAAGAACGAAGAAAAAGTCAAAGAGGTTCTGGTCGCTGCCAACTACCTCTAGTAGCGGCAGACTGCGAAAAAACTTCCCCATAAATAAAAAGGACGCCCCGGCATTTTTGTCAGGGGCGTCTTTTTATTTCTGGTGCTTTAAGATTTGAGCAAAATGAGCATATGTAGGGCGGTTACGCTGCGGAGGCTCTATATACTTACGTCCCGCAGGATTTCCAGCTGCTCTAGTCCCACGTTGCCGCCGGAGATGAGCAGGCAGACCTTCTCATCCTCCCTTACGGAGATACGTCCCTCGAGCAGCGCGGCTGCGCCAATGCAGGAGGCTGGTTCGGCGAGCAGCTTTCCCTCCGTCAGCAGCAGCTTCATCCCCTTTTTGATGTACTCCTCCGAGACGCGGGCAATTCCCTCCACGTTGGCCTGCACGACGGGGAAGTTCCTGACCCCAGGCGTCTGCGAGGCGAGGGCGTCCGCCAGCGAGCGCCGCTGCGGAACGGTGACACGTTCTCCGGCGGCGAGGCTCTCGCTGTAGCGCGGCAATATATCAGGCTCCGCGCCGACGACGCGTATCCTTCCCTCCGAGACGGCCTTCAGCGCGGTGGAGAGGCCGCCAATCAGTCCGCCGCCGCTGACGGGGGATATCACGCAGTCCAGATCCGGCTCCTGTTCCAAGATCTCCAGGCCGGCGGTGCCCTGTCCGGCCATTATCTCGTAGTCGTCGTACGGCGGTGCCATCGTTCTGCCGCGCTCGCGGCAGATATCCTCGGCGATCCTGAAACGCTCTGAGGTCTCGCAGAGCACGACCTCCGCCCCGAGTTTCCCGATCGCCTCGATCTTATTCTGCGGCGCGGTCCGCGGCATGACGACGGTACACTTCGCCCCCAGCAGCCCCGCGGCGTAGGCGAGCGCCTTTCCGTGATTGCCGGAGGAGGCCGCGACGACGCCGCGGCCAAGCTGCTCGGCGGAGAGCGACAGCAGCTTATTGACGGCTCCGCGCAGCTTGAACGAGCCCGTCCTCTGCATGGACTCAAGTTTTGCGTAGACCCGGCATCCGAGGTATTGATCCAGATTCCCTAGCCTTATCAGCGGCGTCTCCGTGATATACGGAGCGATGCGCTCTCTAGCCTCTTTTATCTGGCTGACGGTGAACTGCATATGGAGCCCCCCTCTTTGATTGTTTCTCTATCATACATTCGCGGCAAATAATTGTAAAACGGCACGCTCTATCCTGGGACAAACGCATAAATAATGGTCGGAGGCGATAAACAACGGTTTATCTCAGATTTTTGGCTCCCTCTCCGAGGCGGCCAGGGAGCCAAATCAGAGCTCTTCTGATTTGTGCGATAAGTGAGACAGAAAATCTATTGATTTTCGTCGTCGAACTTAGTTTTTCCATCATTCGGCTGGTAGTTACATCAGAGGTGGATCGCCGCCGTTTTTGCGGCGAGACGGAAGGAGTGTTGCTCTGTTTGGCGCGAGAACCGCGCCAAACAGAGCCCGCGGCAAAAGCCGCGGGACTCGACTTTTGCTATTTTCTGGCATAAAAGATGGCAGAAGCCAAGGAGTTATAAT
>ERZ1673695.146-NODE-146-length-124060-cov-13.657538_pt1 | contig 124060 bp, 112 predicted proteins | sample MGYA00580225_ERZ1673695 | MGnify/ENA primary metagenome ERZ1673695 (study PRJEB41218, sample SAMN15661739) | gut metagenome | host: Homo sapiens | place: Canada: London | collected 2015-08-20/2019-03-30 | study: EMG produced TPA metagenomics assembly of... | reverse complement strand
GCTCCGCGGGTGTGGGAGTCTTAGCACTGCTGGCGCTGCTGCCGCTCGCGGCGGCGAGACGCAGGAAATAAACGTATAAAATCTGCACCAAACAGTAGGTTCAGTGAAAGAGGCGGACGAGAAACTCCGCCTCTTTTTTGTGCATTCAGTGAATATAAGATGCGGATGCCGCTACGCGTGTGCCGCCGCCCAACCGGGTCGGCGCTCGGCGGTTCGGATGAAGCGGTGGCCATGTCCTCAGCGTACGGCAGAGAGGAGCCGCCCCGCAAAGTCATCGTCACTGGCAGCTCCGCCGCGATAAAAAATAAAATGTTTTAAAAATCATGAGTTATGAGCACAAGATTTAAAGTTGACCGGACCATAGTGCCAAGGCTGGTTTTTCTTGACATCGCCGCCGAACCGGTGATAGTATGCACGCCATGTGCGGTAAGTACCTATTTTTCTCTGGCACGCTATCATAAATCTTAAGGCAGGGGATACTTTGTGAGAAAGTTCCTGGTTTGTTTTGTCGTATCATGCTGCGCCGCTGTGCTGTGCGCCGCGTCGGTATCTGCGGAGCCGGCCTTCCGTATCGGCGTCGCGACGCCCACCGTTTCTCAGGCGGAGGACGCCTACCGCGGCGCGGAGAGGATCGTCAGGGAGTATGGCGACGCTTCCAAGGGCGGCATGATCAAGCATGTCACCTTCCCGGATAACTTCATGCAGGAGATGGAGACCACCATCTCGCAGATTGTCGGCTTGGCGGACGACCCGAAGGTAAAGGTCATCGTCGTCAACGACGCGGTGCCGGGTACCACCGAGGCCTTCCGCAGGATCAAGGAGAAGAGGAACGATGTGATCTGCCTCTCCGGCTCCCCGCACGAGGACCCGAACGTCATCTCCTCAATCTCGGATTTCAGCGCCGTCGGCGACAGCATCTCGCGTGGATATCTGATCATCCACACCGCGAAGGAGCTTGGCGCGAAAAACTTTGTCATGGTATCCTTCCCGCGCCATCAGAGCTATGAGCTCCAGGCGCGCAAGCGCGCTATCATGGAGGCGGCCTGCAAGGAGCTGGGTGTCAAGTTTTCATTTGAGACGGCTCCCGACCCCGTGAGCGACGTGGGCGTCGCCGGAGCCCAGCAGTTCATCCTCGAAAAGGTTCCCGCCTGGCTCAAGAAATATGGCAAAAATACCGCCTTTTACTGCACGAACGACGCGCAGACGGAGCCCCTTCTGAGGCAGATCGCCAAATACGGCGGTTTCTTCATCGAGCAGGACGACCCCTCGCCGATCCTGGGCTATCCCGGAGCCTTTGGAATAGACCTCAAAAACGAATCGGGCGACTGGCCGGCGATAATGAAAAAGATCGAAAGCACGGTGATCGCCGCCGGCGGAAAGGGACGCATGGGAACGTGGAGCGCCTCGGTACCCTGGAGCATGACCTGCGCCATGGTGGAATACGGCAAGCGGGTGGTCGAGAAAAAGGCGAAGCTGGGCAATATCAAGGATTTCACGCTCTGTTTTGAGAAATATACGCCCGGAATAGGATGGCACGGCAAAAGATATCTTGACCTCGCGAACGGGACCAGGAACAAGAAATATATAATGCTTTACCAGGACACATATATTTTCGGCAGGGGCTATATGCACACCACGGATGTGAAGATACCGGAGAAGTATGAGAGAATAAAGGGCACGCAGATAGGCAAATAATTATCTGACGCCGCTGTTTACGAAATGCGCGAGAGAAAATACCCCTGCGGGGGTATTTTCTTTTAAGATACCTTTTGTGATCTGCGCGAATCACAAAATGGGCGCTGAAAGGAGAAAATCATGAGACCATTGATAGGAGTGGCTTCCTCGGCATTTTATGACTCGTTCACAGATACCCTCTTCCAGGATGCCGGGCGCGGTATCGTTGAAACATGCTGGCAGCGCCTCTGCCTGACGGGAAAGATGCTGCGCCATATAGGTCTGGCCGGCGGTCTGGCCGAACTTCTTTCTGTGAGAGGAACGGCTGAGGAGATCGACGCAGTCGCCGCTAAGTACGATGGATTTTTGTTCTGCGGCGGCGCCGACATTACTCCGTCGCTATACGGCGAAGAGGCGGATGGAAGCGGAGAGACCGACCCCGTCAGGGATGAATTTGAATATACTCTATTAAAGAGAGCCTATGAAAAGGGTAAAACTATCTTTGGGATATGCCGCGGACAGCAGATGATCAACGTTGTCTTTGGCGGAAACATACATCAGGATATCAACAGGATAAATCCTGACTGGAAGATCCACCAGTCCCCGTATCCGATGGAGGGCTATTCGCATACGGTGAATATCATCGAACCGCGCTTCCTGCCCCTTTCGGAAAAAAGAGAGATAAACGTTAATTCCGCGCACCACCAGGCGGTCAACAGGCTCGCGGAGGGCTTTGTCGTCACCGCGGAGACCGGCGACGGACTCATCGAGGGAATAGCGATGCCGGATTACAAAAAAGGCCTCATCGGCGTGCAGTGGCACCCGGAATCCCTCGCCGATTCCGACCCCTTCCAGCACGATTTTTTTAAGATGCTGGTAGAGTATTCGGCAAAATAAAGTTCCAAATATTCCTCAGACGCCGGAGGGAGAGCGGTCATTCCGCCTGACCGGCTGAGAAAGAAATATCGAACCCGGCCCGCCGCATGGAAGATCAGCGGCGGGCCGGGTTATTTGTTTTATATTGTGAGTAAGCACGGTACGCAAAACATTGGAATATTGTAATATTAGATAAAGTTATATCGATATTTGAATAGCTATATTCCATTTTTGTATCTACCAATATAGACGGCGGTGAGTAGAATACAGAATGTGAAGTGATTAACGAAGCAGTACAAAATATAAAAATTTTAACGTATCGGAGGAATTTACCATGGCAAGATTTACATTACCGCGCGATCTCTATCACGGAAAGGGTTCGCTTGAAGCGCTTAAAACACTCAGAGGCAAAAGGGCGATCGTCGTTGTCGGCGGCGGCAGCATGAAGCGTTTTGGATTCCTCGATAAGGTTGAGCAGTATCTTAAAGAGGCTGGCATGGAGGTCCGTCTTTTCGAAGGCGTGGAGCCCGATCCCTCGGTTGAAACGGTGATGAAGGGCGCTGCTGTGATGCGCGAGTTCCAGCCCGACTGGATTGTCTCCATCGGCGGCGGTTCGCCGATCGACGCGGCTAAGGCGATGTGGGCCTTCTACGAATATCCTGACACGACATTTGAGGCCCTCTGCATTCCCTTCAACTTCCCGACGCTGCGCACCAAGGCGAGGTTCTGCGCCATCCCCTCAACATCGGGAACGGCGACGGAGGTAACGGCCTTCTCGGTCATCACCGACTACGCGAAGGGCATCAAGTATCCGCTTGCGGACTTCAATATCACCCCCGACGTGGCGATCGTCGATCCTGACCTTGCCGAGACGATGCCCAAGAAGCTCACAGCGCACACCGGCATGGACGCCATGACCCACGCGATCGAGGCCTATGTCTCGACGCTGCACTGCGACTATACCGATCCTCTAGCGCTCCACGCGATCGAGATGATCAGCGAGGATATCGTTAAATCATACAACGGCGACATGGAGGCGCGCGACAGAATGCACGACGCGCAGTGCCTCGCGGGCATGGCCTTCTCAAACGCACTGCTCGGCATAGTCCATTCGATGGCGCACAAGACTGGCGCGGCTTACAGCGGCGGCCATATCGTCCACGGCTGCGCGAACGCCATGTACCTGCCGAAGGTCATCCGCTTCAACGCTGTGGAACCGGCGGCGGCCGAGCGTTACGCGAAGATCGCCCGTTACCTCCACCTTGAGGGCAAGACGACAGAGGAGCTTGTAGCAGCCCTTGTGGACCACATCAACGAACTCAACGTCAAGCTTGATATCCCCTCGCGCATCAAGGACTATGAGGGCGGCATCATCGACGAGAAGGAGTTCATGGAGAAGCTGCCGAAGGTCGCGGAGCTCGCCGTCGGCGACGCCTGCACCGGTTCCAACCCGCGTCCCATCACGCCCGCGCAGATGGAAGAGCTGCTCAAGAGCTGCTACTTCGACAAGGAAGTCGTAAAGACAGCCAAATCGACACAGGCCGCATAGCTGAAAATTCCTCCCCCAACAGGAATTTCATAGATAGACCCAATATACGCAGACAGCAGGAGAGGAACGGAAATCATAACCGCTCATCTCCTGCTGTCTTTTATTTATTCTGTCCGGACGGCTGCCGCCCTCGCTTTAACGCAGAGCGTCCAGGCAGAACAGCGCGTAAAGGGGGACGCTTTTTATATTGTTCTCGAAGCCGAAATTTTTAGGAGACAGCCTTATAGAATATGGAGGGGCGTATCTGGCGCAGTAGTTTGACAGACTTCGTGACCGTACATTCTCAGATGACTTCACTTCAATCGGTATTATTTGTCCAAGGCTGTTTTGAAAAACAAAATCCACCTCCAACTTATTGTCGGGATTCCAGTAGAAAGGGTCAACTTCATTGGCGCGCAGTCCCTGCATCACGTAATTTTCAGTGAGCGCGCCTTTGAACTGGTCGAAAGCATGCGGCATGTTCATTATGATATTGGGAGATATGCCAAATTTTGAACATAGCACGCCGGTATCCATGAGATATATTTTAAAAGAAGAGTTATCTGAGTACGCCGCCAAAGGAAGCAGCCCCTGAGTGACGCGCGTACATTTATAAATTATCCCCGCCGCCTCCAGCCATGCGATGGGAGTCTCGTATTCGGCTGACCTTGCTCCAGATTTTATCATCTTATATTGGAATTTGTGATTTTCTTTGGCAAGCTGTCCCGGCAGGCTGTTCCATGCCGCAAGTATCCTCGTCGTCTCCTGTGGGGAGGCGTATTTTGCCATGTCGGCGATGTAAGCGTTCGCAAGAGATTTCTGCACCGCCGTCACGTAATTGAAATCACCTTTGTCGGTATACTCCGCCACTGCTTTGGGCATGCCTCCCACAACGATATATTTCCTGAATATATCCATCGCGGTATCATGCAGAGAGAGCGGCTCAAAAGATGAAAATGCCATCCTGATGTTTTCGGCGAGGGTATCGCGGCCCAGCGCCCATAAAAATTCCTCAAAATCCATCGGATATAGATTGACGGTTTCAGTTTTTCCCACGGGGAAAGAATATTTAACTCTGTTGAGCGCGACGCCCAGAAGACTGCCCGCCGCGATTATATGATATGAGGGGGCTTTCTCACAAAAGTATTTCAGCGAAGTGAGCGCGCGCTCCGAAGCCTGTATCTCGTCGAATATCACCAGCGTCCTTTCGGGGAGTATCTTCTGTGCTGAAAATGCTTCCAATTCTCTGATGATTCGCTCGGGGTCCAAATCACGTTCAAAAACTGACGCCAGTTCGACGGAATCCTCCATGTTAAAGTAGGCGGTGCTGTCGTAGAAGTCTTTTCCGAAAGAAAGGGCGGAATATGTCTTTCCAACCTGTCGTGCGCCGTTGATAATGAGGGGCATACGTCCCTTTTTCTTTTTCCAGCCGATTAGTTTCTCAGTTATCTTACGTCTCACGCTGCCTCACCTCCATCATAAATATTAGCATAAAAAGTATAGTTAATACATTTTTTTATATAAAAAAATGCTATATAACTACACTTTTATCCAAATAGTGTAAGTTGGCAGATCGTTAGAGGCGATTTTGATCAATGGGCTTTGTACACTGGTTTATCCAGCCTGTTTCGGCAGCAGCAGCGCGGCGGCGAGCGTCAGGTACTCCGGCAGCTTATCGTCGCGAATCCAGAGGATGTCGAGACCGAGATATTTTTTCAGGGCGATGCTTACGTCCGCGCCGAGCGCCTCTATCGAATGCCGCGCCCTCGCGGGAGAACGGCAGGGTTCGCCGGTCGCCTTCGCGCATACGGGGCACAGCTCGCAGGAGCCGGCGAAAAAGCTGAGGCTGCCCGGTATCTTCTTTTCCTCTTCTAAAAGTTCGTCGATCAACCCGCGTTTTTCCTTTATGATTATCTCCCTGGCGCTCTCCATCGCGTTCTTTTCCCGGTCATATTCCCCCTCGGGAGTCATGCGCAGACCGTAGAGCCTGACTTTGCCGTAGGAGCGCCATATATCGAGCGGATCGAAGTCGAAGGGCGGGCACATCCAGTTGTTCCCGTAATTCCGGCACTCGCGGCAGAAACCGAGAAACTTCGGGATATCGACGCAGGATGCGACGAAATCATCCGCCTCACAGAGCGTGCAGTATCTTGTAACGGAATAGTTCATCAATGGCGGCGCCTCCCATTCTTCAGTCGAAGAGTAAATATCTATGAGAATATCCCTCCCGCGTCTTTTGTCAACCGGTAAATTCTATCGGGTTACGCATATGGCGCTGTAAAAAAGTCTCAAGAGGTTAAAACGGCTCTCCTTAGGCTTCAATGGCTCCTTGTGCGGACGGGGCGTTATATGCGCCGCCTTTTACGTAGGTTCTCCCATCTTACAGCCTTTTGCGGTCTCTGCTGTACAAATTTTAGCCGGCGTAAAATATTTTTTTGGCTCCGTTTGTAAAATCATGCCCTGCAGCACACTATTATAGTTATCAAACATGAAAGGAGGAATACAAAATGGCAAATGTGAAACATCTGACCTCTGCACTTCGCCTTACGCTCTCCCTCGGTACCGTCGACGGCAAGAGCGTCACCAAGACGGTCTCCGTCTCGAAGATCGGCGCGGCGGCCGGCGCGGAGAGCCTTAACGCGCTCGTCGGAGCGCTCGGCGGCCTGCTTGAGTATCCCGTGGCCTCGGTTAAGAAGTACGACACCGGGCTTCTCGAGGGCTAGTAACAAAAGGACAGGAACAGGAGAGGAGGTGAAACAAGACAATGAAGACGATCCGAATGAAATTCATCACAGAGGCGGGCAAGAACTTCTACGTGAGCATGGACTACGCGGCTCCTGAGCTCTCAGGAGCGGAGGGCGCGGCGAAGGTAAAGGCCGCGGCTGATCTCATCCTTGAGCAGCAGCCCTTTGATGTGACCCTGGTATCCTGCGAATCGGCTGAGCTCATCGAGCGCACGTCGACCGAGATCGAACTCACAGAGGCCGGAGCATAGCCCGGAAAAGAGCGGGAAGGGACGGCAGTCGTTCCTTCCCTATCACAAAAGCGAATAAATTATCTATAGTAAGCGAAAAGTATGCATTAATACTTGAATAAATACATATTATTTGATATCATACAGTAAGCAGGTGAATAAAAACAAATCCCCATAGAATAAAATGGCGCATAATACTCAAAATACTCGGACGGATCATCGCCCGTACACTGAACGGCAGAAAAGACAGGAGGCGATAAAAAATGGACGAGCTGATGGGCAGCATTATCCAGAACGGATTCTCCATCGCGGTGGCCTCATTCCTGCTTGTCAGGATGGACAAACGTCTTGAAGAGCTGACCAAGGCGGTCATAAGCCTTGGCGCCGTCATGGAAAAGATTGCGCGTCCCGAAAACTGAACCGGCATCCGCGTCCGATAGGCGCGGAACGCCGCCGCGGCGGAGAGACGGCAAGAACATTTACCGGTACCGCCGCCGCGGCGGCACTTACATTAAATTTCCCCAACAAAGGCCAAAATCTTATAAAAAAACAGACAGAAGGAGGGTATCATCACCCATGCGTCTCAACGACTTTCAGATAACGCCGAACTTCAACCTCAGGGAATTCCAGTGTCCCTGCTGCCACGCCGTCGTCCTCCACCGGCGGCTCGCCGCCGCCATGCAGCGGCTGCGCGGCCTGTGCGCGTGTCCGCTCGTCGTCACCAGCGGCTACCGCTGCGCGCCGCATAACGCCGCGGTGGGCGGCGCGGCGAACAGCTTTCACCGCCGGGGTCTCGCCGCGGACGTCGCCGTCCCAGCCGGCAGCCAGAGCCTCTTCCGCGAAATGGCGAAGGAGGCCGGTTTTGCCAGGACGATCGCCTACCCGGAGCGCTCTTTCGTCCATCTGGAGGTCTCCGATGAATAGCGAGGCGCAGGTGCGGGAGATCGTAGACAGTTATACGCCGCTCGTCAAAGCCACCGCCTGCCGCTATCAGGGACGCGGCGCCGACTATGAGGACCTTGTGCAGGAGGGGTATCTCGCGCTGCTTTTCCTCATTCCCAAATGTCCCGACATGAAGTGGCTCGCCCATTTTCTCAAAAACAATCTGCCCGGCATCGTCCGTGACGCGGCGGCGCGCATGAGGCGCGGGCGGACGCAGGGAGACGAGGTACTGCTGGAGGAGATCGAGGAGACGGTGGGAGCGGAAGAGGAGAGATACCGGGAGGCGGAGCTGCGGGAGACGCTCTTCCGCCTTCTCAGCCCCGAAGAGCTTGACCTCACGCAGGCGCTCATCGAGGGCTTTACCCAGAGGGAGATCGCGGAGACCCTCGGCATCAGCCAGCAGGCCGTCGCCGCGCGTCTGCGTAAGATAAGAGATAAACTCAAAGGCATTATAACGGCAATATAGATATAGGCAGAGGCGTAGAGGCGGCGTTCCACGAATAAGTCCAATAGCGGTAGATACAGCAAGAGGCCGGAATTTTTCCGGCCTCTGCTTTTATGATGTTATTCGGGAATGTACCTTTTGGCGATACGGAATGGCTAGAAAGTGATACGCCACCCACCGCGCAGCGCCCAGTCTTCGGTGAAAGAACCGCCGGAGGAGCGTTCCAGTGAGAGGTAGAGAGAATTCCTCTGGTTCACCTGGTGTGTGACGCCGATGCCGTACACCCACCATTCGTCTCCGAAGCTCTCTCCCGCGATGCGGGTCCCGTTCCCGTAACGGATGTCCATGTCCCCGTCGAACTCTTTCACGTAGGAGACCTTCGCGTAGAAGTTGGTCTTCTCAGTCTCATAGCCAATCAGCGTCCCGATACGTCCCAGCAGGGAGTTGAAGTCGTCGATGCCGATGTTCAGGCCGTTGTTAGCGGTGAAATAGGCGCTGCCCTGCCGCTGGTAGCTCAGCTGTGCCTGCGGCTCGACATACCACGCGCCGCCGCCCACGTTCGCCTTGAAGCGGAAGCGTTTTCCAATCTCAAGAGAGGCACCGAAGCCGCCGAGGCTCACGTCGTCCCCCGTGACCATAGTTCCCTGGCTGTCGTAGACGCTGAAGTCGTTCTTGCTCCATACGTATTTGATTATCGCGTCGACGTAGAATCCGTTCTTAGCGACGTATGTGGCGTAAGCGCCGAGAGTTTTATTCTCAGCGTCGCCGCTGCCGTATCCGTTTTCGCGGTAATCTAGATCACCCTTGCTGTATCCGAAGTAGAGGCCGAGATAAGTGTCTCCGCCGGGCAGCCAGCTCTTCTCCAGCTTGCGGTCATATCCGAGCTGGGCCCCGCCGTAGTTCATATCGAACTCCTTGACGAAAGACCTTGAGTTTGACTCGAACTTACCGCCGTAGGCTCTGAACCATGCGCCGCTGCTGTCTTCCGTGAAGCGCAGGTCTCCGAGCCGGCGTATGAGAGTGTCGGTCTCCGCGTAATTCAGGAGATAATTCGCGGCGAAAGTATTGATGGCGGCGGAGGCTGGGTTGCTGGATGGTGGAGGAGTGGGCTTATCGCCGGGGTCGACTGCTCCCGCGCCGTATAGATACCACGTTCTGCCGCTGCCAAATTCGTCGCTGCCCTCCTTCTGCGAGACCTTATACTGGAAAGCGCCGAGTTCGACGACCTCCGCCTCGCCGGTGGAAACTGCGCTGTTCGCGAGTCTGAAAGAGCCGCCGTCGCTGGCCGTGTCCGAAGTCTCCACCAGGCTGACGTTCTCATTGCCCAAAGCGTTTGCCGCGCCGTTATTGGCGACGAAGAGCTTATGTACGCCGTTTACCTTGCCGTCGACATGCAGCTTGTCGCCCTCGACGAGTCCGCCGGGAGCGTCGTTGACGCGCAGGACGAAAACGCCGCCCTTTCCGGTACCGGCGCTCTCGTTAAGATTGCCGATAGTGAGCTTCTTAAACGGAGTGGAGGAGTTTCCGGGAGCCTCATATGCCAGATTGACAGTGGCGCCGTCCAGAGAGAGTTTTGTAAGATTCGAATCCTCAGTCACATTCCATACAGAATTTGCCCCGTTAAGCGCCAGCGTTAGACTCGTACCCTGATCCATATAGGGGAAATAAATGGGAGCGTTGCTCCATAGAGCCAGCAGGCTGCTGTCCATAGTGGGGAAAATAGCCTGAGGGTCTGTGATGTCATAATAAGTACCGATCCGTGTCGCGCCGGTAAAAACAGAGCCGTCCTCCATGCCGAGATTCACCTGTCCGCCCATGACGGCGCCGATATCGCCTTTGACATCGAAAACGCCGCTGCCGGAGACGGTGGGCGCGGAACCGCTGCCAAGCGCCGCGCGCCCCGCGGCGCCGATGGCGTATGAACCCTTGCCGGAGTCGACGTCGATATTGATATTGCCGCCGAGATTTACCTGCCCGCCGAAGGAGGCAGTGACGCCGTGCGCGTTCTCGCCGGTAGTGACGACGGTAAGTCCGTTGTCGGCGTTGATGACGCCTGCGTCGACGGCGGAGGGATATCCGTTGCTGGTATCCACATATCCGCCGGCCAGCAGTCCGATTGCGCTCTTGCCGGAGGTGCTGACGGAGACGCTGCCCAGCGTAATATCTCCGCCGGACGAGGCGGTGACGCCGTAGGCCTTTTCGCCCACCGTGGAGATGGTGGAGTTGTCATGGAGGCTGATATGCGAGCCGTTGTAGCGGGAGTCGAGGCCGTAAGAACCATCGCCTGTCGTCTTGACCGTTGAGCCTGCGCCGATCTCGATCAGGCCGCCTCCGACATACTTATACATCAATCCGGGGTCATAATATCCTATCCGTATTCCGGAGCGGACTGCCGCGGCGTCGTTTCCCGAGGCGGTGATGAGGCTGTTCTCCCCGATCTTTATCGACGAATCCTCGTGGCGGCTCCAGACGGTAAAGGCGCCGTCGCCGGCGGCGGAGATGTCGGCGTTTTTGCCGATCTCAATATTGCCGTCGTATATGGTCACCGTGTTCATAAAAGAACTTACATAACCGGCGACGACGGCGCTCGACCCCTCGCCGGTGCCGAGGGAATATATCCTGCTGTTGTCCCCGACGCGTATGTAGCCATTAAGAGAACCAGTCGTGTTATAGCTTAAAAGTGCTATTCTGTTTGCAGAGTAGTTCGTCGCTATCTGGCCGATCTCGGCATTGTCGCCGATCTCTACCTTACCACCTGACGAAGCGACAATTGTGGCGACGGTCGCGCCGTAGGCGTTACCAGTTATCTTGGCGCCGTCGCCGACGGCGATCAGCCCGCTGCGGTGGGCACTGAGCGCCACGTTGTTGGCGCTGTTTATTTCGGAGCCGTCGCCCAGTCTTACCTCCGCGCTGTAGGTGTCGCTGTTATAGGCGTCAGCGTTGACCGCCACCTCACGCGTATTTATCAACGCCTTGCCTAAGACCTCCACAATTGTATTTCCGCTTGTACTCTGCAGTTTGACCTGGATGCCCTGCGGCTGCATGAGAGACCCCATCGGCGTATCGTTATTGATGGTGAGATTGTTTTTGAAACGGACGGTACCGCCATTCAGACCGCCGACGTATACGGCGGGGGTGCCGACCATGTTCTGCGGCACGTCTATTGCGTAGTTTGTGTCATATTCTTGGGTACTCCCGTCGGTAACCGATACCATCGGGTCCGCCGAGGCGGCCGCGGGCGTAAATATTAAGGCGAGAGAACATAAGAGCGCTGCCGGCGATATTCCTTTACGGAGACGGTCCGTAGTTTTTGTTTTCATCTTTTTATCCCTCCTGAATTGATATGTCTTGAAAATCCACCTTCGCGGCTGCGTGGCAACTTTGAAAAATACGTTCTTGGCCGATCCCTCCCTTTTTCAGTTTCCGCCGTGAGATAACGGCCGCGCCGTGGAAGGGGAGTCGCCGCGTCCCCTTCCGGCGGCGTTGTTGGCCGCGCTGTTTTCGAAAGGGACGAGAGTACCGCCGGCGGCGAAACGGAAGCCGGCGGAGAAGAATAGATGACGGGCGGCGATGACACGAAAAATAGACGGACAGAATATATATACTCAGAAAGGCAACGGCACAGTTTTCTTCCTGAAGCATGAAATCCGTTGCTGTGCCATCCGTTCTCCAAAAGGCAAAATACCATCGGTGGAAGGCCCGTCGGTTCTCTCCTTCCAATATTTCGCAGCTGCAACATGATGTACTCTCGTCCTGAATACTGCGGCAGAGGCTGTTTCGGTTGTTGCGGATGATTGCTAAACATAAATTAAAAGTTGCCAGTTTTTTTATTTAACAATCATTCTATTGTGCAGTATATATACGCAATAGCCCTGTCAATACAGAATTGATCTATATTTCTTATTAAAAAAGGTAAAATAAAATTTTAGGTAATATTACGTAGTAATTACATAAAATACTTAAAATAAATTAGTAAAATATACTGAGCCTGTAAATTGACTTGTTCACTTTGCCTATAAATTATTGTCGTAAAGTAAGGAAAAAGAGAGATAAAAAATGGTGCGGCAAGTTATTTTTTCTTGCTATAAGCGGCTTTGGAAGAAAATGCAAATAGCGCGGTAAATAGAAAATTTTGCGCGGGCAAAAGCCGAAAAACGGCGGAGGGGATATCGGAGGTAGTACGACAGATGAAATGGGAAAACGGATGTGCGCCTTTATTTTGCTGCGGATAATAAAATTGTGATTTATCTTTTGGCCTTAAGGTTCACCTACTGGGGAGCTGACCTGCCTGGCCTGAGGGGCTTTGACTTTAGATCATACAACTGCTTTCGCCGCGGGCGTCCTTTGGCTGGAACAGCTCCGCCGCATCGCCGCGACCGGATATGCCGACTTAATAAACAAACAGAGGCCGGGGAGATTCGGCCTCTGTTCGTGCGGTGTGACAGTTCCCGCCGTGGGCGGGAACTGTGGTATCGATTATTTGCCGGTGCGCCGGCGGAGTAGCGGCAGCGCGGCGAGCAGCGCCAGCGCGCCAACGCCCGCGGCGCAGCCGCCGCCGGACTTCGGGCCGCTGTCGGGGTTTGCCGGAGTGTCGGGGGTGACTGGCGTGCCGCTGTCCGTCGCCGTGCCGGAATAGACGAATATCGTCCCCTCGCTGAAATAATCGCCGACGGGCTTGACGGCGACCTCAAGGTTGCCGATGGCGTTCAGCGCCGTGGGGAAGAGGTCGTAATAGTTCGTCTTCTTGTTCAGCAGCAGCGCGTAATATTTTTTATCGGCGCTGAAGGGCTTCGCGGCGTCGAGCGGTTTGACGGCGAGTGTCAGCCCCCTGGACTCCGCGCCCTCCTCATATTCGACCTTGAGCTTCACCGCCTGCACGAAGCCGTCGGTGTCAGCGGTGAAGGTGCCCTCCGTCTTTGTCGTCACCAAGCCGGAGGCGCTCACGATATGGACCGTCCCACCGTTAGTAAAGCCGCCCTTTTCAAAGGCCGCGACCTCCGTGTCGTCGGATGTCTCGATGACATCAGCGACGGTGCCGGAGACGCCTTTATCGGCGCCGATCTCCGGCGCGTTGGCGTCCTCTTCAAAGACAGCGCCGATAGTGTGCGCCCCTGTAACCTTGGGGAATTTATAGGTACAGAGGTATCTCTCATCCACGTCGACACGTTCTCCGTCGATCAGCAGGCAGGCAATTTGGTAGCCGCTGTTTGCGGTGACCGTAAATTCCGCATCCTCGCCGTGCTTCACCTTGACGATCCCGCTCTCTTCGATCGGGGCGATAGCACCGTTCTCCGGCTGGGTGACTGTAATGTCATGTTCGAGATATTTATAGGATACGCCGTAGACCGTCATTGGAAAGGTGCTTTGGGTGTCCCATACATTGCCATATTCACCATTGGATATATTATAATATTGAACTTCACCTACATTACCATACCAGGCTTGGGCTTTCAGCGTCTGTACCTTGCCATCGGCGCCGACGACAACTAACTGCTCGACATTACGCAGTTCACGGAGCTGATCCTGAGAGGCGATTCCGGCAAGGGCTCGTGGGGTGAATGTCATCGTGCCGCGCAACTCGTTCGTATAATAGGTGAGGGCGATCTGTTCCTTCCATTTATGCGGGTAATCTTCGGGGTAATAGTCGTCAGGCCAGGTGAAGGCGGTCTCCAGCGGAAGCGTGATGCGCAGATATACGCGTACCTCTACGGGGGCGCTGTCGGCGGAGAGCAGTTCGGTGAATATCTCTTTGTCGGGGAGCTTCGCAAGCGCAGCCGGGTTGGAAAGATTGTCGACGTTTTCTCCATTATTCCAACTTAGAGGGTCGCCCTTGGCCATATGCGGGTTCTCCTGGCCGGGCAGATAGGAGAGTATCTCAACCTTAAATTTGGCGCTCAGCCCGGCGGGGTCGCAGTCGGTAACGGTAATCTCTGATGGGGCCCCTAAGGCCGATGAAGCCGTAACGGAGAGCAGCAGGGTCAAAAGAAGGGCGTTTATTTTTTTCAGCATAAGATTCGCCTCCCGGGGCATTTGTAGTAAAGGTACGGAGAGCCGCGGCGCGGCCCTCCGCACAGGGCAGGTTTACTGTGTGACAGTGACGCCGCTCTCCGGCGTCACGGAGACGGCGGAAGGGGTCGAGGTCGACCAGGCGCCGCTGGAAGCTGTGGCAGAGACGGTAGCTGTGCCGACGGAATAACCGGTCACCGTGCCGTTGGATACCGCCGCGACGGAGCTGTCGGTGGTGCTCCAATTATTAAGTGCAGGCGGATTCGCCGCCGCACCGGTCGGATAGTAAGTGTGCGTAACGCTGGCCGTGCCGTTTACGTTGACCGCCGTGGGGGTGAAGAATACGGAGCCGGCGGGAAGCGCCGCCACGGTGGTGCGCAGGCCGCTTACGTCGCTGCCGCCGCCTACCGCCGCACCTGGCTGTGTTGTGCTGGCGGAGCTGCTCTGGAGCCAGTAGCAGTTATAAGTGGTGCCGTATGCGCCTACTATGCCGCCTGTATAGTAACCGGACTCGTTGGGGTTATGTCCGTCGACGGTGACGGAGTCGGCCGCGGAGACACAGTTGTAGACCTGGTTCGCAAAGCCGCCGACGACGCCGCCGGTGTCCATGTATGAGTCTATCTTTGAGCCGGGCTGTACGGAGCAGTTGACGACATAGCCGCTGTCCATTGCGTAACAGTAGCCTGCGATGCCGCCCGCATAGCTGTAGACGCCGCCGTGGGCCTTAACGTCCGCCTTAGCGGCACAGTTGACAACGTATGTGCTGGCGCCGAGCAGAGAGCAGATGCCGCCGGTGTAGGCGCGGTTGTTGTTATCGTGGATATAGATGGTACCCTCGAAGTAGCAGTTCTCGATGAGGCCGTCGTTCCAGCAGACGACGCCGGCCGCTCCCTGCCCTCTGGTGTTGGTGACGGTTCCGTTGACTTTGAGGTTCTTGACGACGCCGCCGGTGGGAGCCGGTGTGACGGACCTGGTCTGGATAGCCTCCGGTGCCACACCGAAGGCGGTGTAGAGGTCGGTGCGTTCGGCGACGACGCGGTCATAGGCCTCGCTGGCGAGGCCGAGGGCAGCCGCATCCGACTGTGCTTTTGCTGCTGCGGTCACGGGCGTCGCATTGGCGGCGCTTCTGGTTGTGGTAGCCGCGGGGAAGTCGATATAGCCGAAGAGACCGGCTGTCTCGCCTCTATTGGTGTAGTTGTTATTATCATTGACCACATTGAGGCCAGTGATACTGTGTCCCGCGCCGTCGAAGATGCCGCTAAAGGCTCTATTGGACCCCCAGTAACTGAAGAAACGACCGATGGGTGTCCAGTCAAGGTCATTGAGATTGATGTCGTTGCCGAGACGGATTGTGTAGCCTTGGTACGTAGTACCAGAGTTGACGGCGCTGGCAAAGCCGGCGAGCTGTGCGCCGGTGGTGATGGTGATGACGTTGTTGACGGGCGCTGGCACGGTACCTACTGTGCCATCCCATACGTCGGCGGCGAGGGCCGTCCCCGCGAGGCTCATCGTGAGAGCCGTTACGAGAGCCAGCAACAGAGTGAAGAACTTTTTCTTACTCATAATATGCACATCCTTTCAGATGTCGTCTTTGTGTCCGGAGATACCGGGCACGCCAATTAAATTAAGATACGCGTGATGCCGTGGCGCCGGAGAGTTACATATCCTGATGATATCTACCTCCCTTTATTTTAGGGGCGCGTCGCGGAGCGAAGGCGCTAATCGCGTTCCCCCAAATTTTTTACAGTCCCGCCGCCCTGTGTGGAAGATACAGGGGGCGGCGGAATCTATCTACCTTCTGCGGCGCAGCGCGAGGGGCGCGAACGAGAGCAGGGCGAGGACCGCCATGCCGGCGTTGCAGCCGCCGCCGCTGCCGCCGCCCGTCGTCGGGGTGTCAGGGGTGGCGCTGCCTGCCGCCGTGCCGGTGTAGACGACGACGGTGTTCTCCGAGAAGTAGTCGCCGACGGGTTTCACGGTCACTGTAAGTTTGCCGCCGGCGGCGGGGGCGCATTCGAATAGGGTGTAGGCCGCGCTCTTTTTGTTCTGGATCATCGCGTAATACTTTTTCGCGGCGTCGAAGGATTTTCCTTCGGCGGGAGAGAGGGTGAGCGTCATCGCCGCCTCGGGATCGGTATGCGTCACGTCGAGCTTCACGGCGCAGACGAGGGCCTCTTTCTTGAAGGTGACTGTATCGCCGGCGCTGCCGTCTTCTTTGACGAGTGTCAGCTCTTTACCGCCGTCCGCGTAGGCGTCATGCGAGGCGACCGCTTCGTCCGCCGCCTCGATAAAGACAGGTTCCGCCGCCGTCACTCCCTCGCCGGAGACGCCGGCCTCGGAGACGTTATCTTTGCCGGGGGTTTCGGATTTTTTGAAGGTCACAGTGATACTCTGTGCTTTGGTCACATCTTTCAGCGTGTAGGTGAATGATGCCTCTCCCGCCGCCGCCGTTATCTCGGAGCCGTCAACCTTGAGGGTGTCGATCACGTAGCCCTTGTCGGCCGTTATCTTGAAGTCCTGGCTAGCGCCCTCTTCAACGTCGGCGCTGGCGGGGGTTATCGTGCCGTGCCCGCCGGTTGTAGCCGTCACAGTGTGTTTGGGAAGAGGTGTATGCGAGAAGGTCAGTCCGTAAACTCTGACGGGGTATGATTTTGCTTCTTTTAGTTCAAAGTTTATTACAGGAGAACCATAGCTATCTCCCAGTGTCGCATCACATAATTCAGCTTTACCATCACTGCCAAATACTATGACTGTTTTTATTAATGGAAGTGCGTCTGGGTAATACGGCGCACCGCTCGGCCCGGAAAGTTGGTATTTATTGGCCGGCACATTACTTTCTGCGCCGGAGGGCGGGGTTTGACCAGAGAATTCTGCCCTGTAGTAGATATCCGCGGAAACGTCTCCCGTATGATCAATAGGGATGAACGGTAGCAGTTCGTCGCTCGCGGGGACGTTTGCGGCGGTATAGGAGTTCGGCAACCAGGATGGGTTGCCCATCTTCCCGTCTATGTTGGCCCATAATTGTCCGAAGCTGCTGAATGTCTGTCCAGCGCCGAAATGTGTGCCGTCATCCATATCAGTTATGACTAGGCTTTTCGGCGCAGCTATCGCCGCCGCTGCGAAGCAGAAGAGCGCGATAATGCCCAACAAGAAAGCAAGTTTAAATTTTTTCAAGATTGTTTCCTCCTTCGTCTTTTTTTACTTATTCTCCGCGCCGCCGGTGAATGCCGCGGCGCTTCCCGTAACGATAAGGTCATTTTTTGTCTTTCCCGCCCACTCCCTTCGTCATGCAGCCTTTGGAACTCTCTATCTCTTTTACCACCGGCGAAGGGCCAGGGGGATAAAGGCCAGCAGCGCCACAGCCGCGGCGCCGGTCTCACAGCCGCCGGTACCCGCGCCGTCGCCGCTCCAGGGCTCCGGCTCGTCGGGTATCTCGACGGGGGTCGTCTCGGCGATGACGACGGTGTTCTCCGTAAAGTAGTCGGAGAGGCCCGTTATCGTGAAGCGCAGCGTGCCGCCGGTCAGCGTCGCGGGGAAGATGTCGTAGAGGCCGCCCATGCCCGCCTTTTTGCGCACCATCGCCCAGAGGGCGCCGCCGGTCTGCGTCGTGTAGTCGAAGCCCTCGATCGTGAAGTCCGCCGATTCTGATCCTGCGTGGTCCAGATCCAGCGTTATGGAGCAGAGGGGCAGGAGGCCGCCGAAGCTGTCGCCGCTCGTTACCGCGCCGGCGTAATTGCCGTCGCTGACGGCCTGCGCCAGCGCGGCGGGGGCGTCAACGTTGGGTGTCACGGCGGCGACGGCCGCGCCGGCCACGGAGATGTCGGACGATTCCACGGGCACGGCGGTGGGGATGACGGCGCCGGAGCCGCCGGTGGAGGGGGCGGCGATGGGGGCGGAGGCGGAGAGGGTGCCTTTCAGCGCGACGCTGTCATATTCCGTCCAGCTGGTCCCGCCGTTGTAGCGCGCGAGGCTGTCCCCGGCGTGCGCCCAGAGGTAGCCCGTCGTGGGGTCGTAGTTGAGTCCCATCTGAATGCCGTAGTCGCCGACGAAGCTGGCGATGCGCGTGCCGATGTCGCCCGAGGCGAGTTTGTCCGCCGTCGTCTCGTAGACGACCATCTCGTGGCTGCCCTCTTTACCGGCGGGGGCGGTCCAGGTGGTGCCGTGGAGGTAGACCTTATCGTCGAGGAAGGCGAGTCCGCTGAACATGTAGACCCAGTCGCTGAACCGCTGGTGTGTCTCTTCGCCGCGCAGCAGCCGCGTTGACTCCAGCGTCGTAAGGTCGCAGACTTCGACGGTGGTGTTCTGGTTGTAGCCGCCCGTCGTCACCTGATAGCCGCCGAAGCTGCAGACGTAGAGTTTATTGCCGACGCGGGTGTAGACGCCCGGATTCTGGCCGTCCATGTTGCGCCCGGCCATGTCGGCGCTGGCGACGACGTTGAGGTCTTTGTCGAACTTCCATATCTGGTTGGGGCTGTAGGCGACGTCGGGCTGCATGGGGTCGCCCTCGGTGTCGGTGAATATCGCGTAGAGGTATCCCGCGTAGGTGAAGAGCCCCTCGCCGTGTTTGCCCCCGCCGTCTGGGTGGGTCCAGACTTTGTTTTCCACGTAGGCGTCGTTGGTCATGACGACGCGCGAGATGAGGGGCCTGTCATAACCGGCCGCGTAAATATAGTTGCCGATGGTCGACATGGCGCGGATGTTTTTCACGGAGCAGGTGAACTGTTTGACGGGGGTGTTCCAGTTGGAGGGGGTCGCCCAGTTCGCCCTGGCGCCGGGGTCAAAGACGTTGACGGTGTCCGGCGTGCCGCTGCCGACGCCGGTGTAGAAGGTGAGGGCGACGCGCAGCTTCCCCTTGGCGTCGAGGAAGGGGCGGATGCCGTTGCCCTGGTTGCCGCCCATGTTGGACTGCAGCGGCGAGAAGGGGGCTTTGTCGCCGACGATGATTCCGAGGGAGACGGGGTCGCTGTAGGTGGTCTGGCGCGTGAAGAGCATGTCCGCGCGCGCCGGCTGAGCCGCAAGCGCGAGGAGCAGCAGGAGCGTCAGCAGGGCGGTGATTTTTCGTGTCAGTTTTGTCGTCACTTTATAATGCCTCTTTTCTTTCTCGGTCTTTTATGGCTGTAAGTCCGTCCGCCGATGGCGCGTTTGACCGGCGGTTCACTTAGAATGTCCACAGCAGCGAGGCGTAGAAGGTGCGCCCCTGGAGCGGGTACCACATGGTGCGGTCCGGCCCGTAGCCCTCGGCGAGGAAGAGCACCTCCGGCGCTTTGTCAAAGATGTCGTCTACGCCGACGATGAGCTTGAGGTCTTCCCTGATGCTGTAGCGCAGTCCGAACCCCACGGTGAAGAGGTCGTCCTGTTTGACCTCCTGGTTGCGGTCGTAGAAGTTGTTGCCGACGTAACGGGCCTCGGCGAAGGCCGACAGCCGTTTGCTTTTGAGCAGGTTGTTGCGCGCCACGCGCAGGAAGCCCTCGTATTCGGGGCGGTTGGGGATGCGCACGCCGTCGAAGGCGCTGTCGTCTGATTTGTCGATGGCGTCCATCCAGGTGGCGGAGCCGTATATCTCCCAGTCCTCCCATTTGAGGGAGCCTTCGAGCTCAAGGCCCTGGATGTGCGCGTTGCCGACGTTTTCGTAGCGTCCGTACTGCGGGTTGACGACGAAGTATTCGATGAGGTTGTTGACGTGGCTGCCGAAGTAGGTGAGGGTCACTTCGCTTTTGGCTTTTAGCATTTCTCCCTTCCATGTGACGCCGACGTCCCACTGGGTGCCGTCTTCCCATTCAAGGGAGGTGTTGGAGATGACGAAGGCGCCGTCCCCGTAGAGTTCGTACATGTTCGGCGCGCGGTTGTAGCTGCCATAGGTGGCCTTCGCGCTCCAGTGGTCGTCGAATTTGTAGTTGATCGCCGCGCCGCCGGAGAATTCGGTGCGCCCGTCGGCGGCGTTCCAGCGGATGATCGGCGTGAGCCAGAGGTTGTCTTTTTCTCCGATGCTGATGGTGTCCTGTATCTGCGTGTTCCAGGCGTAGCGGGTGTGTTTTTCTATGCCGTAGAAGCGGCTGATGACGTCGCCCTTGGTGCGCAGGGTCTCGTCGTAGTAGTTCCAGAGGAATTCCACCAGGTGGCTGTCGCCGATGGGCAGCGAGCCGTCGAGCGCCACGCCGTAGCGGTCGGTGACGTATTTGTTGTGTTTGTATGAGGAGCCCGGCAGGCCGAACTGGTTGTCTCCGTCTTTGGGGTCGTCGTATTTCTTTTCCTGGTTGAGGTATTCGAGCCTGAGGCCGAGGTCGAGGTCGCCTATTTTACGGCGGTGGGTGGCCGCGAAGCTCATCTGGTCGGTCACCTGTTTGGGGCCTTTTTCCCATGAACGGTCGTTTTCGATGCCGATGACGGGCAGGGGCAGGTCGCGGTCGTTGCGTTTCCAGGCCCCTTCGATGGTCCAGCTGTCGTTCTGCCATTTGACGAGGGCGTCGGTGTTCTGGTAGGAGTTGTTTTTGCGCTTCGCCCAGTAGTCGTCGGCGGGGTCGTATTCGTTGCGGGTGTTGAGGTAGGAGAATTCGCCGTTGGCCTGGTCGCGTGTGAGGCCGACGAAGATGTTTCCGTCGCCTAGTTTTGTGCTGTAGGTGGCGTTGGCGCGGAATTTGCCGTATGATCCGGTGCCGAGGAGCAGGGTGCCCTCTCCTTTGCCGTCCGGTTTTTTGGTGATGATGTTGATGACGCCGCCCAGAGAGGCGCCGCCGAAGCGGGCTGGGATGTAGCCGCGGTAGACTTCGATGCGTTCGACGTTTTCGACGGGGATGGTGGAGAGGTCGACGGCGGATTCGCTGCCGAGGTTCATGAGGACGCCGTCCACGTAGACGGCTACCTGCGAGGCGGTGCTGCCGCGTACGGAGGCGGTGGTGTAGGCGCCGCGTCCTTTGAGTTCGATGATATGAAGTCCGGGGACCTGTTTTAGGAGTTCGGGGAGATTTTTCTGCTCTCCCTTCATCTCCTGTGGTTTGATGACGGTGACGGTGCCGGGCGAGAGGAGCAGCTTGTCCTCTTCTTCGGCGTCGGCGGTGATCTTCTCCTCCGGCAGTTTTACCGGTGCGTCGGCCGCCTCTGCGCTAACAATGAGATTGCATGTTATGGGGGGGGGTACTGTTAGTAATGTAAACAAAAGTGTAAACAGGGGGATAATAAGCATTTTGCCACACAAGATGATGACCTCCGTAGATATATAAAATATACGCGGGAGAGGTTGTGACACCGTCTCCCGCGTATAAGTTATTACGTCGGTCAGCCGCTGCCATGCGCCCTCTGCGCATTTAAAGCCGAGTTCTCTCCGCGGCAGGTTTCCCGACTCTCGGTTGTCCTCAACAGAGCGTAATTTTTTCACTCTGTATAAGCGATTTGTTTTTTCGCTTATCCCGCGCCTTCTCACCCTGCGTAACAGGGCAATGGCATATTGCGGTTTCGTCTGCGGAGGCTGTGCTGTGTATCTCGCTCCGCATAAGCACTTCGCGCGAATCTGCGTTATCCGCAGCTCCGGCATTTTGCTTACCGATTACGGTGGCAGGGGCCGTTCCGGCATTTGACCGGATTCCCGTACTCCGTGGAAATTATTCAGTTGTAACGGTACGTAATTTACGCACCTTAGTGGTAACTTATCACTAGCCTATTGCTTTGTCAAATGGAATATTTTGTTGTGTTGTGAGGCTTTTTTTGTTTTGTTTACTTGCTTGAGAGATAATCAAAATAATCAGAGGCCGAAGAAATCCGGCCTCTGATTTGCGGAGGAGAAACTTCCCCGCCGCGGGGGCGGCGGGAAACTATGGTATTGCCGGTTATTGACGCGCTTTCACCGTAAGGGCGGGGGCGGATGGTTCATGTTTGTGGTCCCTGTGCCGGTGGATTGTCGGCCGGTTCCATTTTTTAGTATTGACGTCCCGGTTTTCTCGGCGCGCCGTCTTTGTTTTATAAGACGGCCTCCGGTTGACGAGACCGGAGGCCGCTGCTGAAGAGATGACTCTATCTGAAAAGATGAGATACTGCGCATATCTCATCAAGATAGCTAAGTTAAGTGGTCACCGCGGCGGGGCGGAGTGTGCGGCCCCGCCTCGCCGCGGCGGAATGTGCTTTTTGTGTGTGTGGTTTTTTGTGGTGCCTATGTTTCGTTTGTTCCCGTGAAAAGCAGTCTCTCCATGGAGCCGATCACCGCCTTCGCTGCTACTGTAGGGGTAATTGCTCCCTCGATCACCTTCCTTTCGATGTCTTCTCTGCATTTCGTGAGTTCCGCGTTCTGCGCGATCTTGTTTTGCAGGTACTCCGCCGTCATCGCGCGGACCCATTCGATGGTCTGTTCTTTACGTCGCTTAGAAAAGACTCCCGAGGCTGTCACGTTATCCCGGAAATCTTTTATAACGCCCCACATATCCGCTATGCCCTCTCCCGTTATGGAGGAGCAGGTGTAGGCTTTCGTCTTCCAGCCTTCGGTGGCTGGGCGCAGGTAGTGGAGGATTTGGTCGTAGTCGGCCCGCGCCATCATCGCCTTCATTTTGTTGTCGCCGTCGGCCTTGTTTACCAGAATGCTGTCGGCGAGCTCTATGATTCCCTTTTTTATGCCCTGCAGGTCGTCCCCCGCGCCGGTTATGACGACGACGAGGAAGTAGTCGACCATCGAACGCACCATGGTCTCGCTCTGTCCCACGCCGACGGTCTCAACGAGAACGGCGTCGTATCCGGCAGCTTCGCAGAGCAGCATCGTTTCGCGGCTTTTTCTGGTGACGCCGCCGAGCGACCCGCCGGATGGGGAGGGGCGAATAAAGGCGTTTTTCTCCCGCGCAAGGTTTTCCATGCGCGTCTTGTCTCCAAGGATGCTGCCCCTTGAGAGCGAGCTGGAGGGGTCCACGGCGAGGACAGCAACTTTGAGTCCCTCGCCGCAGAGGTAGGTGCCGAATGCTTCAATAAAGGTGCTTTTTCCCGCACCCGGCACGCCCGTTATCCCTACCCTCATCGCTTTGCCGCTGTGAGGCAGTATCTTCTGTATTATCTCCTGGCCGAGTTCAAAGTGTTTCGGCGCGTTGCTCTCGATCACGGTTATCGCCCGTGAGAGCATGACGCGGTCGCCGTCCAGTATTCCCTGCGCATAGTCCTCCGCCGTCAGCGCGGTCCTCGCCTTTGCAGGCGCGGCGCTGCGCGCCGCCGCGCTGTGGCCGCTCGCGAGCGGCACGCCGGGCATCACGGAGCAGGCAAATTCCGCGCCGGCGTCTTCCGGCTGCCAGTCCGGACGAAGGTTTTCCCGCATAGCCTAGACGTGGGCTGCCGCGAGACGTTCGTTGAGCTTTTCGAGCATCTCTTTGGCCGCCGCCGGTATCACTGTGCCGGGGCCGAAGATGCAGGCCGCTCCGTGGTCGTAGAGGAACTGGTAGTCCTGCGCCGGGATGACGCCGCCGGCTACGACCATGATGTCTCCGCGTCCGCGTTTTTCAAGTTCCTCGACGAGCTGGGGCAGCAGTGTCTTGTGCCCCGCGGCGAGCGAGCTCATGCCTACGATGTGGACGTCGTTGTCGACCGCGTCCTGCGCGGTCTCTTCCGGCGTCTGGAAGAGCGGTCCGATGTCCACGTCGAAGCCCATGTCGGCGTAGGCGGTGGCGACCACCTTCGCGCCGCGGTCGTGTCCGTCCTGTCCCATTTTGGCGACCATGATACGCGGACGGCGGCCTTCGCGTTCTTCAAATTCGTCGGTCATTCTGCGGACTTCTTCGATGATGTCCTCTTCCGCGAATTCGCTGCTGTAGATGCCCGAGATCGAACGGATGACGGCTTTGTGCCTTCCCGACGCCTTTTCCACTGCGTCGGATATTTCGCCGAGGCTGGCGCGCGCGCGCGCCGCTTCGACGGCAAATTCGAGGAGGTTGCCCTCTCCTGTCTCAAGAGATCTGGTTATGGCCGCGAGCCATCGGTCGACCTCTTCCTGGTTCCTGTTGGCTCGCAGTTTCGCGAGCCGCGCTATCTGCGCATCACGCACGGCGCTGTTGTCGACTTCAAGGATGTCGATGGGGTCTTCCTGTTCGAGCTGCAGGGCATTGACGCCGATGATCTTTTCACTGCCGGAGTCGATGCGGGCCTGGCGGCGCGCCGCCGCCTCTTCAATGCGCATCTTCGGCAGGCCGGTTTCGATGGCCTTGGACATGCCGCCGAGGGCCTCGACCTCCTGAATGTGTCCCCAGGCGCGGCGGATGAGTTCGTCGGTGAGCGCCTCTACGTAGTAGGAGCCGCCCCACGGGTCGATGACTTTGCAGACGCTGGTCTCGTCCTGGATGTAGAGCTGGGTGTTTCGCGCGATACGGGCCGAGAAGTCGGTCGGCAGCGCGATGGCTTCGTCGAGGGCGTTGGTGTGGAGCGACTGTGTGTGGCCGAGGGCCGCCGCCATCGCCTCGACGCAGGTGCGCGCGACGTTGTTGAAGGGGTCCTGTGCCGTGAGGCTCCAGCCTGAGGTCTGCGAGTGGGTACGCAGGGCCATGGATTTGGCCTTTTTGGGGCCGAACTGTTTGACGATTTTGGCCCAGAGCATACGTCCGGCGCGCATTTTCGCCACTTCCATGAAGTAGTTTTTGCCGATCGCCCAGAAGAATGAGAGGCGCGGCGCGAAGTCGTCGACGCCGAGTCCCGCCGCCTGTCCAGTGCGGATGTATTCAAGCCCGTCGGCGAGCGTGTAGCCGAGCTCGATATCCGCCGTCGCTCCCGCCTCCTGCATGTGGTAGCCGGAGATGCTTATGCTGTTGAATTTCGGCATGTTCCGCGAGGTGTAGGCGAAGATGTCGCCGATGATCCTCATCGACGGCGCCGGCGGGTATATGTAGGTGTTGCGGACCATGAATTCTTTCAGGATGTCGTTCTGGATGGTGCCGGAGAGCACCGATTTGTCGACGCCCTGTTCCTCGGCCGCGACGATGTAGAAGGCGAGGACGGGAAGGACCGCGCCGTTCATCGTCATGGAGACGGACATCTGCCCGAGCGGGATGCCGGAGAAGAGTATCTCCATGTCGAGGATGGAGTCGACGGCGACGCCAGCCTTTCCGACGTCTCCGACGACGCGCGGATGATCGGAGTCGTAGCCGCGGTGTGTCGCGAGGTCGAAGGCGATGGAGAGCCCCTTCTGTCCCGCGGCGAGGTTGCGGCGGTAGAAGGCGTTGCTCTCTTCGGCGGTGGAGAAGCCCGCGTACTGACGCACTGTCCAGGGGCGCGTGACGTACATGGTGGGGTAGGGGCCGCGCAGGAAGGGCGGCAGCCCCGCCGTGTAGCTGAGGTGGTTCATGCCCTCGTAGTCGGCCTTGGTGTAGAGCGGGGCGACTTCGATCTGTTCCATTGTGCGGTGCAGAAGGCTTTCAAATGATTTTCCGGTCTCTTTTTCGACCTTTTTCTTCCATTCCTCATAGCTCATGGACCTTTTGGGCTCCATGTTCAGAGGGATCTTTGTGAAATCGGGATTTGAAGATGACATTTAGAGTCCCTCCCCTTTACGAGGATTTTCGTCCGCCGACGGGCAGCCTGAGGCCTTTATCGCCTTTTCCTGTATCGATTTGAGTATTTCGTAGCAGTTGGCCCTGACGTGGATAAAGTCGTCAACGCCGGCTTCGACGTATGAGTCTTTGTATTCCGCGGCAGGCGCGCCCGCGAGCAGCAGACGCATCTCCGGACGGGCGGCTTTGATGCCGCGCGCCACCGGCGGTACCAGTTCGGGATAGGTGTCGTCGGTGGAGCAGATGACGGCGACCTCGGCTCCCGATTCGACGGCGGCCTTGACGGCCTCTTCCGGCGTGGGGAAGCCGTTGTTTCTCAGTACCTCAAAGTGCGCGACCTCCATAAAGCCGGCGCTGAAGTCGGCCCGCGCCTTGTGCTGCGGTATCGGTCCCATGTTCGCGAGGAATACGCGGATGGTTTTGCCTGTGCGCTCGGTGAACTCTTCAGTGGTTTTTCTCAGGGCCTCGATCTGTTCGGTCCAGCGGTGCGTCCCGATCGCCTTTACGCTCTCTTCGCCCTCAAAGCTGTCGTTGAGCGCTTTTCTCACTTCGCCGACGGTGGCGCCCGCCATGAAGGCTTCGATGACGGCGTCGAGAAATTTCGCGTCGCCCTCGTGGATGTTGTCCATAATTTTTTCGAGGGATTCCGCGGCATGCTGTTCGTCCGTCAGTTCACGGAATTTGGCGACGGCCTCTTTCCTTTCGCGGCAGAGTTTTTCTCCGCGGGGGAACATGTTTTCGAGCGGTTTTTCAAGGGTGTTGGGGTACATGTTGGTGCCGACGGCCCTGTCCTTACGGAAGGCGAGGTTTTTGAGGCGGCTCTTGAGTATTTTTTCTATCTCGCCCTGAATGACGCCCTTTTTCAGCGCGGGATACATACCGCCCTCGGCGTCCACATCCTGAAGGATCGCCCAGACGGCGGCGGCGCACTGCGCCGTGAGGCGCTCGACGTACCACGAGCCGCCTGCCGGGTCGACGGGCTGGAGCATGTCGAACTCGGTCTGAAGCATTACTTGAATGTTGCGCGCGATACGCTTCGCGATCTCTCCGCTTGGGCGTATGGCGTCGTCAAAGCAGCTGATCTGCATCGCGTCGACGCCGCCGACCGCGCCGGAGAAGGCCTGGGTGGTCGCCCTGAGAATGTTGACGTAGGGGTCATATACGGTAGAGGTGAAGTGCGAGGTGCGCGCGATGATGTCTATTTTTCCATACTCGTCGGCGTCGGCGCCGAATGCCTCGGCGATCTGCGACCAAACGGTACGCGCGGCCCTGATGCGGGCGATTTCCATAAAGAAGTTGGTGCCCAGGGAGAAGCTGAATTTTATGTGTGACATGGTAATTTCCGGTTCAATGCCGCGGTGGCGCATCGCCCGGATGTAGGCGATCGCCGCGCTCATCGCGTAGGCGGTCTCCTGTGTGGCGCTCGCGCCGCCGTTATGATAGACGTCGCCGCGAACCAGTATCGTTTTGATCTGAGGAGCGTTTTTCTGCGCCCATTTTATGGCGAGAGCCATCTCGTCATAGAGTTCGTCGATCGGCAGCGGCAGTGTCCCGCGTTCGGCGAGCTCTCCCAGCGGGTCGGCGCCGATGCAGCCTTTGGCCTCTTTGAGGCTCTCTTTGGCTCCCGTGGCTTTGGCCTGCGCCGCGACCAGCCCCAGCACCGAGACGGCGGAGGCTCCGGCGTAGATGTGGAGCGGCACCTTCGTGTAATCAAGCCCCTTAAGCATTTCGTCGGCGTCGCGGAGCGTCGTCAGCGAAAGTCCGCGGTAGTCGCCCTTAAAGAGTTCAGGGTCGGGGTCGCGTCCGAGCTTCGTGCATTCGTCAAGCTCAAAGTGGAGGATGGTCGCTCCCTTGGCCAGCTCGTTTTTCACGACCTCGTTGGCCTCTTTCGGCAGTACGTCCGAGGCGCTCTGGGCGATCTTCCACGGCTCGGCGATGTAGCCGGAGCTCTTCGTCCCGCGCAGGAAGGGCGCCTCTCCGGGCATGCCGCTTATGTTGAGCAGCTCCTCGTTGTCGGCGAGAGTATAGATCGGTTCAAGGGTGATGCCTTCGTAGGTCGGCGTGAACATCCTTTTATCAAAGGGCGCGCCTTTGAGGGCCGCCACCGCCTCGTTGTACCACTCTTCGCGCGTGGGAACGGCAAACTCTTCAAAGGAGACCGGCGGAAATCCGCTCATTTTCACCTCTGTTTCGTTCATATTACTGCTTCCCTTCTGGATAAAGTTTGCGCGGGCAATAAAAAAAGACCGCGCGCGGGCGGTCTTGCAAAAGTTGTCGGCGGATAGACAGCATGTTTCTAAACGCACCCGACAACCTCCGCCCGCGCAGAGATTGCCGCAACTTCCATGCAGACCGGTCTCCTGGCTTCCGTTCATCCTCCTGCAAAGCATAGATTCTGCTCTGCATAGGCGCTTACACAGCTTGTTTCTCGCTGCTTCGCCGCCTATCCGCGCCTTCCCGAGAACAGCGTTCTCAGTGGCGTCGCGGTTTCGTCGCGGTTACAGTGGCGGGGCCGTTCAGGATTTGCACCTGATTCCCGAGCATCTGCATCACTATTTGATTTCAACTTTATGATACGCTCAATGTGGGGCTTTCGTCAATATTTTTCTTTTATCTGATATTTGTGAATATTTTACCGGTATTCTCGTGTCATTATTTTTAGGATAACATACCTAATTATTATATTTATATAGTATAATTATGTTATAAATATGGTATTTAAAGGAGAGAATAAGGTGCCGAGAATTATCCCGATCAGTGAGCTGAAGAAGACAAGCGAGATTTCAGAGATGTGCAAAGGCGCTTCCGAGCCTATTTTCATCACGAAAAACGGTTATGGGGATATGGTCATTATGAGTGTGGAAACTTATGAAAAATATGACTACATGAGTATGGTATATCGAAAAATCAGCGAGGCCGAAAAATCGATCGCCGAAGGGCGGGTAAAAGAGGCGCTTAAATCACTGGATGCCGCGAGGTCGAAATATGGCTTGTAGGCTTTTGATAGCCGAAGACGCGGAGGATGATATCGATGGGATCATCGGCTATATGGTCAACTCTCTGCAAAGCCCGGCGGCGGCGAGCTCTTTTATCTCCAAACTTGAAGCCTGTTACAGGAAAGTATTATCCAATCCGAGGATGTATCCCCTTTGTGAAGATGTTTTCTTATCGTCTAAAGGATATCGTAAGGCTGTTGTTGATAACTATATCGTTTTATACCGTCTCTATGGAGATGACGCCGCCATTATTTCACGGGTACTTTATGGCAGGCGCAATTACGCTGAGATTATATAGCAGAGCTGATAAGATATAGTTATCTTATTTTAAATACGAAAGGTATTCTCACGCGTATGCGCCCCTTGTGGCGGAAGCGCCACCCTTTGACCGCGCGCAGCGCGGAGTTGTCCAGCCGGTCGTAGCCGCTTGTCTTTTCTATCTCAACGCTTTGTACGCGGCCGTTTTCCACGGCGGCGATTATCACGGCGGTGCCCTCCTCTTTGCGTTTGCGTGAGAAGGCCGGGTAGTCCGGCAGCACTTTGTGCGTCACCTCAAGCGAGTTGACGTCGGCGATGCCGCTTACCTCTCCGGAGCCAGTACCTTCGCCCGTACCGCTGCCGGAGGCTGCACCGGTGCCGCCTCCGCCGCCCGTTCCGCTTCCATCTCCCGCGCCGTCTGTGGCGGTCGCCGTTTCCGCCGGCGCGCCAGCGGTAGTCTCGGCGGCCGCGATTGTCTCTTTGTTTTCCGTGGGGCGCGCGGAGATCTCTTTTACGGGAGCCTCTTTTTTCTTTTTAACCGCTGGCTGTTTTTGTACCGGCTTTACGGCCTGTTCTTTTTTAGGCTGCGGCGCTTTCTTTTCCGCGGTCTTTCCGCCGCCGGAGCCGCCGTTATTGCCCGCGGCGGCGGGAGCGAAGACGAGTTTCACGTTCATTACCGGTTCCGGCTTTTTTTCGGCCTTCGCGCCGCCGAAGATGAATATCAGGGCGCAGTGCAGCATCAGGGAGATCAGCAGCGCCGCCGCCCATCTGCCCCGCTCGCCGGAGAGAAATGTCATTGCGCGCCCTCTCCCGAGAGCATGAGTCCGGCGGAGGTGACGCACTCTTTACGCAGCAGCGAGAGCAGCGCGGCGACTTCGCCGTAGGGAACTTTTTCGTCTCCCGCGACGAGCATTTCACGGCCGTTCGCGGCGGCGGTGAGTTTTTTGAGCTCTTCCTTTGTCACTTCCCGTCCGTTCCAGAATATCTTCCGGTCGGCGGCGACGGTGACGATCACCGCCCCCTGCATATCGACGGAGCTTCCCTCGCCGGAGGGTAGCTGCACGTCGAGCTTGCCCTGCACGAAGGAGGCCGTGAGGACGAAGAAGATGATGAGCATGAAGAGGACGTCTATGAGCGGAGTGATGTCTATCTCCGCGTGGCGTTTATTTCTGCGTCCCGCCATTTTTACCGCCGCCAGCGGCTATGTGTTCGCGCAGGAGGAAGTCCGCGCCTCTGCGAAGGGTCTCGTCCTCGCTGTCGATACGCGAGTTGAGCAGGCCGCAGACGAATATCGTCGGGATGGCCACCGTGAGGCCGGCGACGGTGGTGAAGAGCGCCTTCCAGATGCCGCCGGTGACGGCGGCGGCGCTTATCTGTCCGCCGAGGTGCAGCGACTGGAACATCTCGACCATGCCGAGCACGGTGCCGAGCAGCCCGAGCAGCGGCGCGATCTTACCGATCATCTCCAGGATGTAGACGTGTTTTTCCCAGCGGTAGATCTCGCGGCGTATCTGCTGCTCCGTGAGCAGTTTCATGTCCTCCGTGCAGATGTTCCAGTGGGTTAACGCCACCTTGAAAAGGCGGTTCATGGAGCTGTCGGAGGATTCGACCACGCGCCAGGCCTCTTTGACGTCTCCCGCGGAGACGGCTTTACCGAAGGCCGCCTCGAGCTTTTCGGGATCTGTGGAAGCCTTGTGAAAGAAGATGATCCGCTCCACCGCGATGGCGGCCGCGATAAGCGACAGCGCGCCGATTATCCACATGATGCTTCCGCCCTGTTTCATGTAATCCAGCATGTTTTATTCCGCTCCCATCATTTTTTCTATTGCTGCCAATGATTTTTCATAGTTGTCTTCAAAGACTTCGAGCGTCATTACGCGCTCTCTGCCGTCCGCGCCGAGCCTTTTTATCACCTCACGGAAGAGCGCCGGATCAAACCAGCTCATGTCCACATGGTCGGTGCCGTCCGGTTTTACGCCGTGGATATGGATGACGCGCGTCCGTGGCAGGTAGCTCTCCATCTGTTCGAGTACGGGGTGGCCGTAGCGCACGAGATGCCCGATATCGAGGCAGACGGAGAGGCCCTGTTCGACGACTAGAGGATAGACGATGCGGAAGTTATAGTCCAGCGTCTCGGCGCAAATCTCGCTTTTGTCACGCGCGGCGGCGGCGAGCCGTTCTACGGAGCGGCGCGTCTTTTCAAGCCAGCCCTCCATGTCGGCGCTGGGATAGGCGCCGTATTGCTCGCCGTCGAGGTGGAGTATCCAGGCGAAGGGGGCGAGCGGCGCGAAGAGTTCCATCATACGCAGGCAGGAGTCCTCGCAGCGTCTGCGTTCCGCCGCCTCCGGCGAGAGGCAGATGTCGTGGGGAAAGTGGACGATGCAGCTCATCCCCAGCTCCTCTTTCAGCTCCGCGAGCCGGGCTACCTCCTCTTTGGAGGGGATGTTGGAGCCGTATTCGTTGTCGAAGAGCACGAGCTGCATGTCCTGAACTTCGCGCGAGAGCTCCCGCAGGTTGTCGGCGAAGCTGCCCTCGACGACCCAGGAGGTGCCGCCGAGCCTGACCCCCGGGAAGCGGAGTCTTCTCATCTCAGCGTCCACCCTTTATGAGCAGCCAGAGGAAGAATATCGAACCGAGGCAGGAGGTGATTATCCCCACCGGTATCTCCGCCGGCGACCAGAGGAGGCGCGCCGCGGTGTCGCAGATCACGAGGAAGGCGCCGCCGAAGAGGGCGCAGGCGACGGTCAGCTCGCGGTGCTCGCTGCCGGTGATGCGGCGGCAGATATGCGGGCACATGAGGCCGACGAAGCCGATGGGGCCGCTGAGCGCCACGCTGACGCCTACGACGAGGGATACGGAGAGAAAGAGCAGCCTGCGCAGCCCCTTCACCGAGACGCCGCGGCTCGCGGCCATCTCTTCGCCGCAGACGAAGAGGTCAAGCTGCGGTCCCGTGAGCCAGCCGATGAGCAGGATGAGGAGGAGCCCAGGCAGTGAGGCCAGCGAGGAGGCGAAGCCGACGGTCTGCAGGCCGCCCATCGTCCAGCGCATCATACGGAAGGTGTCTGTGTAGCCGCCGCTGTATTGGATGATCATGTTGAGGCTGCCGAAGAGGAAGTTGAGCGCGACGCCCGCGAGCAGCAGGGAGGCGAGCGACATCCCGCCGCGCCGCAGGCTGCCGGCGAGGTAGAGCGCCATTATCGCGAGAAAGGCTCCGCCGAAGGCCGCCAGGGAGATGCCCTGGATGAGGCCGAAGAGGGAGAGGGCGAGTCCGAGGCGTATGTAGAGCACCGCGCCGAAGGCCGCGCCCATGGAGACGCCGAGCATGTCGGGCGAGGCGAGCGGGTTTCTGAAGAGCGCCTGGAAGATGAGCCCGCAGACGGCGAGGGTGGCGCCGATGAGCCAGCCGAGCAGTACGCGCGGCAGGCGGAGCTCCCACAGTATCTGCGCCGCGGCGCTCTCCGCGCCGCCAAAGATATCGGCGGGGGATAGGGCGTGCGCGCCGATGAAGGGGGCGGCGCAGACGACGGCGGCGGAGAGCAGTAACAGCAGGAATATTTTTTTATTCATCAGGAGACAAACCCCCTTGGCACCGCGTAGGGACGCCGCTGTTCCCCGCGGCGGAAGAATTCAAATTCGGTGTCAAAGATATCGGCGAGCGCGGAGCCTCCGAGCAGCTCGTCCGTCGTCCCGTGCCAGCGCGCGCGGCCCTCTTTTATCGCGAGGATGCCGCCGCTTCCGTGAAGCGCGAGGTTTATGTCATGGGTCACCATGAGCACCGTCATTCCCTCCCTGTTTATCCCCTCCACGAGCGCCATCATCTCCACCTGCTGGCGGTAGTCGAGAAAGCTTGTCGGCTCGTCGAGAAAGAGGATGTCCGTGCCCTGCGCGAGCGCGGCGGCGAGCAGCGCCCGCTGGCGTTCGCCGCCGGAGAGGGTGTCGAGACTGCGTTCCGCAAGCTCCTCGACGCCGACGCGCGCGAGTGCTCCGTCCACGATGAAACGGTCTTCTTCGGATTCGCCGCTGAGCACGGGCCGCCACGGGTAACGTGACATCATCGCGAACTGGCGGACGGTGAAGGGCAGGGCGTCGCCGCCGCTCTGATGGAGCCAGGCGATACGCCGCGCCCGTTCGCGCTCCGTCATCTGAGTGATGCTCAGCCCTTCGATCATGACCTCTCCCGCCGCGCCGGGGCGCAGGCCGCCGACACACTTGAGCAGCGTGCTTTTTCCGGCGCCGTTGGGGCCGATGACCGCGAGGAAGCCGCCGCGCGCCACGGAGAAGGAGATGCCGGAGAGAACGGCGCGTTCGCCGATGGAATAGGAGAGCCCGCGCACCTCTATGAGAGGGTTCACCATTTCACCTCGGGATGTATGACTTTCGCGAAGGCTCTGAGTATCTCAGGCAGCCGCGGTCCCGGGCGCAGGTAGACGGTGCCGTCGAGGACGGCGATACGCCCGCCGCGTACGGCCCTCACTTTGGTCCCCGCGAGCCACTGGCCTTTGAGGTATTCTTCATTGAAGACCTTATCCAAATCGATATGTTCCATCGCGTGGTAAAAGGTGCGCTCGCCGACGAGGTCGATTATTACCTCGGGGTTGAGGGCGGCGAGCCCCTCCTGCGATATTTTGGGATATGGATAACCGCTTTTTTCGCCGGTCAGCGCGTTCTTTCCCCCCGCGAGGGTGATGAGCTCGTTGTAAAAGGTCTTTTCGCCCGCGGCGTAGAAGACGGATATCCGCTCCTCAGAGAGTTCGCGGGATACGCAGAGCAGCACGGAGGGCGACGGCAGTCCCATAACCTTTGCCCGTACGGCGGCGATATCGGCCTTCATCTTCGCCGTCAGCTCCGCGGCCCTTTTCTGCGCGCCGCAGACTTTGCCGAGCTCCGCGATTGAATCGTAGATGTCGCCGAGGCTCTCCTGCCGCACGACGACGTAGGGTATCTTCAGCCTTTTCAGGTCGTCTTTGAATTGAAGGTGCATGTCCTGAAGCACGAGAAGGTCGGCCTTTTTGGAGAGCAGCGTCTCAAAGTTTACCTCGGCATAGCCGCCGATCTTCGGCTTTTTGAGCGCCTCCGGCGGGTAGTCGCAGTAATTTGTAACGCCGATGACGTTGTCCCCCTGTCCGAGCGCGAAGAGTATCTCGGTGCCGACCGGCGTCAGCGAAACGATCCTCCTGGGCGAGGCCTCCGCCGAGGGGGAAAACATCAAGACGAGCGAGAGAAATATAAACAGGCGAAAAAATGGCTTCAACAGAGCGATACCCCTTTATATAAAAATAAAAGGGAGCCTGCGGCTCCCTTCAAATCTTTCATCTTCTGGATGAGAAACGCCCGCGCATAACATCCGTCCCTCCGAGCAGGTATCCTGACTTCCGTTGCCGGTAACAGTGGCGGGGCCGCTGCGGAGTCGCACCGCATTCCCCTGCGCAGGAGATCTCATTATTTAAAATCGGCTATTATAATAACACATATCAGAGAGATTTTTTATAAAAGGCGCGGCGTATTGTGAAATATCCTGCGGCGGAGAGACAGAGGATGGCGGGAAAAGACTAAAAACAGAAAGGGACGGCATGCAGGAGTATACACAAAAGGTGCGGCGATTTTCGCCGCACACGTTCTTTTGCAAAATATGAAGGCAGAAATAAGATCAGTTCTGCGCAGTAACCTCTTCGCCGCTGTTGAGGTTGTTGCCGCCGAAGGTGATGACCTCGTCGCCGGAGACCAGCCCTTTGGTGATCTGCACGCGGGAGTTTTCCCTGACGCCCGTCTCGACCTCGCGCATCTCCGCCCTGCCGTCTTTGACCAGCAGGACGTAATAACCCTTTTCGCTGCTGCGAAGGGCGCCCTCGGGTATCGTGATGGAGTTGCGGAATTCTTTCTCCACGATCGAGGCCTGTCCGAACATGCCGGGACGCAGTCTGCCGCCGGCCTGTTTCTCGTTGTCGAGCGCTATCTCGACGTTGCTGGTGCGTGTCGCGGGGTCTACGTACTGGTCGATGCGCGTGACGCTGCCCTCAAAGGTCTCGCCGGGCAGGGCGTCAAACTTGAGCAGCACAGGCATGCCCTTTGTGACGATGAAGATCTTCGACTCGGGGACTTTGAGAGTCGCCTTCAGCCGGCGCAGGTCGGCGATGTCGAGAATGGGGGAGCTGGGAGAGATCATCGCCCCCGGCGTAAGGCTGTAGTCGTTGAGTACGATACCGTCCAGCGGCGCGCGGATGATATAGTCGTCTTTGGCCGACTGGACGCGGGCCGCCTCGGCCTCGTACTGGCGTTCCTTGGCCTGCGCGGCGCGGTAGGAGGCGGCGGCGCTTGTGTATTCCGTCTCCATTGTCTCAAGCTGCTGCTTGGTGCTGAAGCCCTCTTTTTCCAGACGGCGGTAGCGCTCTAAATTTGTCTTGGCGTTGAGCATCTGTGCCTTCGCCTTTTCTGTGTCGGCGCGCGCGGAGGCGGCCTGCGCCGCGGTGGAGAGTATCAGCGCGTTCTGCTGGTCGTGTTCCAGCGTTGCGACCTGCTCTCCCTTACGCACGTAGTCTCCCTGCTTTACTGAGAGGGCGAGCAGGCGTCCGGTGACGCGCGGCAGTAGCTCGACGCGTTTTTCCGCGTCGACGGACATGTTCTGGATGATTTTGTCGGCGATGGTCTTGTCGGGGCGCACGGTCTCCGTCTTTACAATGACGCTCGTCGGTCCCGCAGCGGCCTTTTTTGAGGCGAAGATAGTATCGCGCCTGCTGTAGATCCCGATCCCGACCACGATGGCGACGACGGCCGCCAGTACGATCATTGTGCTCCTCTGCGGAAGTTTTGCTTTGCTCATCTAATTTCCTCTCCTCGCAAGCTGCCAGTTCCGCAAAAGCGGAACCAGACAAATTTCTATAGGCGGCGCAGCATGCGTATGCGTTTGCCGTCGCAAGCTGCCTGTCCCGCGGCAGCGGAACAAGACTAATTTCTTCAGGCGGCGCAGCATGCGTATGCGCCTACTTCCCATTCCATTGTATAACGGTACCCTCGGTAACTTTGAGCGCGACGACCGCTATCAGGTGGCTGTACTGCGCCCTATTGTATTCAAGCTGCGCCAGCGTCAGCGAGGACTGCGCGTCAAGCAGGTCGAGCTGCGGCGTGACGCCCTCGCGGTAGCCGACTTCGGCGAGGCGCAGGGTCTCTTTCGCGAGCTCCAGCGCCTTTTCGGAGGCCCGCAGGCTGCGCAGGCTTGTTTCTATGTCGGACCAGGCGGTCTCAACCTCGGATTTTATGTCGAGAGTTTTCTGTTCGAGGGCGATCTGATCCTGTTCGCGTACTGCGCGTGCCGAGATCACGGCGCTGCGTGTCACATTGCGGTCGAAGATGGGGACCGCAAGGCTGACTTCCGCGCGCCAGCTGTCGCTGCTGCGGTCCTGCTGCCGGTAGGGGTTGGACCAGCCGCTTGAGAGTCCCGCCGTTACCTTGGGCAGCATGCCGCTGCGTTCGATCTTGATCTGGTTTTCCTGGTAGCGGAGCTGTTCCTGCAGCTGCAGCCTGTCGGCGCGGAATTTTTCCGCAAGCGCGAGCGACTCCATTCGGTCGCCGGATATCGCCGGTTCGTAGAGCTCGCCCACAACCTCGCGGCGCTGCTGCGGCTCGATCGCCATGTAGTTCATCAGCGATATCACCGAGGTTTCATGCAGTCCGCGCGCCGTCGCTAGGTTCGCGGTGTTGGTGGCCAGCTGCTGTCCCGCGCGTATCACCTCGAGTTTGTTGGCCAGGCCGAGCTCCGCCATCTGCGTGACCTGCCGCAGGTGGAGCTCTGAGGTCGCTACGGCGTCAAGCTCCGCCTCGATCTGTTTTTTCTTGAGCAGCACGTCGTAGAATCGCGCGTAAAGTTCGCCCACGGCGCTGTTCTCTCCGTCTGCGACGGCCATCTCGGCGATAGTCTTTACCTGCGGCGACTGCGCGCGCTGCGCGCTGTTTTTGCCTCCCGAGTAGATGACCTGTTCAAGCGTTGCATTAGCGGAACGGCTGCCGCTGCGGTCGGAGCCGTCTGTAGTCTGCGGCTCGCGCTGGGTGTCGATCGTGCCTCCCGCGGAGACGGAGGGCAGCAGCGTGCCGTCCGCCTGCAGCTTGAAGGCCTGGGCTTTGACGAGCTCCTGCCGCAGCGAGCGCAGCGCGGCGTTGTCTTTTAACGTCAGCTGTACCGCTTCGCCGATATCGATAGGGGGCGGGGCCGCCGATGCGGCGGAGGTCACCGCGCAGAGCGCGGCGGCGAGAAATCCGGCGAGTTTCTTATTCATCAGGCGCGTCCTCCCTGCTGCTTTAATCTTCTGTACGCGTTGTAACGGCGTATCTTTACGTGTACTTTATCCATGAGGTCGTCAAGTATCAGGTAGACGACGGGGATGACGAGCAGCGTCAGCAGCGTCGAGGTAAAGAGTCCGCCGATGACGGCGACCGACATCGGCTGGCGCACCTCGCCGCCCTCGGAGAGGGCCAGCGCCACCGGCAGCGAACCGATCATTGTTGATACGGTGGTCATCAGGATCGCGCGCAGACGCAGCGGCCCGGCTTTGAGCACCGCCGTTATTTTGTCGTCACCCGATGCGCGCAGCTGGTTTATGAAGTCAACGAGCAGAATCGCGTTATTGACGACGACGCCGACGAGCAGGATTATCCCCATGAAGCTCATGACGGAGAGCCGCAGCCCCGTCAGCGCCAGCAGCCCGAAGGAGCCCGCCGTCATCAGCGGCAGCGAGAACATGACGGTGAGGGGGTGGATGAAGGATTCAAACTGGATCGCCATAACCATGTAGACGAGGATGATGGCGAAGATGAGCGCCACAGACATGTATCCGAAGCTCTCCTTCATATTCTCGGAGTCGCCCGTCGGCACCATGCTGTAGGTGCCGTCCTGCGGCGCGTATTTTCTGAATACCTCTTCCATGATAAGGATGCCCTCGCCGGGGGAGATGCCCTCGACGTTGGCGCCGATTTGCAGCGAACGCTGGCGGTTGTATCTTTTAATGACGTTCGGAGCCATGCCGATCGAACTCTTGACTAGCCCCTCCGCCGGTATCGTCTCGCCGCTCTTGGTGGTGATGAGGGTCTTGAGGACCTTTTCCGGGTCGTCGCGCCCCTCCTTCTCCGACCTGATGGTGATGTCGTAGCGGTAACCGCCCTCGTTGAAGGAGCCGCTCTGGTCTCCCGCGAACCAGGTGAGCATTTCGTCGGAAAGGTCGCGGATGCTGACGTTGAGGTCGTCCGCGAGCGCCCGGTTCAGCGTGAGATTGATGCGCGGCTTGTTCATCTGAAGGTCCGTCGTGATGTCGACGAGGCCGCGGGCGTTCTCCGCGAGGTCCTTTTTGATCAGGTCGCCGATGTCGGCGAGCGATTCGCTGGTCGGTCCCTGGATGACGAGAGTGATGTCCGAGCCGCCCCAGGTGCCCATCTTTATGTCGGCGTCGCGGAAACGGACGAGTTTTTCACGCAGACGCCTCATGACCGTCGCCGCGTTGGGGCGAAGTTTGCGGTCGATAAGTTCAATGTTGATCGTCGATTTATAGACCTCTTCGCCAGCGCCGCTGCCGACGATTCCGTAGGTGTAGGCGACGGCCTTATCCTGCTGGATCATATCGACCATCTCTTTGGTCACGCTGTCCGTGACCTCAAGGCCGGTGTCCGCCGGAAGCTCCACCTGTACGCGCAGGCGTCCCTGGTCTTCGCTGGGGAAGAACTCGGTGCCGAGGGAGGTTGCGAAGGTGATGCCCAGCGCGAATAGCGCGAGCGCCGAGAAGAGGATCGTGCGGCGGTGGCCGACGGAGAAGGCGAGCGCCGTGCGGTATCTGTCCTCAAGCCAGAGGAATGGACGCTCCATATTTCGCTGCAGGGCGGTCGTCTTCTGATTACGTCCCATGAGGCGCGAGCAGAGGAAGGGGGTCAGCGTGATGGAGATTATGAGCGAGATAGAGATCGTCATCGCGACGGTGACGCCGAAGGAGTTGAAGAAGCGCCCCATCATGCCGCCCATGAAGGCGACGGGGACGAAGACGGCGAGCGTCGTCGCCGCTCCCGCGAGCACCGCGAAGGCGACTTCGTTGGTGCCGTCCTCGGCGGCGCGGAAGGCGCTCTTGCCCGATTCCTTATGGCGCGTGATATTCTCCATGACGACGGTCGTCGCGTCGACGACCATCCCGACGGCGAGCGAGAGCCCCATCATCGACATATTGTTGATCGTGATCCCCATCCAGTAGAGGACGGACATACTGCCGAGAAGGCAGACCGGTATCGTAATGACGGCAATAAAGGTGGCCCGCAGCGTTCGCAGGAAGATGAACATGATGACCGAGGTGAGGCATATCGAAATGATGATGTCCCAGAATACGCCGTTCATCGAGCTGAGGATGAACTTTGCGTTGTCGGATACGACGACGAGGCTCGTACCGGCGGGGGCCGTCTGGTTGAGCTCTCCGATGCGTTCCTTGACGAGACGGGATAGGAGGACTTCGTTGGCCCCCTTCTGCTTGCGGACCATTACCATGATGGTCGGCTTGCCCTCGTAGAGGGAGCCGCTGCGCTGGTCCTCGAAGCCGTCCTCGACGCGCGCCACGTCGCGCAGGCGGATGACGGCGCCGTTCCGCACCGCCACCGGCAGGTATTCTAGCTCCGCGGCGGAGGAGTATTCGCCCTCGATGCGGATACCGTACTCTTTGGTGCCAGTCTCTACGCGTCCCGCTGGGAGCTCAACATGCTTGTTGTAGATCGCGTTTTTTATATCTTTCGTCGTGAGGCGGTAGCTCTCCAGCGCCTCGGGGCGCAGCCAGACGCGCATCTCCCTGTTGCGGAAGCCCGCGAGCTGGATGCCGCCGACCCCCTTTACGGTTTGAAGACGCTCGGTCACTATCTTGTCCACATAGCGGGAGAGCGTCTTCATGTCGGTGCGTCCGTCGTTTTTGACGGCGATGTTCATTATCGGGCGGTCGGAGGGGTCGTACTTGTCGACCTGCGGGTCGTCGCAGTCGTCGGGGAGCTGCCCCGTCGCCATGCTGACCTTGCCGCGCACGTCGGCCGCCGCGAAGTCGATGTTGCGGTCGAGTTCAAACTCGACGACGATCACCGAACGCCCCTCATAGCTGCTTGAGCTCATATTCTTGATGCCTTCGATAGTGTTGATGCGCGCTTCGAGTACGTCCGTGACGTCGTTGTCGATGATCGCGGGGCTGGCGCCGTCCATCGTCGTACGCACGACGACGATGGGGAATTCGACGTTCGGCATCCGTTCCACTCCCATGTTAAGGTAGGAATAGGTGCCGAATATCACCGTGGCGATCGTGAGTATAAGGACTGTTACCGGGCGGCGCAGGGAAATTTCGGTGATTTTCATAAAGTCGTATCATCCTTAACGGTCAATATAAATAGATAACTGCTACGGTATCACATTATACATCCCAAATGTGGAGTTTTTGTGTCTCCGCGTGTAAAAATATTATCTCCGGAGGCAGCGGCCACAACTATAACGATTAGAGAGGACTCTAAGTCAAGCGCGCGCGGCAGAGAGGCGCAGAAACAAAATAGGGGCTTTGACACTTTTCACCCAACCGACATCAACTATTCTGATAATAAGTGTCAAAGACGGGGTTATACATCCTGAATGTGTGGTTTTTATCAAAAATCACCCCGCAACCTGCGTTTATAATTGCGCCGTTTTTTCGGTTTTAGCGATTTTGCCGCCGCCGGCGCTATGCTATAATTAGCAAAAACTTTATGAGGGGTGGTTGTTTGATGAATAGATGCCTGTTCGTTGTCGCGGTGGCGCTGTCCGCTTTGTCCATCTGCTCGAGCCTGTGTTACGCTAGCGACAACCCTGCGCATTACCTTAAGACGGAGGAACAGAAAGCCTCTGCTGCTTCAATCGAGAAGCTAGGCGACAAGGGACTTTATAAGATGGAATATAGCGCGGACTACCGGCTTGACGAGGTGCTAAAGTCCGGCTCCAGGACCTCAGATGATCTTCTGAAATTTCTCTTGGCCGAGCTTCTCGGTGTGGAGAACTCTCAGGCGGCCCTGCCTTCGTTCGGGTGCAGCGCCTTTGCTGTGAGAACGAAGAGCGGCGACAGGATTTTCGGACGCAATTTTGACTATAACCAGTTTGACGCCGGGGTGGAGGGAAACGCTGCCGTGCTCATGCGCGTCAGGCCCAAAGAGGGCTATTCTTCCGTCGGCATGGTCCCGGGGGCCTTCGCCGGTTTCGGCACCGACAGCCTTTGCGATGGAGAGACGGATATCTCCAATACGGCGCTGTTTCCCTTTCTGATTATGGATGGGATGAACGAGGCCGGGCTCGCAGTCAGCGTCCTGTGGCTTGACGAGTTCCCGACGAGTCAGGATGAGAGCGGAAAATATGACATCACAACTATGGTGGCGCTGCGCCTGATGCTCGACAGGGCCGCGACGGTGGAGGAGGCAGCGAAGCTGCTGGGAGATTATAATATGTGGTCTGCCTTTCCCCGGGCGAGCTTCCACTTTCTCGTCGCCGATAAGACTGGGGCCGCTAAGGTTCTTGAATATGACAATGACAACGTGCTGCATGTCTTTGACGCCAACTATGTCACGAATTTCTATCTAAACGAGGACGTGCAGGCGCTGATCACGACCCCATCCCATCACGACCACGGGCTCGACAGATATAACAAGATCGAAGCCCGCCTGAAAGCTGCCTCCAACGTGCTTTCAGAGAATGAAGCGATGGCGCTGCTGAAGGATGTGAGCCAAAAACCGGGCGAGACAGGGACGAGCAACACCCGTTGGTCCGTGGTCTACAATCTTTCCAGCCTGACGGCGAAAGTGGCGGCGGCTCAGGATTATGACAACATCTTCTCCTTTCGGTTGAAGGGAGATGGCGGCGGCTCGTCCGGCTGCAACCACGGTTTCTTCGCCCTGTTTCTGCTCCCAGCGCTCTTTATTCCGGCGTTGTGGCGCAGGAAACACTAGCGCGCGCCACAAGATATTTTAAATTTTTAAGAGGCGCTCCGCGGTAAATTTATGCGGAGCGCCTCTCTGTTTTAGCCTTTTTTTGTGTTCGCAGCGCGCCGCTAATACCTGTTGTCGATGACGCGCTGCGTCTTCTTTTCGCTTCGCGGCAGTTCGCCGAGCTTCATCACCTGCGGGACTATGCGGATGCCGATGCCGGATTTGCATTCGCGGACGAGCGACTCCGCGAGGGCTTCCGGACTGCAGCCATCCTTCATCTCTGCCTGAACGATCATGCGGTCGCGCAGGTCTTCGTTTTCGAGGACGATCCGGTATTCGCTTGAGAAGCCCTCGATCTGTTTCAGAATCTCCTCGACCTGCGCCGGGTAGATATTGGTGCCTTTGACCTTTATCATGTCGTCGCTGCGCCCGACGATGCGGTCGAGGCGCGGGAAGGGCGAGCCGCATGGGCATTCGCCGGGGATGATGCGCGAGATGTCGCGCGTGCGGTAGCGGATCAGCGGCGCCGCCTCCTTGCGGAAGGTGGTGATCACGATCTCGCCCTGTTCGCCGTCGGGCAGCACTTTGCCGGTCGCCGGGTCGATGATCTCGCAGTAGATATAATCGTTGAAGTAGTGCATGCCCGTGTGTTCGCAGCAGTCGATCGCGATGCCGGGGCCGTAGATCTCGGTGAGTCCGTAGATGTCGAAGAATTCTATCCCCAGCGTCTCGTAGATCCTCTCGCGGATCTTGTCGCCCCAGCGTTCGGAGCCGAAGATGCCGCGCTTGAGGTGGATGTCGCCGCGCATGCCGCGCTTGTCGACCTCCTCGGCGATGACGAGGCCGTAGGACGAGGTGCCGATGAGGACGCTAGCCTCAAGGTCGCGCATCAGCTGGAGCTGGCGGTCGGTGTTGCCCGCGCCGGTCGGGATGACCATCGCGCCGAGGCGCTCGGCGCCGGCCTGAAAGCCGAGCCCCGCCGTCCAGAGGCCGAAGCCGGGGGTTATCTGGATGCGGTCGGCGGTCGTCACTCCCGCGAACTGATAGCAGCGTTCCATCATCACCGCCCAGTCTTCGAGGTCCTGCGCGCTGTAGGGCATGATGACGGGGATGCCCGTAGTGCCCGACGAAGAGTGCACGCGGACGATCTCCTCGTTCGGCACGCACTGCATGCCCATCGGGTAGGCGTCGCGCAGGTCCTGCTTCGTGGTGAAGGGCAGCGTCTCAAACTGTTCGCGCGTCATCATCGTATCCACGGGCAGCCCCGCGAACTTCTCTCTATACATCGGGCTGGCCTTCGCCGCGCGGCGGACCTGTGCGAAACACTGGCTCATTATCGTAAGTTCATTCATAACTTTTCTTCTCTCCTGACTCTCTTTTCTGTTCTAAAAAACTCTCCTGGCTGATTTACCCTCAACTGAAATAAAATATTTACCTATAATTCCTGAAACTCACCATCGGACGCCGGAGGCTTTCAGCCCCAGCTCGAAGGCTCTCTCGTTCATCGCGAGCAGCTTCGGCTTGACACAGGCCTTGACCGCCGCGCGTATCTCCTCTTCGGAGAAGGGTAACATCGAGGCTCCCACGGCCGCGCCGAGGATTACGATATTCAGCGTGCGGATGTCGCCCGCCGCGAGCGCGAGCGGCGCGCCTTCGATAAAGACGGCCTCGGGGTATCTGTCTTTGAGCAGGGCGAGGTACTCGTCTCCGAGATAGACGCCCCTGCCGAGCGCGACATTCGTCGGGATGATACGGTCGGTGTTGACGACGCACTTCGCTTCGGCCTTCAGCTTCGGTATCATGCGCACCGCCTCGGCGAGCTCGAAGCCGAGCAGGATATCTCCGTGTGCGCCGGGGATGATCGGCGAGGCCTCGCGCGCGTCGATGCGCAGGTGGCTGGAGACCGAACCTCCGCGCTGCGCCATGCCGATCGTCTCCGAGGTGCGGACGAACAGGCCTCTGGCTCCGGCGGCCGTTGCGAGTATCTTTGAGGCCAGCAGCGTTCCCTGCCCGCCGACGCCGGCGATTACGATGCTCTTAACCATTTATCTCACCTCTTTTTATCGCGTGGACGGGACAGACATTGGCGCAGAGGGCGCAGTCTGTACAGAGCGAGCTGTTGATGACGGCGCGCCCAGTATCGTCCGGGGTGATCGCGGGGCATCCGATCTCGCGGATACATCTGCCGCATTTGATACATTTTTCATCGACAAAATGAGCCGTCGAGGGCTTTTTTATCTGCGCGATACAGGGGGCTTTCGTTATTACCGCCGAAGGTCCGGGGTAATTGACCGCCTCTTTCATCGCCGCGACGGCCTCCTCATAATCGAAGGGGTTGACGCTCGCTATGTGACGTACGCCGCAGCCGCGGAGGATCGTCTCAATATCGAGGGCCGGCGCGTCGTCGCCGAGCGCGCGTTTGCCGGTGCCGGGATGCGGCTGGTGTCCCGTCATCGCGGTGGTGCGGTTGTCAAGGATGATTACCGTGATGTCCGTTCCCTGATAGACGGCGTTGATTATTCCCGGAATGCCGGTGTGAAAAAATGTGGAGTCGCCGATGAAGGCGAGACACTTTGTGCCGGGCTCCGCGAGCGCGAGCCCCTGCGCGATGGTGATGCCCGCCCCCATGCAGAGGCAGGTATCCACCATATTAAGCGGCGCGGCGTTGCCGAGCGTGTAGCAGCCGATATCGCCGCAGTAAATGGCCTTTTCGCAGTCCTTTGTCGCCACCTTCGCCTCGTAGAAAGAGGCGCGGTGCGGGCAGCCGGCGCAGAGCACAGGCGGGCGCACGGGAAGCGGCGGCAGCGTCTCGGCCTCCGTATCTTTGGCCTCTATGCCGAGATAGGAGAGCAGGGCCTTTTTGATAAGTTCGAAAGAATATTCGCCGTTCCAGGGCATGTGGCCGCTGCGTTTGCCGAGGATCGGCCTCTTGCCGGCGGCGGCGATGAGAAGCTGCTCCTCGACGACGGGGTCCAGCTCTTCGATGACGAGCACCGAGTCGACCTCATTAAGAAAATCGCGCGTCGTCTTTTCCGGCAGCGGATAGGGCGTGCCAACTTTATAGAGGACGACGTCAAGGCCGAGCTCGCCGATGACCTCTTTCGCGTACAGATAGGAGACGCCGGAGACGGCCACGCCTTTGCGGGATGCGCCGCCGCGCTCGATGCGGTTGAATGGCATCGTGTCGAAGGCGCGCGCCAGTTCGTTCTGTTTCACCTCAAGTTCGCCGTGGCGTCGGTAGGAGAGCGCGGGGAAGATGCACCACTCGGGGCGCTTATTGAAGCCCTCAGCCTCTCTTATCGTTATATCCTCGCGTACGTCGACGTCGGCGCTCGCGTGGCAGACGCGTGTCGTCGGGCGCAGGAATACGGGCAGCGCGAAGGTCTCTGAGAGCTCATAGGCCGCCTGCACCATCTCGTAGGCCTCTTCGGGCGACGAGGGGTCGAATACCGGCAGGTTGGCGTGCTTCGCGAAATTGCGGGTGTCCTGCTCCGTCTGCGAGGACCAGGGGCCGGGGTCGTCGGCGACGGCGATCACCATGCCGCCCTTGATCCCGATATAGGCGAGGCTCATCAGCGGGTCGGAAGCGACGTTCAGCCCCACCTGCTTCATCGTGCAGAGCGTGCGCGCGCCGGCGTAGGCCGCGCCCGCCGCCACCTCCAGGGCCACCTTCTCGTTCGTCGACCACTGTACCTTCACGTCAGGATGATGGACGGCGATCAGCGTCTCTATTATCTCCGTCGAAGGCGTCCCCGGATATCCGGCCGCGACCTTTACCCCTGCGGCCAGCGCTCCGAGCGCGATAGCTTCGTTTCCCATGCAGACCTTAACAGCCATTGATCTTTCCCTCCACACATATATTAAAAGGCACCGGACAATAAAAAAAGACTTCGCCGCGCAAACGACAAAGCCTTGAATGTAATCACACAATCAATAAACCTGTCTTCGCTTATCTATTATCTCTCTGTGACTTTGCTCAACCTAAAACCGAAGAGGGCTCTCCCTCTCCTTCCGCAGATATTTATAGCCCCTACGGCGGGATATGTCAAGGTTTTACTGCCGTCGGCTGGTCCCGCAGCGGCGTGATATCTTCCGCTCCAGCCGCCGCCAAGTGAAGGCTTTGTGCGGCATGAGGGACCGGCGCGCAGTTAACCCTCTTGGCCGTCTGAGACATTTTTATCTGGCAGGGATATGTTCAAATCTTTGCGCAGCTTTTTCAGCAGTATCCACGAGAAGAGCCAGGTCAGCGCCGCCGCGCCCGCGAAGGAGATCGGCTGGAAGAGCCATATCCAGTGTATCGAGACCATGCCGGCCAGCAGCCATACCGCCGGCACGCGCAGCAGCATACTGCGGCATACCTGAATGACGAGGCCGTAGCTGGAATACCCGGTAGCGATAAAGAGCGCGTTGTAAAGCACGCTGTATATTACCATCGGATAGCCCGCGATCGTGATGCGTATGGACTGTATGGCGACGGCGGCGACCTCTTCCGTCGGGCGGAAGAGATTTATTATCGGGCGGGGAACGAAGGCCAATGCGAGACCGATCGCCACCGTTATCACACCGCTGATGAGGAAGGATGAGCTGATGCCGCGCCTCATGCGTTCAAGGCTGCGCCGTCCGTAGTTGAAGGCGAGGAAGGGGACGAGCGCGTCGTTGATTCCCATCAGGGTGTTGAAGGCGAGGTCCTCTATGCGCAGCCCCACCATCCAGCCGGCGACGGCGATGTTGCCATAGGTCGTCGAAAGTATTTTGTTGACGGTACCCATGCCGAAGGCGACGCTGCCGGTGGTGAGGGTGACGGGCAGCCCGATCGCCGTTATCCCGCCCCATATCCTCATCATGCCCAGGCGCGGTCTCGTGAAAAAGGATAGTTTTATCTCGCTTGACTCGCGCAGTTTTTTTATGAGGTAGAAGGTGCCGACGAAGCGCCCCGTGAAGGTCGCCGCCGCAGCGCCCGCCATACCCCAGCCAAAGGCGAAGATGAACACCGGGTCGAGGATGAAATTCAGCCCGTTCGCGATGAGGAAGAAATAGAGAGGGACCATCGTATTGCCCTGGCATCTGAATATCGAGTTCACGACATATGAAAAGCTGATGAGCACCAGCATCGGCGGTATCCACATATTGTACAGCCACGCCTGGCGCAGGGTGACGGGATCTGTAGCTCCCAACATGCGGAAGAAGGCGTTGGAAGGACCGGGAAATAAAAACGGAATCCAAAGGAGGCAGAGTGTATAGGCAAAGGCAAGGCCCGCCGTCGCCGTTTTCTGCGCCAGCTCGTGATCTCCTTCGCCCAGTCTGCGGCCTACGAGCGCCGTGACGCCGTTGCCGACTCCCTCAAGTATGGCGAAGACGCCGATCTGTACGGGGAAGGTGTAGGAGATGGCGACCATGTGGCTCTCGCCAAGCCAGGAGATGAAGATGGTGTCCACAAGGTTGAAGAGCGTGTGGAAGAGTACCATCGCGATGGATGGTACGGAAAGGCGTATCAGCGAGCTGAGCACGGGGCTGCTGCCGAGATCCACCGCTCCGCGCAGTTTCAGGATGCGTCTTGCCTTTTTTATGAGTCTCATCGTCTGTGATGATTCCTTTCATATATTAGATAGGGGTATATTCGCATACGGCGATACCGTCACGCTTTCAGTTCGCTTTGTATCAGCTCGCGCCTGCCTCTTATATATATGGCTCCGGAGATGGCGAAGGCCAGGACATCGGCGGCGGTGAAGGAGGCCCAGGCTCCGTTCATGCCGAAGAGTTCCGCGAGTACCAGGGCAAGCGGCGGATGGAGCAGCAGCGGGCGGAGCATCGAGAGGAAGAAGGCGAGCCTGGCGCTGCCGATGCCCTGATAGTATGTGGAGATCATCGTCTGAGAGCCGGCGAATGAAAGCCCCGCCGCGACGCATACGATCCCCCTCACGCCGCTCGCGAGCAGCGCCTCGTCGTGGGAAAAGAGCGCGAGCAGCTCGCGCGGGAAGATGAGCAGGAAGATGGCGCATACGAAACAGATGACGGTGGAGGCGACGTTTGCCAGCCCCATGCCGCGCAGCACCCGGCGGTAGTTTTTCGCGCCGTAGTTGTAGCCTACGAGCGGCAGCAGCCCGTGTCCCATGCCGAGGATAGGCATGATGATGAGCGAGAGCATGCGCTGTACGAGTCCTGAGGCGGCGACGCCGATCGCGCCGCCGGTGTCGGCGAATATACGGTTGAGCACCGTCCACGAGATGGCGATACCCACCTGCCTTACGAAGGCCGAGGCGCCGACGGAGATGACCTGCGTAAGCAGCGGCAGCGATATCCGGCGCAGGCAGTGCAGGCGTACGGCGACGGCGCTTTTGCCGCTGAAATAGTAATAGAGCAGCCAGATGAGCGCGCAGATCTGAGCGATGACGGTGGCCCAGGCCGCGCCCGCGAGCCCCCACTTGAATACAAATATGAAGAGCGGGTCGAGGGAGATGTTCACGCCGGAGGAGATCGCCATGCTCAGCATGGAGAGGCGTGTGTTGCCCTCGCCGCGCACGAGGTTGTTGAAGACCATCATCATGAAGAAAACGGGGGTGCCGATGAAGATGATGTCCGCGTAGGTGAGCGACGATTCGATTATTTCGTGATTGGCCCCGAGCATCAGCAGCAGCGGGCGGGTGAATATCATTAGGAAGGCGGTCATTACGAGCGCGCAGAGCAGGCCGGAGGTCATTATCGTACCGAGCGCCACGGAGGCGTCGTCGTTTCTTCCCGCTCCCAGCGCGCGGGCGATTACGGAGGCGCCGCCCACGCCGAAGGTCTGCGACACCGCCATGATGACGAGCGTCGCGGGGAAGGAGATAAAGACGGAGGCGATGCCGAGCGCGCCGACGCCGCGCCCGACAAAAAAGGCATCGACGACATTATAGAGCGAGAGCATAAACATCCCCGCCATCGCCGGGATAGAGAGCTTTAACAACAGCGGCCCAACCGGGGCGGTGCCAAGGGCTTCGGTATTATTTGTTTTCACTTAAAAGTTTCTCCCATATATAAATCTATCGCCCTCATTATAGTATAATTTACCTAGTTGAGGATGCTAAATATTAGGCGGATTTGTCGTTCCCGTATTTTAATAATGTCTCATATTTATGAGGAAATTCTTTAGACCGGCGGGAGGAATATCGATGTATAAGACATTTGATGAAATGATAAATAATTGTGGCTGTCTCAGCGGAAGCAGCCTGGTTGCCGCGGCGGCGGACAGGGAGACTATCGAGGCGGTGAAGCTGGCCTTCGACAAGGGGCTGGGGCACGCCATATTCACCGGCGACGAGCGGGTCATCGCGCCGCTTGTGGAGGAGTTCGGCCTCGCGGATAAGTCTGAGACCGTTCATGCCGGCGACCCCGTGGAGGCGGCCAAAAAGGCCGTCGCCCTTGTCCGCGAGGGCAGCGGCGACGCGCTGATGAAGGGGCTTGTCAATACCTCGGATTTCATGCGCGCCGTGCTGGACCGTGAACAGGGACTGCGCGCGGGACATCTTCTGAGCCATCTCGCGGTGATGGAGATCCCCGGAGAGCACCATCTCTCCTTCTGCACCGACACGGCCTTTATCGTGGCGCCGACGCTGGACCAGAAGAAGCATATTCTGAGAAACGCCCTGAAGGCGATCCACGCCCTGGGCTACGAGCATGTCAACGTCGCCTGCATCGCGGCCAACGAACGCGTGGACCCGCATATCCCCTCTACGGTGGAGGCCGCCGCCCTTGTCGCCGCCTGGCGCGAGGGCGAGTTTGACGAGCTGCCCTGCACCTGCACCGTCGAGGGGCCGATGGCGATCGACGTCGTGGCTTCAAAGGAGGCGGCGGAGCATAAGGGGATAAACAGCGTCATCGCTGGTAAGGTAGACCTTACGCTCGCTCCGAACCTCGAGTGCGGCAACGTCCACTGCAAGACGCTCGTGCACTACTGCAAGGCGAAGTTCGCCGGCGTGGTGCTCGGCGCGATGGTGCCGATCGTGCTTGTTTCGCGTACCGACGACCCGGAGACGAAGTTCTACGGCATCGCGCTCTCCTGCCTCGTCTCTGGAGGACGGTAGCGGCGGTATGAAGATCCTGGCGGTGAATCCCGGCTCCACTTCGACGAAGATCGCGGTCTTTGAAGAGGATCGTCCGTTATTTGAGAAAAACGTCGCCCTGACGGACGCCCAGAGGTCTGTCTTCACCGCCGTGCTTGACCAGCTGGATATGAGATGCGCGCTGATATCGCAGGCGCTCTCCGATGCCGGTTTCGCGGAAAATTCTTTTGACGCCGTGGTGGGGCGCGGCGGCCTGCTCGCGCCGATGCCCTCCGGCACATATCTTGTGAACGCGGCGATGAAGGATTACCTGCGGGAGGCGCCGCGCGGCGACCATGCCTCAAACCTCGGCGCCTTCATCTCGGAGCGTTTTGCAAAGCTTTCAAACTGTCCCGCCTATATCGTCGATCCCGTGTCGGTCGACGAGCTCTCGGATATCGCCCGCATTTCCGGCGCTCCCGAGATCGAGCGCGGCAGCCTCGTGCACGCGCTCAATCAGAAGGCGATGGGGCGCAGGGCCGCGGCGTCGCTGGGCAAACGTTATGAGGACTGCCGCTTTGTCATCGCCCACCTCGGCACAGGGGTGACGATGGGGGCGCATGACCGGGGGCGGATCGTCGACGTCATCGGCGCGAAGGCGGACGGCCCCTTCTCCGCGGAGCGCGCCGGCGGACTGCCGGTGGATGCGGTGGTCGAGCTCTGCTTCAGCGGGATGTACACGCGGGATGAGCTGCGCCGAAAGCTGCTCTCCGGCTGGGGCATCGTCTCCTACCTTGGGACCCGCGATATCCGCGAGGTCTTCAAGATGGCGGAGGAAGACGCGCGCGCAAGGCTGATACTTGAGGCATACGTCTACCAGATTGCGAAGGGGATCGGCGAACTCGCGGCGGCGCTTGACGGAGAGATCGACGCGGTTATTCTCACCGGCGGCATGGCTCACTCGGACGCGCTTATGGAGCTGGTCGGCAGGAAGGTAAAGTTTCTCGGCGACATCATCGTACTTCCGGGGGAAAACGAACTAGAATCGCTCGCCGCCGGCGCGCTGCGCGTCCTGCACGGCGAGGAGCGTGCAAAACTATACCCAACGGGAGAATATGCCTGAGATTTTTTAATAATTTGTCCCTATTATTAACAAAACATCACATATTAACTATTCTATTTGTGAAATAATAGAAAAGATCCATTTTTATCAATAAAAAAATTCGATAATTAAAACTACCTAGCCTAAATGCGGTAATACTGCTGTGCTCTTTACATCTGCCGTGAACTAATATGGTCCCTGCAAAGGAAGCGAGGCGGTGTGAAAGAAAAGACAGGGAGTGAATGAGATGCGCACGCTGACCGTTATCATAATATTAGGGCTGTCCGCGGCGTTATGGGCGGCCGCCCTTCGTTTTAAAGAAATGTCGGAATGGGTAAATCAATAATTGAGATCAGAAGACAAAGGTGGATGAAACAAGATGCTGTTTTCCGAAAAAATGACTAAAGAATATCTGTTAAAAAACAAGACAAGGTTCTACTGGACGGGGGCGCTGATGCTGCTCACGGGGTTTATCGCCCTCTGGATGCCTCTCGTCGCCTCATTCGCGATAGAGATGCTCGTCGGATGGATTTTGGTGGTCGCGGGATGCGCCCAGGCCTACGGCGCATACAAGGCCTTTAAGGACAAGACCGGCGGCTGGTGGGAGGTATTCAGCTCCCTCTGCGCCTTCGTCGCGGGCTTCCTCTTCATCACGAAGCCGCTCGCGGGCGTTCTGACGCTTTCGATACTTCTCTCCGCCTATTTCCTCGTTGACGGTGTGACGAAGATCATACAATACTGGAACATCCGCCACATCGACGGCGCGATCTGGACGCTGGTCTCCGGCATCCTCGCCCTCGTGCTCGCCTGGCTTATGTGGCAGAACATGGTCACCGGCATCGCGATGATCGGCGTAGTCCTCGGGGTCGACTTCATATTTGGCGGCATGAGCCTGATATTCCTCGGCAGGGGATGCTCGCAGGCGGCCGAGAAGCAGGAATAAGGGGCTGCGGCTGTAAGTACGGCTGTACGTCCTGTGACGATTTTCGTCATGTTAATTAAGATGTTGAAAAACCTTGCTGCGAGGCAGAACGGGTAGAATTAGCACACATCTAAGAGGCCGCCACGGTAAAATTTTTCCACCGGGGCGGCCTCGCTTTCTACATTCGGTATTGCGCTCCAGTGTATTCCGTTGGATTAAGCGCGCTTTCGAAGTGCCGTATCATCGTTATAAAGTCGAAGACCGGCAGCCCCGTGTGGCGGTGGACGGCGGCGGCGAAGGGAGGCAGGTCGCTGCATTCGAGCTGTATCGCGGCGACCTCGGGGTTTTCCGCGAGCATTTTGTCGCAGACCTCGAGTATCTCTCGTTCTATGATGTCGGTGTCCATCGTCCCCTTCTCCTCAAGGACGGAAGAGCGGAACTCATCTTTGCCCTCCATGCCGTAGAGGACGACCGGCATATCCGGGGTGATGCCGACGTTGCGCAGATGCTGTTCGGTCATGACGGAGGCGTTGGCGGAGATGATGCCCACCTTCTTACCCCTTTTGAGGGTACGCACAATGAAAGGTACCTGCAGCATACTGGACATAAAGACGGGAATATCGACGGCGTCGGCGATCTCCTGCTGGAAGAGCGCCATAAAACCGCAGGCTCCCGTGACCGCGCGCACGCCCTCGGCCTCCAGCTTCTGCGCGCCCTCTATGAAGGGTGCGAGTAGCGCCGGGTCGCGCTGGTTCAAGAGGCGGTCGATGGATGCGCCGCGAACCTCATGGTAGCGTACCGGGAACGGAAACGTCGTGGCGTTGCCGACATTTCCAGGAACACAGGGATAGGCCGCGTCCAAAATTAAAATTCCGACCGGCTCTCCATCCCAGGAGCGTGACTTCGATTTGATTTTGTAGAACGGCAATACTATTCCCCCCAACTGAGATAAAAGCAAAACAATTTTTATAAATGTAGCATTTTTTGTACTCTAATGTCAATAAGCAAAAATATGAGGAGAAAATTTTAATAATATGATATCTGTACTTTTAAAAAATACATATATGTTATATAATGGCTCCACAAAAAATGAAAAACGGAGATGGTTGTAATGTACAAAAAATTTCTGCTTCTGTTTCTCGCGCTGACGGTCGCCTCTGTATTCGCCACTTCGGCCTTTGCCCTTGGCAGCGGCTCGCAGGTGGAGAATTTCACGCTGAAGGATCTTTCCGGTAAAAGTGTCTCATTGAATCAGTTCAAGGGTAAGGTCGTTGTGCTCAATTTCTGGGCCAGCTGGTGCCCGCCCTGCCGCAATGAGATGCCGGAGTTTAACGAGATGAGCAAGGAATTCAAAAAGTCCGGCGACGCCGTGTTGCTGGCCGTCAATATGACGGACGGCCGCCGCGAGACGAAGTCGAAGGTTGAGAATTTTATCAAGGAGACCGGCTACACGATGACGGTACTGCTCGACAGCGATCAGGAGCTTGCGGAGTATTTCGGCATCCGCTATATTCCGAGCACCTTCGTCATTAATAAAGATGGCAAACTTACGGGCCAGATACAGGGCGGCACGACGAAGGCCGCCGTCATGAAGCTGGTGGAAGAGGCGAAAAAATAACATGGCGGGCGAGCTGCCCCTCCTCTTTCTGGAGGGATTCCTGGCATTCATCTCCCCCTGTATGCTGCCGATGCTGCCAGTTTACCTGATGTACCTCGCGGCGGAGACGGAGAAGGGCAAGCGCGCGAGCGTCATAAACACGCTTGGTTTCGTCGCCGGCTTTACGCTCATCTTTATGGCGATGGGCGCGACGGCCACCTCGCTCGGCGCGATACTCAACGACCACCGGCTGCTGCTGCAGCGTGTGAGCGGTATCGTGATTATGATCTTTGGCCTGCACTTTCTCGGCGTGTTCAATATCGGTTTTCTCGACGTCGAGAAGAAGCTTGACGTGAAGGTCAAGCAGAGCGGTTTTGTCGGCGCGCTGCTCTTCGGCGGAGCCTTCTCGCTTGGCTGGACCCCATGCCTGGGCCCCTTCCTCGGCTCGGCGCTGATGCTCGCCGGCAACGGCAAGACGGTGGGCGAGGGGATATTCTACCTCTTCGTCTTCTCGATGGGACTCGGAATCCCATATATCCTTGCGGCGCTCTTCTTTACGAGGATAAAGGGGATATTCCAGTGGCTGCGGCGTAACGGGAAGGTCATCAAGGTCGTCTCCGGGGTGATATTGGTGGCGGCCGGACTGGGGATAGCGACCGACTACTTTGCCTATTGGGCGTCTCTATTCTAAATCACCGGAAATCGGCGTTTATAAGCACGATTTGCGTCATGAAATGGGGGATCCGAATCCTCACCGTATGAAGATACGGTTCCGGTATCGGAGCCCCCATTTCATCTAGCAACTCGCACTTCTAAACGCCGATTTCCTTCGGATAGGGAAAAAGATAAACGGTCTAGCTTTTCTTTTGACTTTGCCCTTGTAGCCTCCCTGGCCGCCTCGCAGAGGGCGCCAAAAACCTGTGCTAAGCCGTAATTTATTCTGCCGCACGTCAATAGAGACCTGTGCGGCGCATTGTGTTTATAGCTCTTTACTATTCCGTTGCCGGCTCCCTTTGCTCGCGCCTTGCCTTTATGAAGCCCTCAAGCTCGGTGATGAGCATGCCGATGATTATGAGGACGCCGCCGAGCGCACCCTGTAGGTGGAAGGGGTCCTGGCCGCTGGCGACGGCGAGGATGTAGCCGAAGAGACCCTCCAGGGAGAATATTACCGCGGCGTGGGTGGCGCTGGTCTTTTTCTGGGCGCGGAACTGGAGGATGAAGCAGAGGATGGTATTGCAGAGCGAGACGCAGAGCAGCGAGGCCCAGATCTTTTTGCTGAAGGTAAGCGGATTCGGGATCGGCTCAAAGATGAGCGCGAGGACGGCGAGGATCACCGCGAGCATGATGATGTGCAGCGCCACGAGCCGTGTCGGTTCGACGCGCCGCGCGCAGTAGTCCGCCCCGAGTACCTGCGCCGCGTAGAATATTGCCATTATGAAGGAGAGCAGGTCGCCGAAGTTAAATTCCATCCCCGGAGTGAAGCCCATGACGAGCAGGCCGACGGTGGTGACTCCCGCTCCCGCGAATAGCCAGCCGGAGGGGCGTACCTTATATAGTATCCAGACGAAGACTGGCACCAGAATGACGTTGAGGCCGCCGATGAAGGCCTGTTTGCTTGCCGTACTGTAGACGAGGCCGAAGGTGAGCGAGACGAATACGCAGGTCAGTATCGAGGTCTGTATAAGGGATATCCCCCAGTCGCGCCGCGTAGAGGTCAATATCGTCTTTGGAAACATCAGGATGAGGAAAAAGGCGGCGATCAGCATTCGCAGCGCCACGGCCCAAAGCGGGGTCAGTCCCCGCGCGAGCACCGCGGAGAGCGGAATCCCAGCGCCCCAGATGAATGCGACCAGGACGAGCGTCATGTCGGCAATCAGCACCGACCGGTAGTTTGATGAATTAGAACTCATAGTGCCCCCTCGCGCTTCAGCGCACGCAGTATTTGGTAGCTTACCTTATCTATCTTTTTCATGTAGTAATAGGCGGTCACGGTGCAGAATATCCCGCAGATGAACAGCGCCCAGGAGGTGCCGACGATGTCGCCGAGCTTGCCCGACAGCAGGCTGCCGAAGGGCGGGATGCCGACGATGGCGAGCGTGTAGAGGGCCATGATGCGGCTGCGGCTTGCGTCGCTGCTCATGGTCTGCATCAGTGTGTTGCAGGCGATGGTGCAGGTGACCATACAGAAACCGACGGGCGCGGCCAGTATGATGCCTAAGAGGATGCTGCGCGACAGCGAAAAGAGCATCACAGAGAGGCCGAAGCCGAGGCAGGTGCGCGTGCACCACCATGAGTAGTCGGCGGTGGTCTTGCGCGAGGCCATCAGCAGCGAGCCCGCCAGCGCGCCGATGGCGACCCCCATCAGCAGCAGCCCAAGGGTCTTAGAGTTGCCGTGAAGGACGCTCTTAGCCATCGCCGGCATGAGGATGATCGTCGGGAAGGAGAAGAATCCCGTGATCGTGATCAGCGTGAGGAAGTAGCGGTAGGGCGCGAAGCGGCGCGCCATCTTGATGCCCTCCCAAGTGTCGCGCAGCGGGTGGCTCTCGCCGCCTGTCTTGCCGATGGGGGGCTTTTTCATCCTCATCATGCGCAGCGCCCCAAGGGTCGTCAGGTAGCAGAAGCCGTTGGAGAGGAAGCAGAAGCTCTCGCCGAAGGCGTGGATGACGAATCCGCCGACCGTCGGCCCGATCATGCGCGCGGTGTTGAATAGCGTTGAGTTCAGCGCGACGGCGTTGGCGACGTCGTCCTTGCTGTCTACCATGTAAGAGACAAGGGAGTAGCGCGTCGGCAGCTCAAAGGCGTCAAGCATGCCGCGAGAAACTGCGAGGATTATTACGAGCCGGAAGGAGATCAGCTCCGTAAGCGTGAGGAATGCGAGCGTGAAAGCGATGCACATACAGCCCGCCTGTAAATAGAACAGAGTTTTTCTCAAGTCAAGCCGCTCGATGACCGCTCCCGCGAAGGGCGAAAGCAGGCATATTGGCAGAGACGCGACAAAGTCCATGAGGCCGAGGGCGCTGTTGGAGTCAGTTAGGCGGAAGACGAGCCAGCCGACGGCGACGCGGTGCATCCAGAGCCCCGTCATGGAGACTGTCTGGGCGGCGAAGAAGAGACGGTAGTTTCTGCTGTTAAGCGCGCGCAGCGCGTTCGGGAAGATCATCTGCTATATCCCCACTGCGACGGAACCGGCTATTATAAGGACGATTCCCGTCCACTGCAGCTTCAGAAGCCGCTCTTTGAGGGCGAAGTGGCCGAATAACGCGGCGATGAGCGGGCTGGTGGCCGTGATCGCCGTCACGATTGCCACCGGCATCACGACAAGACAGGCCGCGTAGACGATGGAGCCGAGGCAGAGGCCGATGAAGGCCGCCGCCGCGAAATACATGGCCGCGGCAGGCCGGACGCTCCGCAGCGGGATCGTCGCCGCGGAGCGATATTTTACGGTGACGATACGCGCGACGATAGAAATCACGAGAAAGGCGAAGGAACGGTAGAATGTGACCTCGACGGGGCCGAGCCCGGAGGTGATGATCACAAGCTTCGTCATCGGCGCGGAGAGAGCCCAGAAGCATCCGGTGGCGATGGCGAAGGCAAAGCCCTTCATCAGCCGGCGCTTATTATGGAGCGCGTCCGCCGCGTCGTCCGGTTCTTTGATCTTTTCTCCGCCGAAACGGAGCAGCAATATGCCGGAGACCACGACAACGACGCCCCAGAGGAGCTTCATCGTCACTGGCTCACCGAGAAGTATCCAGGAGGTGAAGATCACCAGTATCGGATAGCCGTTCGCTATCGGCACAGCGAGACTTACGCCGATCTCACGGATGGCGATGAAGTAAAAGAGGTCTCCAAGCAGATAACCGGCCGAGACGCCGGCAAACAGATAGAAATAGATCAGCGGTGAGGTGATGGGTGTTATGTGTCCGCCGTTGTATATCAGCGCGATGATTAGCGAAGTGACAAAAAAGACGGCGGCACGGAAAGGATTTACCTCGTGTATCGAACACTTTGAGATTGCAAGGCCATAATTGACCATAATGGGCGAAGCGGCCCACATTGCGGCGGCAAGAAAACTGAGCAGAAAACCCCATAACGGCATCGGCAGACCCTCCCTGTACACCTGATATATTGTACACTATTTTTTTACACAGTGAGTGAGATAGACGGCTCACTTTTGCCTCTTTTGTGATATAGTGTGCGTTACAGAAAATATTAAGGAGACGTGAGCGGAGAATGGATTTCTTCATCCATACATTTGAGGCTGTAACGTGGCAAAACCTTGTGATGATGTGCGTCGGCGGTTTGCTGATCTATTTGGCGGTCAAAAAAGAGTTTGAGCCTAATTTGCTGCTGCCGATGGGATTTGGGACGATACTTGTAAACCTTCCGCTGTCTTCCGCGATAGACCAGATCGCGGGCGGCAAGCTCATCGAGGGGGCGCTTTCGATGTTCTTCAAGATCGGTATCGCCACGGAGATCATGCCGCTGCTGATCCTGATCGCCGTCGGCGCGATGTGTGACTTCACGCCGCTGCTGGCTAACCCGAAGATGTTCCTCTTCGGCCTTACAGCGCAGATGGGGATATTCCTTACCATGGGCCTTGCGCTCTTTTTGGGCTATGATATCTACGAGGCGGCCTCGATCGGCATCATCGGCGCCGCGGATGGGCCGACTTCGATATATGTATCGACGCGTTTCGCGCCTAACCTGCTGGGACCGATATCGGTGGCGGCCTATACATACATGGCCCTCGTGCCGCTCATCCAGCCGCCGGTGATTTTGGCCCTCACCACCAAGAACGAGCGCCGCATGAAGATGCCCTACGCCGACAGGCCGGTGTCACGCCGCATGCTGATACTCTTCCCGATACTCATAACCATTCTCGGCGGCATCGTCGCCCCCGCCTCCGTCTCGCTGCTCGGTTTTGTCATGTTCGGCAACCTGCTGCGCGTCAGCGGCGTCACCGACCGCCTCTCCAACGCCGCGCAGAACGAACTCGCCAACATCGTGACGATACTCTTGGGCTTTGCGATCGCCGCGACGATGACGGGTGAAAAATTCGTCAACGTGAATACTCTCGTGATAATCGCGATGGGGCTTGTAGCCTTCGTGCTGGACACCGCGGGCGGCGTGCTCACCGCGAAGCTGCTGAATCTCTTCCTGCCGAAGGATAAGCGCATCAACCCGATGATCGGTGCGGCGGGGATCTCGGCCTTCCCGATGTCCGCGCGCACCATCCAGCGTCTGGGGCAGAAGGCCGATCCCAGCAACCACCTGCTGATGCACGCCGTCGGCGCCAACGTCGCGGGCCAGATCGGCTCCGTGCTCGCCGGAGGCGCGCTGCTGGCTTATCTGGGGTAATTTCGTTAAAATAACATATGACGATAAGTTATTGCCATTGCCGCACGGTATTGAAGCGGATCTAATCTGCTTACACAGATTGATGTTCTGATATGTTTGATCACTTGACCAACATAGTTTCATTAAATATAATGATTTCACCGTTGCGGTGAAAGTGGCGATTTTAATGAAAATGATTGAATATTCACCAACCATGGCGTGGCCTCAAGTAGTAGAGTTCGCAAAAGATCTGTTAACGCGAACCCTTGGTAATGTGTCTGTGGTGAAAAATCTTGAGATACATGTTGAAACAAAATTTAATAAAAATAAACGTTTTGATCTCGCTATTAACGTAGGCTTAATAAATGACGGGACATTTCGAATGGCAGCGGAGGTTTTGCCTGTTGGAGAAAGGCGTCATGTAAAAAATAAAATCGAGCAGCTACTGAATTTTTATAATGACGTTTGTGGTGAAAATTCGATATATCAAATAATTATTGCTCCGTACATCTCTCCGGATTCGTCTAAAATGTGTGAAGAGAACAATATCGGATATATAGACTTTAGTGGTAATTGCCTGTTAAAGTGCAGCCAGTTTTATATCAGAGTTGAGGGGAACCCCAATAAATATGCTTTGAAAAAAAGGAAGAAAAATTACCTGGTCCGGAGTTCTTTGGCGGTTAGCAGGGTGCTTAGGGAGATGCTCAATTCACCGCTAAAATTCTGGCAGGTGAAAGAGCTTGCAGAAAAAGCTGATGTTGCTTCTGGGACGGCATCAAATGTAAAACAATTCCTTATAGAAAAAGATTGGAGCGTAGAAGATAAAGAAAAGTTTCGCATTGAAAGAGCGGAAGCTCTTTTAAGAGAATGGGCGGCTGACTATAATAGGGCAGAGAATATAGCATATGAATATTATTCCATAGACTCTGTTCAGCAGTTGGAAAGACGGATAGCGGAGATGCGTCTTTCAAGTGGTATAACATGTTACCTTACCGAATTTGCCGCGGCTGTTAGATATTCGCCTACTGTGCGTTACAATAGAATAAGTATGTACGTTGCGCAAAGCGATTTTGAGAAAGCGGTTGAGGCGCTGGAGCTGAAGAAAGTCGAATCGGGCGGAAACGTTCGCGTCATGATACCTTATGATGATATTGTCACGTTGTATGCTAGAGAAATAAATGGGTTGTTTATAACATCGCCAGTACAGACAGTTCTTGACCTTCTGCCGCTTTCGGGGCGTGGAGAAGAGGCGGCGGCGGCTATAATGGCAAAGGAATATGCTCATAATGCGTGACGAAGAGTTGCGAAAATCTACCGATTACCTGCAAGGACAAAAAGAAGCTGCGCATAGAATCCTCGTTGAGATAGTCAATTTGTTGAGCGGATATGAAGAGGATATCCGAGTAATTGGTGGTTGGGTGCCGGATCTGCTTTATCCGGGCTGCGGGCATATTGGCAGCATAGATGTGGATATTTTGTTGAATCATAATAAAATCGCCGTAGATAGTTATGAAAATATTGAGAAAATCCTAGTAAGAGTTGGCTATAGCAGGCATCATGATAAATATTTTTCCTTTATCAAAAGTGTTGAAATAGCGGGTATCGATTATGAAGTGGATGTAGATTTTCTAGCCGGTAAATATGGAGGAACGCCTGAAGGAAAGCGCAGTCAGCATATCAGCGGATTAAAGGCACTAAAAGCCACCGGTGGTAACTTTGCTTTTGATACCGATCCTGTAGTCAAGAAAATAGAGGCGAAGCGTCCTGATGGAGCACTTGATATAGCGCATGTCAATATTGTCTCAATAGTCCCTTTTTTTGTGATGAAAGCGGCTGCCCTTAACCGAGGAAAACCTAAAGATGCGTATGATATGTACTTTTGCATGGAACATTACGAAAATGGCGTACGTGGACTTACGCAGGAGTTTCTGCCCTATAAAGGCAGAGAGATCATAAAAACCATGTGTATGTCTCTGTCTGAAAAATTTGCCTCTCCTAATCATGTCGGTCCTGTTGATATCGCGTCATTTATCGGTACGGAGGGGGAAACGCGTACAATGCTGCAGCGTGACGCATTTGAAAAGTTCCAGTATCTGATAAAAGCATTGCAATGATAAGAAACGTGCGGCTACCTATCGGGATAGATACTTTTCCTGATAGATTAGATTATATAACCTACAATATCTGCATATAGTGTGCTACAATACTTGAGATGCGTATTTACCGTGACAAAAATTAAATTATCAAGTCATTGCAACGTGCTGGCTGACATAACATCTTGCGGAGGTCTGATATGAGTAATTATTCTAGCGAACAGGAGTTCTATCCTGATAATTGTGACGAGGAAATGTCCATACTGGATATACTTATAGTCCTTGCCGAACAGAAAAAGCTGATCATCGGGACGGTGCTGCTCTTTACCCTGGCGGGACTTCTTTACGCGTTCTTCCTCACAGAACCGAAATACAGCAGCGAGGTCCAGATGATGCCGCTTACCTCCTCTGTCTTGGACAACGGAGACTTCGCCGTCCAGATGCCGGGCAACATCGTCAGCGGCGTGATCATGAGTAACGCCACGTTTGACGCCGTAATCGACGAATTCGGTCTGCTGAAGACGAAGGACGGCGGCTCACAGTCACGGATCACCGCGAGAAGAGAGCTCGAAAAAGATATAAAAGTGGACATTGATAAAAACAACAGCGTTATCACGCTCAAGGTAGATGCCGCCGAACCGGAGACGGCAATGAAGATGGCCGGTTTCATCTACGACAGGACGGTCGGCACGCTCGAAGAGATGGGGATCACCGCGACGATTTCCAACAAGGGACGCCTATCTTGAAGGGGTAATCAAGAAAAAAATCAATGAAATGGAGAAAAACTCCTCTGACGGAAGCGGTAGCTCAAGGATCACTTCGCTGCTGGACCTATATACGATGCTGACCCAATATGATGTGAACCGTAAAATAAAAGACAAGAGCCCGATGGTGATACAGCTTATTTCGCCCGCCTCGCTGCCTGACGAAAAGGCGCCGCAGGGATGCGGTAAAATTGTGGCATTATCGGCGCTGCTGGGGCTATTCTGCGCCGTGATGCTCGCCTTTGCGCGTCATTTCTGGAAATCCTCTGACGAAGACGCCGCCACGGCGGAGAAAAAGAAACGCCTGAGGATGCAGCTGCGTTCCTAATTTAAGAGGAGGATAAAGATGGCAACGACAGGGTCGCTCTACCGAAAGATACTCTCAATAGTATTATGGTTCGGCATGCGCAACAGGCGCGTGCTGCTGGTCGACTTTTTATCTTTAGTAGTTGCCGTCTTCACCGGTTACGCGCTGCGTCTCTCATACCTGCTTGAGGGGCGGTATGTGAACGATTTTCTGGTCACGGCGGCGGTATTTTCTCTCATAATACTTGCCGCGCTCTTCGCGGGACAGACATATACGGTGATGTGGCCGCGGGCCAGCATCGAAGAATATGCGCGGTTTTCCAGCTGGTACTGGATCGGCGTCTGCATATTCCTCGCCGTCAACAGCACATTTCGGGTGGTTGGTGTGCCGCGGTCGTCTTTCCTCATCTTTATACTGATCGCTTTCATCCTCCTAACGGGAACGCGGGCTGTCTGGCGTCTGGCGCTTGTCAGCCGCAACGCCCACAATATGCCCGAACAGCGCGTGCTCATTGTGGGAGCCGGCGAGGCCGGAACTATACTTGCTCGCGACCTTCTGCGGAACTCCTCGGTGATGTGTCCCGTCGGCTTCATCGACGACGACCCGAATCTGCGCAACATGACCGTGGCCTCGCTTAAGGTGCTGGGCGGCAAACAGGATATCTCCACCCTCATAAAGCGCTGCGCGGTTGATACGGTGCTGATCGCGATCCCCTCGGCGACCGGCGCGCAGATGAAAGAATATGTCGAGATACTGAGTAAAGAAAAGGTGACGGTGCGTGTGCTTCCCAGCCTGCTCACCCTCGCGGACGGGCAGGTGAACGTCAGCCGCCTGTGCTCAGTCAACCTGGAGGACCTGCTGCGCCGTGAGCCGATAAAACTTGACGACGAAAACATCAAATCGCTGATAGGCGGCAAAACCGTGCTTGTCACCGGCGCTGGGGGCTCCATCGGCTCCGAGATATGCCGCCAGCTGCTTGCGCGCCGGCCGGAAAAGCTCCTGGCCCTTGGCCACGGTGAACAGTCGATCTATCTGCTGATGGAATCCCTTGCCGAGTGCGGCAACACCGTGCCGGTGATCCCGATAATTGCCGATATTGCTGACGAAACGACGATGAAGTCGATATTCGAGCGGTTCGCGCCGCAGGTCGTGTTCCACGCGGGGGCACACAAACATGTGCCGCTGATGGAGGACAACCCGCGCGAGGCGCTGCGCGTCAACGCATATGGCACCTGGAACATCGCCACGCTCGCCGGCAGGTATAACGTGGAGCGTTTCGTGATGATCTCCACCGATAAGGCGGTGCACCCAACAAGCGTGATGGGGGCGACGAAGCGCGCCGCCGAGCGTCTGCTGCTCTCCGTACAGCAGGAATACCCCCGGACTAAATACATGGCCGTGCGCTTCGGTAACGTCCTCGGTAGCCGCGGTAGCGTCGTGCCTAAATTTGAGCGCCAGATAGCCGAGGGTGGTCCCGTGACCGTCACCCACCCGCAGATGAAACGCTACTTCATGCTCATCCCCGAGGCCGTCAGCCTCGTGCTCCAGGCTGGTGCGATGGGTGAGGGCGGCGAGCTCTTTGTCTTAGACATGGGGGAGCCGGTTAACATCTCTGACATGGCCGAGACCCTCATTCGCCTGCACGGCTATGAACCGCATAAAGATATCCAGATAAAATATACCGGTATCCGCACGGGTGAAAAGCTCTACGAGGAGCTATTCTACGACCCCGGCCACGTGGATACGACGGAACATGCGAAAATATTCAAAAGCAAGCTGACGCCGGAGGCGGAAAGCATCCTGCCTACGGTGGGCGCCATTCTGGCCAGCGCGGCAAGCGGAGAATTATCAGGCGATCCACTGAAAGCTGAGATACTCGGTCTGGGTGTGGAGACTGTAAACAAGATAATATAGAAAAATTTGTTTGCGTGTTGTTTGATAAATATGGCACTAAAAAGTGGAAAAAACTAATAAAACCTGTATTAGACAGCATTTGACTTATGAATTTTGTTTGCATGTTGTTTGATTTTTATTATGCCGCGTATGAAATATTTGGGGTGTGTCTGTATATAGAAATGTGAGGTAGAAATAAGAGGCCTCATCTAAAGGTCTATTTTATAATAGAAAATGGACAGCCTGTAGTGGATGAAACAGTACATATGAAGAGACAGGATTAAGATTATTTGTCTTTTGCCTTGTTGCTGGAATTCACTATAAGTGTGCCATGTATATATGTACCACGTAAAAATGGAAAGATGATATCCTATCACTTATGTTTAGGTAACGTAGAATCGTAATCTGTGCTAGAATAATCAAAACTGGTTGGAGTGTGAAATACTTGGCTGATAATAGCTCTCATATTTATATCGTAACCAAGCGCGTTATGGATTTTGTCCTGGCGCTGGGTGCTGTTGTTTTGCTCTCCCCAGTGCTTATCACAATAGCTCTGCTGATAAAGCTGGACACGCCCGGCCCCATATTTTTTAAACAGAAACGAATCGGTATACATAAATCACATTTTTACATCTATAAATTCCGTACCATGAGAATAGATACGCCAAAGGATATGCCGACGCACCTTCTTGCAAATCCTGATACGTATATAACAAAAGTAGGTAAATTCCTGCGCAAAACAAGCCTGGATGAATTGCCACAGATAATAAATATACTAGCCGGTCAGATGGCACTCATCGGCCCGCGTCCCGCGCTGTGGAACCAGTACGACCTCATCGCCGAGCGCGATAAATACGGCGCGAACGACATACTCCCGGGACTGACCGGCTGGGCGCAGATAAACGGCCGCGACGAACTGCCTATAGAGGTAAAAGCCGCCTATGACGGCGAATACGTAAAGAGAATGAGCTTCCTCTTCGACTGCAAATGCTTCTTCGGCACCATCGCCTGCGTGCTGAAAAAAGAGGGCGTTGTCGAGGGCGGCACGGGAACACTGCAGAAACTATCAGGCGGAGAACATCGGCAATGAAAAAGATCCTCATCACTGGCGCCAACAGCTACGTCGGCACCTCGTTCGAAAAATGGCTCTCCCAGTGGCAGGATGAATATCATGTCGATACCATCGACATGATAGACGGCACATGGCGCGAAAAATCATTTGTTGGATATGATGCCGTCTTTCATGTGGCCGGTATCGCGCACGTCTCCGCCGACCCGTCGAAGAAAGACTTATATTACAGAATAAACAGAGACCTTGCCATAGATACGGCAAAAAAGGCTAAGAACGACGGCGTAAAACAGTTTATCTTTATGAGCTCGATGATAATCTACGGCGCAGACGAACCTGTGGGGAAAGAAAAAATCATAACAAGAGACACACCGCCAAACCCCGCAGATTTTTACGGAGACAGCAAACTGCAGGCCGACCTTGCGATACAGAAAATGGCAGACGACAGATTCATCGTATCAATCATGCGCCCGCCCGTCATCTATGGACCTGGGTGCAAAGGCAACTTTCCCAAGCTGCTCAAGCTGGCAAAGTATGCCCTTATATTCCCCAACATAGAAAACCGGCGCAGCATGATCTACATAGACAACTTTACGGAATGCGTAAGGCTGGTAATAAATAGCGCATCAGGAGGAATATTCTTCCCGCAAAACGAAGAATACGTTGCGACAAAAGACGTCATTGCTGACTACAGGAAAATAAAGGGCAAAATAATCTTTATGATGCCCGTTCCTGCATTCGTCTGCAAAATACTTTCAAACAGCGGGTTATTCAACAAGGCGTTTGGGTCGAAATTATACGCAAAAGAACTTTCCGATTGTGGAAAATACAACGCAGTGAAATTCTGTGATGGCATAGTCAGGATGGCCGCATATGCCGGATAGAATACATATCCTTGTTATATCACAATACTTTTATCCCGAGCAGTTCAGAGTAAACGACATCTGCACGGAGTGGATAAAACGTGGCTACCAGGTCACTGTAATTACCGGTATCCCCAATTACCCACAGGGCAAATTTTATAACGGATATGGATATTTTCAAAAAAGAACTGAAAGATACAATGGAATTGACATCATTCGTCTGCCCATCATTCCGCGTGGCAACAGTGCCGTAATGATGGCGCTTAACTATATTTCATTTGTAATCTCCGGATTTTTATGGTCAAAATTTACAACGCTGAAAGCTGATAAAGTTTTTGTGTATGAGGTCTCACCAATGACCCAAGCGCTGCCTGGTGTATGGTATGCAAAGAGGGTAAAAATCCCATGTCTTATATATGTCACGGATTTATGGCCTGAAAATGTGGAGATTGTTGGTGGAGTACATAATAGGCTTATCTTAAATATGCTTGGCGCAATGGTAGACTACATCTATAAAAGCTGTAACAGGATATTTACCTCATCAAAAAGCTTTTTGCAGGCTATCAACCACAGAGGTGTGCCTCTGGAAAAATTGGAATTCTGGCCACAATATGCAGAAGAGTTCTACCGTCCAGTAGATAAAAAAACGTGTGTTGTCAGCGAAATCCCCGATGATGACTCTTTTAATTTAATATTTGCCGGAAACATAGGCTTTGCGCAAGGGTTGGATTTATTGCCGCAGGTAGCTATAGAACTGCAAAGGCAAAATACAAAGGTGCGCTTTAACATTGTCGGTGATGGTCGCTATCTGCCTGTTTTGAAAGAGGCAGTGCAGGCTAGTGGATGCGAAAATATGTTTAACTTTATACATAAGCAACCCGCGCAAAGAATAGCAGCGTTTATGTCGGTTTGCGACGCCGCCTTGATTTCACTTTCTGACAATAGGATATTTGAAATGACGCTTCCCTCTAAGCTTCAATCCTTACTAGCATGTGGAATTCCACTCATTGTTTCTGCAAACGGAGAGATCCAGCAGGTTATAGAAGATAGCGGCGCTGGATATTGCTGCAATGCCGGAGATGCCGTCAGTCTAGCGGAAAAGATTGTTGAACTCACTAGGCTGTCCTCTGAAGAGTTAAAAGAGATGCGAAAAAAGGCCCGCGGATATTTCATTCAACATTATGAAAAGAGAATGCTTATGGACAGGATTGATAAATATTTTTCTGAAGCAGAGGTTGTTTGTAATGTTTAATAAGACTTTACTCATCACAGGCGGTACCGGTTCCTTCGGCCACGCGGTACTGGATCGTTTCCTCGACACGGAGATAAAAGAGATCCGCATCTTCTCACGTGACGAAAAGAAGCAGGACGACATGCGCACCGAGTACCGCAACAACGAGAAGATAAAATTCTACATCGGCGACGTGCGCGACATAAACAGCATCCGAAACGCCATGCACGGCGTGGATTATGTCTTTCACGCGGCGGCCTTAAAACAGGTGCCGTCATGTGAGTTCTTCCCGCTTGAGGCCGCTAAGACGAATATTATCGGTACCGACAACGTTCTCTCCGCCGCCATCGAATATGGTGTTAAAAAGATCATTTGCCTGTCTACAGACAAAGCGGCCTATCCAATCAACGCCATGGGTACCTCAAAGGCAATGATGGAAAAGGTCGTCATCGCCAAGTCCCGCACCGTAGATCCGGCAAAGACCACCATCTGCTGTACACGCTACGGCAACGTCATGGCTTCGCGCGGCTCCGTCATTCCGCGTTTTGTCGAGCAGATAAAGTCCGGACTTCCTCTTACGATAACCGAACCGGCGATGACACGCTTCATCATGAGCCTTGAAGAAGCCGTAGATCTAGTGACATTCGCCTTCGAACATGCCGCCAACGGCGACATCATGGTCCAGAAGGCCCCCGCCTGCACCATAGAAGTATTGGCCCAGGCGGTAAAAGAGTTATTCAACCCCGACGCCGAGACAAAAATCATCGGCATCCGTCACGGGGAGAAAATGTACGAGACCCTTCTCACCAAAGAAGAATGCGCCCACGCCGAAGACATGGGCGACTTCTTCCGTGTCCCCTGCGACAAGCGTGACCTCAACTACGAAAAATATTTCGATAAGGGGCAACAAGAGATGAACGACATTCAGGAATTCAATTCAATGAATACCGAAATGCTTGATCTCAACGCAGTTAAACAAAAACTTTTGTTGCTGCCATATATACAGGCCGAACTTGCCGCAGGAGGAGAAAAATATGAGATATAAACTTCTAGTACTTGGCGCCTCCGGAATGGCGGGACATACGATATCGATGTATATGCACGAACGTGGATATGACGTCACTGGTTTTGATCGCCGTCCCCTGAGCCATTGCCCCTGTAAATCCGTTACGGGAGACGCACAGGATGCCGAAACGCTGAAAGCAATGATAACTGATGGAAAATTCGATGCCGTCATTAACTGTATCGGCGTATTAAACCAATTCGCGGAGGACAATAAAAGGCTCGCCGTGTATTTGAATTCCTATCTTCCGCATCTGCTGGCAGATATTACATCAGGCTCCAAAACAAAAATCATCCACATGAGCACCGATTGTGTCTTCTCCGGCAAAAAAGGAGAATACACGGAAAGCGATCTGCGTGATGGCGAGACTTTTTACGATAGGACAAAGGCGTTAGGTGAACTTGAAGATGGGAAAAATCTTACTCTTCGTAATTCTATAGTCGGTCCCGACCTAAACCCCAATGGAATCGGCCTCTTAAACTGGTTTATGCGGCAAAATGGAAAGATCTGTGGATACAACCGTGTTATGTGGACAGGGCTGACAACGCTGCAATTAGCCAAAGCTATGGAAGCCGGACTGAACGAAGGCGTTCATGGCCTCTATAACATGGTCTATAAAAAACCAATCAGCAAACACGATTTACTGTCTTTATTTAACCACTACCTCAAGGGAAACAGTTTGGAAATAGAACCTATAGACAACATCGTGTCTGATAAATCCTTGAAAAGAACGCGCTTTGATTTCGGCTATGTCATCCCCGACTACGAAAAAATGGTCGCGGAACTGGCGGCATGGATGAGGCAGCACAAAAATTTGTATCCTCACTATGATATCGCGGATTAACATAAGGGGATAAGGATAATGAAACTAAAACTTATGACAATAGTGGGAACTCGCCCAGAGATAATAAAACTCTCGGAAATCATAAAAAAGTGTGAAAAATACTTTGATCATATACTCGTGCATACTGGACAAAATTGGGATTATACACTGAACGATATCTTTTTTAAGGAATTAGAAATAAAGGCACCGGACTTCTACCTTGGAGTTGTAGGGGATGATCTTGGCCATACGATGGGTAACGTCATCGCCAAATCATATAAGCTTATGGCCGAGCAAAAGCCTGACGCTCTGCTGGTGCTTGGCGATACAAACTCATGCCTTTCAGTTATCTCCGCTAAACGCCTGAAAATACCCATTTTTCATATGGAGGCCGGCAACCGCTGCAAAGACGAAAACCTGCCAGAAGAAGTGATTCGCCGTATAGTCGACGTAACAAGCGACGTAAATATGTGCTATTCGGAACACGCGCGCCGCTATATCTTAAACAGCGGCGTAAAACCTGAATATACATTCGTCACCGGCTCGCCGATGGCGGAAGTGCTCTCAGCAAACAGAGAAAAGATAGAAAAAAGCAAAATACTTGAGACCCTGGGACTGGAGAAAAACAGATACATCCTTCTCTCGGCGCACAGGGAAGAGAATATTGACATTGAGAAGAACTTCTTCGCCCTTATGAATGCGGTAAACGCGATGGCGGAGAGATATGACATGCCGGTGATATACAGCACACACCCAAGGAGCAGGAAGTTCATAGAAGAGAGAGACTTCAAATTTCACCCTAATGTGAAAAGCATGAAACCCTTTGGCTTCTCCGACTATAACAGCCTGCAGAAAAATGCCTTCTGCGTCGTCTCCGACAGCGGTACGCTGCCGGAAGAGGCCTCGTACTTCAAATGCTTCCCCGCCGTCTGCATAAGGACAAGTACGGAAAGACCTGAGGCGATGGACAAGGGTAATTTCATACTTGGCTCAATAACGGAAGAGAGCGTCTTACAGGCGGTTGATACGGCGGTGGAGATGCAGAGTAACGGCGACCTGGGAGCCGATGTTCCGGATTACACCGAGGAAAACGTCAGTACTAAGGTTGTGAAGATTATTCAGAGTTATACAGAAGTTGTGAATAAAGCTGTGTGGAGAAAATCATGAAAAACCTGAAAACAAGGCAGTATCAGATATGCACTCGCTGCGTTATGGATACGACAGATTCAAAAATAACCTTTGATGAAAATGGCGTTTGCGATCATTGCCGAAATTTCGACAAAAATATAAAGCCGTTCTGGAATGCGAAAGAAGATAGGCTTGATGAATTGGAAAAAATGGCGGCTAAAATTAGGCAAGCAGGAGAAGGCCGCGATTATGACTGTATTCTTGGTCTCAGTGGTGGTGCGGACAGTTCATATATGGCCTATATCGCCAAAGAAGTGATGCATTTAAGGCCACTTGCATTTGTTGTGGATACTGGTTGGAACCTTAATGTCGCTGTAGAAAATATTGAGAAAATCGTTAAGGGACTAGAGTTGGATATGTATACGGAAGTCGTTAACTGGAAAGAGATGAGCGACTTCCAGTTAGCGATGTTCAAATCGCAGATATCATCACAAGACGCACCTCAGGATCACGCAATCTTCGCAGCTCTCTATAACTATGCGGCAAAACACAAAATTAAGTATATATTGACTGGTTCCAACAATTCAACCGAGTTTATCCGACCTCCTATGGAATGGATATATATGAATGACCTTACTTTATACAAAGATATACATAAGAAATTTGGCAATAGGGAGCTAAAAACATATCCCATGTGCGGAATCTTGAAGTACAGACTGCTTTATAAATATGTTTATGGGATGAAGCGTTTTTATCCGCTTGATTACGTTGTCTATGACAAAACGAAGGCAGAGAAATTCCTACATGAAAAATATGGTTGGAATAAGTATGAAAACAAGCACTATGAAAACGTCTTTACCAGATTCTTTGAGGGGTATTATCTTCCAACAAAATTTGGCTTCGATACCCGCAAAAATGTCTATTCCACCCAGATTCTTGCCGAAACGATGACACGGGAAGAGGCCTTGGAACTGTTAAAGACAAACCCATATGACAGGGATCAGATGGAACAGGATAAAGAGTATATCGCAAAAAAACTTGGCATATCGACAGAGGAGTTTGAAAAAATCATTGATGGAGAGAATAAGACTCCACTGGACTATAAAAACTCGTTCTGGATGATAAAACTTGGTATTGCGGTATGCAAATTACTCGGAATTGAAAACAGGAATATAAGGTAGGAATGATATATGCTTGCAATTATAGATTACGGGCTTGGCAACCTTGGTTCAATCGCGAATATGCTAAAGGTAATTGGCGAGAAGTCAGTTATTACCAATATTAAAGAAGAAATAATGAAGGCTGACAGAATCATTCTTCCAGGCGTGGGGTCTTTTGATGCAGGCATGAGAAATCTCCATGATATGGATTTATATGCTCTTTTGCAAAACGAGGCAAACGGCGGAAAACCTATACTCGGTATCTGCCTTGGTATGCAGCTTCTTGGCCGAAAGAGTGAAGAGGGGAAAAGGAGCGGTCTAGGTCTTATTCCGTTTGATAATATCCGATTCCATTTTCCACAGGAAAACGGACTTAAAATTCCTCACATGGGTTGGGATATTGTCGATTTTAAACAGGAAAGCCCATTGCTACAAGGGATAAATGGAGCACAGCAAAGATATTATTTTGTGCATACGTACCACGCAGTTTGCGACAGCGAAAACAATGTGCTTATGACTTGTGATTATGGTTATGAGTTTGCTGCCGCAGTATGTAATAAAAATGTCTATGGAGTGCAGTTTCACCCGGAAAAAAGCCATGATTTTGGCATGAGACTGCTGGAAAATTTTGTGAAGAGGTGCTGAGATGTATACCAGGCCAAGGATAATTCCAGTTCTTTTGGTTGATGACAGAGACCTTATAAAAACAAAAAAATTTGGAAGTCCGACATACCTTGGAGACCCGGTTAATGCAGTAAAGATATTCAACCGCAAGGGTATTGACGAACTAGCCATTCTTGATATCTCCGCAACGAAGTTGGGTAAAGAACCGGATTTCGAACTGCTTGATGATATCGCTAGTCAGGCATTTATGCCACTGAGCTATGGTGGAGGTATTAAATCAGTTGAACAGGTAAGGAAACTGCTTGCGACAGGTTATGAAAAAGTTGTGATTAACACGGAGTTTGTGAAAAATCCAGAGTTCATAAAGGCAGCCGTTGAATTGGCTGGAGGACAGAGCGTTGTTGTCTCTATAGACGTAAAAGAAATAAACTGTCAATACAGATGCGCTATTTCCGATGGCGGAGAAATAATTGATGCCTCACCGGTTGAACTTGCCAAAAAAGCGGAAGAACTTGGCGCGGGTGAGATCTTTTTAAATTCTATAGATAAGGATGGAATGATGCAGGGATATGACATAGGGCTTGTAAAAAATGTTGCTGACGCTGTTAATATCCCCGTTACCGCTTGTGGTGGAGCTAGTGGAATACAAGATCTGAAAAGAGTATTGCAAGAGGGTAAAGCCCATGCTGCAGCAGCCGGAAGTATGTTTGTTTTTTATGGACGGTTAAAAGCGGTGCTTATTACTGCTCCGAGCGAAAACGAATTGGTAAGTATGGGGATATATACAGAATAGTTAATGTAATTTGGTGAGAGTATTACCAGCGCAGTGCGTGTTTTGTTTAGTATATATATTATAATTATAATCTGTTAAGTAGAGTTGGTAATAAAGTCATGCCCTTATTTGGTGTGAGGGTACTTGTGAAAAGTATTTACCCTCACAGTTAAAAAGTTATACTCTTGATTGATAGGTGGATTATAAAAATGATATCAATAATAATGGCTGTTTTTAACGAAGAAAAATACGTACGACAGGCGATAGAAAGTATTTTAGCACAGTCATATAGAGATTTAGAGTTAATTGTGGTTAATGATGGCTCTACAGATTTAACACAAAAGATTATAATGGAATTAGCTCTAAGTGACTTAAGGATGAAGGTGATAAATTTATGTAAAGTAGGGAAGAACGCAGCTTTCAATAAAGGTATAGCTATATCATTAGGGAACTGGATTGGATTATTTGCAGGTGACGACATCATGGAACCCGGTGTATTGGAAGATCTTATGGTAGTAGCTAGAAAATACGAACCGACAAAACAAAAAGTAGTTATTGGTGCTTTGCAAAGAATGTTTACTGATGATCCAAAATATAAATTTGAGAATGATATCGTTGTTCCATTTAAAAATGTAGATGGTATATTTGCTAATACAGTAGGAATTGTATCTGTGTCGTTATGTGCGGTGGCATTTCCCGTCCCAACATCATATCCTAATGAAGATACATGGTTAGGTTTGGCTTATAGATATTTATCTGACGTCAGGGTACAAACAAACCTTATTTATATTAATTACCGAATACATGCCAATAATTCATATGATCATGCATCCCATGACTTTTACGTTTATAATGAGGCATATCATAAACGAAGAATAGCGATAAAGGAATTTTGTGATACATATAGCGATTGTTTATCTGCCAATCAAAAACTAATACTTTCTCGTTTATATGAGTTAGAAATGTTAAGATATAATGGACGGGTTATTAAGCTACTTCTTATAGGGGGAGTCCCTTATAAAGAGAAAATAAAGGCTTTGTTTTTCTCAAATTCGTTGCTAAATTTAATAAAGATAAAATTAAGCAGGTATGTATTAGGACGAATTTAAATATATAGGCTTAACCAAAAGATATTCTAGGAGAATGAAGAATGGATACATTGATTGTTAAAGTAAAAATGAAAGTTGCGCAGATTGGAGTTATTGGTCTTGGCTACGTTGGTCTCCCGCTTGCCGTAGAAAAGGCCAAAGCAGGCTTCAAAGTCCTTGGTTTTGACATCCAATCCTCAAAGGTCGAGATGGTCAACCGCGGTGAAAACTACATTGGAGACATCATTCCGCAGGACCTTAAAGATCTTGTCGTAAACGGGCACCTTTCCGCCACGACCGATTTTGACCGTCTCATGGAGTGTGACGTCGTCGCCATCTGTGTCCCCACGCCGCTCGATAAATTCAAGCAACCCGACCTTTCGTATATTGTAAACTCTGCCAAAGAAATAGCGAAACGTATACACAAAGATATGCTTATCGTTCTTGAATCTACCACTTACCCAGGTACGACGGAAGAAGTAGTAAAACCTATACTTGAAGAAAGTGGCTTTAAAGTTGGCAAAGACTTCCACCTGGCCTTCAGCCCTGAACGAGTCGATCCTGGCAACGCGCGCTTCAAGACCCACAACACCCCGAAAGTTGTCGGCGGCTGTACGCCTGAGTGCACTGAAATCGCCAAAACCCTTTACAGCATTGTGCTTGGGGCGGAAGTCTTCACCGTCTCCTCTCCGAAAGAGGCCGAGGCGACAAAGATACTAGAAAACACCTTCCGTATCGTCAACTGCGCTCTCGCGAACGAGATGGCGATAGTCTACAACAAAATGGGCATTAACATCTGGGAGGTCATCGCCGCCGCCGCAACAAAGCCCTTCGGCTTTACCCCCTTCTACCCAGGCCCCGGCGTCGGCGGACACTGCATTCCCCTCGACCCTTTCTATCTCACATACAAAGCGCGGGAATATGACTACCATACCCGCCTTATAGAGCTGTCAGGAGAAATCAACGACAACATGCCGGAATACGTTGTCGAGCGGCTAATGGAGATACTAAACGAACAGGAAAAACCGCTCAAAAACAGCAAGATAATGCTTTTAGGTATTGCATACAAGGGAGATATTGACGACTTGCGCGAATCACCAGCCCTCAAAGTCTGGGAAGAGCTGGAAAAGAAAGGTGCTAGGGTTGAATATTATGATCCTTATTGTAAAAATACTAAATGGAAAAACAGCATTGTTGAGTCTGTAGTGTTAACTCCGGATTTAGTAACATCTTATGACGCCGTCGTCGTCACCACCTGGCACAAACATAATGTGGATTATCAAATGGTACTGGACAACGCGAAGATACTTTTTGATACCAAAAATGCGGTGGTAAGTGCACTTGGTGAAAGTGTCTTATCCGCTGCAAACTATATCAGGCTTTAGCAGAATCATTAGGAGCTAATAAATATGAAATTAAAAAATTTTGTTTCTGAGTTTCTTAATGTGACAATTAAAAATGATATTGAGTATACAGGTATGGCTGATTCCGTCAGACCAAATACAATAAGTTTTTTAGATAATCCTAAATTTGCCAAAGATATAAACAGAAATCCTAATATTTCTGTAGTACTAGTTAGAGAAAAGGATGCGGCATTGCTTCAGGGTAATATTGAAACAGTGATAGTCGAAGATCCTAAAGCGGCTTTATTTAGTTTGCATAATGAATATTGCAAAAAATACTTGACATATAAGGTGAATAAAATTGCAAAATCTGCTTCTATTCACGCAAGTGCCTATATTGCTCCTGAAGGGGTTAACATCGGAGAAAATGTTATTATCGCCCCAAACGCCACTATTCTTTGTGGCGTAGAAATTGGCGACAATACAACGATTGGTCCAAACAGCGTCATTGGAGAAGAAGGATTCCATGTGTTTAAAGATTTAAATGGTATAAAAAGAATCGTACAACATGATGGTTTTGTCAAAATTGGGAATAATGTGGATATACAAGCATCCGTAACTATCGATAAGGGGTTCATGGGACGTGACACCATTATCGGCGATGAATGTAAGTTGGATAATCTGATACATATATCACATAGAGTTCACATCGGGAAAGGGTGTTATTTTGCTTCTTACGCATGCATAGGAGGTTCTTGTGATTTTGGTTCCAATGTTTGGATGGGACCAAAGAGTGTCGTTGCAAATAGGATAACTGTGGCTAATAACGCGAGAATATTAATTGGTTCTGTGGTAATAAATAATATTAGACAAAATGAAGAGGTATCAGGAAATTTTGCTATAAAGCATGAGAAACATTTACGTGCTGATGCGAGGGATATGTTTTGTTAAAGGAAAATATTAATATAATAAAAAGTTTAAAACAATCGCACCTAGGATGGGCGGTAAATTCTCTGAAAAGTGCTATACCGGCATTCCTATCGCTAGGATATACCACAGACGGGGATATTTGCGTTGATAACACCAGGAAAGTGGAGCTTATTCTATTGACGGATTCGGACGGTAATACAATAGAACTAGTCGCCCCTATCGCAGATGATTCTCCAGTATCTGGAATACTTAAAGCGAATGGTCCAGCTCCGTATCATGTATGTTTTTCAATGAATGTTGAAAAGGGGTTCGACAACTATAAAAAAGAGTTTGAAAAAAACGGATTTATCGTGCTGCATAAACCGTCACCGGCCCCGCTTCTACAGGGAAAGGATGTTGTCTTTCTATATTCACAGCATATAGGGCTGATTGAATTAGTACTTGATAGAAAGGAAATATAGAAAATGAACGAAAAACAATTTATTGAAGAGATTGCGGAAATAATAGAGGCCGACGCATCCGGGCTCACAATGAATTCTGATTTTAGAGAGTCAGCGGACTTTTGGTCTTCGCTGACCGGTTTCAGTATCTTGATTTTCATGCAGGACAGATGCGGAGTAAATATATCTGTAGATGATTTTTTAAGGATGAATACCGTGGCAGACCTTTACAACACAATAGCAAAGGGGGCCTAGCCTATGGAAGATAAAATCATCACTGTCGTGTCGGATATTCTTGGTCATGCTGTAGATAAATTCAGCGTGTTTTCCGACGTTAGTTCATTAAAAATACTGCAGATAATAATGGCGCTAGACGAAGAGGGTATATCTGTACCGTTGGAGAAGATTGCAAAAATAAAATCAATGGAAGATATTTTTGCGTATGCTGAGAAGGACGTCTAAAAATGTCAGAGTTTGCTTTGGCTAAGGTAAACAACGTTAGAATTTCCGGCATTTCTGCCTCTATTCCCTCTCATGCTGTTGATAATGCAGCTTTTGGGGGGGTACTTTACGGAGAAGAAATCGAGGGGGTAATAAAGACGACGGGAGTGAGAGAAAGAAGAGTATCTCCCGAGGGTAAAGTTACCAGCCTTGACTTATGCATAAAGGCGGCAGAATATCTTAGGAATACCGGAAATATTGATTTTAATGCAGTGGGTGGAATAGTTTGTGTAACCCAAACCCCAGATTGTCTTTTGCCAAACAACTCAACACATGCACAGTATAGACTTGGATTACCGGCATCTGTCGCCGCATTTGACGTAAACTTAGCCTGTTCAGGGTATCTATATGGGCTATGGTTGGCAGCACTCTCCGCAGGGTCGTTAAATAAGCCGGTCTTACTTTTAGATGGGGATACGCACAGCCACTTTGCCTCGCCACAAGACAGGGCTACGGCAATTCTCTTCGGCGACGCAGGCACTGCCACGATCATTGAGCCTTGTGACGGCGCTCCGGAGTGGACATTTGCCTTTGAAACCGATGGAAGCCAGAGGGATGCTCTCATAATCCCTGAAGGCGGCTACAGAAATAGAATAAATGAACGCAGCGCCGAATACAAAATATATTCGGATGGCGGGATTCGCAGAGGTATCGATATGAAGATGGACGGCATGGGGGTATTCAACTTTGTCGTGCGCTCCGTCCCCAAATGTCTTGAATATCTTATGGACAAAGTATCCTTAACACCTGACGACTATGATGTTCTGGCCCTTCACCAGGCAAATTTGTTCATGGTCAGACAGGTAGCGAAGAAGATGAAATTCCCGATGGAAAAAGTCCCGACCACTATACAAAAATATGGAAATTCCAGCTCAGCTACGATCCCTGTAACACTGGCCTCGGAGTTACACGAGCGGATATCTTCGAAAAGGCTAAAAGTGCTGGCCTCCGGTTTCGGAGCCGGGCTTTCCCTTGCCTCCGTATCCATGGAGATGGGACCCTGTCATTGTCCGGGAGTGGTTGAATATGAGTGCTGACGGAAAAATACTGGTTGCCGGAGCTTCAAGGGGAATAGGGCTGGCGGCGGCTAAAATGCTTCTTGAAAGAGGCCGCGGCGTTATCGCCGCAGCCAGAAACGTCAACGCTCTGAAAGAAGCGTTTGCCCCATATGATGATGCGGAAATATTTGCCTGTGATTTTTCCGATGTAGACACTATCGCAAGTTTTGCGGAGAGGATAAATAACGAGTCCGGACCTATCAGCGGACTTGTCTACACCGCTGGAATGCAGCTAACTATGCCCATTTCAATGAATAAGCCAGACAGTGTGAAAAAAATATTCGCCCTAAATACATTTGCACCGATAGAACTTATACGCTGTTTCTCAAAGAAAAAAATGATAGCGGAACAGGGAGCTTCATTTGTATTGATCTCGTCGTTAGCCGCTCACGAAGGTGCACAGGGAAAATCCCTGTATGCGGCAACCAAGGGCGCGTTGGAGGGTTTTCTGCCTTCTGCAGCGCTTGAACTAGCGCAGAGAAAAATACGTCTTAACGCAATCGTACCGGGAATAATAGAAACAGCTATGTCAAAAGAATTTCTCGACAAAATGACAGAAGAGCAACGATCTGTAATAAACGACTCATACCCATTGGGCTTAGGTGCTCCCGAAGATGCGGCCTCTTTGATTTTTTGGCTTCTCTCCCCAGAGAGCAAATGGGCTACAGGCCAGGCATACATGATTGACGGCGGTCATATGGTAAGGGGATAGATTCATGATAGCGTTATTATCTAATATCACAATAGAATCATTGGCTGACGCCTTGTCAAAGACAACCGGAGAAGAAATATATACCTCCCCAGGTTATAACACATGGATGCAGGATCTGTTGACGGCTGACTTTGGCAGCACAAAGCCAGAGGCGGTCTTTATCATTCTTGACGTAGGTCAGCTATTTGGAGATATGTTCCCCGCGGAGTGGGAACAGACCAAACAAGTTATGGATGAAACATTGGCGGTAATATCCAACTTTACCGTTGCACACAAAGAGATCCCCCTCTTTGTCTCATCGCTTGACCTGCAAAAAAAGAAAATATTGCCATACATATCCGCGCGTATCGAACACAAAGCCATGTCATATTGGCTAGAGGCGCTTGAAACAAACGGTATCCCCGTCATAGACATAGCCGAACTGGCCGCAAACATCGGCCGCGACAAATTCTACAGCCCGCGCATGTGGTACATGGGCAGCATCCCCTACTCCATGACCGGAGAAAGAGCCATCGCTGAAGAAATATCCAACGCTTTCAACGCCCTAAAAGGCAGGCGGGCAAAGTGCATCATACTTGACCTTGACAACACACTTTGGGGAGGAGTTATCGGTGAGGATGGCATCGGCGGCATAGAGCTATCCACATCAAAAGAAGGGGCGCGCTTCCGCGACTTCCAAAAACGGCTTAAAGAGCTTAAAGAAGAAGGCGTCATCCTTGCGGTTGTGTCAAAAAACAACATGGAAGACGCTCTTGACGGAATAAACAACCATCCAGACATGGTACTGCGCAGTGACGACTTTGTTGCTATAAAGGCCAACTGGGAACCCAAACCTGCCAATATAGAGGCTCTTTCAAAAGAGCTGAACCTTGGCCTGGATTCATTTGTCTTTATCGACGACAATCCAGTTGAAAGGGAGGCCGTCAAAATAGCCCTGCCGCAGGTCATCGTACCTGAATTCCCCAAAGACACCGCCAATCTGGAGAAGTTTGCCATAGAAATAAGCAGGAAATACTTCCCCACATTGAGGCTGACCTCGGAAGACACGAAAAAGACCGAACAATATCAGCTCGAAGCCAGGCGCTCAGAGCTGAAGAAATCTACCTTGACACTTGAAGAATACCTGAAATCTTTGGAAATGAAACTGACGATACGGGAGATAGATGAAAACGACATCACCCGTGCCGCACAGCTGACACAGAAGACGAATCAATTCAACCTCACAACCAGGCGTTTCACCGAAAGCGATATACGTGAAATCAAAGACTCACCAAACTGCAGGATCTGGATAGGAGAGTTGGAAGACAAATTTGGCAGTTACGGAAAAGTGATACTGGCGATAGTGAAAATCGAAGGGGAAAAAGCTGTCATTGATACATTTCTGATGAGCTGCCGCGTAATGGGGAGAAATGTTGAGACAAATTTCCTTACATATATAGAAAAAGAACTGGCAAAAGACGGGATAAGAGAAATTATCGGGGAATATATTCCGACATCAAGAAATTCCGTCGTAGATAGCTTCTGGAAAAATCAGGGATATCAGGACAGCAGCGAAGATAAAAATCTTTGGTCTAAAAATTTATAGAATTTTTGGGGAGGAATAAAAGATGCACAAAATAGCACTGGCAGGCTGCGGCAGAATAAGCAAAAACCATATAGAGGCAATTACAAAACTAAAAGAAGAGGGGCTGGCGGAACTTGTCGCCTGCTGCGACATTATCCCCGAACGCGCAATAGAGGCGGCGATGAAAGCCGGAGGCAGCTGCAAATCATATACAGACTATTCGCAGATGCTCAAAGAAACGGACGCCGACCTTATCAGTATTTGCACGCCATCCGGCCTTCATCCATACCAGGCCATCGAGGCGGCGGAAGCTGGGAAAAACATCCTCTCCGAAAAGCCGCAGGGCTGTTCGCTTGAGGCCTGCGACAGAGCGATAGAAGCGGCGGACAAAGCAGGTGTCAAATACATGGTCGTCAAGCAAAACCGCTTCAATCCAAGTATCCAACTGTTGCGCAGAGTATATGAAAAAGGCAGATTCGGCAAAATCTACATGATCCTCGCCAACGTCCTTTGGACCCGTCCACAGGACTACTACGACATGGCCAAATGGCGCGGCACCTATGAGCTTGACGGCGGCTGCCTGTCGAATCAGGCGAGCCACTACGTTGACCTTGTGCAGTGGTTCGGCGGCGAAGTACAGGATGTAACGTCCCAGTACTCGACCCAGAAAATAAAAATGGAGGCCGAAGACACAATATCGGTAGCCCTGAAATTCAAAAGCGGCACGATAGGCAGCATCAATGCCACGGTACTTACCTACCCTAAAAACCTCGAAGGCAGTCTGACGATTTTAGGAGAAAAAGGCACGGTAAGAGTTGGAGGCTTTGCTCTCAACAAAATAGAACACTGGACATTTGCCGATGAGGACCCCATGGACGAAGAGGTAACCAACGCCAGTGAAGCCCCGCAGTCCGTCTACGGACATGGACATCTGCCGTATTACAGGCATGTGCTGGATGTGCTTGACGGGAAAACGGAGCCGATGTGTACGGGGAGAGAGGCTAAAAAGACTGTGCAGATTATAAAGGACGCATATTATAAAAAATGATAGAGATAGCTACTACGATATATTTGTTTATATCGTTTTGTTATATTTTTTATTTTTCCAGAAAAGAGGGGCCATCCCCATCTTTGTTATGGGTAATCTTCCAGGCGGTAATTTATGTGGGCATTGCAAAAATTGCTGATTTAGATATTGCTGCGGATAGGATGCTATTATTTTTACATTGGATTGCTTTGCCTATATTTATTTTAGGTAACTGCCTTTGTAATTTAACGCATTCTTCACGTCAAAATAAACAAGGAGAAATGCTTTTTTACGTAAGGAATACGTCGTTATTTTGGATGAAGTGTATATGTGTAATTACTGTTTCTTTTATAGCGTGTATTTATTTGTATTCACATGCTCCTAATGTTATCTATGTTTTGGTAAAATCCATTTTAAGTAGCGGACAAATTGTTTCAATAGAACGTTTACGTTTTGCTTTTACCCAAGTTAGAGGTAACGGATATATATACCAGTTCCGGGTTGTGTTATTACCGTTGATTAATATGGCATTTTTATTATCTATAGATAAAAAATACCAAAAAATTGCATTTCTATTAGCGCCATTTACTGTTTATTTCCTATTAGGGACAGGACAAAGAGGTGGTGCGGTAATTATGTTTATAGTATTCTGCGTAAATATTATTTTATTTAAAAAATATGCTCGTTGCACTACCCCTAAAATTTTTTATGCGATTGTGATATTAGGTGCATTTATGTTTATCGGATTGACGATAGCAAATGGCAGAGCTCAAATTTCTGGGAGTGTTATTATGGCTATTATTGATAGGATATTTTATGATAATCAATATACAGCCATTATTGGTTTTCGCTTTATATACGAACAACCAGTGCAAATTGGATATGATTGGCTGATGAGAATACGAGATATCTTACCTTGGAAAAGTGGGTATGTACCACTAGACTTTATAATAAACGATATAATATATGGTGGAATGGGGGGGACTTGCCCACCATCTGCCGTTGGTAGTATATATTACAATTGGGGTTCATGTGGGACATTAATATTTATATTTTTTATGGGTTATCTTTATCGTAGGATTGCACTATTTTTCATGAATAATAGAAAAAACATATTTGATTTAACTTTCTATTCCTTTTACTCTGTTAGTTTAGGCTCATGGATGGCTGGTGATATTTTATTTTTGTTTAATGATGGAACTATCGCTGTGTTGTTGCTTCAGCTATTAATAAACTCGTTTATGAAAAAAAACATAGCCTATAATCATGCACTTTCAACAAATCATGGCCTTACTAATTCATGATATCGCAGTCTTACAAATATAGTTAAAGACATCACTAACGAACATGCTGTTAATATTTTGTTAAATTCGAATAGCATTAAAGCAGATGGGATTGACAAAAGGAATATAGCTTGTTTTAATGTGGGGAATAGGTATTTAAGCATCACTTTTTGTATTTTTAATAGATAGAATATGTACCATAAGCGTATAATAGTGAAAATAAGCCCTGTAAGCATGAGCAAAAATATTGATGTTTTTGCATCATTCCAGATGGTACCAATGATAAACGCTGCTATGCGTGCGAGAGAGTATAATATTTCTATTAGCATTGCCTGCTTCTGCTTGCCTAAAATAGACAGGATGTTACTTAATGGTGATTGTATAAACATGGCAATTGCCCAAGGTCCCATTATCATAGCAAAGATTCCAGCCTCCTTCCACTCCGAGCCCAAAACTACAGAAAAAAGATATGGAGCAGTTAGTGAAAGAAAAAGACCCGGGTATATTCCCGTGATGAGTAAATTGTGATATGTCTTTATTGTCACCTCTTTTAAAGAGCCTTCGTAGTAGGCTATAGCTGCTCTTTGTAAAAAAACTTGTCCAATAGCTGTTCCAATAAGGGCTCCCGGTAACATAAGTAAATTATTTGCCATTGCAAAATATCCAGTTGTTCTAGAATCGTAGTAAATCAATGATAAATATGGTATCAGTTGATAGCCGGCCACATTAAATATGGCTGTCCAAATGTCAAAAAGGGGAAAGTTTTTGTATCTTATTGCTACTCTTTTGATATCTTGAAAATTCCATTTTGGCAAAGATCTTTCCGTTAGAATACCTATAAGTAATGAACCTAGCCCTCCCATTTTAGAGACGATATCTCCCAATATTAGTCCTAATGGTGATATCCTCAATACTCCCAAAACCATCTTTGTTATAATACCTGCGGTTATTTGAGTGATTTTAGTCTTTGCTATCACATTGAAACATTGTCTTCGAATAGCCCATTGTGTTAGCATTCCGTAAATTCCTGTCCCTAAAACTCCAACGGAAATGAATATTTTGTAAGGTATGAGGGCCTCGAGCCTGGCTTTATGCATTAGGCTGTCTGGAAGCAAATAAATTATTATAGTTAACAAAAGGACAAAAATAATTTGTGCCAGAAAACTTACCAAGATAACAGCATCAGCATATCGCTCCGTTTTAGGCAAAGGTATTGCCAAATCGTATCTAAGTGCTGAAATGACTGAAAGTATGGAAACCATTGAAATAAATACTGCAGTTACCCCAAAATCTTCAGGAGAGTAGATTCGAGAAAGAATCGGAGTGGACAGTATGTTTATTCCTTGAGCCAGAGTTGTCCCTCCTGCAATCATTGCTATATGTTTTAAAGAGGCATTATTATTTAACTGTGTCATTATTTTTAATTTAATCATTATATTCATTCCGTCCCTTACATTAATTACGTCAAGAGTTGTCTGTATTTTTAACTTTATACATTCTGCGCTAATATCTATATGTGTTATCTAAAGTAGTTCCAGTTTCGAGACAGACTATTGTCATTTCAACCTGATGTGAATATTTGTGCGCTGCTATATTCAGTTTTCAACCACTTAGGCTTATGCTTTTATTCTACATCTATACTGTATCTTATGGTGGTCCGAAACGGTGTTACTTTACGACATAAACATATAGCTTGTACATTGCTGTAGAAGGTGACATATATGTTAATTTATAATTATCAATTAAATATGAATGCAATTCTGTATCATTATTGGCAACTTTATACGGAGAACCGTCCCATTCAATAATCAATACCGTGTCTGCAAGTTTTCCAGTCACCTTGTTATACCGAACCATAGTATCTATCTTCTTAAATCCATATGTCTCAAGCATTACGCCTTCAATCCAATATGACTGTATTTTTTGTTCTGAAATCACGTAAGCAGCGGGGAATCTATTCCCAACCATAACAGTTTTCCCGTCAGGAACATTATCTCTAATTTCATTCTCTAATACCTCAATCGCGTCTTTACGTTCACGTGTAGTTAAACACCCTCTGAAGATCCCGGACGATACTTTCGAAGTCAATTGAGTTACCGGAGCGTCACGGTAGATATATGTCCAGAAACAAAGTAAATTTAATCCAGAAATTATTATTGTAATAATAGCAATGAATAGAATATTTATATGTTTATTATATTTACCGCTCGTATTTTGCTTGTTTTGTTTAAGATATAATGCGTATATAAGCGAAATAATAGATGGAAAAAACGCCCAAAACTGAAAAATTACAGAATGATTGTTACTTGAATATGAGCGTAATATCACGATCAGCATCGATGCAACAATTGTAGTGATAAAGACTGGTGACATTGTTTTTCTTTGTTTTAATAAGATTAGTAAACTGATTATTGTGGTTATGCAGAAAATATGAGCCTGTAAGAAGCATAAATTATATCCATATTCGTTGAGTTTTTCGATTACCGGTAAGAATATTATAAGGCCAATGATAATAAATACATACATAAACCAAGATAACCATTCTCTCTTATAAGAAAGGTAATATAAAAAAGCACATGCAACGCAGGAGGGGAGGGTATATATTAGAAATATTGGGCTCAATATATATGACTTTAACGGATAAATGAAAACTTGCATGACATAGCTGCCATTAACGTGGCTAGCTTCTTGATAATTTGAAGACAATATGCCCTTTATGCCATTAATGATGTTTTCACTGCCGCCGGCCCATAAAAATAAAAATAAAAGCATTATGATGCCAGCAATTGCCCCAGTTGCCGCATATATAGCGCATGGGGCAATCTTATATTCTTTATAAATAAGGACGGTTTGTTTTTCTGTAAGACAATAGACAATGCCAATGTTTATGAAACAAGCCAGCAAAAAATGTGGATAAACCATAACAGCGAGAGCATGAAAAATTGCCGCAAAAACAAGATATAAAGGTAGCGTGTTTCCTTTTATATCAGAGAACATGTATGATAATATCAACATATATCCTAGAATTGCAAATTGCATATTTAATATATTATAAGAAAGATAAGGGAGAGAGCTTGGTACAACAAAAAATAGCGGTAATATGCATAGAAAGGCAATTAGTGTTGGAATATATTTCCTAAGCAGAATGAAAATTATTCCAACAAAAACCATATCAAATAAAAAAAACATCTGACGCATAAAAAGCACGCATCCATTGTAACTGCCAGTAATATAATGGTATAAACCCAACAGGGGGGCCGTAAAGAGTGCAGACAATATCTGTGGTTCCCATGCGTTTTTTAATGGAATATCACCATTAACGATACGATACGTCATTGCAAGATAGTAAGATTCGTCAGTTAGCTCTACGGAATATGAGAGACGAATCCACATAAAATAAAGAAGCAAAGATGTTGAAACGCCAATAGTCAATATAACCAATATGTTAAGGAAATAAGAGAGATTGTCTTTTGAATTTAATGATACCATATTTAAATACCTCCAGAATAAATATCGAACAGATAATAATTTTGTAATCTTTTATCTCTTGAAGCTTTATAAATGCAACTATATAAATTAATAATCCTAAAAAAGGCTCCTCGATATGTAGCATAATGCCCCTTTTTTGTTCTATTATCTAGATATTATATTATATTTTATTTGCCAATACGCATTATATCTTTATTACACTCGTTTTCCCGCCATAACCAAACTTATGGAAGGAATCCTTATGTATTGTTTTAAAATTGTTTTTATTATCTCGATGTTATTTGGAAATAACGACTTATATCCATCAATACTCCTAGCAAAAGGCCCCCTGTCTTTTCTAGCTATATAATTATTTATAGGTTTTTTCTCTAATATGACAGGATCAAGGGTTAAGATAATAGTTCCTAAAGGGAGTAAATCTGTCGTTTTTTTTAAAAATGAGGTGGCTTCATTATCAGAAAGGTGGTGGAGGAGGCCAAAAAGGCATACGACATCAATTTGTGAATAATCGATACAGTTCTTAATTTCAGCGCTAGTAATATCACAGTTGAGAAATGTACCTAAATGTCCGTAGTGAAATTTGGCATATTCTATGTACTCTTTGTTATAATCAACGCCGAAGTAGTTACCGTATTGGGCAAGAAATAAAGATTTCATGCCATCTCCGCATCCGATATCTACGATATTTATTTTACTAGTTGAGTTTACATTTGTAGCAAGAATATCTGCAATATCTTTATAAAAGCCATAATAACCACGGTTGCCCCATACTAAATTTTGAGCATACCGGTATGATAAGCCATATTTAAATATAGAATATAATCCTCTTTTTTCTGTCATTATATTTACCACCCTTATCCTGTAGTGCTAATTAAAGTTAATCCTTTTTTCTTCAATTACCAATGGACGCTTCATAACTCGCTGATTAATTGTAAGAATATATTCGCCAATAAAGCCTATAAAAAATAACTGGATTGCACCTAGGAACATCATTCCTATAAGAATCGGGGCTGTCCCAGCCGGGAATCTATCCCAATATATTAATTTCAATATTAGGTACACGGTTGCTATGATCAGACTTATCAAGCCAATGAAAATGCCTGCAAATACGGCAAGACGCAGCCCTATTTTTGTGTAGCTAGTTATGCTCAACATGGCGGCGTCATACAGGGAATATAAATTATTGCTTGTTGTTCCGGTCTTGCGGCACGCTTGTTCGTACGGTATTTCTTTTCTTTTATAACCAAATTCAGCCACTATCCCACGCAAAAACGGGGTTGGATCGTCAAGATCACGAAGAATGTTTATAAAACTTTTATCATAAAGACCAAATCCAGTGAAGTGCTCTATTTGGTCAATATCGGAAAATTTCTTTATAAGCTTATAATACAAAGTACGTAGATTATACATTAACTTATTTTCCTTGCTGGTTGTTTTGATGCCTATGACTATTTTATAACCGTTCTCCCATTCACGTACGAATTTATGAATCATATCTACAGGGTCTTGAAAGTCAGCACATAAAAGAATTGTGCAGTCTCCAGATGTCTGTTGTAACCCATAGTATGGGGAATTAAACTGTCCAAAGTTACGTGTATTAAATATAGCTTTGACGTTCTTGTCTTCTCTACATAATTCAATTAATTTTTCTCTCGTTCCATCTTTTGAATCATTATCTATAAATATAATCTCATAAGAATATTCAGGTAGCTTTTTTGATAACTCATCGTAAATAGCATCATAAAGAGGGAAAATATTATCTTTTTCACTATATGTAGGAATTAATATGCTGATTGTTTTCATAATATTTCTGCCTTATTGTTTCTGTGCTATCATAAATAAATTTCCAAGAGGTAAAGGTAATTTAATATTGTTAATGCTCTGGAATTTTTTAAACAACGCATTTCTTTTTATTACATTAGAAAATGGAAACAGATGTAACAGATACGGCAAATTATATTTATTATAAGCGGTACCACAATTAACAATAGTAAAACCGCATCCTTGTAACAATCTTGTCATCGTCTTCGGGCTATACGATATAGTATGTTCAATATCGAAAATAGGGCTGCGTTCACCAAGTACCTTGGCTGATACTGCATCCACATTATGGTTAAGGCAGAGTAAAACAGCACCTCGTTTTAATATGCGAAAGCATTCACGAAATGTTTCTTTAGGATGAGGCAAATGGTCAGCGACTTGAAAAGCACAAATATAGTCTAAGCTTTGTTCAGAGAATAAGCCTGGTCGAAATATATCATTAATAATTTGTGGCCTAATAACGTTACTAGCGTTAGCGATAGCATCCGAAGACGGCTCAACACCATAAACTAAATCAACACCCAGCCTGTGCGCTCCCTCGAGAAAAAAAGCATTCCCACAACCGATTTCCATCAACGAAGAGCCCTTTGAAAGAGGGTGAAAAGCTAATGCCTTTTTAAAATAGTGTAAATAAGTTCTTTGTATGTCATCCACAATAGGCCCGTATGTAAATTTACTTTTTTCATATAGATCGCTGAGAAATTCAACGTCAGTAACTGGATTAACATACACACAGCCACAAGTATTACATTTTACAAACTGACCATGGAGACGATCTGGTATACGCCTTGCCGAGAAGATCTCTGGAGTAAATGAATCTGAATTTAAGGTCGAAGCGTATAGTACATCAAAATCATCGTCATCACAAATTGGACACGGACGGGTATTCAAGTCATTTTTCATCGTCATTGGTTTCCTTTCTCAAAACTAAACAGCAAATAAAAGAATTATACAGTCACGATACGTTTATCTGTAACACAGGATGTAGGAATTAGAACACTTATTCTTTTACTCATTCAGCACCTTATTTTGGGGTACATCTTACTACTGTTCAGCAACCTCTGTATGGAATACTAAATCGAATTCATCGTTAGGTAATGTAAAATCAATACCGTTATTGTATTCAACCTCCGGGACATGGTAGTCAAAGTCATTTTTAGCGCCATAATAATCTATATCTTTATATACATAATCCTTTAGCGTATAACGATAGGGTGGATCACCGCAATTGACATCTAAAACATTCCTTCCATCTTTATGCCCTTCTAAAGCTAAGATACGGTTTAACCCGCGATATGTCGAGCAAACTTGCAAATCAAATATCATACGCAAAAATCCAGCCATATTTTTTAGTGGTCGCAATGCCTCATTATTCATAATTTTCCCTGTATCTCCCTATTGTTTAAAGCTAAAATATCGGTGGCCAAACCAGCTCAGCAATGTAATGAGTACTATATTTATTGCACCGGCAAAGTATGAATTGCATTTTAATATATAAATTTGTATATAGGAGGACAAATTTATAAGTAAAAAATTTATTACATAGACGGAGAAGAAACGCAAAGCTTCTGTTAAAGATCGCGTGTGTTGCCTAAAGGTAAAATGCTTATGTAAAATATAACTTATTGGTACGCCAACGACAGTCATTGCAATATTTGCAATGAAATAGTGCGCACCTAAGTAGATCATCGTAACATATGTTACGTAGCTTACAAAGAAATTGATTCCTCCGACCAGTATGAATCTTATTCGTTGATCATGGAACATAGATACGATCATATCCGTTGACGATGCCATTCTATCGTTCTTTGTATTCCAGTATTTAATGTGTAATTATACTTTAATCCAAGACGTGCCATCGCTTTTGATGTATCAGGAACGTATCTTGGAGGCAATAAGTTAATATTGTCTTGCCCTTGTACGAGTACTGTTAAGTTTTTATTAGAAACACTGGCAACAAGATTCGCCAGTGTTTTAATGGAAATGGCTTTATTTCCGCCAACATTGTATATTTGCTTATTGTCGCCATTAAGTAAAATTGTCCATAGCCATATCATTAAATCAGCAATATAAATATATGAGCGCAAGGGACGTCCATCGCTTTTTATTTTTATAGGTTCATCATTTAATAGATTTAGAATAAAGTTCCCTACGGCATACTGAATATCAAGTTTGAGCCATGGCCCCACCGACGCATAACATCTAGCAATCGTACAATTAATATCGCTCTCCAAACAGAGATTTTCAGATATTTTTTTTGCTTTTCCATATATCGTAGTAGGCATTCCTTGATACGTTTCCGGCATATTGTCTAAGTCTGGTGGCTGAATCCCATAAACAGCACCTGAGCTTGTAAGCAATAGCTTTTTTACACCAACTTGCTTTGCATATTTAAGTATCCGTTCAGTGCCATATCTTGCAACAGCAAGCATTTCATCAGGAGCGTCTTTTTCCTGATTGGTCGCCACATCAGTTGCCGCATGAATAAGGTAATCAAATCGGCCATAAGGGGTATCTAAATTACGTACGTCACTTTGAATAAAAGAAATCGAATTTTGTTCTGCAAACTCTGGATATTTTTTTTTAAATAGCTCAGGAGAGCGGGAAATTACACTTATATGAGCGTTTAAGCTTAAAGCTTCATTTATGTATAGAAAACTTTTTAAGAACCATTTACCATAGTATCCCGTTCCGCCTGTTATAAGAATACGGGAATCTCGCAAACACTCCCAGCAAACAGGAGCTTCTTTTAAGATAAAAATACAGTCCTCACGAATAATATCCATTGAATTTCTCCTAAATTATGTTTTTGACAAAATTTAAAATAGATTCACGGTTTAGGTTGCTTTCTTTCCTGTAAAAATCTTGTGAACCATATAGGCCGCTTGAATACCCATTAGCGCGACGATGATAAAATTTCTTGGGAGATACGCCGTTCTCAAGAAGGCATTTAATAAATTGTTCTCCTAGTCCCCCTACAGAAACATGATCTTCAATAATAAATAAATATGGTTGAGTATGTATTTCTTTTATTAGCTCCGATGGTATTTCCTCGAATTGTACCGGCAGTTTGCCACAGGACCATATGGATGGATGTCTTTTAGTTTTAAGAAAAACGTCAAGTACAGATCCAACAATGCCACCTAATGCCAGAATTAATCCATAGGCCCCGTCTATGAGTTTCCTGTAATTATTAAAAGCAGGAGGTACAAAACTATCACCTATCTCGTCTCTACCCAAACGCAAATACGCAGGCGAGTGTATGTTCATCATAATAGAAGTTAGGCTGTCGAAATCTTTTGTAAAACTTGGAACGTAAACTGTCATATTCTGCAAACTACTCATAGTACCGCAATCTTCCAATGCGTGATGGGTTGGCCCATTTATGCCATAACCGTAGCCAGCACCACTGCCTATAAAACATACATGTAAATTATGCAGACATACATCATTTCGTATTTGCTCAAAAGCTCTGGCGTAGATGAATGGGGATATACTATATATCCAGGGTTTCATTCCAGAATGCGCTAATCCCGCAGAGACAGAGATCATATTTTGTTCTGCAATACCAGCGTTAATAAATCGATCTCCGAGTTGTTCTTGTAATGGCTCTAAAGCGTTAAATCCTAAATCGCCACATAGCATACAGAACGTGGGGTCTTCACAATACGATAATAAAGAGTTAACTAGACTTTTTCGCATTTATTACTCTCCAAGTTTTTCATAACACGTTTATATAAAACATCATTCATTTGAATGTAATGAGAATCCAAAGTATTTTCATAGTCCAATAAACCTTTTCCTTTGGTTGTTTTCGCTAAAATAACGGATGGAAATGAACTATCCAAGGGGCGAATAAAAATATCGCTTAATACTTTAGGGTTTTCACCATCGCAACGAATAATTTTTGCGCCAAAAGAGGATATTTTCTCAGCCAACATATCATCCCCATGCCCTACTGTACTTTGTACTGAACCAAATCCTTGCCATCCATTGCAGTCAATATAAAATACGATATTATTCAATTTATGATGCACTGCAAAGGCCAACGCCTCCCAGCATGCTCCTTCCTGCCATTCTCCATCGCCGCAAATGCAATATATAATTCCTGACTCTTTTTTGTATCTCTTTGCAAGAGCAAGGCCGCATGCAAGGGAAGGTCCATGCCCAAGGCTACCAGTAGCAAACGGGATAAATTGGAATAAGTGTGAAGGTACGTGTCCTCCGAATCGGGTTCCATCACTTGAATAAAAACTCATTAGTTCTTGTTCGCAAATATACCCGCATGCGAAAAGAGTACAATATAATGCAGCGACCGTATGTCCTTTAGAAAAGACTAATAAATCTCGATCTGTCTCAAGTATTTCGTTAAGCAACACATAAACAGCAGGAAGGACTGAAATTCCTCCCCCCATATGTCCTGCTCCTGTGTCTTTATACAGTTTTAGTAACCGAAGATATGTATCAGTATATGTAAGCATTATATAATGATCTCCCTTAAATTACATAATCATCTATCTGTCTATCCATAATGGTGTAAATATCTTCTTTGTTGATCCACGCTTTTGTCCATTCACATGTTTTCTCTATTGCGGTTTCTATATGCCATTTGGGTTTCCAACCAATCTGTGTTTTAATTTTAGAGCAATCCAACTTAAGGAAATTGGCCTCGTGCGGACCTCCTGAATGTATGTTTTCCCATGTTATGCCATCTCCCCAACAATCACAGAATGTTTGCGTCAATTTTCCGGTGGTTACGCAATCGGCATCATCTGGTCCAACGTTATAGTAACCGGCAAGATTTTTATCTTTATATTGTTTCTCTGCAATCATAATATAGGCCATTATGGGTTCTAAAACATGCTGATAGGGACGCGTAGAATGAGGGTTGCGCACGATTATTGGATCTTTGTTGATTGCCGCACGAATACAGTCCGGTATTATGCGGTCTTTTGCAAAATCCCCTCCGCCTATTACGTTACCGGCTCTTGCCGTAGAGATGGCAAGAGGCGTATTGAAGAAAAAACTGGACTTATAACTGTGGGTGACCAACTCAGAGCAGCTTTTACTGTTGGAATATGGGTCATATCCGTCAAGCGGGTCAATCTCCCGATAACCCCAATGCCATTCGTTGTTCTTATAGACCTTATCTGTGGTCACGTTAAGAAAACTTTTTACGCCTTCTGTATTGCGCAAACATTCTAAGATATTTACTGTTCCCATGACGTTTGTCTCATAAGTATAACGGGGCTTGGCGTAGCTTTCCCGAACGATCGGCTGTGCTGCCAAATGGAAAACTATTTCCGGGGCTGCGGCTCTAAAGGCGGACTCCAGCCTTTTGTAATCGCGTATATCCCCTATTACATCATTAATTTTATGAGACAACCCAATAATATTATATAGACTAGGTTCAGTAGGAGCGGGCAGGCTATATCCTGTAATTTGTGCCCCGAGCTTCAAAAGGGTACAGCAGAGCCATGACCCTTTGAAACCGGTGTGTCCGGTCACAAAGACTTTTTTACCGTTCCAGAAAGAAGCTGTTACCATAGTTTCCATGGAGCCTTGCCGTTCTGCCAAAGGTCTTCAAGATATACTTTGTCACGCAATGTATCCATCGGACGCCAAAATCCGCTGTGTATCCACGCGGAAAGTCTGTTTGTGTGGGCAAGTGTTTCAAGCGGAGCTCGTTCAAATATAGTGGTGTCGCCTTCTATCAAGTCAAAAACTTCCGGTTCCAGCACAAAGAAGCCTCCGTTTATCCACCCGCCGTCACCTTGTGTTTTCTCTTCGAACGAGGTTACTTTATATCCGTCCAGATTTAAAAGCCCCCAACGTCCCGGCGGCTGTACGGCTGCCATCGTAGCGCAGTTTTTGTTTTCTTTGTGGAATTCTATCTCAGCACCGATGTTGATGTCTGATACCCCGTCGCCATATGTCATACAAAATGTCTCGTCACCGATATATTTTTCTATGCGTTTTATACGTCCGCCAGTCATGGAATGTTCTCCTGTATCTACACATGTGACTTTCCACGGCTCCGCATAGTTGCTGTGCACTTCTATACTTCCATTTTTCATCTCAAATGTGATATCAGACATATGCAGGGCGTAGTTAGCGAAGTATTCTTTTATCATGTACCCTTTGTATCCGCAGCAGACAATAAAGTCATTTATTCCAAAGTGGGAGTAGAGTTTCATAATATGCCACAGTATAGGATAGCCGCCTATCTCTACCATTGGTTTAGGCTTTATCACAGTTTCTTCTGAAATCCTTGTACCAAGTCCTCCTGCAAGAATTACACATTTCATGATGTAATAAGCCCCTTTTTTACTTTGTAATCTATTACTTAAAGTCTTCTGTCTGTAACATAGTCATTTTATAGAGTTTAGCATTACACATCGGTTTAAGGTTTATCATATACCGGCATCAGCTGTTTGCTGACGGGGATGGTCAGCGGCCAGAGGCGTGTGCCGGAGCCGCCGGTGAGTGTTATACCTTTGGTGATCATTCCTGCATTCCTCCCAATCCGAGCCGTTCGCTGCGGTATTTCCCACTTAGTATATTTTCAATCCATGGCTGATTATTCAAATACTATTCTACTGTCTAGCGAATGCCGCTTTCAAAGGTTTCCTGCGGCTGCCATCAGAGTTCTTGCTTTATCTTTGAGGCATCGATAGCATAGCGGCGGTCATGGCCCGGGCGGTCTTTTACATATGTTATCTGTGATTCGTATTTCGCGCTACTGGCCTTTGGACGTATTTCATCAAGTATGGCGCAGATTGTTTTTACGATCTGGATATTCTGCCGCTCACAGTTGCCGCCGACGTTGTAGGTCTCTCCTGTTGTTCCCTTGAGCATTACGGTGTGCAGGGCGCGGCAGTGGTCTTCCACGTAGAGCCAGTCGCGGACATTTTTACCGTCGCCGTATATCGGCAGAAGTTTTCCCGCGAGGGCGTTGTGAATAATGAGAGGGATCAATTTCTCCGGAAACTGACGAGGACCGTAGTTGTTGGAGCAGTTGGTCGTCAGCACGGGAAATCCGTAGGTGTGGAACCAGGCACGCACGAGATGATCCGACGACGCCTTGGAGGCGGAGTATGGCGAGTTGGGCGCGTATGGCGTATCTTCCGTAAAATAGCCGCTGTCGCCCAGGCTGCCGTAGACCTCGTCGGTTGATATATGCAGGAACCGGAAGTCTATCTTTTTCTCATCGTCCAGCGTTTCGTAATATTTACGCGAGGCGGAGAGCATGGAAAATGTCCCGTTGATGTTGGTCTCGATGAATGCCGCTGGGCCGTCGATAGAGCGGTCGACATGGCTTTCCGCCGCGAGGTGGAAGACCGCGTCTACGCCATATTTTACAAGTGTTTCGTATACCAGCGCCGTATCGCAGATATCGCCGTTTACAAAGGCGAGGGATTCAGTGGGAATGCCGTCGAGGGAGGCTTTATTTCCCGCATAGGTCAGCTTGTCGTAGACAACGACCTTATCGCCCTTTGAGGCAAGGTGATGTGCGAGGTTGCTGCCGATAAAGCCCGCCGCTCCGGTTAGAAGATAGGTTTTCCGCTGCATCATAAATACACCAGCCTGACGTAGAATGATGTTCCTTAATTTTATGATTATAGCATATTTATCGGCGTTGCGATAAACCGCAGCTGCGGTGTATAAGGCGAACGCATGAAAGCCCGCCGCCAACATCCATGTTACCGGACAGCGTCATTTTTAGTGCTTTCACAACGTTCGCCGTAAATTACCTTAGAGATATTAAGAAAAATGACGCGGTTTCCCTCCTGTAAATATTTGATGTGGCCTATCAATGCCATGTGAACGCGAAAAACGCCGCCGGGCCGCTCGATGTTTCTGTTCATTAGATTTGATGTGTCTGAACAGCAGCAGTGTATTTACAATTACCGCGCCGCTAAATGCCTATTGTAGATATTTTCGCGTAAGTATATCCCACGAGCGTTTAGTCGGTTCAAGGTCGTACTCATAGATGTCGGCGTAGATGCGCGGCACTTTTTTGAGGCGGAAGTTCATATCGTCGATATCGAATGCGGAGAGGTCCAGGCTGTCGATGCCCATCCATTCGCGGAGTTCTTGATATCTTGGTCCCTTTTTCTTCTTGAATTCCGCGGCCAGCTCTTCCAGCCCGTATGGACCGCCGCAGTCTTCAATGATGCCGTACCCCTCGCCCTCCAGTACTCTCGGCAGCTCTTTGGCGGGGAGTTCGCTTTTGCGGGTGATCTCTTCCAGTACGATCGATATCGTCCAGCCGTCGCCGTAGTCGTAGCTGAAGGTCATAACGTCGCCTGGGTTGGTGATGACTCTGCTGACCGTCGTTTGGATGGCGTCAACGAACTTTTCCTCTTGTGGTTCGTAATAGTCAAAGGAGTTTTCGTCGATTATTTCTACGCGCCAGTTTTTATCTTCTGGACTAAATAAGCTTTTGATATCAAAGTCTCCAGGGAGATCTTTAATTGGTTTATCTTTTAGTACCGCCTTGATAAGGTTGTCCATAAAGGGAACGTCAAAGCGAAAGAGATGGCTGGCCTGCATCTCGAACATGGTCATAATGATGTAGCCCAGCCTTGCCATAGAGATGCTGTCCGCCGTTTGAAAGCGCCTCCAGATTTTTGGGGTGTATTCGCAAAGTTCCGCGTAAAACTGGTAAATCGTCCGTGTTGCCATTTGAAATCAGCTCCTTAGTATATTTTAAATTTTTATCTTTTTACGAGTCCGATTATCTTGTACGCCGCGATGCCGACCCATTCCTTTATGCCGAGGCAGGAGGCGTTTAAATCACTGCTGTTTGGCAGGAAGGAGGAGATGCCGCGGATTACGGGGTCCGTCAGCCGTCCGCCGGGGAAGGGGTAGATTTGCAGGTATGGCATATGCAGGGCGGCCATTTGCATCGAGCGTGGCATGTGGAATCCATTGGTGACGATTATCACGTGGTTGAGCCCCTGCTGTCGAATGATGTTGGCGCTTTGTTTCATGTTTTCCGCTGTGGTGCGGGACCATTTTTCGACGAGGATGCGGTCTTCGTATCCCATGACTTTTGCGGCGTCGCGCATGGCTTCGGCCTCGGAGCGGTCGTTGGCGCCGAAGACGTTGCCGCCGGACATGATGAGCACGGAGTGTTCCGAGCGGCTTTTTGCGAGTTTTACGGCGGCGTAGACGCGCTCCATTGCGTAGACTCCGGGCTGAACCGAGGAGCCTTTGTCGTCATAGGAGGAGCCTCCCGCAAGGACCAGGATCGCGGCGTCGGTGTTTTGCGGCGGAAGTTTTGCCTTGTATAATGTTTCCAGCGGGCCGGTGATCAGCAGCGCGCCTGCAGAGGTGCTCATGGCGCAGAGGATGAAGGCGAAGATACAGAGGGCGATTGATAGCCTCTTTCTGCGCGGCTCTCTCCATGCCAGCCAGGCCAGGAATAATATAATAAGCACAAACAGCCCCGGCGGGACGATCATGGAGCCAGCCAGCTTGTATAGTAGGAACATCTTATTTTACCACCGGCAGCGGGCTGTTATAGATCATCGTTTCCGACCTCGCCGACCAGCTCAATGATATGCGTAAAGTCCAGCGCCGTCTGTTTGGTTATGACTGATTTGCCGGTACGCGATTCCACAGCCCTTCTCGCTTCTCCGGCCGCCTCGCCGCCGGTTATCGCGACTTTGCGGTTTTCTTCGAAGGTTTCTGGCTTTACGCTTTTTGATACCTCAGTTGTCGTCGCCTCGGCGAGCATGTTCAGCACCAGCTCGAGGTCGCTCATGTTATCGCGGAGGTTTTCTTTTTTCAGCCCTTTAAAGTTTTTATATTGGCGCGTAGTCATTCCTGCCCACGCCTTGGTTATTTCATCGGTAAGGATGGCGTATTCGACGCCTTTTTTCACGCCGCGTCCCTCCCATTCCGCAGTGAGGTCGTTGCGGATTCGTATTGACAGCAGCCGCTGGTGTATCCACTCTTTTGTGTAGCCCTTTTTCAGATATGTCTCAAAGGCGCGGTCAATGGCCAGTTCTGGGTCTGTTGTCTCTTCAATGCGCTCCGTACCGACGCGTGCGAGCCAGAGTTTGAATGGTTCGGCTTTGGGAGAGGGAACCGACTGAATGATGCGGAGGAGCTGTTCCGTTGTGGCCGCGTCTGTCATACGCATTTTGCCGTCACCTGCCGGCATTTTCAACTGGTGACAGTTTGTCACCGTTTCATTACCCTCTTCTTTCAGACGCTGTTTTAGCTTATTCCAATATTTTCTGCCGTCAACGCTGCCTGTAAGTGCGCTTACGACATCAACAACAGAGAAGTACCATTCTTCCTCCGTCTCCACCCATACGGAACGGATTTTTTTGTTCTCAAACAGAGCTATTTTATCCGTCATTGTGGCAGCCTCCGTCATGTCATTCGTATCGCTGAATTTAAAAAAACGCCGGCCGCCAGAGATTTTTCTTCGGGAGACCGGCGCAATGATTTTATATGTCGAGGTTTTTGACCTCTTTGCCGTACTGTTCGATGAACTTTCTTCGCGGCTCGACGACGTCGCCCATGAGGATGCCGAAGAGTTCGTCCGCCTCTACGGCGTCCTGAACCTCGACGCGGTTGATGATGCGGTGTTCGGGGTTCATCGTAGTCTCCCAGAGCTGTTCTGCGTTCATTTCGCCGAGCCCCTTGTAGCGCTGCACCTCGACCTTTTTGCCGTTGGCCTTGTTCTGCGCCTCTTTCATCTCTTTTTCGGAGAAGCAGTAGGTGATCTCCTTGCCGCACTGCACGCGGAATAGCGGCGGCTGCGCGACGTATAGATAGCCCTTTTCGATGATCTGCGGCATGTAGCGGAAGAAGAGGGTCAGCAGCAGCGTTCTGATGTGGGCTCCGTCAACGTCGGCATCGGCCATGATGAATATTTTGTGATAACGCAGCTTGTCCTCGTTGAAGTCGTCGCCGACGCCGCAGCCGAGGGCGAGGATGATGTTGCGTATCGTCTCGCTGCTGAGGATCTTTTCAAGGCGCGCCTTTTCGACGTTGAGTATTTTGCCGCGCAGCGGCAGTATCGCCTGAAATTCGCGGTTGCGCCCCTGTTTGGCGCTGCCGCCCGCGGAGTCTCCCTCGACGATGTATATCTCGCAGTCGGCGGGGTTGCGGTTTGAACAGTCAGAGAGCTTCCCGGGCAGGGTGAGGCCGCTCATGACTGATTTGCGGCGCACGAGCTCCTTGGCCTTCTTCGCCGCCTCACGGGCCTGGCGTGCGCGGAGGGCGCTTTCGACGATCGGCTTCAGTATCTCCGGGCGTTCGTCAAGGGCGTTCTTGAGCCCCTCGTAGACGATGGAGTCGACGATGCCCTTTACATCGTTGTTGCCGAGCTTGGTCTTGGTCTGCCCCTCGAACTGGGGTTCCATCACCTTGACGGAGATGACGGCGGTGAGCCCCTCTTTGAGGTCGTCGCCGGAGAGGTTGGCGTCTTTTTCTTTGAGTATTTTTAGCTTACGCGCCTCGTCGTTTATCGCGCGTGTCATCGCGGAGCGGAAGCCCGCGACGTGGGTGCCTCCCTCGATGGTGTTGATGAGGTTGACGAAGCCGAAGAGCCTTTCAATATAGGTGTCGTTGTACTGGATCGCCACCTCGAGCTGTGTTTTGTCCTTTTCTCCGTTGATCACCACGGGCTCCTTGAAGAGCACCTCTTTGCCCTTGTTGAGGTATTCGACAAAGGCGGAGATGCCGCCGGGGTAGTGGTAGCTCTTTTTCTCCGGCTTCTCGGAGCGCTGGTCCTCGAAGTTGATGGTGATATGTGAGTTCAGGAAGGCGAGTTCGCGCAGGCGCTGCTTGAGGATGTCGGCCTGGAATTCCGTCGTGGAGAATATCTCGTCGTCCGGCATGAACTGCACACGCGTGCCGCGCAGTTCCGTATCGCCGGCGACCTCTAACCTCGTCATGGGGATGCCGCGTTCATAGCGCTGGCGGTATTCTTTGCCGTTGCGCCAGATGGTCAGCTCGAGCCATACGGAGAGGGCGTTGACGACAGAGACACCGACGCCGTGAAGGCCGCCGGAGACCTGATAGGCGCTCTTGTCAAACTTGCCGCCGGCGTGTAGAACTGTGAGGACGACCTCCGCCGCCGACTTGCCTGATTCGTGCAGCTCCGTGGGTATGCCTCTTCCGTTGTCGATGACGGTGACGCTGCCGTCAGGGTTGATCGTCACGTTGATTGTGTCGCAGAAGCCCGCGAGCGACTCGTCTATCGAGTTGTCTACCACTTCGTAGACTAGGTGGTGCAGGCCGCGCTGGCTCTGGTCGCCGATGTACATGCCGGGGCGCTTGCGTACCGCCTCAAGTCCTTCAAGAACGTGGATGTCCTTCGCTGTATAATCCGAGGCGTTCGCCCCGTTCTGCTGTGTGTTTGCCGTGATGTCCGTATCTGCCATCTATATGACTCCTTTACTCTTAAATACAATGGTTGTTAAACCAGCAAAGATGATTAAATCGTGAAGTCCTGGTCTTTGCTTTTCGGGGGCCAAAACGCCGCCGATTCCGCTGCTAAAGCTCTCTCTCTCTTTGCCAGCGTCAGTGGGGTGAACGATGTCGTTTCCGTCGTGCCGTCTCTTTTGAGGATCACCGTTTGGCTCTCGCTTCGGTAAATCGCGGTCACATTTGCGAGGCAGATGATGTTTTCGCCCTCCAGAGGAATAAACATTTGTAGAATCCCCCAATCAGTCTATAATTATACCATGTCGTCCACCTGAAACGGAGTGAATTCATGAACACTTTATTTATACTTTCCAACTCCCCCGGTGAGGTCTCCGGCTGGATGGGGCCCGTTACGAGGGCCCTCGCGGAGAGGGCTCTCCCGTTGAATATAACGGGAGTGACGCTGCCCTGTCCCTATGCGAGCGGCATGGAGGCGGGAAGCGCGAGCCGGCTGCCGGGCGTGACCGAGGTCGTGCGGCTTCGGGACGCGATGCGTACCGTACCCGCCGGCGGCAAACGGCTCATTTTGCAGCTTGGAGGAGATCCGATGTATGGCTGCGCGCTCTCGCTCAGGCTTCGCACTCCGTGGATGATATACACCGCGCGGCCGCGCTGGCGCGGACGCGTGCGGCACTACTTCCTTCCCGACGAGTTCGCCCTGCGGCGCTTCGAGTGGGCCGGTGTGGCGGCGGAGCGGCGGAGCCTCGTCGGCAACCTGATACTGGACAGCGTGCCGGAGCGCGGTGGTGGCAGCGCGCGTGAATTCCGTGAACGGTATGGGATATCGGCGGAGCACATTATCTGCTTCATGCCCGGCAGCCGTCCTTTTGAGTATGAGCTGGGTTTTGCCTTTTACAGCGAATGCGCGCGTATTCTACATAAAAAATATCCGCAGTGGCAGGCTGTTCTGCCGGTAGCGCCAACGGTCGACGAATCGTGTCTCCGCGCGGGGCTCAGGAAGACGGGGCTTGCCTGGCGCGGCGGCGAAGAGGTGGAGGAGATCCTCCTTGACGACGGCTGCCGTGTGCCGCTTGTGCGTTCTGGACAGTATGACGCGATCTCCGCGGCCTCGCTGGCGGTCGCCTTTCCGGGAACGAACAACCTTCAGATCGCCTCGCTCGGCGTGCCGCTGCTGATGATCGCGCCGCTTAATCAGGCGGAGAACATCCCGCTCGACGGACTCGCGGGGGCGCTCTCTCCCGATACGCCGGGGCTGCGCACGCTAAAAAAGAGGCTCGTCTTCTGGTATAACGCCAAGGAAAATTATGTCTCCCTGCCCAACAGGATGGCGGGCCGTCTGGTACTGCCGGAACGGCGGGAGCTGATGACGCCGGAGAGCACCTGCTCTTACATATCGGAGCTCATCGAGTCGCCGGAGCGGCGGCGCGCGATCGTCGAAGATTACGCGAAGCTGGATCTGCGCCGCGGCGCGGCGCGACGCATCGCGGGTAAGATAGAGGAATTTTTTAGTTCGTAGAGATAGTCATATGATAAATCGGCGTTTATAAGCACGATTTGCGTCATAAAATGGGGTCTCCGAATCCTCACCGTATGAAGATACGGTTCCGGTATCGGAGCCCCCATTTCATTTAGCAACTCGTGCTTATAAACGCCGATTTATTTTAGGACTTTTTCAATAACATCCATCCCGCGCTTTACGAGCTCCATGTTGGCCTGGCTGCCCATGTGGCCGATGCGGAATACCTTTCCAGCCAGCGGGCCGTAACTGCCGCCAACGGCGAGCCCCTCTTTGCGCAGGGCCGCGTCAAGCTCCGGCCAGCTCCATCCCTCGGGAACCATGACGGCTGTGACGGTCGGCGAGGCGAGCGACTCTTTCGCCGCGTAGAGTTTTAGCCCCATGTCTTTGGCGCGTCTGCGGCAGTAAGCCGCGGTCTCCTCGTGGCGCTTGAAGGAGTTCTCCAGCCCCTCCTCGAGGACGCTCTTCAACGCGAGGTTCAGCGCGGCGTTCGCCTGCCAGTTATGTGTATAGGGCATCGCCTTTACGATGAGGGCATCCTTCCAGGGCAATATCGCGTCGTAACCGGCGTAGTTTATATCTTTCGCCCGCTTCCAGGCACGGTCGCTCACTGTGAGCATACAGATGTCCGGCAGCAGGGAGAGGCATTTTTGACTGCCCAGCAGTCCGAGGTCTATTCCCCATTCGTCCACGCGCACGTCGGCTCCCACCGCGCTGGCGACGAAGTCGACGACGAATAGCGCTCCGCTCTCGGCGACTACCGGGGCTATTTCTTCGATAGGGTTCAAAAGGCCGCTGGGCGTCTCGCAGTGGACGGCGGTCACAACATCTGGGTGGAACTCCGTTATCTTCCTGCGCAGCGCCTCTTTGTCGACGAACTCTCCCTCAGGGGCCTCAAGGTACTCGGCTTGTACGCCCATCGCCTCGGCCATTTCGCCGAAGCCGTGGCCGAAGAGGCCGTTGGAGACCGCCAGCACCCTGTCGCCTGGCTTCACGACGCTTTTGAGCGCTCCCCAGAGGATCATCATCGCCTCTCCCGAGCCGATGATGACGCTGTTCTTTGTCTTCAGAATCTGCTGCAGCAGCGAAATGTTCTCCGCAAGCAGCGCGAAAAAGTCATTTTCAAGATCCGTGCTGCCATAATCGGTGAGGTAGGCTTCGCGGTATTTGAGCGGGACCGAAGAGGGGCCCGGAACCAGTGGAATTTTGTAAGTTTGCATCTTCAAGTCTCCTTTTTAAGGAACCGCCGATTGTCCGTAACGCGGGCGGCATATTTAATCAGCGGAACTTACGTTTTCATATTGCCGAATATTTGCCGTTCGACCGGCGTTTTCTTAACTACGAAAAAAGCGCCGGAGGAATGCTCCGGCACTTTTGATTTGTTTACGCTTGAATTACTGGACGAGCTGGCTGAGATACTGCTGTACGGCTGATTTGACCCGGTTGCCGTCGGCCTGGCCCTTTACGGCGGCCATTGTCTTGCCCATCATTTTACCCATATCCTTCGGACCCGCGGCGCCGGTCTCTTCTGCTACCTTCGCCACTATTTTAAGGATATCTTCGTCCGAAAGCTGTGCGGGCTGATAGGCCTCAAGCACCTTGATCTCGGCAAGCTCACGTTCGGCGCGATCCGACGCGCCGCCGTTCTTATACATCTCCGCCGCCTCGCTACGCTGCTTGATGAGTCTGCGGACGAGCACAAGAACATCATCATCCGTGAGCGCGTTGTCCTTGCCCTTTTCTACCTGCGCGAGCTGTATAGAGGACTTGAGCATGCGCAATACGGAGAGCGTCAGCTCATCTTTATTTTTCATAGCTGTAACCAGATTGCTCTGGATTTTGTCAACAAGGCCAGACATTGTTAATAATCCGCCCTCCTGCCTTTGTTTCGTGCCATCTCGGCCTTCTTACGTTTCTTGATTTCGCTGGGTTTTTCGTAATGTTCATGCTTCTTAGCCTCACGAAGCACGCCCACCTTCCGAAGCTCTCTTTTAAAGCGTTTGAGGGCGTCTTCGATCGACTCATTGTCGCGTCTAGTTACGGTGGTCATCAACATTCCCCCCTTTCTCAGTCGGGGATCAACACCTAAGCGAAAACACCATTTACGTAGATAAAGTCCGCCAGATGTCATTCTCAGATTTGTTACATCTATGTATTATGGGGTATACGGCAACACTTTGTCAATAATGAGGAAAGGCACAATTCGCTTAAATTACTGAAACATCACCGTTGAATTGTATATTTTCAGAAATCCCCTCGGTTATGAGTCCATCTTCTCCGTACTTAGCAGGTATTACAATAATTTCCTCGTTTATTTTTGCCGCGGCCTTCGCAGTGACACGAATATAGTTGCGCGTGAGCCCCTTTGCCGCCGTGCCGTCGCTCTCCTCGGTGAGGATGGCGCACTCCCTGCCGATCCACTGCGAGCAAAAATCCTTATGGAGCTCCGCCGCCAGCTCCAGCGACTCGGCGGCGCGCCGGTGCACCGTCTCGCTCCTCAGCTGTTCCATCGCAGCGGCCGGCGTGCCCTCACGCGGCGAATAGGGAAAGACGTGTACCTTGCCGAAACCCAGCCCTCTTACGAAGTCAAGGCTGCGCCGGAAGGCGTCGTCATCCTCCGTGGGAAAGCCGACCATCAGGTCGGTGCTGATGTGCAGGCTGTCGCCGAGCACGCCGCGCGCGCGGGCGGCGATCTTCGCAAAGTCTGCTGCCCGGTAGCCACGTTTCATGGAAGATAGCACGCCGTCGTCGCCTGACTGCAGCGGCATATGCAGATGTTCACAGAAGGCGGGACAGTCTGCGAGGGCGGTGAGCAGTTCGTCGTTTACCGCGAATGGCTCTATGGAGCCGAAGCGGAGCCTCTTTATCTTTGGCAGCGCGCCGATGCGGCGCACGAGCTGCGGCAGTTTGTCGTATAGCCCAAGGTGTACGCCGGTGAGGACGATCTCCGGACAGCCGGACTCCGTTATCCGCCGCGCCTCATCCACCGCCTCCGCCAGCGGGCGTGAGACCGGTTTGCCGCGCACGCTGGGGACGATGCAGTAAGAGCAGTAGTGGTTGCAGCCGTCCTGCACTTTGAGAAAGGCGCGTGTATGAAGGCGCGGCCGGTCCAGCGTCAGGCTGTCCCAGATATTTTCCCTTTCGATATCGCCGTCCACCTCAATACACGGCGCGCCTCCCGCCAGCCGTTCGGCGACGAGCTCTGGCAGCCGGTGTTTGAGGCGGTTGCCGAGGACGATGTCAATATCCAGCAGCTCCCGTTCCGCCTCCGTCACCTTCTGCGCGTAGCAGCCGCAGGCGGCGATCACGGCGCGCGGATTTTCACGGCGCGCACGTCGGATCAATTTGCGGCATTTGCGGTCGGCGATGGCCGTTATCGTGCAGGTGACGATGACGACGATATCCGGCGACTCCTCGCCGCAGACCGCCCCCTCCGCCTCAAGCGCCGCGGCGATTGCCTCGCCCTCATACTGGTTCGTGCGGCAGCCCTGTATAAATATCGAAAATTTTTTACCCGATAACCTTTGCATCATTACTCCATTATCCTATAAAAATTTCGCCGGCACAAGCAATACAGCCGATAAAAAAATCCGCCTCTATGTGAGGCGGTTTGTGGTTAAATATTTCTGATATTTCCCAACCCTTCGAAGAGTTCCTTCATCGGCCCCGCAAGCAGCCGCTGGCGCTCTTCGAAAACCCTGCGGTAAACGGCGGCGTTCTTCGCGTCGGGCTCGAAACGGCCTCTGAAGGTGATCCACTGCCGCATCGTCTCCCCGATGTCCTCGATATCGCCGACGGCATAGGCCGCCACGGCGACGTCGGCCATCAGGCCGCCCTCGCTCCTCGTGGGGATGTTATAGGCGCCGCCGAGAATATCCGCCTTGATCTGTGTCCAGAGGGGGCTTTTGCTGCCGCCCTCGGTGCCGATGATCTCATTCATGGGGATGCCGCACTCGCGGTAGATCTTTATCATCTGAGCGTATTCAAAGGCGATCGCCTCAAGGATCGAACGCCACATCGCGGCGCGGTCGCTCGCGCCGAAGAGCCCCGCGAATACGCCGCAGGCACCCGGCATATCAGGACCCGCGCCCTGTAAATAGGGATAAAACAGAAGCCCGCGCGAACCGGCGGGGACATCGGCCGCGAGCGTGTCCATCTCCGCGTAGAACATCGGGTCTCCCGCGCGGTTGGCGACGCTGTCGCGGAACCAGCGCAGCGAAAGGCCGCCGGCGCGGATCATGCTCCAATAGAAATAAGAATCTTCAAGCGTTCCGGTGGCGAACATCATGCCCGGTGCCGCCGTGATGCGGCTGTCGGCCTCTGAGACGGCGACGGCGAATATCGAGGCGGTGCCGGCCACGTCGGTGGCCAGCCCCGGTTCCAGCAGCCCGGAAGCGAGCGCCGACTGCATCGTATCGCCCGCGCCGGCGGCGATGGGGATACCGGAGGGAAGCCCCATCTTCTCCGCCTCTTCGGGGCAGAGGAATCCTACGATGTCCCAGGGCCTGACGATGCGCGGCAGTATCTCCATCGGAATGCCGAGCGCCTTCATCTGCCGCCCTGACCAGTTACGCGCCTTTGCGTCATAGCCGATGAGCCAGCCGGACATCGTCGCCCAGTCCAGAAAGGCCTCTTTCGCCGTCAGCCCCGCGAGCGTGCCGAGGACGAAGGGACCGTTGTTCACGACCTTCACGGCGTTTTCGCGGAAACCGGTATATTTATTGAGGAACCAGCGCAGGATCATCGGCGGCATAAATTCGTCGACGATGGCGTTTCCGCTCTCCTCGACCCATACCGGTTCGACATTCTCGCGTACCCACTTCGCCTCGCCGCCTGCGCGGTTGTCGAGATAGGGGACGAACGGCGTCACCGGCTGCCAGTTTTCGTCGATGCCGACGATACCGCAGATGATGCCGCTGGCCGATATCGAGCGCACCTCGGCAGGGTTGACCCCCGACTTGGCGAGACACTCACGCACGCCCTCGCGGACGTTGTTAACGAAGCAGTTGGCGTCCATCTCCGCCCAGCCCGGGCGCGGGTAGGATATCTTATTTTCCCTGTAGGCCTCGGCGATGCGTGTGGAATCTATGCTGTAGAGCGCCGTCTTGGTCCCCATCGTACCGCAGTCGAAGGCGATGTAATATTTACCCATCTGTGTCTAGCCCTCGCGAGGCTTGAGGATCTCTTTCATGTCGATCGGCGTCCACTCCTGTGCGCCGGGTATCTTGAACCACAGCTCGTACCTTTCGGGGACGACCACCATCTGGTAGAGGGTGAGATCCGTCGTCGCTCCGAGCTCCTCGATCTTCGAATCCATGATGTCCATCATCACCTTTTCGTTGATCGTGCCTTTGAAGTGCTTGGCGAGGGTGAGGAGGTTCTGGCGGCGTGTGCGCGTCATCCAATAGGTCTTATCGTCGGGGCGCGGAAGCCCCCAGGAAAATTCCGTAAAATGGTTTGTCAGCACCGTGAGGCCGGGGCGAGAGTGCGATTCGCGGCGCTTGACCTCGAAGACCGGCCACTCGAAGCAGCGGGCGGTCTGTCCGTCCGCGACGCCAACGATATAGGCAAAGTTGGCCTTTGTCGTTTGGAAGCAGCTCTCGATCTCGTCGAGCGTCGAGCAGTCGAGCAGAAAGCTGAACAGCTCCGTCACCGCGGGGACGCGGCTGTCGTACCAGAGCGCGCCGCCGGAGGGCATGCCGTTGTTGAGTTCCAGAAAGATGCCCTTTTCGTTCATGCCGTTGACGGCGTATATCTCCCCCGCGTAACCGAGCGTCGCTACCGCGAGCGAGCCGTCACCGGGGTGGAAGCAGGCGAGGACGATATCCTCGTCAAATTCTTTGAACCATGGGAGGTAGTCGTAATTTCTTCCGTAAACTAGGGGACCTTCGGCATAGTCGCCCCATACGGCGATGCCGGAACATTGCTGCGGCATGATGGTCATCGCGGCGATGACTTCGAGGGCGTTGACGAGTTTGAGCTCCTCAAGCGTCAGGTCTGAACCTTCGCTCATTCCGCGCAAGACCTCTTTGAACTTGTAGGGGTAATTGGCGTAGAACTTTTCCGCCTGCTGCTTCAGCCCCTGAGGGTCGGCGCTCTCCTTCATGATCCGGCCGCAGATGGCCCTTTCGTATATATCCCGAAGCTCGGCCGCCATCAGCGCGCCGTACTGGCGCCCCATTTCGCGCCAGGTGCCGTGCAGGTCGATGATATTAAGTTTGTCTTTTTTTATCTTTGAGCCTTTTTCAAAAGTTTCCATAAAGTCAGCCTCCCATCCTTGCCTCTCATGTTATATTATACACTGGTAGAGTTCTTAGGGAACCGCTGATTCTATGACTACGGCGCGCTGATAGTGCCTATTTTGCGCGCGGCGTATATACGTCTCCCTGACAACGTCCATATTTACTAATTATCACAGCAACGGGGTGTTTTTATGACAGAAAGCATTGCTTTCGAAGAGATAAATAAATATATCGGCGAAAACGAGGCGGGACTGCGGCAGTATGTCTCCCTGCTGATCAAGGCCAACGAGCTGGCGCGGCTCACGGGGCCGTCGGACGAGGAGACTCTTTGGAACGGCCATATCATCGACTGCGCCTTTGCGCTGCCGCTGCTGCCCGAGCGCGGATGCGTGATCGACGTCGGCACGGGCGGCGGCCTTCCCGGCCTCGTCTGGGCGATCTGCCGGCCGGAGCTGCGGGTGACGCTGCTTGACAGTATCACGCGTAAATGTGCCCAGGTGGAGCGGATTGCCGCGCTGATGGGGCTTCGGAATGTAGAGGTCGTCTGTTCCCGCTCTGAGGATTACGCGAAAAAGAATCTGGAAAAGTTTGACGCGGCGGCGGCGCGCGCCGTCTGCGCCGCGGGGATACTTACGGAATATCTTGCCCCATTTGTAAAGACAAAGGGAAAGCTCATCGCCTTTAAGGGGCCGAAGGCGCAGGAGGAGCTGGCGGCGGTCGGCAATAAATGGAAGACGCTCGGCCTGTCCCAGCCGCGTCTTGTCTCCTATGAGCTTGGCGAGATGAGCCGCTGCTTCGTAGTCTGGAATAAGGTGGGGCTGCTGCCGAAGGGAATGCCAAGAAGGCCGGGGATGGCCGAAAAATTCCCTTGGTACCGGTAAATCGGCGTTTATAAGCACGATTTGCGTCATAACAAGGGGGTTCCGAATCCTCACCGTATGAAGATACGGTTCCGGTATCGGAGCCCCCTTTTTATTTAGCAACTCGCACTTCTAAACGCCGATTTATCCCCGATATGGGAAACTGTAAATAGTGGTTTATCGTCCAGCATATTGAGGCAAAAGCCGCCGTGTATCCCTGCCTTGTTGCACCGGCCTCCGAGCCGGCGCCCAGTGTCTCCGGGCTGTTTCTGTTTCATGACATGCGGGAAAGACAAAACCCAAGTCTCTGGATGCCGGGTCAAGCCCGGCATGACAAACAAAAGCAAAGCTAAATAGTATTTATCTTTTACCTTATTGAAGATAAATCGGCGTTTAGACGTGCGAATAACGAAATAACTGAGGGCTTGGCAAGCGGAGGCGCACTAAAGTGCGGTGAGCATTGCCAAGCCCTCAGTTATGAAGTTAGTCGTGCGTATAAACGCCGATTTACTACGGTTTAACCAGCGGCAGCTCAGGATTCCCCGCCCATGCCTGGAATCCTTCGTCGTAGCTCTGGCTCTTCACGAAGCCGCTGTAGCGGAGGAGCATCGTGACGAAGGCCGAGCGGACTCCAGCCGTATCGTAGACGACGATCTCGCTATCCGGTGTGACGCCGTGCTGCGCGAGAAGGGCCTGCACCTCTTCCGCGGGTTTGAAGTGGCTGTCGGCGGTGAGGAATGATTCCCTCGGGATGTTGATCGCTCCGGGAAGATGTCCGGCGCGCTTCTCCTGGAAGGGGCGGATCTTTCCGAGGAACTCCGGCTTGGTGCGGACGTCGAGGATTACGAGGCCCGGCTTGCCGATATTGTTGTTTATCCACTCGGTGGTGGCGGTGTAGTTCGGGACGTATTGTTTGATCGTGAAGGCGACGGCTTTGTTGGTGTTCTTGGTCTTTGTCACCTGTCCGCCGGCCGCCTTCCAGGCACCGATGCCGCCCTCGAGTATCTTGGCGTTTTTGATTCCGGCCTGTCGCAGTATCCAGAGGGTCCAGCCGCTCTGTCCCCAGCCGCCGGCGTCGCAGTAGGCGATAACCATTTTTTTGCCGTCGACGCCGAGCGCGCCGATGCGTTTGGCCATCGTCGCTGCTGGCCAGATGACTCCCCATTTTTCAGTCCCCTGTTTCGCGTTCATATTAGCGAAATAGGTCCACGGAGCGTTGACAGCACCGGGGATGTGTCCGCCGCTGTAGAGGCTCTCGGGGCGTGAGTCGATGAGGATCACCTTGCCGCGGTTGGTCTTGAGCCATTCGGCGCTGACGATGAGGCTTTCCCTTGTCTCGGGAGCACCGGCCTGCATCGCCGCCGGTTTCAGCGGACGTCCGGCCGGTATCTCCGCCGCGTCTGTGACGGCAGGTGTGACAGGCGCCGCCGGTTCCGCCGCCTTAGGCTGTTCGGGAGCCGTCTTTGCCGGTTCCGCCGGCTTTACGGCCGCGGCGGGCTCGGTTTTTGCGGGCTCAGTCTTGGCCGGCGCGGAAGCGGCCGGTTCGTCTTTCTTTGTCTCCGCCGGCGGGACTGCTACTGTGCCTCTGTTGTTTGGTGAGGCCTCCTGCTCTTTAGCTGCCTTTTCCGCCGCCTCTTTGACGATCTGGTCCATCGTCGATGCGGCTTCATTCTTTTTAGGGGTTTCCTTCTGCGCGGGGGCGGGAGCTTTTTCCGCCTCGGGCTTTTTTTCCTCGGCCTTCTTCGGAGTTGCCACCTCTTTCTGCTCTCCGGCTTTTTCTTTGTTCGCCGCTTTATTGGCCTGAACCTGCGAGAGTATGGAATCCGCCGCAGAGTCGTTGTTTTTCGTCTCCTCCGTCGCAGCGACGGCGGAAGTAGCCCCGGCGACAAGCGCCGTCACGAGCATCATTGTGAGAAATTTTTTCATCGTACCATTCCTTCCTTGTCTTTCACCCACTGATTGATTGGGAATTTTCCGTGTAGCCTCCGTATATAGCGGAAATTATAGCATAACTTGCTTCTTATTACTTATTTTCTCTGAAAAGGTTACTTCCAGTTGTCGTATATCCACTGCGCGGCACGTTTTGCCTCGTTGAATTCTTCCGAAGCCTCTTCGGTGGGTGGAAGCTGTGTATTTTCCCGGCGTACGCGCAGCCAGTCCCTGTATTCTATCAGGGAGTCGTTCCTCGCGAAGTGGTCGAATACGAGGTCGAATTTCGGAATGCCCCAGAGCATGTTAGGCGAGAGGGCGCCGGCGTTTACCAGCGAGGCGGTCGCCCTCTGGATCAGCCCTTTGAAGCCCCCGCGGTGTCCCACGCGCAGCAGCACCGCGCGGTGGCCGCCTGTGATCGTCTCGGAGACCATGTTGACCGAGTCCTCGGTGCAGAATACCTCTTTGGAGAAGCCGAGCATCGCCGGTATAGGGTTGAAGTCGTCCTCCGAGGCTACGAGCAGATACTTGACGGCGGGGGAGTGCGCGGCAAGCGTCTTGACGGTCTTCACCGCCGCGGGGCTTGTGCGCCGCGAGGTGGTGATATAGAGGTCCGCGCCGGCATGCTGCGCGAGGTTCAATATCTGCCCCAGCTGTTTTTTGACCCATTCCGGGGTGATGACGTAGTTCGCGTCATCTCCGCCGATAAGCACCGACCAAATCTCTCCCGCGGATGAGGGGTGTTCGGCGAGTAGCGCCGCCGCCTCTTTTTTGAGGTTTTCTTTAATGACGTAGTTCGGCGAGCCGAGCGTCACAAGTATGTTGGGTTTTCGTTCAGGATAGTCGTGCTCCGGTACGATCGCGAAGTCGAATGGGTCGGTGCCGATCGTGCCGGGGGTCATGACGGTCGCGCAGGCGCAGCGCCAGATGTAGCCGAGGGCGATGTTGTAGGGGGCGGGGGTGCTGCCGGCGGAGATTATCAACACGGCTCCCGAGCCCTCCTGAATGTTGCGTTCGGCAAACCATTGGCCTACGCGGCGTATCAGCGCGTCGCCGTCCGCCGCGGCGAGCCAGTCGCGCGCGTCGCGCCGCGTGCCGCCAGCGGCCAGAGAACGCGCGGCGGTCTTGGCACGCGCCTTGGCCGTACCCGTAAGGGCGGGGACTTCACTCTCGAGTATCTCCGCCCCTGTCAGCTGCGAGAGCCAGTGGGCGACGCCGCGGCTCTGGTTTATATGGCCGCGGATGCCGTCGCTGAGGATGAGTATTACCCTTAAGGAGTTTCCCGCGTTCATTTTTCTTCGTTTTTCTTTTGGGCGAATATCCGCCGAGCCTCTTCAAGATCCTCAAGCGTGTTGACGTTGGGTCCCTCGGAGGGGTATTTTGTCGGGATGACCGCCATTGAGTAGCCGTGTTCCAGTATCCGCAGCTGTTCGAGGCTCTCTGTCTGCATCAGCGGCGTGGGCGGGAGCGCCACAAATTTGAGCAGGAACTGCTTGGTAAAGGCGTAGATGCCGAGGTGTTCCCAGACGGGGCAGCCGGCGCTGTTGCGCGGATAGGGGATAGGCGAGCGGCTGAAGTAAAGCGCGCGGCCGTTTTGGGCGCGGACCACCTTCACGATATTGGGGTTCTGGAAGTCCTCTTCCCTCGTGATTGGTACGCAGACGGTCGCCGAATCGGCATCCGGGTCGGCGGCGAATCCCGCCGCGAGTTCGCGCAGCATACGCGGGTCAAGCATCGGCTCGTCCCCCTGGATGTTGATTACGTAGTCGGTGTCTATCTTCGCGGCGATCTCCGCGACACGGCTGGAACCGTCCGGGTGGTCGGCGCGCGTCATGAGTACGTCGGCGCCAACCTTTTCGGCGGCGTCGTAGATGCGGTGGTCGTCTGTGGCGATCACCACGCGGAAGAATACGCCTGAGGCGAGCGAACGGCGGTAGACGTGTTCAAGCATCGTCTTGCCGCCGATTTCCAGCAGCGGTTTTCCGGGAAGGCGCGACGAGGCGTAGCGCGCCGGTATTACTCCGAGGAATTTTGGCTCCGTCATCTGTTCTGCGCCTGCCATTCTCTGTATTTTTTCAGCATCTCTGCGCGGTCAAGCGGCCTGACGTTTTCGACGATCCATTCGCGCATCGCCCGGCCCTCTTCCGTCTCCTGCTTATAGCTCATGAATTCAAGCTCGATGCCGAGCGCGTCGGCGATCTTTGTCGCGAATACCGGCCAGATCATACCGATGTCGCCGATCACGGGCAGACTTCCCTCGTGGCGGGCGAAGGCCGACATCTCCATGCGGAAGGGAATCTTCGATATCTTCGTCTTTGGCAGCCCCTTGTCGATCGCCTCCTGGATCATCGCGCTTGACTTTTGCAGGTCCTGAGCGCGGCGCAGGTTTTCGTCAAGGTCGAAGCGGATGAGAGACTTGTCTTTCAGGCTGTAGACGGACTGTCCCTGCCACCAGGACCAGATGCCGTGGCCTGTATAGGTCTCAAATGGGCCGTCGTGTATCTCCTGCGTCAGCGCCACCGCCGATTCGATGATGACGTCGGCGGAGCCCAGCATCGCTGCGATACGGCGCGAGCGTTCGGCAATGGGGATGCTGTCGCCGACCGCGAGGCCGACGTGGCCGCCGCCGACCAGCTGCGGGATCGTCACGAGGACGGGAACGTTCTTGGCGGCGCCGCTGCCGAGCATCGTGCGCCGGTCGCAGCCCCAGCCGGCGACGGTCTCAAAGGGCAGGCCGGACTGGCGGCAAAGGGAATGTATCTCCTCCGCGAGCCTCTCTGTGCGCAGCCCCATCGGGTAGGCCATGTTCGCCGCGGCCTTGATCACCATGTGCCCTTCGGCGCTGTGGCGCTTCGCGAGAAGCTCGTCGTCAAGGATCATCTCTTTCGCGAGCTCCGCGAGCTCCCCGTCGCTCATATCTGTGAATTCAAAGACGTTGCCGCGCGGCATCTTGTCCTCGTCAAGTCCAAATTGAGCTGCGCCGCACATCTTCACCCGGTCGAGCGCGCCGCCCATTTCGTGATTGACGACGGCGGAGCTGGTCGTGACGCCGTCGACGATGCCCTTTTCGATCAGCTCGGCGATGAGGGTCGTTACGCCCTCATGCAGGTTCGGGCCGCTTCCGGTGACGACCGCCACCTTGCCGCCGCGTTTTTTAGCGGCGACGACCCGCTCTGCGGCGGCGTCGAGCGCCTCCTGCGAACGTTCGTCGAGCCCTCCGTAGAATTTCTCTATCAGTTCACGGTTGATATTCATAAACAATCTTCCTCCCGCGTCATAATTAGGTGCAGCCGGTCAAAGGCCCCCGCCTTACGGCGTGTTTCGCCTGCGGCTTCAATATTATTATAGTATACGCCCGATAGACAAACTATTCGGTTCGCAAAAATTAAAAAGTCGAGCTTTCAGATCATCTGACGTTGATAAAATGCCTTAACCGTAACCGCTTAGATATTTTTTTATCATTTGCCATGTGCGCATAGAGGCGCCGCATGATTTTTCAAAGTAATCACGGCTCAGCCGCTGCCATCTCTCTCCGGTATCCCTCTCCGCGGCGAGGCTGAGCCACACCTCGGCGAGCTCCCTCTCGTCCGCCACCTGCGCCGCCGCGCCCATTGAGATGAAGGCACGCGAAGCCTGCGCGAAATCCTCCATGTGGGGTCCGTATTGGACGGGGACGTCCCAGGAGAAGGGTTCGAGGATATTCTGCCCCCCCTTGTCAGCGAAGCTGCCGCCGACGAAGGCGGAGTACGCCGTGCCGTAGAGGTCGAAAAGCACGCCGATCTTATCTATGATAAGGACGTCCCAGCCCTCTGCGAGCGCCGACAACCTCATGGTTTTATATTTTTCCGGAACGAGCGAGGCGACCGCCTCCGCCCTCTCCGGGTGGCGTGGCGCGATGATGAGCCGCGCCTCCGGCCTGCTCTCGCGCAGCAGCTCAAAGGCGGCGATGACCTTTTCGTCCTCGCCCGTATGGGTGCTGCCGGCGATGAATATCGGGCGCTCCGGCGCGCCGAATTTTTCCCTCCAGCCGTCGCGGGCCGCGGTGTTCTTTCTCGCGAGCAGCGCGTCGATCTTGCTGTCTCCGAGGACGTGAAGCTTTTCCGCCCTTACGCCGACCTCCGAGAGCCGCCGCGCGTCCTCTTCGTCGCGGAGGTAAAGCTCGCTGAATAGCGAGTAGAGGCTGGCCGCCGCATGTTTGGCGATCCCGCCGCTGATACGGCCCCATGTACGGTCGGAGATGCGGCCGTTGATGAGGAAGGCGGGAATCGCGCGCTCGCGGCACTCCCAGAGCATGTTTGGCCAGAGTTCGGTCTCCGCGGTGACGAACAGCTCTGGGCGAAGCGTATCAAGTGCCAGCGCGACGAACTTTTTCTTGTCCCATGGATAGTAGATATGGAGGTCGAATAGTCCGCCGCCGAGCCGCTCGGCCATCGCCTTTCCCGTCTGTGTCGTCGTTGAGAGGACGACGGGGCCTTTATAGCCGTCGGCCCGCGCCGCCTTTATAAAGGGCACCGCCGCCTGCACCTCGCCGACCGAGACGGCGTGCACCCACACGGGGCGCGCGCCGGAAAGCATCGCAAGCTTTTCGGGCGGTATCTTTCCCTGGCGCTCGTCGTTGCCTTCGGTATATTTCGCCTTAAGTCTGTCCTGTGAAAGGGCGAAGAAGGCGTTTATCGGAAGCTGGTACAGACTGCGCAGCAGCGACAGCTAGGCCACCCCCGCCTTAAGGATCTCGTGGATGTGGACCATGCCGATCGGCTTGCCGTCCTGTACCACGATTAGGGCGGAGACCTCCCACTCTTCTACGATGCGCACCGCCTCGACGGCGAGCCGTTCCGGTCCGATGACGCGCGGGTTCTTCGTCATGGCGCGGAAGACGGGGAGTTCGAGCCCCTCGAGCCCCTCTTTTTCGATGAAGCGGCGCAGGTCGCCGTCGGTGAATACGCCGGTGAGTTTACCCTCGTCGTCGACGATCGCCGTCGCGCCGTAGCCTTTGCTGGTGATGTCGAAGAGCGCGTCGCGCACCCTCGCGTCCTGCTTCGTTATCGGCATCCTGTCGCCGCTGCCCATCAGGTCGGAGACGCGCAGCAGCAGCCGCTTTCCGAGCGAGCCGCCCGGGTGGAAGAGGGCGAAGTCCTCCTTCTGGAGGCCGAGCAGCAGCGTAGACATGCCCGCCACCGCGTCGCCGAGCGCCATCTGCAGCGTCGTGCTGCTGGTCGGCGCGAGCTTCAGCGGGTCGGCCTCGGATTCAACGTGGCAGTTGAGGACGATGTCCGCCTCGCGCGCGAGCGTCGATTCCGGGTTGCCGGTGACGGCGATGATCGGCGCGCCTAGCCTCTTGAAATAGGGGATGAGCGCGATCAGCTCCTGGGTCTCGCCGCTGTTGCTGAGGAAATATCCGACGTCTTCGCGGCAGACCATGCCTAAATCGCCGTGTGCTCCCTCCGTGGCGTGGAGGAAGAAGGCCGGTACGCCGAGCGATGCGAAGGTCGCCGCCGTCTTGCGCCCCACATGCCCCGATTTGCCGAGGCCGGAGACGACGATGCGTCCGCGGCAGCGGCTCACGAGGTGGGCGGCGGAGGCCATCTCCGCACCCATTCTCTCGGTCGCGCTTTTGAGCGCCTCCGCCTCTTTGAGCATGATATCTCTTCCGGTAGCCAGCAGCTCCTCGGATGAGAGTTTCTTTTCTTCGCGTTCGTACGGCAGATTCATCTCTATTCCTCCGACCAGTCCAGCGCCGCGAAATCTATCTTTTCGCGGACAATCTTATCTATCTCGTATGTCTGGCGCAGCACCTCGCGCACCTTGGAGAGCGGGATTGAGTTGGGGCCGTCGCATTTCGCGGCGTCGGGGTTCGGGTGCACCTCCATAAAGAGCGCGTCGATGCCGAGCGCGGCGGCGGCGCGGATCAGCGGCAGCACGAAGGAGCGGTCGCCGCCGCTGCAGGTGCCCTTGCCACCGGGCTTCTGGACGCTGTGCGTCGCGTCGAACATCACGGGACAGCCGAGCGCGTGCATGACGGGCAGCGAACGGAAGTCCACCGAGAGCTCGTGATAGCCGAAGGCCGTCCCGCGCTCGCAGAGGATGACATCCTCACAGCCGCTTTCGCGGCACTTGCCGACGACGGAGCCCATGTCCTCGGGGGCCATGAACTGCGCCTTCTTGACATTGAGCGGCTTGCCCGTCTTGCTTGCCGCCGCGAGCAGATCTGTCTGACGGCAGAGGAAGGCCGGTATCTGCAGCAGATCCACATGGCGCGCGGCGATCTCCGCCTGGCCTGGCTCGTGGATGTCGGTCACCACGGGAACATCCGCAAGCCGTCCGATCTCCGAAAGCCATTCGAGTCCCGTTTCTATCCCCGGGCCGCGGAAACTTGTTATCGAGGTTCTGTTGGCCTTGTCGAAAGAGGCCTTGAATATGTAATTGAAACCAAACTCCGCGCAGTATTTCTTCATCTCGCGGGCGATCATCAGCGCTTCGTCAAAGGTGTCGAGCACACAGGGACCGGCGGCGACCGTCAGCCGCGCGCCTCCTACCGTGATGTCCCTCACCCTGACCTCTCTTGCGGTTTTCATTGCATTCAGCTCCTTATCTATTTCTCCAGCGATTCAAGATAATCCCTGTATCTTTCATATACGCGGCAGCGCGTATCCCAGCCAAGCTCCTCCGCGCAGTACTCTACCACCTTTTCAAGCGCGCCGGTGCGTCCGAGGTTTTTCATTCCCGCCTCCTGCATGGAGCGCCGCAGTTTATTGTCGGAGAGTATTGTCCAGGCGGCCTCGGATAGCGCCTCCGGCTCCGCGGGGACGAGTATCTCCGCCTCGCGCAGCAGCTTTTTTTGGCGCAGCTTCCCGCGCTCTATTATCGATACGACCGGAATTCCCAAGCCGGCGCAGAGCTGGTTCGCCGTGCCGCCAAGCCCGATCAGCAGCTCCGCCCCGTAGGCGACGGCGGCGACCGGTTCATAACATACCGTCACGCTGATCTCTTTGGAGAAAAGCTCCGTCCCGTCATCCGAGAGCTCCCAGCCCACAAGATTCTCCGTCATCTTTTTGATGTCGATCGTCGGCGCCGGGACCATCACGAAGCTGCACTCCATCTTCGCGGCGAGCAGCGATACCGTATCAAGTATCAGTTTGATATCCTCATAGGCGCGCGGCCGGCTCCCCGGCAGCAGCAATATCTTCGCGCCGCGTTCGCCCCAGACGAAGGCCGGGTTCTTAACCTCGTCGAGCAGATCCATCACCGGGTTGCCGTAAAAGACCGCCGGCACGCCGTCCCCGACGAGCTCGCGGGCCGTCTCCTCGTCACGTGTCCAGACGAGGACGCTGCGCCTGCGCAGCAGCCACTTTTCTATCCATAGGTGGCCGCTCAGGTGTACGGTCTTCGCGGTGGCGACCAGTAACGGCTTCATCCCCTGCCCCCAGAGGACGCTGGCGAGCAGGTAGACGTCGCCGACGCAGAGCGGCGTGCGGTACTTGCCGAGCAGGGAGCGCATCCGGTCCCGCTGTTTTCTGATCGAGCGGCCGAGGCCGTGGCGCAGGTCCCGAAACAGGTCGGTAAGGTGGTATTTTACGACGCCGCCGCTCGGCATCTCCGCCGGCGGCGAGACGACGCGGATGCCGTTCAGCGAGTATGGTTTGCCAGAACCGACAAAGGTGAAGGCGTCTATCTGCGCGCATTTAAAACGTTCGATGAGCTTCTTAGCCAGCACGAGGCCGATGGCGTCCTCGCCGTGGCCGTTGGAGGTGACGAGGAAGGCTGGGCGCAGCCTCTCCATTATCTTTTTGCGGAAGGCGAGCGGGTCGTGGAGCGAGACGGCGATCGAGGGCACGTAGAGCGGGCGGCTCAGAGAGAGCTCCCGCGGCATGTTCATGAGGTCCTTCTCCGTACAGATGAAGCCGTCGGCTCCGCTCTCCTCCGCGAGCGCGTCCAGCTCCGCCAGCTCCTCCTTCGTCAATATATGGTGGTCTCTGTAGGTGCGGCGCAGCGCGACGCCGACGCCCATTTCTTCAAGGAAATTATAAAAGCCGCCGGGATTTCCGATCGCCGAGACCGCGATGTAGCGGCCGCGCGGCAGGAATCCTTCGGGAAGTTTTTTCTCTCCCTTGGGCGTGATCTCCATCCATCTTTCGAGTTTTATATCGGCGGTGAATATTTTATCCGGCTCCACATATGGGGCTAGCCTTTTCTTTATTGCCTCCCCGGCTCCCGGGGCGGCCTGATTGGCCTTGGTGAGCACGACTATATCCGCGCGGCGGAAAGCCGACATCGGTTCGCGCATGGAGCCCGCGGGTATCACCTGCCCATTGCCGAAGGGGCAGGTGGAGTCGACGAGAACGATGTCGACGTCGCGTCCCATCTTACGGTGCTGGAAGGTGTCGTCCGTGACGGCGACCTCCATGCCGAGTGCGGCGAGCAGCTTCACGCCCTCGATGCGGTTGCGCGAGACGACCACCTTGGTATCCGGCAGCCTTTTCGCGAGCATCAGCGGCTCGTCGCCCGCGAAGTCGCGGCGCGTGCTCTTGCCGTCCTGCCCGATCCAGAGTGGTGGGTGTTCCTTGGTCCGATAGCCGCGGCTCACAAGTCCAGCCTTTATTCCCGCTTCGGCAAACTGGCGGACGATGTATTCGGCCATAGGGGTCTTATTGGTGCCGCCGAAGCTGTTGTTGCCGATGCTTATCGTTGGCAGTATCGGGTCGGTGACGGAGAATATCCCACGGTTGAAGAGGCCGATGCGCAGCTTCATCCAGGCGTGCGTAACGAACTGGCACGGATATAAGAGGCTCCACGGCGAAAACCGGCTCTCGCCGCGCGCGTATTTTAAGTAGCTGCGCAAGATTTTCGACATTTTAGCCCACTTCCGTATGTTCTCCGTTGCTTGCTGCGAATAACCTGTAATAGTGTCCGCCGGCTGCCACAAGTTCGTCGTGAGTGCCGGCCTCGGCGATCTTTCCGTCCCTCAATACCAGAATGCGGTCGGCGTCGCGTATCGTTGACAGCCGGTGCGCGATGACGATGGAGGTACGTCCCTCCATCGCGTTGTGCATCGCCTCCTGAACCTGCTGTTCGACGAGCGCGTCAAGCGACGAGGTTGCCTCGTCCATGATCAATATCCGTGGGTCGCGCACGACGGCGCGCGCGATGGCGACGCGCTGGCGCTGCCCGCCTGAGAGCGTCACGCCGCGTTCTCCGACCTCGGTGTCAAAGCCGCGCGGCAGCGTCATGATAAAATCATAGATGCCGGCCATCTTAGCCGCCCGCTCAAGGCTCGCTTTCGTCATGCCGCGGCATCCATAGCCGATATTATAGGCCAGGGTGCCCTTCATAAGAACGGGATCCTGGGGGACGACGCCTATCTGGCGGCGGTATGACTTTAATTCAAGGTCGCGAAGGTCGATCCCGTCGACCTTGACGGCGCCGCCCTGCGGGTCGTAAAAGCGCATCACGAGGTCGGCGATCGTCGATTTTCCCGCGCCCGTAGGGCCGACGATCGCGACCTTCTCGCCCGGTTTTATCTCAAAAGATATGCCGTTGAGGACATGCTTTGAATCGTTATAGCGGAAATCGACATTTTCAAAGCTCACGTGTCCCTTCATCGGCGAATGGACGACGGGGTGTTCGGTGAGCGGCACCTCGTTTGCCTCATCCAGTATCTCAAAGACGCGGTCGGCGGAGGCGGCGCCCTGCTGTATCGTGCTGACGACGCGGCTGAGCACGCGCACCGGCTGCACGAGCAGGCCGATGTAGGTGAGGAAGGCGATGAGGCCGCCGGCGGTGAGCTTCCCGCCGATTACGTTGCGGCCGCCGATCCAGAGGATGGCGGCGAGCGCCGCGATGAGGATGACCTCGACGATGCCCTCCAGCGCGCCCCGTACCTGCGTCCCCTTCATCACCGCTTTAAAGTGAAGATCGCTTTCCTCCTTGAACCGTTCGTATTCCTCCTCCTCGGTGGCGAAGGAGCGGACGATCTTTATCGACGAGACCGCCTCCTGCGCGATTGCGGCGACCATTGCGAGGCGTTCCTGGATCACCGTGCCCACCCTGCGCAGCTTCGACGAGGCCTGGTCGATGGCGAATACCGCTATGGGGATCACCATGAAGGTGGCGAGGGTCAGCCGCCAGTTGAGGAAGAGCAGCAATCCAATGATTCCGACGAAGGTGATGCCCTGTACGACGAAATCTACGACCACCGAGGCAAGGATATTCTGCAGCGTCGACACGTCGTTCGTGATGCGCGAGAGGAATTCGCCGGAGCGCCTGCTGTAGAGTGTCAGCAGAGATAGCCTCTGCGTGCGGTCATAGAGCTCGAGGCGGATGTCGATGACCACCTTTTGCCCCACCCAGGTCATGAGATAGAGGTTGGCGTAGGTGAATACGGCCTTCAGGATATAGAGAAAGACAACGCTGAAACAGAGAAGGTTCAGCATATAAGTCTCCTTGCGGATGAGCACGTCGTCAACGACGTTCTTTATGAGCCACGGCGGGGTGATTGCGGCGATCGCGGACAGCGCCATACAGATAACGGCGTAGATGAGCAGTTTTTTATAGGGGATGCAGTATTTTAGGACCCTCAGATAAGAGGACCATTCATTTTTATCGGTAAGTTTAAGCATTGGCGGCGGCCTCCATTATGCGCCTGCTCCAGAAATCATATACTCCCTCTTCGCCGAGCGTGAGCAGGGTGCGTTTCATAGTCTTTTTTGTATTTTCGCGGAAGTCCCCGCCGTCCTCCAGCCATGCGAGGGTGTGTGCGAGGATGTTCTTCACAGTGGCCTTTTCCTGCATCAGTTCGGGGAACATCTCTTCCCCCGCGAGGATGTTGGCCATCGCGTAATAGGGTGTCTTGACGACGCAGCGGCCAACGAGCGCCGATATCGGGTTCAGCTTGTAAGTGACGACCATATAGCAGCCGAGAAGCAGCGATTCGACGGTGATCGTACCGCTGGCGCCGACGGCGCAGCGTGCGGCGGCCATCAGGTCATGGCCGGGGCCGTCGTAAAAGAGGATGCCGTCCCTCGTGAACTCTTCTATCATATCGCCGCGCACCGCGGGGTTGAGCCCAGGCGCGACGGAGAATACCGGCTGCCAGCCCTTTGCCGCAAGTATGCCGGCTACCTCGCGCATCATCGGGAGCAGCGCCGTTACCTCGCTTCTTCTGCTCCCCGGGAGGAAGGCCACCAGCCGTTCGCGGTCAAAGCGTCCCGCGAGTTTGGAGGGCTCGGCGGCGAGCCTGCCGAACTCTTCGACAAGCGGGTGGCCGCGCCAGTGGCTTGCGCAGCCGCGTGAGAGCAGATATTCGTGTTCAAATTTAAAGAGGGGCAGACATTCGTCCACGTTGCGGCGCAGGTCTTCCGCGCGTCCGCTGCGCCAGGCCCAGACCGAGGGCGGCGAGATATAAAAGATACGTCCCCGATAGCCGCGCGAACGCAGCTTGGAGATCAGATGCATGTGATAATCGGGGCTGTCGCAGACGATGACCGCCTCAGGCGCGGTTTCGAGAATGCGTCTCACCATCTCGCCGCGCAGCGCGATGATCGAGGGGATGGCTGATAAGACCTCCATAAGGCCGAATAGCTGCAGACGCTCGCCGGGCCATTCGACGCGTATCCCTGCCTCCCGCGATTCGACGCCTCCCATACCCCAGATATCGCCGCTGTAGCCGCCGGCGCGCAGCCTCTTAGCGAGATTCGCGGTGTAATGGTCCCCCGACGCCTCGCCGGAGCTTATAAAGATCGACAAACTTCGACACCTATCACGGAGATATTTTCCTTTTTAGCGACGGCCTGAAACTCTTCCGGCTCCAGGATCAGCGTCCATCCCGCGTGGAGCGCAAGACAATTCAGTTTTGCCTGCGCCATGTGACGCAGCGTGTCGGGGCCGACTGTGGGGATGTCGTAACGCTCGTCCTGGTCTAGGCGCATCATCTTGGCGACCGTGCCGCCCTTGCATAGGGAGCCGGCGCGCAGCAAAGTTGCGTCTGTTCCCTCCATTGCCTCCACGGCGACCACCGAACGTTTGTTGACGATGACGGTCTGTCCGAAGGAGAGCGGCACCACGGCTTTGCAGATCGAAAAACCGTAATCGGCGTCGTCCAGCTCCTCCTTGGTCGGCGTCCGTCCAGCGATATGCCCGCTCTTCGCGAGCAGATCGGGGACGATGTCGCGGTAGCTGAGCACGCTGAACCCCTCTTTCTCAAGGAAATCGACGATCGCCCCGAGGATCGAATGATCGTCTCGGAAGAGCAGCCCAGCGAGAAAACGCTGCGTGGTGAGGTCGAAGAGCGAGGGCTTGAAGACGAGAGTCTTCGACACCGTTCCCGCCATAATGATGCTCTTCACGCCGCGCTTCTTCATGTCCTTTATCGTAAAGCCAAAGTCTGGTTTAGTAATGTTTATAACGTCAAGCGCGTACTTAGACAGCTCGCCGATACTCTCCCTGATAGAATAGACGACAGGCGGATTGCAGTTATCCGTCAGCCTGCTTGCTATCACAACGGGAAGCGATCCCTCGCCGGCGATAAGAGCTATCTGGTTATCCAAAACGATTCCTCCCAAAGATACCGGCCGCTGCGCCGGTGAGAACTGCCTCTATAGATAATTCTCACACAAAACCACCATTAGAGGCATTTTAAATAAAAATGCCGCAAGACATTACGTAAGTATAGCATAAAGAGCCGCTTTTGCAGCTTACGGCCGCCGTCTAAAACAGGACGGACTGTCCGGCGGGGGCAAATAAAAAAGGCATGGCCGCTGGAAATCAACGGCGATGCCCTTTGGAGACTTAATTTTTACTTACCGTCCGATATTTACTTAAAAAACTACCTCTTTTTCCTGTGAAAAACCGGTATCAGCGCAAATCCGAGGAGCGCCAGCGCGCCAAAGCCGCCGTTGCAGCCGCTGCTTGAACCGCCGGAGGGTTTCGGCGCCTTCGCCTCGTTCATCGCC